>Ga0255128_1001300_pt1 | contig 11029 bp, 11 predicted proteins | sample Law_Miss_RepC_8d_FD_188562 | JGI IMG/M metagenome (GOLD analysis project Ga0255128, IMG submission 188562) | Freshwater microbial communities from St. Lawrence River, New York, United States - Law_Miss_RepC_8d | ecosystem: Environmental > Aquatic > Freshwater > River | place: USA: New York... | reverse complement strand
GGGTATGGGTGTCGGACATACGAGGGCGAGACTGTACGCCATCACCCCCCGGGGTGCAGCACCGCTGGGCCTTGACCCCGCGGTGCACCCCGCCAAGCCAGGGAATACCCCGACTCAGGTGTCCTTGGAGATCTTGATGGACGGGAACTTGGACGAGAAATCCTTGGCCTTGGCCGCGATCTTGATGGCCACCTGGCGGGCCACGCCCTTGTACAGATTGGCGATCTCGCCCTCGGGGTCGGCCACCACGGTGGGCCGGCCGCTGTCGGCCTGCACGCGAATGCTCATGTTCAGCGGCAGCGCGCCCAGGTAGTCCATGCCGTACTCGGCGGCCATGTTCTTGCCGCCGTCGGCGCCGAAGATGTGCTCCACGTGGCCGCACTTCTCGCACACGTGCACCGCCATGTTTTCCACGATGCCCAGAATGGGCACGCCCACCTTCTCGAACATCTTGATGCCCTTGCGCGCGTCCAGCAGGGCGATGTCTTGCGGGGTGGTGACGATGACGGCACCCGTGAGCGGCACGCGCTGGCTCAGGGTGAGCTGGATGTCGCCGGTGCCGGGCGGCATGTCCACGATGAGGTAATCGAGGTCTTTCCAGTTGGTCTGGCGCAGCAGTTGCTCCAGTGCCTGGGTGGCCATGGGGCCGCGCCAGATCATGGCCTCGTCGCGGTCGATCAGGAAACCGATCGAGATGACCTGGATGCCGTAGTTCTCCAGCGGCTCCATGGTCTTGCCGTCGGCGCTCTCGGGGCGGCCTTCGATGCCCAGCATCATGGGCTGGCTGGGGCCGTAGATGTCGGCGTCAAGCACACCCACCTTGGCGCCCTCGGCGGCCAGGGCCAGCGCCAGGTTGACGGCGGTGGTGCTCTTGCCCACGCCGCCCTTGCCCGAGGCCACGGCGATGATGTTCTTCACATTGGGCATGAGCTGCACGCCGCGCTGCACGGCGTGCGCAATGATGCGGGTGCTCAGGTTGACCGACACGTTCTCCACGCCCGGCACCGACTTGGCCGCGGCGATCAGCGCCTTGCGCAGGCCGGGCAACTGGCTCTTGGCGGGGTAGCCCAGTTCCACGTCGAACGACACGTCGCCGTCTTGCGCCTGCAGGTTCTTCAGGGCCTTGGTGGTGACGAAGTCGCGCCCGGTGTTGGGGTCCTGGACGGTTTGCAGCGCGTTGAGCAGCGCCTGGGAATCGACGGGCATGGGGGATGGCTCCGGGAGGTGGGTTGTCTTGCTTGTAGTGGGTGCCAGGGGGCGGGCGCCAAGTCTACCGACTCTGCCCGGGCCCGGCGATTCACGCAGACCCTGTGCGGTCTTGCGCCCGCCTAAAATTGCGGGTTCCGCCCAAGAAAGCACATGCCATGAGCCAGCGCCGCCTCTTCGTCACCACCGCCCTGCCCTACGCCAACGGCCATTTCCACATTGGCCACATCATGGAATACATCCAGGCCGACATCTGGGTGCGGTTCCAGCGCATGCAGGGCCACGAGGTGAACTTCGTCGGCGCCGACGACGCCCACGGCGCCCCCATCATGATCGCCGCTGAGAAGGCCGGCAAAACACCGCAGCAGTTCGTGGCCGACATCGCCGCTGGCCGCAAGCCCTACCTCGACGGCTTCCACATCGCCTTCGACAACTGGCACAGCACCGACGCGCCCGAGAACCACGAACTGGCGCAAGAGATTTACCTCGCCCTCAAGGCCAATGGCCTGATCGAGACCCGCACCATCGAGCAGTTCTTCGACCCCGAGAAGAGCATGTTCCTGCCCGACCGCTTCATCAAGGGCGAGTGCCCCAAGTGCGGCGCGAAAGACCAATATGGCGACAACTGCGAGGTGTGCGGCGCGGTGTACGCCCCCACCGAACTGAAGAACCCCTACTCGGCCCTCTCTGGCGCCAAGCCGGTGCTCAAGAGTTCCGACCACTTCTTCTTCAAGCTCTCCGACCCGCGCTGCCTCGATTTCCTCAAGGCCTGGACCAACAGCGGCGCGGTGCAGCCCGAGGTGCTGAACAAGATCACCGAGTGGATCGAGCCCGGCGAGGACGGCAAGCCCAAGATGGGCGACTGGGACATCAGCCGCGACGCGCCTTACTTCGGCATCGAGATTCCCGACGCCCCGGGCAAGTACTTCTATGTGTGGCTGGACGCGCCGGTGGGCTACCTGGCCTCGCTGAAAAACTACCTGGGCAAGACCGGGCGCGACTTCAATGCCTTCATGGCAGACCCGGCCACCGAGCAGTACCACTTCATCGGCAAGGACATCATCACCTTCCACACCCTGTTCTGGCCCGCCATGCTGCACTTCAGCGGCCGCAAGGTGCCCAACGCGGTGTTCGTGCACGGCTTCCTCACCATCAACAACGGCGAGAAGATGAGCAAGAGCCGCGGCACCGGCCTTGACCCGCTGAAGTACCTGCAGCTCGGCATGAACCCCGAGTGGCTGCGCTACTACCTGGCCGCCAAGCTCTCGGCGCGCAACGAAGACGTGGACTTCAACCGCGACGACTTCATGCTGCGCGTCAACAGCGACCTGATCGGCAAGTTCGTGAACATCGCCAGCCGCGCCGCCGGCTTCATCGCCAAGCGCTTCGGTGGCCAACTCGGCAGCGTCTCGGCCGACGGCCAGGCCCTGCTGCAAGCCCTGCAAGCCAAGGCCGACGCGGTGGCCGCGCTGTACGAATCGCGCGAATACGGCAAGGCCCTGCGCGAGGTGATGGCCCTGGCCGACCAGGTCAATGCCTACGTCGACCAGAACAAGCCCTGGGAACTGGCCAAGCAAGAAGGCCAGGACGCGCGCCTGCACGATGTGTGCACCACCTGCATCGAGGCCTTCCGCCTGCTCACCCTCTACCTCAAGCCGGTGCTGCCGGCGCTGGCCGCCAGCGTCGAAGGTTTCCTGCAGTCGGCCCCGCTGGTGTTCGCTGATGCGCAGCGCCTGCTGGGCGCGGGCCACGCCATTCAGCCCTACCAGCACCTGATGCAGCGCGTGGACGTGAAGCAGCTCGACGCCCTGTTCGAGCCCCCGGCCGCGCCCGAGCCCGAGAAGACCGTGCCCGGCGGCGAGCCCATCGCCGAGACCATCTCCATCGACGACTTCGCCAAGATCGACCTGCGCATCGCGCAGATCGTGAACTGCGAGCCGGTGGAGGGCTCCACCAAGCTGCTACGCCTCACGCTGGACGTGGGCGAAGGCCGCACGCGCAACGTGTTCAGCGGCATCGCCAGCGCCTACCAGCCGGCCGACCTGGTGGGCAAGCTCACCGTGGTGGTGGCCAACCTGGCGCCACGCAAGATGAAGTTCGGCGTGAGCGAAGGCATGGTGCTGGCCGCCAGCCACGCCGACGAGAAGGCCGAACCCGGCATCTACGTGCTCAACCCCTGGCCGGGCGCCCAGCCCGGCATGCGCGTGCGCTGAGCCTGCGCGATCAGTCGGCATCCTTAAGGAGGTCGAGTTGGGTGCGAAGGTCGGCGAGACGTGCAGGAGGCACGGCGTGAGCGAGCCGACGTACTACAAGTGGAAGAGCCAGTTCTCGGGCATGACCGTCCTGCAGCTGGCGCAGCTGCGCCAGCTGCAGGACGAGAACGCCAAGCTCAAGCGCATGTACGCCGACCTGGCGCTCATGCATCACGCACTCAAGGATGTCGTCGACCGAAAGCTCTAACCCCGGAGCGTCGTGAGCTGGTCGTGCAGGCCCTCGTGGCCGAGCAAGGCATGAGCGAGCGACGTGCCTGCCAGACCAGCGGCATTGCCCGCTCCACGCTGCGCTACCGACCCGTTGCACGCGACGACTCCGGGGTCATCACCTTCATCCAGGCCCACATGGCACTGAACCCGCGCCACGGCTTCGGGCTGCTATACGACAGTGCCCGCCACCAGGGCAGCCCTGGGGCAAGACGGTGCTCTGGCGCGTGTATTGCGAGCTGCGGCTGAACCTACCCCGGCGCGGCAAGAAGCGCCTGCCTGCGCGCATCAAACAGCCCCTACACGCCGCAGGCCAACCCAACCAGGGTTGGAGCTGCGACTTCATGGCTGATGCGCTGTGGTCAGGGCGCAGGTTCCGCACCTTCAATGTCATTGACGAATTCAACCGCGAAGGCCTGCGCATCGAGGTCGACACCAGCCTGCCGGCTGCGCGTGTCATCCGGGCCTTGAACGAACTGGTGGAGGTGCGCGGTGCGCCACTGTCGATTCGCCTGGACAACGGCCCGGAGTTCATCGCCAACGCACTGGCCCTATGGGCTCAGAGCAAGGGCATCGCCCTGCAGCACATCCAACCTGGCAAACCCACGCAGAACGCCTATGTCGAGCGATTCAACAAGACCTGACGCACCGAGGTTCTCGGCTGTTGCGTCTTCGACAAGCTACAGGAAGTTCGTGACATGACGGCCGATTGGCTACACGGCTACAACCACCACCGACCCCATCAAGCCCTCGGCCGAATCCCACCGGTCGAGTACCGTGTCAAACTGTTCCCCAACCTCTACTTCTGACTGGCTCAGGAAATCGAGGGGACTTCAGGCGGGCGGCCTTCTGTAAGCAAGTGAGCAGAGGGCAGGCGTTGTGTCTGCCCTCTTTGACAGAACATCAGGGAGATTTCTGTGAAGCCGTTGTTTCCCACCATGCTCACCGTCCTGACCACAAACACCTGCACCGCCGCATGCGGGCACTGCACGGTTCATTCCTCACCACAACGACGGGGCCGTCTTTCTCTGGAGACGATGACCCGTGTCATCGACGACCTGCATGAGGTATCAGGATTGCAGGTCGTGGTCTTTGCAGGAGGAGAGCCAACGCTCATGAAGGGAAGCCTACTGGACGCTATCGCTCACTGTGATGCTCGTGGTATCCCCACAAGAATGGTCACCAATGCGTCCTGGGCAACGAGTGACTATGCCGCACGCAAGATGGTGCGCACGTTGCGGGAGGCAGGCCTTGCGGAGTTGAATCTGAGCGCAGACGATTTCCATCTGCCCTTCATCTCGTTCGACAACATCGTGCGCGCGTGGAGAGCGAGCAAAGGACAGGGATTTCTCAACGTCGCAATCGCCAATTGTTACGGACCACAGAGCAAGATCACGCCGGATTTCATCCGTAGGGAACTGAATGAGCCTGACATTGAAGTGCGATTCGACGATCAGGGCAGCCAGACACAGCCGCGCGCTGTAAGCAAAGACGGATCAACCTACATGCTCTCGAACGGGCTTCTGCAGCGCATTGGACGCGCGCGCGAGCATGTGGGAGATGACGACCTGTTTTATCCGTCATCACAGGCGCAGCTTGACATGGCCTGCCCTTGGGCCATCCGTTCAGCTGCGCTCGCACCTAGCGGTCATCTGGTGGCTTGTTGTGGCATCGAGGCCGCTGGCAACGAGGTACTCGACTTCGGTGAAGTTCTTACTCAGAGTCCGAGCTCCGTGGCACGAGAAGCTGCGTTGGATCTGCTGGTCAATGCAATTTCCACGATTGGGCCATATCGGCTGCTGCAGTTGGCGCAAGCCCTCGACCGCAGCCGGACAGTGACCACACGTGAACGCTATGCCTCGATGTGCGAGGCTTGTGAAGACCTGGTGCGTCAGCCTGCTGCAATCGCCGTGCTTCGAAAGCATAGTGTCGTGGTCGGTAGGGAGGTGGCTGCCAAGTTGGAGCGTGAAGCATGTCTGACTTGAATCACCGGCCTCTTCCAGAGCAAGCAGCGCCGGGCCAGGTGGAGGAGTTCCGTTTCGAGCTCGATCTGAACGGAGCGAACGTCGCCACCTCGTTCGCCTGGTGCGAGCGAGGGCCGGACACCCCGTTGCCCCTTGCGCTGGTGGCTTGCACCATCGGCACGGCCCGTTCACCGGGCCAGGCCAGTTCGTCAAGCAGCGTGACCCGGTTCGGTGCAGAGGGGACGGTGATGGGCTTCCGGTCCGAGACTAGCGATGGCCGGACCCTGGCCTACCGCTTCGATGCGCTCGGCCGGCGATGGCTGACGACGGATTCCGGTGAACCGGTGCTGATTGATGGACCCGTCGTGCACGCGGTGATCGAGCACAACAACTTCGCGGCCTTGCTGCTGCTGATGCGCCATGCCGTGCAGCGGTTGAGGCCGGGCGATGGCACGACGTATGCGGTGCTGATCCCGGAGCTCAATCGAACGCTCGGCCTGCGTCTGGAGAAAGAGGCTGACACGTTGACCTGCCCGGCCTTGGGCCTGCGTTACCGCTGGCCCGGGCCCGGCCAGTCGGAATGCCTGGAGCTGATGGCCCAGGGGGCTTCGCTGAGCTTGAAGCCGCTGGCCGGGGACGACCGGACGCAAATGATGCGCTGGCGTGATCGACTGTGCGCCCCGGCCACCGTCGATGCCGTTGCCGAGCCGGGCATTCGATTCCGGGATGAACTGGCGGATGCCGACGCCCTGCTTGCCACTGGTGCCCCTCTGACAGGTCTTAGGACGCCCGCCCAGGGGCGCTCGCGTGGTCTGTTCGTGCTCATCGGAGGCTCGGGCGAATATGACGCGAGAGGCTTCACGCGCCTGGGTGAGAACCTGGGCTATCTCCCATGGATACGCTTTTTCTCGCGCGAGGGGTATGACGTTCTGTCGGTGGCGCGCAGGTCGGATGCGTCGGTCACCCACCTCGATCACCGGCGCGCGCTGCTGGCCTTGATCGAGCGGCACCGGGCCAAGTCCGGGCCGGCACTGGTGATCGCGGGTCACAGCCTGGGAGGGCTGGTTGCGGCCGATATCGCACCGGCCTTGCACCCCTTGCCGGTGGTGATACTGGCCGCATGCCCGGCGCGGGGCCTGCGCAAGACCATCCTGCGGCAGGCCTTCTGCCAGGTGGCCGGGCCGCGCGAGCCGCAGATGCGCGATCGTGCAGCCTGGCGAAGCCAGGCAGATCACTATGAGAGATTCATCAGCGGCCCGGCGGATTCACCCGCCATCGCCCTGCGGCAAGCCGACCGCGCCCTAATCCGCGCTTTCTCGGACGTGGGGGCGGCCGAGCTTCTGCGCCGCTGGCCCACGGGCGGTCGCGTGCTTGTCATGCACGCAGATGCCGACGAGAAGGTGGATTTCCGTGACGCGGGACGGTGGATCGGTGCCGCTGCACGGAACGGTGTGAAGGCCGATCTGCTGCCCGTTCCGGGAAAGGATCACGTGTTCGGCCTCATGGACGCAGCGGCGGACCCCGAAGCGGTACTGGCGCCGGTGGCTGCCTTTCTGCGAACGTTGGCCTCTGACGAGGGCCGATCCTCGTGATTTACGGCTCGGTCGCTGTCGTCCTGGCGCACCGTGTACCCGAGCTGTGGGCGCAGTGCAAACCATTGATTCAGTCGGCTATCTCCACCTCGCCGATTCGCAGCGATATCGAGCAAATTCTTGACCAACTGGTCCAGGGCAAGCTCGAACTTCTGGTCGGGTTCGATCATGCAGCCGCGGTGCAGGCCGTTTTGGTGGTGCGGTATCGGCCCGAGGGAGATGGATTCGTGGCGCACATCCAGGCCGCTGCGGGGCGGGGAGTGTCGCTGGCACGAGAAGAGTGAGGAGATGTATTGCGGTGGCTGGAAAGCAAAAAGGTCCAGCGTGTCCAGCTTCACTGCCAAGGGCCGCAAGAGCGTCTGCGCTTTGCCTGGCACAAACACCTCCCTGACTCGCTGCCGTCCTGGGCACCGTGCGTCCCCACGACCAGGCCGGGGCATCGGCCCTGCCGCACTGGATCCTTCGGCTTCAACCCTACAGCGATGCGCACCATCCGCCACGGAAAAAGCCGCCCTCGGGCGGCTTTTTGCTGGGCACGGGCGCCGCGCGTCAGCGGTTCTTGATGAGATCGGGGTCGGGCTCGGAGCCGGTGCGCACCACGCGCAGGTCGGGGTTGAAGACCACGGTGAACACGCGCGATTCCACGCGGTTGTCGTCGAGGTAGCGCCAGTCGTAATGCGTCTCGCGCTTGAGCGGGTAGGTGGACACCTTCATCGGCTTGCCCAGCATCCGCCGCACCTGCTCCATGGGCATGCCGGGCTGCACCTTGGCGAAGTTCTCTTCGGTCAGCACCTGTTCCAGCGCGATCATGCGGCCGTCGGGGCCGATGGTGATCATGTAGTTCACGTGGCCAGCCGGCTGGCGGCTGTACTCGTACACCTGCGCGCCGTCGTCACCGTCCCACACCGCCTCGGGCGGGCCGAAGCGCTCGCGCACGTCGGCCTCGGTGGACACGCCCGGCTCCAGCTCGGCGATGTTCTGCAGGTCGCAGGCGCCCACGAAACCCACCGCGCCCAGCACCGCGAGCACCGGGCGCAGCGCCCGCCACCACCAGCCTTGTTGTTGTCGCATGGTCCACGTCCTCCGCGAATGCAAAAAGGTCAGTGTAAGTCCCGACCTGCGCCCCTGTGCCGTGTCAGCCAGGCGGCCTGTTGCCAGGGGTAACATGCCCGAATGGCCTTTGGACTGCCCCCGCTCGCCCCCTTCCGCCCGCGCGCCGCCACGGCCCTGCGGGGCTACCGGCGAGAGCTGCTGATGCGCGACATCGGCGCGGGCGCCACGGTGGGCATCGTGGCGCTGCCCCTGGCCATGGCCTTCGCCATCGCCAGCGGCCTGCCGCCCCAGGCGGGTTTGTGGACAGCCATCATCGGCGGCTTTCTGGTGGCCGCGCTGGGCGGCACCTCGGTGCAGATTGGCGGGCCGGCCGGGGCCTTCATCGTCATCGTGTACGGCATCGTCGAACGCTACGGCGTGGCCAACCTGCTCATCGCCACGGCCAGCGCGGGCGTGCTGCTGTTCCTGCTGGGCCTGTTCCGGCTGGGCGTGCTGGTGCGCTACGTGCCGGTGAGCGTGGTGATTGGCTTCACCAACGGCATCGCGGTGCTGATCGCGCTGTCACAACTGCGCGACCTGCTGGGGCTTGAGATCGCCAAGATGCCGGGCAGCGTGTTCGGCCAGTTGCAGGCCCTGGTGGCCCACCGCGACAGCTTCAACCCCTGGGCCTTGCTGCTGGGCGCGCTGTGCGTGCTGGGCCTGTTCGTGTGGCCGCGCCTGTGGGCGGTGGACTCGCGCTTTCGGCGCCAGCTCGAAGGCCTGGACACCACCAGCGCCCTGCGCGCCACCTCGCGCCTGCCGGCCCCAGTGGTGGCGCTGGTGACGCTCTCGCTGCTGGCCTGGGCGCTGAAGATGCCGGTGGAGACCATCGGCACGCGCTTTGGTGGCATTCCCCAATCGCTGCCGGCCTTCGAGTTGCCCGATTTCTCGTGGGAGACGGTGCGCCTGCTGGTCACGCCCACGCTCACCATCGCGCTGCTGGGCGCCATCGAATCGCTGCTGTGCGCGCGCGTGGCCGACCAACTGTTCGAAGGCCCCAAGCACGACCCGAACCAGGAGCTGATGGCGCAGGGCGTGGCCAACCTGGTGGTGCCCTTCTTTGGCGGCATGCCCGTCACCGGCACCATTGCGCGCACCGTCACCAACATCCGCTCGGGCGCGGCCACGCCGGTGGCGGGCGTGGTGCACGCGCTCACGCTGGCGGCGGTGGTGCTGATCGCCGCGCCGCTGGCGGCCCACATTCCGCTGGCGGTGCTGGCCGGGGTGCTGCTGTTCGTGGCCTGGAACATGGGCGAGTGGCGCGAGTTCGGCCGCCTGCGCCACTTCAGCCACCACTACCGGCTGATGCTGGTGTCCACCTTCGCCGTGACCATCGTGTTTGACCTGACGGTGGCGGTGGAGCTGGGCCTGGTGCTGGCGGTGGTGCTGTTCGTGCGCCGCCAGAGCGACATCTTCCGCGCCGACATCACCGGCCGCACCGACCAGGGCCTGGCCGTGCGGCTCTACGGCTCGCTGTTCTTTGGCGCGGTCACCAAGATTGACCCCATCATGGCGGCCGTTGAAGCATCGGCCACGCCACTGGACGTGACGATCGACGCCCACCAGCTCATTGCCCTGGACACCACCGGGCTGGACGCGCTGGAGCAACTGCACAAGGCGGTGCAGCGCCAGGGCGGCAGCCTGGCCATCACGGGGCTGCAGCCCCAGCCGCTGTCGCTGCTGCAGCGCACCGGCTTCATCGGGCGACTGACCCGCTGGACAACCGCCGCGCCGTAAAATGCCGGGTTTTCACCCACCCAGCCCCTCGCCATGTCGTTCTTTGCCCGCCCGCACTACACCTCCGACGCGACGCAGTTCATCGAGAAGCTCAAGGCCACCAAGCCCGAGCTCGACAAGGCCCAGCGCGAAGGCCGTGCCCTGCTGTGGGACAAGGCCATCGACCGCGACTTCCAGGCCGACGCGCAAGCCGCCCGCGTGCCGCAGAAGCCCTACGTTTACCAGACCGACGCGCTCCTGAAGTGAGCCAGGCGGCATGAGCAACACCGAGGTCCACTCGCTCGACGAAGCGCCGCCGGGCCTCGATGAGGTGTTGCCCACGGTGGTGGACCACGTGGCGCTGGCCCGCCTGTACGGCGAGCCGCTGTTCAAGCTGCCGCAAGACCTCTACATCCCGCCCGACGCGCTGCGCGTCTTCCTCGAGGCCTTCGAGGGCCCGCTGGACCTGCTGCTCTACCTCATCCGCAAGCAGAACTTCAACATCCTCGACATCCCCATGGCCGCGGTCACGCGACAGTACCTGGCCTACGTCGACGAAATCCGGGCCAGCAACCTCGAACTGGCGGCCGAGTACCTGCTGATGGCGGCCATGCTGATCGAGATCAAGTCGCGCATGCTGCTGCCCCCGAAGAAGACCCCCGAGGGCGAAGAGGCAGAAGACCCTCGCGCCGAGTTGGTGCGCCGCCTGCTGGAATACGAGCAGATGAAACTGGCCGCGCAGCGCCTGACCGAGCTGCCCCAGTACGGCCGCGATTTCCTGCGCGCCCAGGTCTATGTGGAACAGGCCCTGGCGCCGCGATTCCCTGACGTGGACGTGGGCGATCTGCAGAGTGCGTGGCGCGACATCCTCAAGCGCGCCAAACTCGTGCAGCACCACAAGATCAGCCGCGAAGAACTCTCCGTGCGCGAGCACATGAGCATCGTGCTGCGCAAGCTGCAAGGCCGCAAGTTCGTCGAG
>Ga0255128_1001295_pt1 | contig 11066 bp, 8 predicted proteins | sample Law_Miss_RepC_8d_FD_188562 | JGI IMG/M metagenome (GOLD analysis project Ga0255128, IMG submission 188562) | Freshwater microbial communities from St. Lawrence River, New York, United States - Law_Miss_RepC_8d | ecosystem: Environmental > Aquatic > Freshwater > River | place: USA: New York... | reverse complement strand
CCATGTGGTGGATGACCATTACGGCGGCATGGCCTTTGAGGAAGAAGGGGCGCGCTGCGCGGAAATGCTGTCGGACCCGAAGGTGACCACCATGGTGATGGGCAATCATGGCGTCTTGATCATCGGCCAGTCTGTGGCCGAGGCATTCAACCGACTGTATTATTTCGAACGTGCCGCAGAAACCTATATCCGCGCCTTGCAGACCGGACAGGCCCTGCGGGTCCTGCCCGACGCCATAGCCGAGAAGACCGCACGGGAATGGGAAGCTTACCCCGGCTTTGCCGAGGCGCATCTCAGCGAAATGAAAGCCATTCTCGATGAGGAAGGCGCAACCTACGCGGCCTGACCCTCATCGTCGGCTTCGCCGCTCTTCGGTGCCACGAAGAGACGGCGAAACCACACGAAATGTTACGCCGAAAAGAACGGTTTCGCTTTCATCGTTTCCGGAACTGGCACGCCGAGCCGCGTCAGGATGCTGGGCGCCAAAGCCAACTGGTCCAGCACCACATCCTTGGCCGGCATTTCGCTGGCCCCGAAATAATAGAATGCCGCGTCCTGCTGCAATTCCCCGGTGCCGCCGTGATGGCCGCGCTCATCCTGACCGTGGTCGGCGGTAACGATCACCTCATAGCCCTTGTCGAGCCAGCGTTGCAGGAAGGGCGCCAGCATTGCATCCATGACATAGCAGGCGTGGTCCATTTCTTCGCAATCATGATAGAAACGGTGCCCCATGCTGTCCAAGGTGCAGGTGTGCAGGATGCCATAATCAATGCGAAAAGGTCAACATCCGAAGGCGTCATCTGATTGATGTTGCCGTAACCGGTCATCGTGTGGAACCGGCCATGCGTGATAGGGCCACCCGGTTCATCATATTCAATGTCGCGGACCAGATCGAACGGCGCGCGATTGAACAGTTCTGACCAGAAGGAATGGGTCACCGCCCCGGTTTTCAGCCCGGCCTTGCTGGCTTCGGAAAAGATGTCGGGCTGGTTCAGCCGATACACCGCCTCATTGCCCCAGACCTTATGGACCTGCGGCGGCACCCCGGTATGGATCGAGGCATAGCAGGAGGCAGAGGTCGACGGCAGCACCGCACGGATGCGATGCACCGATGCGGCCCCCTGTGCCACCCAGCCTTCGAGGTTCCCGAAGAGGCGCCGCCAATTGCGGTAGGGCACACCATCAAGAATGATGAGAAGAAGTTTTGTCATGTCATACCTCATCTCCGGCGGGGGCCATGGGGCCTCCGGCGGGAGTATTTAGGCCAAGATGAAATCAGTTTCCGGCCGATTCCATCTTGCGGGTCTGGATCACCTTTTCCAGCCAACCAAGTTCCATTTCAGGAACCGAGGAGAGCAGGAGATCGGTGTAATCGTCGAAGGGTGGGGTCAGCACATCGGACTTTTGGCCATAACGTACAACCTGCCCCTTAAACATCACCGCGATCTTGTCAGCGATGGCGCGGACGGTCGCGAGATCATGGGTGATGAAGAGATAGGCCACGTTTTCCCGCGCTTGCAGGTCTAGGAGGAGCTTCAGGATGCCATCCGCGACCAAGGGATCAAGGGCAGAGGTCACCTCATCGCAGATGATGAGCTTCGGTTTCGCCGCCAAGGCACGGGCGATGCAGACGCGTTGCTTTTGCCCGCCGGAAAGTTCGGCCGGATAGCGGTCGGCAAAGCCTTTGCCCATCTCGATTTGGTCAAGCAGCTCTTGAATCCGCTTTTCTTTCTCGGCGCCTTTCAGGCCGAAATAGAATTCGAGCGGGCGACCGATGATGGTGCCGACGGTCTGGCGTGGGTTCATCGCCACATCGGCCATTTGATAGATCATCTGCAACTCGCGCAGATCATCTTTGGTGCGCCCGGCAAGGTCGGTTGACAGGCTGCGCCCGGCAAAGCTGATGCGACCTTGCGCGGGTGGCAAAAGTCCGGTGATCGCCCGGGCAAGCGTGGATTTACCCGAGCCGCTTTCGCCGACGATGGCAAGTGTCTGACCGGGGGCGACATCGACCGTGACATTTTTCAGCACGTCGAAATTCGTGCCCTTGTAGCGGGCTGTCACATTCTGCACCGACAGGACCGGGGCCGCGTGCGGCTTTTCGTCGTGATCAATCGAGCGGACCGAAACGAGTGCCTGCGTATAGGCCTCTTTCGGGGTGTTGATGATATGGTCGGTCGTGCCGTATTCCACCATTTTTCCGTGCCGCAGCACGAGGATGTCATCGGCCACCTGCGCCACAACGGCAAGGTCATGCGTGATGTAAAGAGCGGCCACCCCGGTTTCATGGATCGCCCGCTTGATCGCCGCCAAGACGTCGATCTGCGTCGTCACATCAAGCGCTGTGGTGGGTTCGTCAAAGATCACCAGATCCGGCTTCGGGCAGAGCGCCATTGCCGTCATCACCCGCTGCAACTGCCCGCCCGACACCTGATGCGGGTAGCGATTGCCAATGGTTTCTGGGTTCGGCAGCGAGAGTTGGCGGAACAGCGACACCGCCCGGGCCTCGGCCTCGGATTTGGTCATCACGCCATGGGCGACCGAGGTTTCGATCACCTGCTCCATCAGCTTTTTCGCCGGGTTGAAGCTGGCGGCAGCGGATTGGGCGACATAGGTCACTTCTTTGCCGCGCAGATCACGCAAATCGCCCTGCCCGGCCGCACGAATATCGCGCCCGTTCAGCAGGATTTGCCCCCCGGTCAGGCGCACGCCGCCGCGGCCAAAGGCCATGGCCGAAAGCCCGATGGTGGATTTGCCCGCGCCGCTTTCGCCGATCAGGCCCAGCACCCGACCCTTTTCGACCGACACGGAAACGCCATCGACCAGCACGACATGGCGCGGCGCCTCGCCCGGCGGATAAGCCGTTGCTTGGTTCTTGAACGAGAGGAGAGGATCAGCCACCGCGGCCCCCTTTCAGACTGGAGGTGCGCGACAAGATCCAGTCGGCAACAAGATTGACCGAGATTGCCAGTGCGGCAATCGCCATGGCGGGCATCAAGGCGGCGGCTTTGCCGTAGATCAGACCATCCTTGTTTTCTTTCACCATGCCGCCCCAATCGGTCAGCGGCGGCTGAATACCAAGACCAAGGAAGGACAGGGTCGAAATGAACAGCACGGCGAAGATGAAGCGCAGGCCGAATTCGGCGACGAGCGGCGAGAGCGCATTGGGCAGGATTTCGCGGAAGATGATCCAGCCTTGTTTCTCGCCCCGCAGTTTCGCGGCCTCGACATAGTCCATCACGGTGATGTCCATGGCGACGGCCCGCGACAGGCGAAAGACGCGGGTGCTGTCGAGAACACCCATCACAAGGATCAGCACCGTCAGATTCAGGGGCAGCACCGAAAGCATGACAAGCGCCACGATCAGCGACGGGATTGCCATCACCAGATCGACGACGCGCGACAGTGTCTGGTCGATCCAGCCCCCACGCACGGCGGCAAAGAAGCCAAGGAACGATCCGAGCGAAAAGGCCAAGATCGACGACGCAAGCGCCACAAAGATCGTGACCTGCGCGCCATAGATCAGGCGCGAAACGATGTCGCGGCCGATGGTGTCAGTGCCAAGCCAGTATTGCGCCGAGGGCCCCTCCCAGACGCCGCCAACTGCGGAATCAATCGGATAGGGCGCGATGAACTGTGCGAAAAGGCCGATGAACAGGAAGGCCCCGGTCAGCACCAGCCCGACAATGGCGGAAAGCGGAAGTCTCATTTCGGGTGCCTCAGGCGCGGGTTGGCCACGATGGCGATGATATCGGCCGCCATGTTCAGAAAAATATAGACGGCGGCGAAGATCAGACCCACGGCCTGCACCACGGGAACATCGCGCTTGGTCACATGGTCCACGAGGTATTGGCCCAAAGCATTGTAACCAAACACCACCTCGACCACGACGACACCGACGACCAGATAGGCGAGGTTCAGCATGACGACTGACACCACCGGGGCGATGGCATTGGGGAAGGCATGGCGCCAGACCACCTGCATCGGCGACAGACCCTTGAGTTCAGCGGTTTCGATATAGGCAGATTGCATGACGTTCAGAATTGCAGCGCGGGTCATGCGCATCATGTGCGCCAGAACCACCAGAACCAGAACGATCACCGGCAAGGCCACGGCGTGCAGCTTGGCCCAGAAACTCATGCCAGGAAACACCATGGCAACGGGCTGAAAGATCGGGATGACTTGTGTCAGCAGGAAGATCACGAAATAGGCCGCGACGAATTCGGGCAGGCTGATCGTGGTCAGCGTCACGCCGGAAATCACCTTGTCAGGCCAGCGGCCCGCATAGCGCGCGGCAATGACCCCCAAAAGGATCGCCAGCGGCACCGAGATCGCGGCAGCACAGCCTGCAAGGAACAGCGTGTTGCCCAGCCGTTGCCCGATGGATTGCGCGATATCGGCCTTATTAGTCAGGGCTGTGCCAAGGTCGCCCTGCAACACGCCGCCCAGCCAGCTGAAATAGCGGCTTAGCGCAGGCTGATCCAATCCCATCTGTTCGCGCAAGTTGGCCAAGGCTTCGGGTGTCGCCTGTTGGCCAAGAATGGCCTGCGCGGTATCACCCGGCAGGGCCTCGACCCCCAGAAAAATCACAGCCGAAACGGCGAGAAGGAGCAGGAGGCCCAGCGCAATGCGCTGGACCACCAGTTTCAATACCGGATGCATGAGTTCCGGCCTTAGGCGTTCAGCCAGCAGCGCACTTGCGCCCGACCGTTCATCAGTTCGCCGTTCGGATCATCGATCCAGCCGCCGACCGTTTCCGACACGCCCGACACAAAGTCGTTGAACATCGGCAGGATCAGGCCGCCTTCGTCGCGCAGGATATGCGCCATTTCCGAATACTGACCCTTGCGCTTGGCCGCATCCAATTCGCCGCGCGCCGCAAGCAAAAGCTCGTCGAACTTGGCGTTCTTGAATTTGGTGTCGTTCCATTCCGCGGTGGACAGGTAAGCGGTGGAATACATCTGATCCTGCACCGGACGGCCCCCCCAATACGAGGCGCAGAACGGGGCCACGTTCCAAACGTTCGACCAGTAGCCGTCATCGGGCTCCAGCTTCACTTCCAGCGGAATGCCTGCGGCCTTTGCCGAAGCGGCAAAGAGGTTGGCCGCATCGACCGCACCCGGGAAGGCACCCGGCGCGGTGGCCAAGATGATCGGGCTGCCGTCATGGCCGGACTTTTTGTAGAACTCGGCCGCTTTGGCCGCGTCATACTCGCGCTGTTCAATGCTGTCGTCGAAGAACGGATAGGCCGAGTTGATCGGGAAGTCGTTCCCGCGCGATCCCAGACCGCCAAGGATCTTGTCCACCTGTTCCTGACGGTTGATCGCCAATTTCAGCGCCATCCGCAGGTCGTTGTTGTCAAACGGTGCCTTGTCGACATGCATGATGAACACATAGTGACCACGGCCTGGAACGGCGCGAATTTGCACGCCCGGCACGCCTTTCAGCAGTTCGACGATCTTCGGGTCGACCCGGTTGATCATATGCACCTGACCGGACTGCAGTGCAGCGGTACGGGCCGTGTTGTCGTTGATGACAAGAATCTCCACCTCATCGGCATGACCGATCGAGCTGTCGAAATAATTGGCATGCTTGACGAAGGTATGGCGCACGCCCGGCTCGTTCACGACCACCTTATAGGGGCCAGCACCGATGCCTGCCGCCGGATTGTCCACACCGCCACCGGGCTGGATCATCAGGTGATAGTCGGCCATCAGATAGGGCAGGTCGGCGTTGGCGGCGTTCAGCTTCAGCGTGACCATGTCACCTTCGGCCTTCATCTCGGTGATGCCCTGCACGATGCCCAAAGCGCCCGATTGCGACTTTTCGTCGGTGTGGCGCTTCAGCGTGGCAATCACATCATCCGCCGTAACGGTCTTGCCATCGTGGAATTCCACACCGGCGCGAATCTTGAATTTCCATTCCGTCGCGTCGGACGAGGAAGAAACCTCTTCAGCGATACGGTGATCAATGGTGCCGTCGGGGTTCACATCGACCAGCATTTCGCCCCAGGTCATGTTCACCTGGAAAGGCACTTCCGAAGCGGCCAATGCCGGGTCCAGCGAGTTGGTGGATTCACCGCCCTGCATCCCGATACGGATGACGCCGCCTTTTTTGGGCTCTTCGGCGTGTGCAGCCTTGGTGAACAACGCCCCTGCAAGGGCAGCGGAAACCCCCATCGCCGTGGTGCGGCCCACGAATTCGCGGCGGGTCATCGCGCCTTTGCGCACCCGTGCGATCATCTGGTCGAGTTGATCGGACATAGACTTTTCTCCCTGCTTTTTGGCCCGGATTACCGGTGCCTTCTTGTTGATTTGAAACCCACTAAATCGCGAAGCCTTGGGTCTGGCAACGATTCTTGCCATGGCTTGGCGTCACACAAAGACGCGCGGCACCTCGTCATCAAAAGACCGCTCAAAAATCTTTGTCTCACCCTCATAGGCGGTCAACCGGGCCTGCAGCCGCAGATGGCTGGCACTGGCTGTCATTTCGGTATGCACTTCGGTCCGCACGCGCCAATCCCCGCGCGACAGGCGCTGCTCCCAAGTGTGCACCGCGCGGGCCGACAGCGGATCGTCGGGATGAACCTCCCAAAGTTCGGTCATCGCCTCGCCGGTCTGCAACCCATGCGTCAGGTTTTCCGCATCCCCCAGATCATCGCGGATCACCAAGGCAACCTTGCCGGTGATAAGATCCGTCTCGATCTTGCGGGTGGTCTTGCCCTCGCGCAGCACCTTGTGCTGCCACGGTTTTGCATGTTCTGCCGGGGGCGGCGTCCATTCGCCAGCCGCGCCCTGATGCACCGGAAGATCAAGGCGCCCCGCCACAAGCGTCAGTTTGCCCGCCTGCGGTGAAGGCCAAACGAAGGGCCAATAGGAATTCGACAGCGCCAATCGCAACCGGTGGCCGGGGGCCAGCCGGTAGGCCATTTGGTCAATGTCAAAAGCAACGTCGACCGCCTGCCCCGGCACCAAAGGCGCAGGGTTTTCCATTCCATCGCGGTGACACAGGTTCAGCATGCCATGCGCAATGCGCACCGAACGACCATCTGGCCCCACATCGCACAACCGCGCGACGACAAAGCCCAGAGGCGCATCCGACGACAGCCGCAACGACAGCCGCGCCGCACCGATCAGATCCAGCGGCGCCGCCAACTCCGGCCCCTCAAAGCAAACCGACATCGCATCATCGCCAGCCTGATCGCCCGGCATTTCGGCATTCAGCCCCATCGGGAAAAACTCGCCCGTGTGCAGACCCAGATGCTGCGGCGTGGCGATCTCAGCCCGGAAATCACCTTCAATGTGGCCGAAGAATCCCGGGGCACGGGGCGGCGCCCCGGACGCCAGCCCCAGATGCAACACCTCTCGCTTTACCCGTGGGCTGGGCCATGCCGCTTCGGCCACCCAAGTCCCGGCGCGGTGCTTGGCGCTGGCATCCGGCGCCTCAGAATCAAGCCGATAAACCCGATAGGCCGGGTCAGCCTCTGCGCCGTTGGACACGCCCTTCAGCCAGCGATCCCACCAGCGCAGCGCTTCTTGCAGAAAGCCGATCTGCGGACCCGGCACGGCGGTATGGGGGTATTGATGCACCCAAGGCCCGACAATGCCTTTGACCGGCCCGGCACAATTGGCAACCAAAGCGGCCACCGTGTTCATGTAATTGTCAGCCCAGCCGCCCCAGATCTGAACCGGAACGGTCATGCGGGCATAATCTTCGCAGACGGACCCATGTTTCCAATAGGCATCCCGCGCCTGATGACCTGCCCAGCGCGGCGCGAGCCACGGCTCGGCCTCGAGCCGCGCCAGCCAGTCCTCGCGCCAATCGGCCCGCAGTGCGGGGTCCGCCGGGCGGCTGGAATAGGACAACATCACCGCCCCCCAGCCGAAATTTTCACCCAGCAGGCAGCCGCCCTTGAAGTGGATATCATCGGCAAAACGATCGGTCGTTGAACAGACTGAAACCACGGCTTTCAAGGCGGGCGGCTGGCGAAAGGCCGTCTGCAGGCAGTTGAACCCGCCCCAGCTCTTGCCCATCATCCCCACCGCACCCGAACACCACGGCTGACGCGCCAACCAAGCGATCACCTCCTCGGCGTCGCGCAGCTCTTGCTCGGTGTATTCGTCGGCGATCAGCCCTTGGCTGTCGCCACAGCCGCGCATATCGACCCGCACGGCGGCATAGCCATGACCCGCGAAATAGGGATGCATCATCTCATCGCGCGGCAAGGTGCCGTCGCGTTTGCGATACGGTATATATTCCAGAATGGCCGGAACCGGATTTGCCGCTGCATCGTCGGGCATCCAGACCCGCGCAGACAGACGGCAGCCGTCTGACAGGACAATACCCATATCCGGGGTTTCTTTGATTTGGTGCGGAAATGCGGTGACGACGACCATTGAATTCTCCCTGCGTATAACAGGGCATGTTCCTGATCGTCGCTCTTGTCATTTCCGTCGCTTCACATGCTGGAAGCGACGAAATCCTGGAAAACCGCAGGTGTTTCAGACCGGCGCAGCGGACCGCTTATCCACGCCTCACTTCTGAACCTCGCCAAAGCCCGTGATCTTCACCAGATCATCCGTGCCATAGCCATCAACCTTCGGCATTGCGCTGTCATCGGAATGTTGAATCGACAGATAGGCCGCCTTGCCGCTGGCATCAAAAATGAAGCCGGTCGGCTCGGCGCTGCTGTCTTTCACCGAAGCGACTCGGATGCAGCCGTCAGACTTTACATCGCGGTCCGCCCCATCGGGCAGACAGGCCCAGACATCGCCATTCAGGTGATCCTCGGCCACATAAAGAATTCCAGTGCCGGGCTGAAAGTCGAGATTGTCAAAGGAGTTGAACTCGGTATCGCCTTCGATGAAGCGGTTGATCACCGTGGTCGGCATCCGCTTGCCCAGCGCATCAGGCCCCGGCGCCAAAGGATCGCTGTCGGTGGCGCACATCACCTCGGCATAGTTCCCCGCCGCATCATTGCCGGTATTGCTGAAACAAAACCGCACCCCTGCGGTGTAGGTCAAATCCTGATGCAGATCTTCGGGGCGATAAAATCCTGTCGCCCCTTTTTCATTTGCATCGCTGCGCGCCTTGGCGGGATCGACCTCGATCCACGTCGCATTGCCAACTTCGCAGCCCTGCCCGTACTGCACCAGATCGCGCTCACACTGCACCTGCATGGCATAGGCCTTGCCCGCGACAAGAGGCGAATCCTCCAAGCGGGCAATCGCCCCACCGGCAAAGGGTGTTTCGGGGATGAATTTGTACATCGCGCCCCCATCGGCGTTGGGCGCAGTGGTTCCGGGACGCAATTCGTCGCCGCCATAGACGACACCGCTCTGCAAAACCGCGATTCCCTCCCAGCGCATGATGGGCAAGGCCGGACGGCGCACCACGGCGGCCGGATCCGTGGTCTCGCCCGTGTCACCGTTCAGAACCGTCACCACCTTGGACATCGCCAGCGGGTTCAGGATTTCATAAGCCCCCCCCTGATCGCGTTCTTCGGTGAACAGGATAGTGCCCCAAGGGGTGGTGCGGATACCGTCGCAATGCGCGGTCCCCCGCACGATGGTTTCCACCTTGCCGTCAGCCAGTGAAATGCGCTGCACACCGGGCTGCATTTTGCCCGGTTCGAGGGTTTCGGCATCGCTTTCAATGCAGGAAATCAGATGGCTTGGGGCCGTGGCCGGATAAAAGGCCATCATGTCGCTGTGTGAGGCAGCCTCGGTTGTCAGGAACTCGGCGACCAGCCCATCGGCCAAAGCGATGCTATCGGCAGCGCTGCGGCCAGCAACCCGGTAGCCCTGCATCGGGCTTGCCGCGGCAGAGTGCGCCAAGGGTGCTTCGATCCCAAACAGTGCGGGCGCGTTTCGGGCCAGCAAAGCATCGACCGCAACGCCAAAATCCTCGGCCCCTGCGCGCGCCGCAACACCAACCAAAAGGGCCCCCAGCAAGATTCGCTTCAACTCAACCTCCATGACTTCGGCTCCTCTCTTGGGCCCATGCCGTAACGCAACAACGACGCGCATGTAACAGGTTAATGTCAGAAAACCGTGTCGCCGGGCCTTGCCGCCGCCCCAAGACAGGCTAGGCTGCCGCCATTCCCAATGCCCCGGAGCCGTCATGACCAAGTCTTCGCCGAAGCGCCCCAATATCCTGATCCTGATGGTCGACCAGTTGACCGGGACGCTGTTTGAAGACGGCCCCGCCGACTTCCTGCATGTGCCGAACCTGCGCAAACTGGCCGCAAACTCGGTGCGCTTTGCCAACAGCTATACCGCGTCGCCGCTATGCGCGCCGGCCCGTGCCGCCTTTATGTCGGGCGCCCTGCCCCGGCGCACGCGGGTCTATGACAACGCCGCTGAATTTTGCTCTGACATCCCGACCTATGCCCACCATCTGCGCCGCGCGGGCTATTACACGGCGCTGTCGGGCAAGATGCATTTTGTCGGTCCCGACCAGCTGCACGGGTTCGAGGAACGCCTGACCACCGACATCTACCCCGCCGATTTCGGCTGGACGCCAGACTATCGCAAACCCGGCGAACGCATCGATTGGTGGTATCACAACATGGGCTCCGTCACCGGCGCAGGCGTGGCGGAAATCACCAACCAGCTGGAATACGACGACGACGTTTGCCATCAGGCGGTGCAGAAGCTTTACGATCTGTCGCGCGGCCTTGACCCGCGCCCATGGTGCCTGACCGCCAGCTTCACCCACCCACACGATCCCTTTGTCGCGCGCCGCAAATACTGGGATCTTTACGAAGGCATCCCGGAACTGGAGCCGCCGCAGAGCCTTGCCTATGAAGACATGGACCCCCACTCCAAACGCCTGATGGACGCCTGCGACTGGCGGTCGATGGAGGTTACGCCCGACCATATCCGCCGCTCGCGCCAAGGCTATTTTGCCAATATCTCTTATGTCGATGACAAGATCGGCGAAATTCTGGCGGTGCTCGAAGCCTCACGCCAAGAAGCGATCATCGTCTTCGTCTCAGACCATGGCGAAATGCTGGGCCGCAAGAGCCTGTGGTTCAAGATGAACTTCTTCGAAGGCTCGGCGCG
>Ga0255128_1001292_pt1 | contig 11082 bp, 9 predicted proteins | sample Law_Miss_RepC_8d_FD_188562 | JGI IMG/M metagenome (GOLD analysis project Ga0255128, IMG submission 188562) | Freshwater microbial communities from St. Lawrence River, New York, United States - Law_Miss_RepC_8d | ecosystem: Environmental > Aquatic > Freshwater > River | place: USA: New York... | reverse complement strand
GTCTTCATAAGGCGCAGCGCTTTGCGGTAGCCCTCGGGCTTGCTCATGCCAAAGTTGCGCAGTGTGCGCTCTTTGGTGTCGCGCCCTTTTTGTTGGCCCAGCACCATGCAGGCTTGGCCATTGAAACGGGCCAAGCCACCCACGATGGACAAATCGTCGGCAAAGTGGCGGTCGCCGTGCATCTCGACAAAGTCAGTGAAGATGCCGTGGATGTAGTCCAGCGTGTAAGGCCGTTCGGGGTGGCGCGAAATTTTGGTGACCTGCCAGGGGCTCAGGTCGCTGTAGATGTCTTTGGTCAGTTGCTGGCTTTTTTTGCTCAGCTGATCGATTTCGAGGGTGATGTCCACCGCCGACTCGGTTTGCACATAGCGCAACTCTTCGATCTTGGCTTCGAGTTCGGCAACGGGTTGCTCAAAGTCGAGAAATGTTTTTTTGGCCAAGTTGGACTCCTCTCTTCTGGTTCCGGGTGGACGTGGTGTCCAGCCCCTCAATACGCCACTGGCACGGGGTCCAGCGAGCGCCAAATATACCAAGTTGCCACGGTTGCATACGGGCTCCAAGCTTGCGCGACCTCTCGGGCATCACTGCGGCTGACGGGTTCGCCCGAAAAATAATTGCGGCTGATGCCGTTGATCAAGCCCACATCGTCGAGCGGCAACACATTGGGCCGCAGCAGATGAAAGATCAAAAACATCTCGGCCGTCCAGCGACCAATGCCGCGAATCGCCACCAGCTCGTCGATGATGGCCTCGTCGTCCATCTCATGCCAAGCTTTGACATGCACCGTTCCCGAGCTGAAGTGCACGGCCAGGTCGACCAGGTACTCGACCTTGCGGGCCGACAAACCCGCAGCCCGCATGTCATCCACTTTGAGTTTGAGCACAGCAGCGGGCGTCAGGCGCTTGGACAGGGCAGAAAACCGGTCCCAAACCGATTGCGCGGCCTTGACCGAAATTTGCTGTCCCACGATGGACCGCGCCAGGGTCACAAACGCGTCGCCCCGGGTTTCGAGAATGGCATCGCCAAACTGCGGGATGAGCTTTTTCATGACCCGGTCTTTTTTGGCCAGGTGCGCGCAGGCCTCCGCCCAGTAGTCGGGCGTGACGGGGATCACCTCCAGGCTGGGGCTGAGCGTCACGGCGCTGCCTCCCAGGTCGTGCCAGCGGCCGAGTCTTTCAGCACGATGCCTTGCGCCAGCAAATCGTTGCGGATGCGGTCGGCTTCGGCAAAGTTTTTGGCCTTTTTGGCGTCGGCTCGGGCTTGAATTTGGGCCTGAATGGCCGCTTCATCCAAACCAGCCCCAGCCTGCAGGTACAAAGTGGGGTCGGTCTGCAGCAAACCCAACAAGCCGCCCAGCGCTTTGAGCAGGCCCGAGCGCTCGGCCGATCCGCTGCGGTTGGCTTCGCCCGCCAGCTCAAACAACACGGCCACCGCCTCGGGCGTGCCAAAGTCTTCGTCCATGGCGGCTTTGAAGCGGACTGCCAAAGGGTCACTCCAGTCGATTTTCACCTGTGCGGGCGGCACGGCTTGGAGCGCGGTGTACAGGCGCTTCAAGGCGCCTTTGGCGTCGTTCAGGTGCACATCGCTGTAGTTGAGCGAGCTCCGGTAGTGGCTGCGCACGATGAAAAAACGCACGGTTTCGGCGTCAAATTCTTTGAGCACATCGCGGATCGTGAAGAAATTGCCCAGGCTCTTGGACATCTTTTCGTTGTCCACATTAATGAAGCCGTTGTGCATCCAAAAACGCGCCAAGGGTTGGCCGTTGGCGCCTTCACTTTGGGCGATCTCGTTTTCGTGGTGCGGAAACTGCAGGTCAGCCCCGCCGCCGTGAATGTCAAAGGTCTGACCCAGCAGCTCGCAAGCCATGGCCGAGCACTCGATGTGCCAGCCGGGACGGCCCGTGCCAAAGGGGCTGGCCCATTTGACGTCTTCGGGTTCGGTGGGCTTGGCACTCTTCCAAAGCACAAAGTCCAGCGGATCTTGCTTGTCCGTCTCCACGGCTACCCGCTCGCCCGCATTCAACTCGTCCAAAGACTTGCCAGACAACTTGCCGTAGCCCGCAAACTTTCGCACCGAATAGTTCACGTCGCCATTGCCCGCGCGGTAAGCCAGGCCTTTTTGCTCGAGCGTGCCGATCATGCTGAGCATTTGGGGCACATAGTCGGTAGCACGGGGCTCGTGTTGGGGGCGCTCGATGCCCAAGGCGTCAGCGTCCTGGTGCAGCGCATCGATCATCCGGTCGGTCAAACCGCGGATGGTTTCGCCGTTTTCCAGTGCACGTTTGATGATCTTGTCGTCGATGTCGGTCACGTTGCGCACATAGGTGACCTGGAAGCCACTGGCCTTGAGCCAGCGCTGCACCACATCAAAGGCGATCATCGAGCGGGCATGGCCCAAGTGGCACAGGTCGTACACGGTCATGCCGCACACGTACATGCGCACATGGCCAGGCTCGGCCGGTGAAAAATCGGAAACAGCACGGCTGAGCGTGTTGAAAATGCGCAAACTCATGTCAGATCGAAAAAATGGCGGTCAACAAAAGCCGTTTGGGCGCTGCGCACCCGGGGCCGTCGGCTCAGGCAACGGCAACAAAACGGCTCAAAAAAAGCCAGCGCGCACGGGGCTGGCGGCACCTTTCGGCACACGGAAAACCGCATAGGGCTCCGCTACAATGACCGCTCAGTATATCCCCGAGCCAAGGACGCTGGTGCTCTTTTTGCGCCGGCCTGCGCCACCCCCAGCGGCTCGGTAGCGTCTTTTTTCACCCCCTCTTTCTTTGGGCACGCATGCGAACCTGGCTCAGTTGGACGGTTTTATTCACCCTGTGGACTTGCACTATGGACGTGCGGGCCGACATGTACACCGATGTCAACGCTTTGGTGCAAAACGGCCAATGGGCGCAAGCCCAAGCTTTGGCCGACGCCAGGCTCAAAACCGCCCCCACCGACCCCCAAATGCGCCTGTTGCAAAGCCACATCCAGACCGGCTTGGGCCAAACTCAGGCCGCCATGGCGACGCTGCTCGCTCTGACCCAGTCCTTCCCTGAATTGCCCGAGCCGCACAACAACCTAGCGGCCCTGTTGGTGAGAGAAAACCGCCACGACGAGGCTCTGGCCGCCTTGCAAGCCGCCATCAGGGCCAGGCCGGACTACGCGCTGGCCCTCGAGAACCTGGGCGATCTGCACCTGGCAATGGCCGCCCAAGCCTTTGCGCGGGCCCGACTCGTCACGCCGGCGCAAACCCGTTTGCAAACCAAGCAGCTGGCCACCGAACAGGTCATGAGAACCCCCTGAAACAGGACTCACCACGGGTCGCCTTGTTGCCCCGATTGAACACGCCCAACCTCGACTGACTTCACCCATGACATCACCCCATCACACTCGCCGCTGGACAGCCCTGGCACTGAGCCTGAGCTTGCTGGCCCCTTGGAGCGCACAGGCACAAAATGCCAGCGCGCCCACCAACGCCAGCACCCCCAAAGTGCGCATCAGCACCTCCATGGGTGACATCGAAGCCGAGCTGTACGCCGACAAGGCCCCCAAAACCGTGGCCAACTTTTTGCAGTACGTGAACGACAAGCACTACGAGGGCACGATTTTTCACCGGGTGATTGCGGGCTTCATGGTGCAAGGTGGCGGCTTCGATGCCCAGTACAAAGAAAAGAAAACCCGCCCTCCGGTGCAGCATGAAGGCCGCCAAGCCTTGGCGGGAGGCCTGAAAAACACCACCGGTACGCTGGCCATGGCCCGCACCAACGACCCTCAATCGGCCACCGCGCAGTTTTTCATCAACGTGGTGGACAACGCCTTTCTCGACCCCACCCCGATCCCTGATGGTGACCCGGTCGCCAAGTTTCAATACCAGGGCCGTGTTTACGAAAACGTGGCCCGAGCCCAACTGCTGAACGCACCCCAGCTGTTCGGCTATACCGTTTTTGGCAAAGTCACGTCCGGCATGGACGTGGTCCAAAAAATCCGCAACACGCCCACGGGCGCAGGCGGCCCCTTCCCGACCGATGTTCCCCGTACGCCGGTCGTCATCCAATCCATCACCTTGTTGAAGTAACACCATGAGCAACCCACAAGTCGAACTGCACATCACCGGCTACGGCGTCATCACCCTCGAGTTGGATGCTGAAAAAGCCCCCAAGTCGACCGAAAACTTTCTGGCCTATGTGAACAAGGGCCACTACAACAACACGATTTTTCACCGTGTGATCCCCGGCTTCATGGTCCAAGGCGGCGGCTTTGAGCCCGGCATGGGCCAAAAGCCCACCGATGCCACCATCGAAAACGAAGCCAACAACGGCCTGAAAAACGACAAGTACACCGTGGCCATGGCCCGCACCTCGGCGCCCCACTCTGCTTCGTCACAGTTCTTCATCAATGTGGCCAAAAACGACTTTTTGAACCACACCGCGCCCTCCATGCAAGGCTGGGGCTATGCCGTGTTCGGCAAAGTGGTCAAGGGCAGCGAAGTCGTGGACCAAATCGAAGGCGTGAAAACCGGCAACCGCGGCGGTCACGGTGACGTGCCCAAAGAGGACGTCGTGATCGAAAAAGCCGTCGCCATCTGATGGTCTGAACCATGTCCGCTGACCCGCGCACCACAGCACCGAGCCTCGGTCGGTTGACAGCGCCAGCGGCATGGCAGACCGTGGACTTGATCTCGGACCTGCACCTGCAGGCCGCTGAGCCGGCCACTTTTGAAGCCTGGCGCAACTTCATGGCCAGCACAACTGCCGATGCGGTGCTGATTCTGGGTGACTTGTTCGAAGTCTGGGTCGGAGACGATGCCGCTGAGGCGGACCCTTTTTTGCAAAGCTGCGCGCAGGTCTTGCGCCAAACCGCGCAGCGTTTGCATCTGGCCTTCATGCCCGGCAACCGGGATTTTCTGGTGGGGCCCGCTTTTTTGTCGGATTGCGGCGTTCACGCCATGCGTGACCCCTGCTTGCTGGAATGGGGAGCGCAGCGGATTTTGCTCAGCCACGGCGATGTGCTGTGCCTGGACGACAAGGCCTACCAAGTCTTTCGACAGCAGGTGCGACACACCGATTGGCAAAATGAGTTTTTGGCCAAACCCTTGCACGAGCGCTTGGCCTTGGCACGCGCCATGCGGGCGCAAAGCGAGTCCCAAAAACACAGCGGCGCGGTCTATGCCGACGCAGACCCGCTGATGGCCTTGAATTGGCTCGATGCCGCAGGGGCCGATCGGCTGGTGCATGGCCACACCCACCAAGCGGCAGACCACCCACTGGGCGCAGGGGTCCGGCATGTGTTGAGCGACTGGTCGCTCGATCACGCACCAAGACGGGCCCAGGTCTTGCGCTTGCAGCGCGAGGTTGGCTTCACACGCATCGACATGACGGAAGCCCCGGCCTCAGGCCAAGGGTGACGTTCTGCACCCCAGCCTTTGGGGTCAGGTGCGCAACAAATTCTTGAGCACGTTTTGCAGGCGGCGGGCCGTGGCTTCGTCGTGGGCACCGGAGAGGACCTGTGCCACATCCTTAGCCCAGGTTTCGCTGGGGCCCGGTTGGTTGCGCTGGGTCAACAACTGCAACTGCAGGGCACGACGTTCGCTGAGTTTGTCAGCGGGCGTCGGCACATCGGCCGCCATCTCCAGGCGCAGCAAGGCTGTGGCCGAAGGGGTTTTCGGCTCGGCGCTCACGGCTTGTGCCCAGGCCTGACGGGTCGTTGCGTTAACGCCTTTGCCCAACTCCTGCACTGTGGGCAAGGCATCGGCCTGGCGGGCTTGCCAAGCGTTCATCACACGGCCCAAGGTCTCGCCATGCGCTTGTGCGGCCAGCTTGCGCAACGACATTTCGGCGCGCTCCAAGGCTTCGCGTTGGGCGCGGAAAGCCGCATCACCCAATCGCGGGCCGCGGTCTTCACGCGGGGCTCGGTCACCGAAACGATCACCTCCGCGTTCAGCACCGCGATCACCAAAGCGGCCGGCGCCTGGGCCGCGGTCGCCACCCGGGCGAGCACCACGCTCACCTGGACGACCGTCACGTCGGCCGTCGCGCCCGGCAGGCGCTTCGGCACGCTTTTGGCCGGGCCGGTCGTCGCCGCGCACCGCCACGACGGGTTTGGCTGGCTTAGGGGCCACCACGGGTGCCGCAGCTTGCATTGGGCTTTCGGTGTCCGACTCGGAACCGGTAGTTGAAGCATCAGACGCTGCAGTCTCGCAGGCTTGTTCGTCTGCCGCAGCGGCGGCGGCTTCATCCACTGGAGCCTCGGCCGACGCCTCAGTTGTGGGCGCAGCCACTGGGTTGGCTGGAGCGAGTGCAGCAGACTGGGCGGCTTGCGCCTGAAGGGCTTGCCCGCGCAGGGCGGCATCGAGCGCGGCCATTGCAGAGCGGATCTTGGCCGCATCACCGCTGGCGTTCGCCGCGTCCAGTGCTTTGGAGGCGTCGATGACCGCGCGGTCGTGGGCACTCAGAGGGCCTGCAGCCTGAGGGCGATCGGTGCCTTTGCGCTGGAACGCTTCATCCAGCGGGGCGCGGAATACTTCCCAGAGTTTTTGTTCGGTCTTGCGGTCCAGCGGCACCGACTGTGCTTCCACCTGCCAGCGTTGCTGCAGGGCTTTGACAGCGTCTACACGCAAAGCCGGCGCAGCGCCCACTTCGCGTGCTTCATTGATCAGGGCCTGGCGACGCTCCACGCTGGCTTTTTGCGCCGCTTCAAGGCGAGCTGCTGCCGCTTTGAAAATGCCTTTCCACTGGCCCTGCATTTCACCAAAGGCTTTCTCGCTCAGGTGACCCGCATTGCGCCAACGGTCGGCAAACTGGTGCAAGGCGCGGAGTTGGGCACGCCAATCTTCGCTTTGGGCATTCTCTGCGGTCCAGGCCTTGACCTCGTCCATCAGCGCCACACGCTGGGCACGCTGATCGGCCGAGTCTTTTTTCATCTGCTCAAGCCAAGCCAACACGGTTTTGTAGGCATCGTTACAAGCGGCATCAAAGCGCTTCCACAGGGCATGGTTGGGCAGGCCACCTTGGTCAATTTGCTTCCAGCTGTCGCGCAGCTGGCGCAACTTGTCCTGCATTTTTCGGCCACCCACGGTGGGTGCTTTGTTGGCGTCGAGCAAGGCTTCGGCTTGGTTGACCAGGTCGGTGCGCACTTGATCGGCCAGCCAACGTTGCCAGCCTTCGGCATCACCGCCCGCCGTCAAGGCCTTGTGCAGGCGCTCGTCGAGGCTGGTGTCTAGGTGCTTGCCATGGGTTTTGAGCGCGTTGCGCAAAGCGGCGACCGCCTCAACGGGCGGGGTTTCCTGGCCTTCGTTGAGTTGCTTTTCCAGCAGCTCCAAGACTTCGGTGACAGCCGGCATCGCTTGTTCGCGCAGGGCCTGGCGCTGGGCTGGGTCGATTTTGGGTTTGGCCGGTTTCTCGGCTTGTTCTGTTTTGGCAGGCTTGGCGGGCTTGACCGATTCAGCGGGCGCAGCGGCATGTTGCGGCAATTCGCCACGCAGACGGCGGATCTCATCGGCCCACACGGGCACGGGGGGCAAGGGGGCTGCGCCGTCGTTTTGGGCCACAGCCGCCACAGCGGCGGCGGCCGAAAAACCGTCCCACACAGCCTGAAGTTGCTTGCCAGCAGCGTCCAGCTGGGGCGGGTATTTCAAATCCACGCTCGGCCAGACGCTGTTGTGCGTCAAGGCCTGGGCCTGGTTTTGCCACTGCGCAACATCGGCCTGCAAGCCGGTTTGCCCGCCGAGCGCCTCGGCCAGGGACTTTGTGGACAAAACCTCGATGCGCTGGGCCAGCAAAACAGCTGCTTCGCGCTGCACCATGACTTGGTGCTGCAGGTCTTCCACACCCTTGACCACTTCGGTCAAGCGTTGCTTGAGACCAGCCAAGGGTTCACGCGACAGCGGTGCCCCGGCTTTGGCTGCATCACGCTGCCAGGCCAGTGCATCGGCCATGTTCAGGCGCGGCGCGTTCAGCAATTGCTCGGCTTTTTGGACCCATTCGGTGGCCAAGGCTTCCTGCCCGTGTATGCGCTTGAGCTCGTCAAGCTTTTCTTTCAACAGCTTGGCCACCCCTTTATCTCGGCCCGAGAGTTCGCGGTAGACCTCGGTCATGAAACCCTCTGAAGGCTCGGTCAGCAACCATTCGCGCAAGCGAGCACTGCGCTCTCCGGAGGTGGGTGCGTTGAAAATCCCGGCTGTCAAGGGATCGAGGGAGGCGATGTCAAAAGGCTTGGAAGAAGTCACGGTTCAAACTTTAAAAGCACGGTATACCCACTGGGCATACAGGCCGAAACGGCAGCACTTGAGTTCGCAAGTGAGCCCATCGGGTGTCAAACAGCTATTTTCGCCGTTATTTGAGCGAGAGCGCCGGATGGCATGTTTTCAATCACAATCTTCGAGAAATTACCCACACCAAAATCTTCTTTATATATATTTATGTTTTTTTATTTAATTTCTTTATACTTGACTGGTTATGAAAAGTTCCTAAAATCCGCTCCAGCCTGAGATGATCAGGGATAACCCGACACCGCTGCCGAAATCGGCTCAACCCGCAAAAGTGCTTGCCGCTTCTTGCGTCTCGCGTCCCCCCAACCCATCAAGTGTCAGCGGCATGCGTCGCTTGGCCTTGGCATGAGAGGAAGTGCTATGACAGCGACTTTGACTTGGAACCACCTCAAACGGGCGGTTTTCACCATGGCTTGCGATGTGCATGAAGGCTTTGTGGAAATCACCCGGCACAGTTTGGCCGTGATTGGTTTGGCCGTGGTGGCCATGACTATGACACTTTTGGCCCGGCCAGGCTTGCAAGAAATGGCCAGCGAAACCCTGATGAGCTGGCTTGAATTGCGACAAGTGGAACAAACTGCCGTTTTGGAAACATCAGAGCTCACTCCGGCATCCCGATCCACCGCCGCGCCAATGCAGAACCTGAGCAAAGATCAATTGGCCGTCACCCGTTGGCTCAGCAACAAATACAAAGTCTCCCCGGAGCCCTTGGCCGCTTTGGTGTCGGAAGCTTGGGCCTTGGGCGAACGAAGCCAGATCGCACCGACATTGATCTTGGCCGTGATGGCCATCGAGTCCCGCTTCAACCCTTTTGCCTCCGGCCACCTCGGTGGTTTGGGTCTGATGCAAATTGAACCTGAAGCCCATATCGGCGCACTGTCTCCTTTCGGTGGCCGCTTGGCCGCCTTTGACCCGCTGACCAATTTACGGGTGGGCACCCGCCTGCTCCAGGGCCTGATCCAGGATGCCAACACCTTGGAAGATGCACTGCGCTTGTACTCGGTGGCATCCGGGCAAGCCAATAACGATGCTTATGTGGACCGCGTGTTGGCAGAGCAAAAGCTCTTGGACAACATCAGCAAGGGCCCCAAAACAGCCTTGAGTGACAAAAATGACGCGACTTTGACCAAATCACACCCAACCCAAATGTGAGTGAATGGGCCAGGCTGCCAGGCAGGCTGGGCTACACTCAGAGGGTGCGCAACTGGCGATAGGAGCCTGTTTTACAAGTGAAACAGGGCACTCTGACGTGGAGCGCGGTGGCCCGAGTCACTGCCGAACCACTGGGAAGCGCACAGCCTGAACGGTCGTCTTTCACACCGAAACAGGTTTTAAGCCGTTCGCCTGGGCAGCCCTTGTCCGTTCACGCCGGGTTCTGGTCAAGGTCACCTCCATCCAAAGGACTGCCATGTACAACCGCAATATTCTGATTGAACAAACCGACCCTGAGCTGTTCGCCGCCATCCAGGCAGAAAACGCCCGACAAGAGCACCACATCGAGCTGATCGCCAGCGAGAACTATGCCTCGCCCGCCGTCATGGCCGCCCAAGGTAGCCAGCTCACCAACAAATACGCCGAAGGCTACCCAGGCAAGCGCTACTACGGTGGCTGCGAGCACGTCGACGTGGCCGAGCAACTGGCCATTGACCGCATCAAACAAATATTTGGCGCAGAAGCCGCCAACGTGCAGCCGCATTGCGGTGCGTCCGCCAATGAGGCTGTTTTCTTGGCCTTCCTCAAGCCCGGCGACACCATCATGGGGATGAGCCTGGCCGAAGGTGGCCACCTGACCCACGGCATGCCGCTGAACATGTCCGGCAAATGGTTCAACGTGGTGAGTTACGGCTTGGACGCCAACGAGGCCATCGACTACGAAGCCATGGAAGCCAAGGCCCGCGAAACCAAGCCCAAGCTGATCATTGCCGGTGCATCGGCCTATTCGCTGCACATTGACTTCGCCCGTTTTGCCAAAGTGGCCAAAGAAGTCGGCGCCATCTTTTTGGTGGACATGGCCCACTACGCGGGTCTGATTGCCGCGGGCGTGTACCCCAACCCTGTGCCGCATGCCGATGTGGTCACCTCCACCACCCACAAGAGCTTGCGCGGCCCCCGCGGCGGCATCATCTTGATGAAGGCCGAGCACGAAAAAGCCATCAACAGCGCCATCTTCCCTGGCCTGCAAGGCGGCCCACTGATGCATGTGATTGCGGCTAAAGCCGTGGCTTTCAAAGAAGCGCTCCAGCCCGAGTTCAAGGCTTACCAAGCCCAAGTGATCAAGAACGCTCAGATCATTGCCGAGACCCTGACCTCTCGTGGCCTGCGCATTGTCAGCGGCGGCACCCAAAGCCACGTCATGTTGGTCGACCTGCGCGCCAAGGGCATCACAGGCAAAGTGGCCGAAGCGGCTTTGGGCAACGCCCACATGACCATCAACAAAAACGCGATCCCGAACGACCCTGAAAAGCCATTCGTGACCAGTGGCGTGCGCATCGGCACCCCGGCCATGACCACCCGCGGCTTCAAGGACGAGGAGGCTCGCGCCACCGCCCACCTGATTGCCGATGTGTTGGACAACCCGCTGGACGAGGCCAATTTGGCCGCTGTGCGCGCCAAGGTGCACGCCTTGACCAGCCGCTTCCCGGTTTACGGCTGATCGGCACGCCCAATGAAGTGCCCGTTTTGCAGCCACCTCGAGACCCAGGTCGTCGAGACCCGTTTGGCCGAGGACGGGGACTTCATCCGCAGGCGCCGTCAATGCGGGGCTTGTGAGAAGCGCTTCACCACCTACGAAAAGCCGGAAGTCAACTTTCCGGCCATCGTGAAAAA
>Ga0255128_1001291_pt1 | contig 11088 bp, 8 predicted proteins | sample Law_Miss_RepC_8d_FD_188562 | JGI IMG/M metagenome (GOLD analysis project Ga0255128, IMG submission 188562) | Freshwater microbial communities from St. Lawrence River, New York, United States - Law_Miss_RepC_8d | ecosystem: Environmental > Aquatic > Freshwater > River | place: USA: New York... | reverse complement strand
ACATGTGCGCGCCTTCGATGGCGGCGCGGATATCGGCTTCGGCGCTTTCGGCGGCTTCGCGGCCTTTTTCAGGCTTGCTGCCCGCGCCTAGACCAGTCTGGCCGAGCTGAATGAAACGGTGAGCCGCGCTGCGGGCCAAGGCCTGCGCATCGGTGTTGGCGCACACGAATTCAACGCCCTGGACCTGGCGCTCGATCATGTGCTCCACAGCGTTGCCGCCGCCACCGCCGACCCCGATCACTTTGATCTGGGTGCCTTGGTTGAACTCTTCGGTTTGGATCATTTCAATGGTCATGGTGCTACTCCTAAATTTGTTTGCAGTTGCCGAAAATTTTTTTGTGAATGCTGGGGTGGGTCAAGGTGTCAACATCGACACGGTCGCGAAACCGGCGGGCTGCTTCTGGCCAGAAATCTCTTTTTCCAGTTCATCAGAAGTTCCCCACAATGAAATCCTTGAAGCGGCCAAAAGCGTTGTTCACCGAACTCTTCTTTTGGGTGACCTTGTAGCCCCGCAGGCGAGCCAGGCGGGCTTCTTCCAAGAGGCCCATCACGGTGGCGGCGCGGGGCTGGCTGACCATGTCGGCCAGGCCGCCTGCATATTTGGGCAGGCCACGGCGCACGGGCTTGAGGAAGATGTCCTCGCCCAGCTCGACCATGCCGGGCATGACGGCGCTGCCGCCCGTCAGCACAATGCCCGACGACAACACCTCTTCGTAGCCCGACTCGCGGATGACCTGGTGCACCAACGAGAAAATTTCTTCGATGCGCGGCTCGATCACACCCGCCAAAGCCTGGCGGCTGAGCATGCGCGGCCCCCGGTCGCCCAGACCCGGCACCTCGACTTGTGCATCCGGGTCGGCCAGCAGTTGCTTGGCGTAACCACTTTCAACCTTGATGTCCTCGGCGTCCTTGGTTGGCGTGCGCAAAGCCATGGCAATGTCGCTGGTGATCAGGTCACCGGCAATCGGGATCACGGCGGTGTGGCGGATCGAGCCGTTCGCAAAAATCGCCACATCGGTGGTGCCTGCGCCGATGTCCACGCACACCACACCCAACTCGCGCTCGTCTTCGGACAGCACGGCCAGGCTGGACGACTGCGGGTTGAGCAACAGCTGGTCCACCTCCAGGCCGCAGCGACGCACGCACTTGATGATGTTCTCGGCGGCACTTTGCGCGCCTGTGACGATGTGCACCTTGGCTTCCAGGCGCATGCCGCTCATGCCAATCGGCTCTTTGACTTCCTGGCCGTCGATCACAAACTCTTGTGGCGCCACCAGCAACAAGCGCTGGTCGGTCGAAATGTTGATCGCGCGGGCGGTTTCCATCACGCGGGCCACATCGGCTTGCGTGACTTCCTTGTCCTTGATCGCCACCATGCCGCTGGAGTTGATGCCACGGATGTGGCTGCCCGTGATGCCCACATTCACGCGGGTGATCTTGCAATCGGCCATCAACTCGGCCTCTTTGAGGGCCTGCTGGATGCTTTGCACCGTGGCGTCGATGTTGACCACCACACCGCGCTTGAGGCCATTGCCCGGCGCAATGCCCAAACCCGCGATCTTGAGTTCGCCATCGGGCATCACCTCGGCCACCACCGCCATCACTTTGGAAGTGCCGATGTCCAAGCCCACCACCAGATCTTTGTACTCTTTTGCCATTTGAATCACCGTTTCCGTTTCATTCTTGTGTCTTGACCCGTCAAAGCTTTTTCTTGCCGTCTGCTTCCAGCGTGGTCACACCCCGCAGGCGCAAGGCATAGCCATCCTTGTGACGCAAATCCGCCCCGGCCAATGCGGTCGGCGTGCGGCCATAGCGGGCCGTCACTTGCGACAGCGTCCTGAAAAACACTTTCAGCTGGGCGGTGATCTCCGCCTCTGTGCCCCGCCCCAGCTCCAGCAGCGCACCGCTGTCGGTCACCACACGCCAGCTGCCCCGGGGGGTCAACTCCAACTGCTCAATGCCCATGTTCATCGCCTCGAACATCGGCAACAAAAGGCGGTACATCTGCACCACGGTCTGCGACTGCGCATCCGGGCCTTTGAGGCGTGGCAGGTTTTCCACATCCACTTCTTCGATGTTGGCCTCGAACACGCGGCTTTGCTGGTTCACCATCTTGTTGGCGCTGTCATCGCCCCACAGCGCCATGGGTTCGTGCTCTTTCAACACCGCTTTCAGGCGATTGGGGAAATCACGGTGCACCACGGCCTCCCGAACCCAGGGCACGGCCTCGAAGGCGTCGCGTGTGCGCTTCAGATCCATGGTGAAAAAATTGCCACTGAGCTGCGGCACGACATTGGCACGCAAGGTCACCGCGTTGTTGCGCGTGACCTCGCCTTGCACCGTGATCGCCTGGATCGCAAACGCCGGATGCCGCAGCAGCCACCAGGCCCCACCGCCCAGCACCAGCAGCACGAACACCGCTGTCAGCAAGGCTGCAGCCATGTTCATGAGGCGGATGTCCAGCGGCAAGGCCATCGTCGTTTTCACCCGCGCACCTCCTGTACATGGTCCAGCGTGGCAGCGGCCAACAACTGGCAGCACAGCGCCTCGTAAGGAATGCCTGCGGCTTTGGCCGACATGGGCACCAGCGAGTGACCGGTCATGCCGGGCGAGGTGTTGATTTCCAGCAGGTAGGGCTGGCGTGTGGTCGCATCGATCATCACATCCAGGCGTCCCCAGCCCCGGCAACCCAGGACCTGGTAGGCCTTGACCACCAAGGCCTCGATGGCGGCCTCTTCTGCAGCGGGCAGACCACTGGGCACCAGGTACTGGGTGTCGTCGGTGAAATACTTGTTCTGGTAGTCGTAATTGCCCTCGGGGGCCACGATGCGAATCACCGGCAGCGCCTTGGCGGCCTCGGCAGGGCCCAGCACCGGGCAAGTGACTTCGTCACCCACAATGCACTGTTCGCACAGGATGTCGGCGTCGCACTGCGCGGCTGCGGCCAGCGCAGCAGGCAGGTCCTGAGCCTGCGTGACCTTGGTCACCCCGATCGAAGAGCCTTCTCGGGCAGGCTTGACGATCATCGGCAAGCCCAAGGTCTGGATCAGCGTCTCCATTGACACACTGCCCAGCTGATCCCGCCGCACCAGCACATAGGCCGGGGTGGGCAGGCCTTCGGCCAACCAGACGCGTTTGGTCATGGTCTTGTCCATGGCGATACTGGACGCCATCACGCCCGAGCCGGTGTAGGGGATGCCCAGCAACTCCAAAGCACCTTGCACCGTACCGTCTTCGCCATAACGGCCATGCAAGGCAATGAAGCAACGCGAAAAACCTTCGCGCTTGAGTTCGCTCAATTCCCGCTCGGCCGGATCGAACGCGTGGGCATCCACGCCCGATGCGCGCAAGGCGTTCAGCACGCCCTGACCCGACATCAAGGACACTTCGCGTTCGGCCGATCGACCGCCCATGAGCACGGCCACCTTGCCCAAAGACATGGCCCCCACGCTCCCCAAGGGGGCCTTCGCACCTTCGACGTTGCGCCATGCAGTCATGCGGCACCTCCCAACTCGACCACTTGGGCAGGCACGGCCCCGATGGAGCCAGCGCCCATGCAAATCACCACATCGCCGTCACAGGCGTTGCTGAGCACGGCTTGTGGCATGTCGGCAATCGCATCGACAAAAACCGGCTCGACCTTGCCCGCCACACGCAAGGCGCGGGCCAGCGAACGGCCATCGGCGGCCACGATGGGGGCTTCGCCTGCGGCGTACACCTCGGACAGCAGCACGCTGTCGCAGCCTTGGCCAATGACTTTCACAAAGTCTTCAAAGCAATCACGCGTGCGGCTGTAGCGGTGGGGCTGGAACGCCAACACCAGCCGGCGACCCGGGAACGCCCCACGGGCGGCCGCCAGCGTGGCCGCCATCTCGACCGGGTGGTGTCCGTAATCGTCGATGACCGTGAAGCGCCCAGCGCCTCCGGGCACGCGCACCTCGCCATAGCGCTGAAAACGGCGTCCCACACCCTTGAAATTGGCCAACGCCCGCTGCACAGCCGCATCATCCACTCCCAACTCCACCGCGACGGCCACAGCCGCCAAGGCGTTGAGCACGTTGTGCAAGCCCGGCAAATTCAGCACCAGGGGCAAATCGGGCAAGGTCACGCCATTGCGCCGCTGCACTGTGAAATGCATCTGCCCCTGCACCGCCCGCACATCCACGGCGCGCACTTGGGCACCTTCGCTCAGGCCATAGCTGGTGACAGGCCGGGCAATGTCCTGCACGATGGACTGCACACCCGGATCGTCCACACAAACAATCGCCGTGCCGTAAAAAGGCATGCGGTGCAAAAACTCCACGAACGCGGCTTTCAAACGGGCCAGGTCGTGACCGTAGGTCTCCATGTGGTCGGCGTCGATGTTGGTGACCACCGCCATCACAGGCAACAGGTTCAGGAAGGAGGCGTCGGACTCGTCGGCCTCGACCACGATGTAGTCGCCCGTGCCCAGCTTGGCGTTCGCCCCTGCGCTGTTGAGGCGTCCGCCAATCACAAAGGTCGGGTCCAGCCCGGCCTCGGCCAACACACTGGCCACCAGGCTCGTGGTGGTGGTTTTGCCGTGTGTGCCGGCAATGGCGACGCCCTGCTTCATGCGCATCAGCTCGGCCAGCATGACAGCGCGCGGCACGATGGGGATGTGGCGCTCGCGCGCGGCCAGCACCTCTGGGTTGTCGGCTTTGACGGCGGTGGAAGTGACCACCGCATCGGCGTCTTGGACGTTGTCGGCCGAATGCCCCACATGCGTGGCAATGCCCAAAGCCGCCAGGCGACGCAGCGTGGCGCTGTCGGACAAATCGGAGCCGGAAATCTGGTAGCCCAGATTGAGCAACACCTCGGCAATGCCGCTCATGCCCGAGCCGCCCACGCCGATGAAATGAATTTTTCGGATGGCGTGTTTCATGCCGCCAACTCCTCACAAGCCATCACAACCTCCCTGGTCGCATTTGTTTTTTTCTGTGCGTGGGCTTTTTGTGCCACGTCTTGCAATGTGTCGCGGCTCAATGCCGTCAGGCGCTCGGCCAGGTTTTGCGCGGTCAGCTCGGCCTGGGGCACCAGCCAGCCGCCACCGTGCGCCACCAAGAACTGCGCATTGGTGGTCTGGTGGTCGTCGACCGCAAACGGGAAGGGCACAAACAAGGCGGCCACGCCCACCGCCGCCAATTCGGTCACGGTGCTGGCGCCTGCGCGGCAGATCACCAGATCGGCTTGCGCAAAGGCGGTGGCGGTGTCGTCGATGAAAGGCGTCAACTCGGCCTGCACGCCTGCGGCCGCGTAGTTGGCCCGCAAGGCTTCGATTTGTTTGGCACCGCTTTGGTGGATGACTTGCGGGCGTGAGGCCTCTGGCATCAAAGCCAAGGCCTGCGGCACGATGTCGTTCAGGGCCTTGGCCCCCAGGCTGCCACCCACCACCAGCACACGCAAAGGGCCTGTTCGCCCGGCAAAACGCTCGGCTGGCGTGGCTTGTTGGGTGAAGGCCTGGCGCAAGGGGTTGCCCACCCATTGCCCGGTTTTGAAAACGCCGGGGAAGGCGGTGAACACCCGGTCGGCCACTTGCGCCAGCACCTTGTTGGCCAGGCCCGCCACCGAATTTTGTTCGTGCAGCACCAAAGGCTTGCCCCACAAGCTGGCCATCATGCCGCCGGGGAACGTGATGTAACCGCCCAGGCCCAGCACCACATCGGGCTGGACCCGGCGCACCACCTGCAGGCTTTGCCAAAAAGCGCGCAGCAGCTTGAGTGGCAAGAAGGCCAATGTTGCGAGACCTTTGCCGCGCACACCGCCAAAGGCCACCGCTTCAAAGGCGAAGCCACGCGGCGGCACCAGCTGGCTTTCCATGCTGTCCGGTGCGCCCAACCAGTGCACGCGCCAACCCGCCTCGCGCAAGGCCTCGGCCACGGCCAGACCCGGGAAGATGTGCCCCCCCGTGCCACCCGCCATGACCAGTGCGCATTTTTGCGTCATGCCCGGCCTCCGCGCATCATCTGTTTGTTTTCGGCGTCGATGCGCAGCACCACCGCGATGGCAATCAGGTTCATCATGATGGCCGAACCGCCGTAGCTCATCAAAGGCAGTGTCAGGCCCTTGGTGGGCAAAGCGCCCAAATTCACACCCATGTTGATGAAGGCCTGAAAACCGATCCAGATGCCCACACCCTGGGCCACCAGACCGGAGAACACCTTGTCGAGGGCGATGGCCTGACGGCCAATCACCATGATGCGGCGGCTGAGCCACAGGAACATCACAATGACCAAAGACACACCCACCAAACCAAACTCTTCACCGATCACGGCCAGCAAAAAGTCGGTGTGGGCTTCGGGCAACCAGTGCAGTTTTTCCACGCTGCCGCCCAAACCCACGCCCCACACCTCACCCCGGCCGATGGCGATCAGGGAGTGCGAGAGCTGGTAGCCCTTGCCCAAAGCGTGCTCAGCACTGAAAGGGTCCAGATAAGCAAAGATGCGGTCACGGCGCCAAGGGGATGCGGCAATCATCACCACAAACGCGCCCACCAGCACCGCAAAAATCAGGAAAAACATGCGGGCATTGACACCGCCCAGGAACAGGATGCCCATGGCGATGATGGCGATCACCATGAAGGCGCCCATGTCAGGCTCGGCCAGCAAAAACACCCCGGCCAAGGCCACCGCTGCACCCATGGGCAAGACCGCACGGAAGAAGCGCTCTTTCACCTCCATCTTGCGCACCATGTAATCGGCCGCATAAATGATGGTCGCGAATTTGGCCAATTCGGAGGGCTGGAAATTCATGATGCCAAAGGAAATCCAGCGCCGCGCACCGTTGACGCCCTTGCCGATGAAAGGGATCAACACCAGCGCCAGCAACACCAGAGACACCACGAACAAAGGCCTGGCCACTTTTTCCCAGGTCTCGGTGGGCACCTGGAAGGCCAGCAAGGCCATGACACTGCCCACCACCATGGAGATCAGATGCCGCGTCAAAAAATGGGTTTGTGTGTAGCGCGAAAAACGGGGGTTGTCAGGCATGGCGATCGACGCCGAATACACCATGACCATGCCCCACATGAGCAAGGCGACCACCACCCAGACGAGCGGCTGGTCCACGCTCTGCAAGCGGTGGGCTGAACCTGCGCTGTTGCGGGCGAAATCGTAGCTGCCCAGATTGACAGGCAAACCCTGTGTGCCCGCAGCCTGGCCACGCGATGCACGGCCTGTGAGCACCTGCCCCCAATGGGCCAGGCCTGCCTGCAGGCGTTGCGGGAATGACAGCGCTTCGCTCACAGCCCGCCCTCCATGGCCACACCCGCCGCTTCGGCCAAACCGGCCACGGCCTGCACAAACACCTCGGCGCGGTGGCCGTAGTTGTCAAACATGTCAAAGCTGGCACAAGCGGGCGACATCAAAACCGCGTCGCCACTGCGGGCGATGGCTGCGGCTTGGGCCACGGCGGCATGCATGTCAGCGGCATCGTGCAGCGGCACGTCCGTGCCTTGCAGCGCTTCGCGGATGACAGGCGCATCGCGGCCGATCAAGACCACACCCCGGGCAAAACGCGACACGGGATCGGCCAAGGGCGTGAAGTCCTGGCCTTTGCCATCGCCCCCCAAAATGACCACCACGCGGCGGTCTGCGCCCAAGCCTTGCAGGGCGGCCACGGTGGCCCCCACATTGGTGCCCTTGCTGTCGTCAAAATACTCCACCTCGCCCACGATGGCGACCGGCTCCACCCGATGGGGCTCGCCCCGGTATTCGCGCAGGCCATACAGCATGGGACCCAAGGCGCAACCGGCGCTGCTGGCCAGCGCCAGGGCAGCGAGCGCATTGACCGCGTTGTGGCGGCCGCGAATACGCAAGGCGTCGGCGGGCATCAGGCGCTGGATGTGCAGCTCTTCGGCCGCGTCCTTGCGGCGGCGTCGTGTTTCATCGGCCTCCAGAGCGCGCACCAACCACGTCATGCCATGCGTGACCTCGATGCCAAAGTCGCCTGGGCGCTGGGGCATGTCGACAGGCTTTTGCAACTTCACGCGCACAGGCTCGGGCCGCATGGCCATGACCTGCGCATCTTCGCGGTTGAGCACCATCAGGCCTTGAGCGCCAAAAATCCGCGCTTTGGCAGCGGCATAGGCGGTCATGCTGCCATGCCAATCCAGGTGGTCTTGCGAAACGTTCAGCACCGTCGCAGCGGTCGGCTCAAAGCCCTCGCTGCTGTCGAGCTGGAAGCTCGACAGCTCCAGCACCCACACCTGAGGCAGCGCCTGGGCCATGGGGTCCTGCACGACAGGAGGAACGGGCAGCGGCAATTCCGCTTCGCGCTCGCCCTCCAGGGGGTCCAGCGTTTCGTCTGCATCGGCCAGCTCGCTGGTCGACTCATCCTGCTGTGGTGCGGGGATGACCGCCTCCTGGGCTGCTGTCACCGTTGGCGGCTCACTGTTCGCATCAGCCTTCTCAAGCTCGGCGGCGGCGTCTTCGGCGGCTTCTTGCTCAACCTGCGCTTGCGCTTGGGCCATGGCTTCGGTCAAGGTGTCCAGCAGCGTGGGGCCGATGTTGCCCGCCACTTTCATGGTTTTGCCCGCACGCGCCACCAGCTGCCCGGTGAGCGATGTGACCGTGGTCTTGCCGTTGGTGCCCGTGATGGCCAGCACCTGCGGGGCATACCCAAAGCGTGCTTTCAAATCCTGCAAGCCAGCGGCAAACAAGCTCAGCTCACCGCCTTGCCACAAGCCCATGGCACGGGCCGCGTCCACCACCGGGGCCACCACTTCAGGCGCGAGACCCGGGCTGCGGAACACCGCACGCACCGAAGTGCCTTCGACCAGACTGGCCACAAATGGCCCGGACACAAAGCGCACCGCAGGCCACTCGGCCTGCAAAGCGGCCAACTGGGGTGGCGTGTCACGGGTATCGGCCACGGTCACGTCCGCCCCGGCATGCGCGCACCAGCGGGCCATCGCCAGGCCCGAAGCACCCAAACCGAGAATCAGAACGTGTTGGCCTTGGAGCTGCATGGCTTACCTCAGCTTCAGGGTCGACAAGCCGACCAGACACAGCAGCATGGTGATGATCCAGAAACGCACCACGACTTGCGTTTCCTTCCAGCCGCTCTTTTCAAAATGGTGGTGCAAGGGCGCCATCTTCAGGATACGCCGACCCTCGCCGTATTTTTTCTTGGTGTACTTGAAGTACGTGACCTGCGCCATGACCGACAAGGCCTCGACCACGAAGATGCCGCCCATGATGGCCAGCACGATCTCCTGGCGAACAATCACGGCAATGGTGCCCAGCGCCGCGCCCAGCGCCAGCGCCCCCACGTCACCCATGAACACCTGGGCTGGATGCGTGTTGAACCACAGAAAGGCCAAGCCAGCCCCCGCCATGGCGGCGCAGAAAATCAACAACTCGCCCGAACCCGGGATGTGCGGGAAGAACAGGTACTTGGAGTACACCGAGCTGCCCGTCACATAGGCGAACACGCCCAGTGCCGAGCCCACCATCACCACCGGCATGATGGCCAGACCATCCAAACCGTCGGTCAGATTGACCGCATTGCTGGCCCCGACGATGACCAGATAGGTCAGGACCACAAAGCCCAGCACACCCAGCGGGTAATTGATTTCCTTGAAGAACGGCACCTGCAAACCGGCCTTGGGGGGGAGGTTCACGTCAAAACCCGACATCACCCATTTCCCGAACAGGTCCAGCACGCGCAGATTGGAGACTTCGGAAATGCTGAACACCAGGTACAAGGCAGCCACCAAGCCGATCACCGATTGCCAGAAATACTTTTCGCGCGAGCGCATGCCTTCAGGGTCTTTGTTGACCACCTTGCGCCAGTCGTCCACCCAGCCAATCGCGCCAAAGCCCAGGGTCACAATCAACACGATCCACACGAAGCGGTTGGACAAGTCAAACCAAAGCACCGTCGACACGGCAATCGACAACAAAATCAGCACACCACCCATGGTGGGTGTGCCGCTTTTGGACAGGTGCGATTCCATGCCGTAGCCACGGATGGGCTGGCCGATCTTGAGCGAAGTCAGGCGGCGGATGACCCAGGGGCCTGCGGCCAGGCCGATCAAGAGCGCCGTCATCGCGGCCATCACCGCACGGAAGGTGATGTACTGGAACACACGCAAAAAGCCCCACTCCGGGGACAAGGTTTGCAACCATTGGGCCAGGCTAAGCAGCATGGGGCTCCTCTTTTTTATCGTTGTTGTGGTTGTGCTGGTCTTCGCTGCGCGACAGCAGCGCCTGGACCACGCGCTCCATCTTCATGAAGCGCGAACCTTTGACCACCACGCTGTGGAATTCACCCAGCTGCCCTGTCACCACACCCAGCAAACTGTCGATGTCTGCGAAGTGCCGGGCCGCACCAAAAGCCTGCGCGCTGTGCACGCACAAGTCACCCAGGGTGTAGAGCGCCTCGATGCCGCGCTCGGCCGCATAGGCGCCCACCTCGGCATGGAACTCGGGGCCTTGGTTACCCACTTCACCCATGTCGCCCAGCACCAGCAAACGCGGCGCAGGCAGCTCGGCCAACACGTCAATCGCGGCACGCACCGAATCGGGGTTGGCGTTGTAGCTGTCGTCGATCACGGTGATGTCCGCACCACCGCTGTGCAGCAGCAGCGCACGCGAGCGCCCCTTGACCGGCTCAAAAGCCACCAGGCCCTGGACCACGGCGGCCAAGGGGACCCCTGCAGCCAAGGCGCAGGCACTCGCCGCCAAAGCGTTTTTGACGTTGTGACGCCCGGCAATGTGCAAACGCACGGGCGCGGTGCCCTCGGGGGTCTTGAGGGTGAACTGCCAGGCGCCCGACTGCCAGACCACCACAGCGGCCCGTACATCGGTGTCTGAGGTAGACGCCATGGCAAAACCGCGCTGCAAGCGCCCATCCGACAAGCCCTGCCAGATCGGGGTGTAGGCATCGTCGGCTGGGAACACGGCCACGCCTTCGGGCGGCAGGGCCTGCAGCACCGCACCGTTTTCATGGGCCACGGCGTCGACCGTGCCCATGAACTCCTGGTGCTCGCGCTGCGCGTTGTTCACCAAAGCCACAGTGGGCCGGGCCAATTGAGACAAGTAGGCGATCTCGCCGGGGTGGTTCATG
>Ga0255128_1001284_pt1 | contig 11141 bp, 9 predicted proteins | sample Law_Miss_RepC_8d_FD_188562 | JGI IMG/M metagenome (GOLD analysis project Ga0255128, IMG submission 188562) | Freshwater microbial communities from St. Lawrence River, New York, United States - Law_Miss_RepC_8d | ecosystem: Environmental > Aquatic > Freshwater > River | place: USA: New York... | reverse complement strand
CCACCACCTTGGACACTGTTTGCGCCATGACCCGGTCGGTCAGAGACACCGTGTTAGCACATGAAATCTTGTCAGCCAGAAAAGTGCCGCAAGCAAACAAACCTCTTTCAGCCTATCGGCTTGCGGTCACCAAAGATCTGATGCAAGACGGCATGGACAAGGGCGTAACCCTGGCCTTTGAGCGAAGCTTGACTCTTTTACGCGCAGCGGGCGTAAAAATTGACGAGATTTCGCTCAGTGAACTGAAAGAACTTGCACCGATGATGGCCACTGGGGGTTTCAGCCCGCCTGAGAGTTTTGCTTGGCACCGCGAATTGCTGGCCCACAGTGCGAACCAATATGACCCTAGGGTGGCGCACCGCATACAACGTGGGGCCCAGATGGCGGCCCACGAATACATCCAACTTCTTGATGACCGCAAAGACTGGATTCGCCGTGTGGAAGCCAGATTGCAAACCTATGACGCGGTGCTGTCGCCCACCACACCGATCACAGCCCCTCGCTTAGGTGATGTGGCCCCGGGGGCCGAGCGCGATGCTGAATTTTTCAGGGTGAATGCGCTGCTGTTGCGCAACCCGAGCGCCATCAACAATTTGGATGGTTGCGCCATTTCAATACCTTGCCACGCCCCCGGCGAATTGCCCGTGGGTTTGATGCTTTGGCACGCTGCCATGCACGACGACACCCTGCTGCAATTGGCACTGCTTTTGGAACCCCTGCTGCAAAAGACTTGAGGCCATGGAAAAACTGAGCCCCTCATCGAACTGGCCTGTTTACGGGCACGAAGCGACTCGGGCCATTGAAAAAAATCTTCAAGCTCGCAGCGCCACCCCCCTCATGCAAAGCGCTGGGCTGGCAACAGCGCGCTTGGCTATGGCACTGGCCCCCCACGCCCAGCGAATATGGGTGGCGGCAGGCCCTGGAAACAACGGCGGCGATGGTCTAGAAGCCGCGCTGCATCTGCAGCGCTGGGGCAAGTCGGTCCAAGTCAGCATGATCAACGCCAAGTCAGGCCGCCCCCCAGAGGCTCAAGCGGCTTGGTTGCGGGCCCAAGCCGAGGGCATTCAACTCTCCCATGAGCTGCCCACTTTGTGGCTCAACCAAATGAGCCCCTTAGACTTGTGCGTCGATGCACTTTTAGGGATTTGCTCCAACCGCCCCCTTAGCCCCGAGATGCAAAACTGGGTGAAGGCGATGAATGCATCCAAAGCCCAAGTTCTGGCCATTGACTGCCCTACCGGTCTGGCCCCTGAGACAGGGCAAGCACTTAAAGACGCTGGCGAGGCCCCTATTTTTGTATGCGCCCATCACACCCTTACTTTTATAACTGCCAAACCAGGCCTTTTCATGGGCCATGGGCGCGACGCCTGCGGACAAATTTGGCTGGAAACCTTAGGCCACAACCCTGCCGACTGCACGGAAACGCCCCAAGCCTGGCTTAACCGCCAAAGCCCACGCCCCGGCAAAACCCACGCAAGCCACAAAGGTAGCCATGGCGATGTTGCCGTAATAGGCGGCGAATCCATGTCTGAAAGTAGTCTCGGCATGACGGGTGCCGCCGTCTTAGCGGCCACCGCAGCGCTTCATGCCGGCGCAGGACGGGTATTTTTGAGCTTGCTTTCGGGTCAGACAACCCATGGCCTGCCGCCGGATTTGATGCAACGGGCTTGGCAGACGTTGGATTTAGAACATCTTTATGGGGTCTGCGGTTGCGGTGGGGGCCAGTCGATAGGCAATGTGATGCCGGAAGTCTTGCTGCGCAGCGCTCATCTGGTGGTGGACGCGGATGGTCTGAATGCCATCGCTAAAGATGAAGCACTTCAAAGCTTGCTCGCTCAACGCGCAAACACACAAGCCACGGTCATCACGCCCCACCCATTGGAAGCGGCAAGACTGCTGAAATGCACCACTGCCGATGTGCAAAGCAAGCGCCTGAAAGCGGCACAAGACTTGGCTTCACTTTTCAAATGCACCGTGGTTTTGAAAGGGTCAGGCACGGTGATTGCTGCCCCAAACCAAACACCGCGCATCAACACGTCTGGCAATGGCCTGCTGGCCATCGGCGGCACGGGCGATGTGTTGGCAGGCCTGATCGCAGCACGAATGGCGCAGGGGTTAGAAGCGTTTGAGGCCGCTTGTTCGGCGGTAGCCCAACACGGACAGATCGCCAACGATTGGCCCGAAGCACGGGCTTTAACCGCCAGTCGACTGGCCAGCCAATTGTTTTAACTTGACCAACAAACATTGATTTAACCGGCGACGTGCTGATCGCTATGCACATTGAAAGCCACCTCTCGTGCGTGGCTTTCAGCTGTCAGACATCAGCGTCTCGGCTTACCGCTGCGAGAGCCTTTTTTCTTGGTCGCGGCTTTCTTGACGGAGGCTTTCAAGGCCTGAATAGGTGAACGGTTGCGCTCGGCGTCGGCCATGCGGCGGTCTGCAGCACCGGGCTTCTTCGCTCTTCCACCCTCGGCAGGCAAAGAAACCCCCTTATCGCGGAGGGCGCGGGGCACCAAATCGTCGCCTGCATGGACTAGTCTGAAATCTATTTTCCGTCCATCCAAGTCCACCCGACTCACCTGAACCTGGACCCGGCTGCCGATGGCATAACGGATACCCGTTCTCTCACCGCGCAACTCTTGCCGAAGTTCATCAAAACGGAAATATTCGCCGCCCAACTCTGTGATGTGAACCAAGCCCTCAACATACAAAGAATCCAAAGTTACAAATATGCCGAAACTGGTGGCCGCCGAGACGACCCCGCCGTACTCCTCGCCCAAATGCTCACGCATGTATTTGCACTTGAGCCAAGCTTCCACATCGCGACTGGCTTCATCGGCACGGCGCTCATTGGCACTGCAATGCAGACCCGCCGCTTCCCAAGCGCGCTGATCGGCTGCCGACATGTGAATACGGGGCGCCTGGGACTCTGACGAATCTCCTTTGGCCGCACGACTTTTTTCCAGTCTTTTGCTCAGTTTGGCATGCGCCTCGCCCGGTACAGGCAAGCTGGGCAAAGTGTATTTGCGGCCCAACAAAATCGACTTGATGACCCGATGCACCAGCAAATCTGGGTATCGCCGAATTGGGCTAGTGAAATGGGTATAGGCCTCATAAGCCAAGCCAAAGTGCCCGCTGTTGACCGGCGTGTAGATGGCTTGCTGCATGGAGCGCAACAGCATGGTGTGAATCTGCTGCGCATCCGGACGTTCTTTGGTCGCCTGCGCAATCTTCTGGAACTCCGAAGTATGGGGGTCGTCGGAAATGCTCAAGCCCAAGCCCAAGGCCTTGAGGTAGTTGCGCAAAATGTCCTTTTTTTCTGCCGTCGGGCCTTCGTGCACCCGGAACAATCCAGGGTGCTTGCCTTGTTGAATGAAGTCAGCACTGCACACGTTGGCCGCCAGCATGGCCTCTTCAATCAAGCGGTGGGCCTCATTGCGCACACGGGGCACGATCTTTTCAATGCGCCCGCTTTCATCACAAACAATCTGAGTTTCAGTGGTTTCAAAATCCACGGCACCCCGCACGGCACGCGAAGCCAACAAGGCCTTGTAAACGTCCTGCAAATTCATCAAATCGTTAACACGCGCTTTTCGCTTGGCTGCCTCCGGACCCCGGGTGTTGGCCAAAATCGCGGCCACCTCGGTGTAGGTAAACCTGGCGTGGCTGTGCATGACCGCAGGATAAAACTGATAGGCATGCACATCGCCCTTGGCATTCACCAACATGTCGCAAACCATGCATAAACGGTCGACATCGGGATTTAGCGAGCACAAACCGTTGGACAGTTTCTCGGGCAACATGGGAATGACGCGCCGGGGAAAATACACGCTGGTCGCCCGGTCATAGGCATCAATATCAATCGGGCTGCCGGTCTGCACATAATGGCTCACATCGGCAATGGCCACCAGCAAACGCCATCCTTTTCCACGGCCTACTTTGGCAGGCTCGCAGTAAACCGCATCGTCAAAATCACGCGCATCTTCGCCGTCAATCGTGACCAAGGGCACGTCACGCAGATCAATCCTGTCTTTGCGGTCTTTGGCCAAAACTTTGTCGGGCAGTCCCTTGGCTTGGTCAATGCAGCCGGCAGAAAATTCGTGCGGCACGCTGTACTTTCGGACGGCAATTTCGATCTCCATTCCGGGATCGTCAATTTCGCCCAGCACTTCTTTGACTCGACCCACAGGCTGTCCAAACAAGGCGGGGGGTTCGGTCAACTCAACCACCACCACTTGGCCAGCTTTAGCGGTCCCAGTCGCTCCTTTAGGAATCATCACATCCTGTCCGTAGCGCTTGTCCTCAGGTGCGACCAACCACAAACCGCCTTCTTGCAATAAGCGGCCGATGATGGGTTGCTCCGGACGCTCAATGATCTCAACGATCCGACCTTCGGGTCGCCCTTTTCGATCTTGACGCACGATGCGCACCTTGACGCGGTCACGGTGTAAAACCGCACGCATTTCATTGGGAGACAGGTAAATATCCGCTTCGCCGCTGTCACGGATTAAAAACCCATGACCATCACGGTGCCCCTGAACACTTCCCTCGATTTCGTCCAACAATCCGTTGGTTTGGGCTATTTTTTTGATATACAATCCTTTGATTCCTGAGGCGCCCAGATGGCGGAATTGGTAGACGCACTAGTTTCAGGTACTAGCGAGTAACATCGTGGAGGTTCGAGTCCTCTTCTGGGCACCAATCTTATCCAAAAAGATAGGTTAAAAAATTCAAAAGCCGTTGATTTCTGATCAACGGCTTTTTTGTTGCGCCAAGCAAAAGCGACGCACTCAGGGGCCACGTCCAAGCCCAATGTCTTGCAGCACAAAAAGCCACTCCAAAACATCAAACAGGCACCCCCACCAAGTCGTGGCCCTCAACGCGCACGATGCGTGCGCGGGTGAACTCACCCACCTTAAGTGTCTTGCTCAATTTTTCGGGGGGCAACAAACGCACGACGCCATCGATCTCGGGCGCGTCGCCAAAACTGCGGCCCACGCCACCTTTTCGCCCCATGGCGGGTGCCGAATCCACCAGAACCTGCATGCTTGAGCCCACACGTTGGTGCAATCGCGCAATCGAAACCTCTTCGGCCACGGCCATAAAGCGTGCGCGTCGCTCTTCGCGCAGGGCCTCGGGCAACATGCCGGGCAACTCGTTGGCCGTGGCCCCTTTCACCGGGCTGTAAGCAAAGCATCCTGCTCGGTCAATTTGGGCTTCACGCAAAAAGTCCAATAAATGCTGAAACTCTTCTTCGGTTTCGCCAGGGAAACCGGCAATAAAGGTGCTTCGAATCACCAACTCGGGACACAGCTCGCGCCAACGCTGGATGCGTTCGAGATTTCTCTCGCCACTGGCCGGACGCTTCATGCGCTTGAGCACATCCGGATGACTGTGTTGAAAAGGCACATCCAAATACGGCAAGACCAAGCCTTGGGCCATCAGGGGAATAATGTCGTCGACGCTGGGATAGGGGTAAACATAGTGCAAACGAACCCAGGCATCGTGCTCGCGAGCCATCTCGCCCAAAGCCTGAACCAATTCAAGCATGCGGGTTTTAACCGGTTTGCCATCCCAAAACCCGGTTCGGTATTTCACATCCACGCCATAAGCCGACGTGTCTTGGCTAATCACCAGCAGCTCTTTCACACCCCCAGCAAAGAGGGCTTTCGCCTCTTTCAGCACATCCCCAATGGGGCGTGAGACCAAGTCACCCCGCATGGACGGAATGATGCAAAAGGTACAGCGATGGTTACAACCCTCGCTGATTTTCAGATAAGCGTAGTGCCGTGGTGTGAGCTTGAGACCCGCCTCGCCAAAGCCGCCGGGAACCAAGTCCAGAAATGGGTCGTGCGGCTTGGGCAGGTGGGTATGCACAGCATCCATCACCTCTTGCGTCGCGTGGGGGCCGGTCACCGCCAAAACGCTGGGATGCATTTCGAGCACCAGGTTGCCACCACCCTCGCCTGTTTTGGCCCCGAGGCATCCGGTGACAATCACTTTGCCGTTTTCGTTCAGGGCCTCGGCAATCGTGTCCAGACTTTCCTTGATGGCTTCGTCAATAAAGCCACAGGTGTTGACAATGACCAGGTCAGCGCCTTCAAAGGTCTTGGAGGTCTGATAACCCTCTGCGCTGAGTTGCGTGAGGATCAGCTCGGAGTCGGTCAATGCTTTGGGGCAGCCCAAGCTGACAAAACCCACTTTAGGGGTCGGAAGGGGGGTCGTTGCGGTCAATTCACTCATCCCCGTATTGTCCCCGCAAAACATCGTCCTCTGGCGAGCACGGTCAACTTCAACCCGATCAAGCCTTAAAGCCCAAAACGCCCAGCATCTGTTCGGTGTTCTTTTGAATCTGTTTTTGCATTTGCTCTTGCAACTGGGTCATGACACTCTGCGAAGGGTTGGTGAGCCCGGAAAACATGTTTTGCATCAATGGCGTCTGCCACTGCATGAACTGCGCCCAAACCTCTGGGCTCAAATTAGGACTGGATTCGCCCAGCTTGCTTTGCCAATCCATGAAGGACTGAACATGGTTTTCTAAGTACGAGCCCATATGCCCCTGCATGGCATGGCCATAAAAACGAATGATGTTGGACAAAACCGCCTCACTGAACATGGGCACGCCCGCGGTTTCTTCTTCAAGAATGATCTGTAGCAAAATCGAGCGTGTCAGGTCCTCGCCCGTTTTGGCATCCCGCACCACAAAGGCAGAGGCCGACATGACGAGTTTTTTGATCTCGGCCAAGGTCACATAGGTCGAGGTTTCGGTGTCGTACAAACGCCTGTTGGGGTATTTCTTGATGGTCCGTAGCGCCTCAGGAGCAGGTTTCTCTGCTGTTTTGGCTGGCTTGGCTGAGGGTTTGACGGACAAATAAAGCTCCTGATGGCAGACTGAAAATGGAAAATCTGCTGCAATGCAACATTCTAGGCACACACCCTGACCCTTTGAACCTTGGTTAACCCTGATCGGTCAATCAAGGCCATGCCCCTGCTTCAAGGCGTAATTTTGTGGACCTCCACCCCGATTAACCCTTAATAACCTGCGAAAATAGAACACTATGTTTACCGGAATCATCACCGGCGTGGGGCGAATCGTCGCCATTCACGACCTGGGTCGCTCTTTACACCACGGCAAGCGCCTCACCATTGAGGCCCCCGCCGGGTACCTTGACGATGTCGGCTTGGGCGACAGCATCGCCTTGAATGGTGCGTGCATGACCGTGACCACCTTCAGCCCCGAAAACCGTCAATTCACCATCGATATCTCGGCGGAATCGCTGGACAAAACCAGCGGCTTGGACCAACAAGGCACCGTCAACCTCGAAAAAGCCCTTCGCGCTCATGACCGTTTGGGTGGACACATCGTGTCCGGCCATGTCGACGGTGTGGGTCAGATCAGCTACTTTGAGCAAATCGGGGAAAGCTGGGAGTTGCGTGTCATGGCCCCTCGGGCCTTGGCCAAATACCTGGCCTACAAAGGCTCCATCACGGTCAACGGCGTCAGCCTCACTGTGAACCGTGTGGCCGATCAGGCCCAAGGCTGCGAAATCAGCATCAACTTGATTCCGCACACCGTAGAAAACACAGCCTTGGGACAGCTCAAAGCTGGCAGCCAAGTCAACCTCGAAATCGACACCGTGGCCCGCTATGTTGAGCGCATGCTTAGCCTAGAAGCCACTCAACAGGACAAGCCATGAACGCACCCGAACAACTCAGACCCGTGGCAATTTCGCCAGTTCAAGACATCGTGGCCGAAATGAAAGCCGGTCGGATGGTGATCTTGGTCGACGAAGAAGACCGCGAAAACGAGGGCGACTTGGTCTTGGCATCGGACCATGTCACACCCGAGGCCATCAACTTCATGGCCCGTTTTGGTCGGGGCCTGATTTGCCTGACCCTCACCCGCGAGCGCTGCGAATTTTTAAAACTGCCCCCCATGGCGGCACGCAACGGTACGGTTTACAGCACCGCATTTACCGTGTCCATTGAAGCGGCTGAAGGGGTGACCACCGGCATTTCTGCTGCCGACCGTGCCAAAACCGTGCAAGTGGCTGTGGCCCGAAACACCCAGGCAACAGATTTGGTTCAACCCGGACACATTTTTCCGCTGCAAGCCGTCGACGGCGGCGTGCTGATGCGCGCTGGCCACACCGAAGCCGGTTGTGACCTTGCGGCCATGGCGGGATGCAGCGCATCGTCGGTCATTTGCGAGATCATGAAAGACGACGGCACCATGGCCCGATTGCCTGATCTGCAGCTTTTTGCAGCCGAACACGGCCTGAAAATCGGCACCATTGCCGATTTGATCGAATACAGAAGCCGCAACGAAACCCTGGTCGAGCGAATCGGCACCCGCAGCCTGCAAACGGCGCATGGCGAATTCACCGCGCATGCCTTCCGTGACCAGCCCAGCCAAACCGTGCATTTGGCGCTGGTCAAAGGCGAATGGACTGAGGCCACCGAGCTTGCTGTGCGCGTGCACGAGCCGCTGTCGGTGCTCGATGCATTGGAAATCAACCGCTCCATGCACTCATGGAGTCTGGACGCCAGCCTGTCTTACATTAATATACAAGGCTGTGGTGTGGCGGTTTTGCTCAACTGCGGAGAATCACCCGACCAGTTGCTGGCCCAATTTGAAGGACGGGCCCGTTCTGCCCAAGCCCCCGAGCGCGGCAAGATGGACTTGCGCACCTATGGCGTGGGGGCCCAAATACTGCGCGAGTGCGGCGTTCACAAAATGAAACTCATGGGTCAGCCCCGTCGCATGCCCAGCATGACCGGCTATGGCCTCGAAATCACCGGTTACATCCCCAAGGAATAAACATGCGCGACGCCAACAAAGGCCAGGCCGAAGAACTAGACGGTCAGTTTCTGCACATCGGCATTGTGCAAGCCCGCTTCAACGAAGACATCACCAACGCGTTGGCCAAAGCCTGCATCGAAGAACTGGAAGCTTTGGGCGTGACCAGCATTGACCACGTCATGGTGCCGGGCGCACTCGAAGTGCCTGTGGCTTTGCAAGCCATGGCCGAACGGGCCGAATACGATGCCTTGGTGGCGCTGGGCTGCATCATCCGGGGTGAAACCTACCACTTTGAATTGGTGGCCAACGAGTCCGGGGCGGGCGTCAGCCGCGTCTCACTGGACTACAACTTGCCAATTGCGAATGCCATTCTGACCACAGAAAATTTGGAACAAGCCATTGCGCGCCAGACAGAAAAAGGTCGTGATGCTGCCCGCGTGGCCGTTGAAATGGCCTGCATCATGGACGATCTGAATGCCGATATGGCCGAGTGGGTCGACGACCCAGATGAAGAAGCTGAAGCTGAAGCAGAAAAGAACGCTCGATGAACGACCAGACCCAGACAAGTTCGACTGAAACGCCCGTGGCAGAAAAGTCAACTGCCCCAGGCACCCGAAAGTCTTCGGCCAAACCTGCCCGCAGCCGCTCGCGAGAGTTCGCCCTGCAAGCGCTCTATCAACACATTGTGGGCCGCAACGAAGCGGCTGACATCGATGCCTTCACGCGCGATTTGTCGGGTTTTCACAAAGCCGACTCGGCCCACTATGACGCCCTGCTTTATGGCTGCACCGAGCAAGCCCAAGCGCTGGACGCCCTGATTGCACCCAAACTAGACCGTCAATTTGCCGAAATTTCGCCCATTGAACACGCCATCATGTGGATCGGCGTCTATGAAATGCAGCACTGCCTAGACGTGCCGTGGCGCGTGGTGTTGAACGAATGCATCGAACTGGCAAAAGACTTTGGTGGCACGGATGGTCACAAATATGTCAACGCCGTGCTGAATGGCCTCGCTCCTGAATTGCGCAGTGCAGAGGTGCAAGCCGACCGCCAGTCTGGCCGTGCCAAATGAAGGGGTTTTAAAAAACCATGCGCATCTCCAGCCGCGCTGAGCGCATTGAGCCTTTTTATGTCATGGAGGTGGCCAAGGCCGCCTCGCAAAAAGCGGCCGAAGTCGCTCACACCGACCGCCCTGTGGTGTTCCTCAACATTGGTGAACCCGACTTCACCGCCCCGCCCTTGGTGCAGCATGCGGCGCAAGCCGCTATTCAGGCGGGCAAAACCCAATACACCCCGGCCTTGGGCCTGCACGCTTTGCGGTCTGCCATCAGCCACTGGTATGGCGCACGCTTTGGCGTTCAAGTTGCTGCAGAGCGGATTGTGGTCACGGCTGGCGCATCAGCGGCTTTGCAACTGGCCTGCCTGGCCTTGATTGATGCCGGGGATGAAATCCTCATGCCCGACCCCAGCTACCCCTGCAACCGCCATTTTGTGAGTGCTGCCGAGGGGACAGCGGTGTTGATCCCCACCAGCGCCCAAGAGCGCTTTCAGCTCAGCGCCCAAAAAGTAGCGGCGGCCTGGGGACCCAAAACCCGGGGTGTCTTGTTGGCGTCGCCCTCTAACCCCACCGGCACCTCCATCGACCCGGCCGAGTTGAGGCAAATTGTTGAAGTGGTGCGGTCCCATGGCGGCATCACCCTGATCGACGAAATTTATCTGGGTCTGAGCCACGATGACCAGTTTGGACACAGTGCTTTGGCATGGGGTGACGACATCATCAGCATCAACAGTTTCAGCAAATACTTCAACATGACCGGCTGGCGGCTGGGCTGGTTGGTGGTGCCCGAGCCCCTGGTGCCCGTGCTGGAGCGCTTGGCGCAAAACCTGTTCATCTGCGCCAGCAGCGTGGCGCAACAAGCGGCTTTGGCCTGCTTCGAACCCGACAGCCTGACCGAATACGAGCGCCGCCGCGCCGAGTTCAAAGCCCGCCGGGACTACTTCATACCGGCCCTGAATGCGTTGGGTTTGTCCGTGCCCGTTGCACCCGATGGCGCCTTTTATGCGTGGGCCGACTGCAGCCAAGCCTGCGCCCGCTTGGGCCTGAAAGACAGCTGGGAATTCGCCTTCGCAGCCCTAGAGCACGCGCATGTGGCCATCACACCCGGGCGCGACTTCGGCACCGACCAAACAGCCCGTTTCGTGCGTTTTTCCACTGCCAACTCGATGGACGAATTAAAAACCGCCATTGCCCGCCTGAAAGCCTGGTTGCCCACATGAGCACCCCTGCCGCAGCCACCCCCTTTCAACACCCGGTCCGCGTCTATTGGGAAGACACGGA
>Ga0255128_1001281_pt1 | contig 11150 bp, 3 predicted proteins | sample Law_Miss_RepC_8d_FD_188562 | JGI IMG/M metagenome (GOLD analysis project Ga0255128, IMG submission 188562) | Freshwater microbial communities from St. Lawrence River, New York, United States - Law_Miss_RepC_8d | ecosystem: Environmental > Aquatic > Freshwater > River | place: USA: New York... | reverse complement strand
CCCAAGCAACTGCGCATCGTCGAGGCCCTGCCCCGCAACCCCACCGGCAAGATCCTCAAGTACAAGCTGCGCGAAGCGGCGAACTGAGCGGCGCCGCTGCATGAAAATGCCCGGGCGAGTCCCGGGCTTTTTTGTGGGCGCTACCGACCCAGGGTATCGGCCCTGGCGGTCCCTTCCAATGCCCGGCTGTGGCGGCCAGCGGTCAACGCCGGCCGCACCTCTTGCCCGGACTCGTCACCGCCACGGTGATGCCGGTGGTCCACCTCGATCCCGCCTGCGCCACCCCATGTCGAAGCTCTACGTGCTGGATGCCATCCGTGCCCACCTGAAGGCACGCCAACTCACCTACAAAGACCTCGCCCTCGGTTTGGGCCTGTCAGAGACCAGCGTCAAGCGCTTGTTTGCCAGCGCCGATTGCAGCCTGGAACGCCTGGAGCAGATCTGCCAATTCCTGCAACTTGAGTTCGCCGACCTGTTCCGCAGCGCGCCGAAGAAGCGCGCCCTCATCGCCCAGCTCACCCACGACCAGGAAGTCGAGTTCGCCACCCACCGCCACCTGCTCATGGTGGCCGTGTGCGCCCTCAACCGCTGGAAGGTGCCCGACATGTGGGAGCACCTGCACATCAGCCCAGACGAATGCCGCCGCCTGCTATGGCGACTGGACGACATCGGCTTTTTGGAAATGCAGACCGAGCACCAGTACCGCCTGCGCGTGGCCCCCACCTTCAGCTGGATTACCGGTGGGCCCATCATGCAAATGGTCCAAGGCATCAGCCACGAGTACTTCAACGACCCCTTTGACGGCGAAGGCGAAGTGCTGCGCATCGTCAACCTGCGCCTCTCGCGCGAGGCCCAGGTGCGCCTGAAAAGGCGCCTGGAACAGATCGCCCAGGAATACGTTGACCAGGCCCGCGCCGATGCCCACCTGCCCCTGCCCGAGCGCCCGCCCATCTCCCTGTGCATCGCCGCCCGCGCCTGGATCCCGCAGTTCATGCAAGACCTCATCAAGCAGGTAGACAGCGCCGACCAAAAGCCCCGCACCGGCCCCGGCCACGGCACCAAGCCCCGCACCCAGCACCGCCAATGAGGGCCACCAGGCCCCCGAAGTATCACCAGATGACCTTTTCACCCCCCGCTGGTGATACCTGCTGGGCGGTGCTTGTCAGCTGGAACTAAATGACTACATAGTCCGCGTCGGTCTGGCGAGGTGTTCCTGCTGGCTATTGCCGGTCCTGATGACAGATCTCGTTGTGCTGGAAGTCTTCAATTTCTGATTGCACCCCTGAAACGATATTGCCCTGACACCCTATGAATGACAAAACCTTGGTCCGTCTGTTTGTCTTCTTGCTCGCGCTCGTGATCAGCTCGGTGACATGGGCGCAAACTCTCGCCGAAAAAGAAAAGCAATGGCAAAGCTGCGAAGCGGCGCATTACACCGGCCCGCGTGAAGGCCGGCGCAATTACACGGTGGACAACTACCTGTGGGTGGTGACCCCCGAATTTGCCAAGCGCTATTGCATGCCCGAGAGCATGGTGAGCGATGAACTCAAAGGTGCGGAAGCCATTGCCTTTCGGATGGTCGATGGTGCGGACATGGACCGATGTGGTGTGGATGACCAGGGCAAGCACCATTGCACGCGGCAAAGCATGGGGCGGTTTGAGATTTATTTGCCGCAAAGTCTGAATTTGCCGGCTGCCAACCCGGACGTCAGATTCCATGACAGCCGGCGAAATACGAGTGAGTGGTTGCTGTCTGGTAATCCAGAAAGAGTGTCTAGGTCACAGCGCTACATCAAAGGTCAATACACGCCGCCGCCTGGAACAGTGCCGCGATTCGCAAAAATCTACGACATGGTTGACAGGGGGTATTGGTTCGGACTTTGGTTTGTTCCAAAGGGGTCATTGCCATGGCCTTCAAGTGCGCTTTTCGAGGTTGGCTTCCGTGAAGCGGCGGTTCCAGGTATGAATATGCTGATTCTGGAAAACAACCTCGGCATGCATTTTGGGTTTGAGTTGAACCACTACAAGGGAAATAGGGTGGAACCAGGTGATCCCAGTGGCCGATATGTCATTGTGATGCACAAACGCGATCTTGAAACAATCAACAGAAAAGACAAACGCATCCCGCAGGACTTTGAGCATGTCATTTACTTGCCGCATGCCTTTGCAATGCAGGTACGCGAAATCGCCATGAAGAGCGGGGCGAGCAACTTGAATGATTTTGTTAATAATTTTCAACAGCGTTGAACTGAGCGTTGCCGCAAACCATCATTAATCAGGGAGATCGCAGAATGACCAAGAATTTGGTGCTCGATGCTCAATTGAGCAAAGACAGTTATGCCGTGAACAACGTGGGGGGCGGTTCCGTCAATGGCTGGGCTCGGGTGGAAGTGACGGGGTACAGATTGCCCGCCACGGTCGCCACTGGTTCCAACTTCGCCGCTCAGATGTACCAAGGGCCAGATGGCACCTACAAGATTGCCTTCCGGGGCACCGCCAGTTTGACGAGCCTGGGCGATGCGGCCATGAACGGCAGCGGCATCGTTGCCGGCAACTGGACGCCTGAGATGCAGCAGGCGATGGAGTTCACCACTTTGGCCATTCAGCAGGTGGCAAAGGCAAGGGGTATCGACTTCAAAGACGCCGCCAAACTCTTCACCGTCACCGGCCACAGCCAAGGTGGCTTTGAAGCCGAGTTGGTGTCCAAGATGTTTGGCCTGCCCGGCACCAGCCAGGACGGGCCTGGGGCCATCGCCATCACCGGCACGGCGGGCTACCAGGCCGCCAAAGCCGCCATTCAGGCGCAAGAACCCGGGGCGGTGCTCGATGGCGCCATGCCCGACTTTTTGGTGCGTCAGTACACCCTGATCGTGGGCGGTGTCAATGCCCACCTGGAGGGGGTGCAGGTCAGCGCCTCGGCCGTGCCCTTGGTGCTGTCGGTTGGCCTCATGCGCTCAGGGATGGGCACATTGGGTAGCTTGACCTTGCAGGCCGCGGTCTTCCACAAGCTCGACAACATCATCGCCATCGAAAAAGCCCGGGAGCAGTACCCCTGGCTCCAGAAAGTGGTTCAGTCAGACGACGCTGGTGATGGTGCGTCGAGCCTTGCCTCTGTGGTGTCAGGCCGGTGGGCCAGCGTTCAAGTGGCCGGTGGTAGTGCGGGTGTGTCGGCCAACGAAGTGCACGGCCTGCTCAGTGAATTTCTGTCCAATCGCGCGGGGCAGGCCATCAGCGTGCAGGAGTCTGAAAAAGCCCTCTATGTCCAGGCCAGCAACGGCGACACCCTGATCCTGATGCCCGATGGCTCTGGCGTGAGCACCGCCGTGCTGGGCGTGCAGCTCACGCAGAAGGAATACGCCAAGGGCGGCGCGTGGAGCAAGACCGTGCAGGCGCAGCGCGATGACGATGGCAACCTGCTGGTGTTCAGCGAAGGAAAGGGCTTCTCCTTCATGGGCACGGAAGATGCACTCGGGCGCATGCTGCAGGGCACTTACAAATCGTTCGATTCCAACGGCCAGCTCGTCAGCTCCAGCAGCACCCAGGTCAGCTACACCCAGGATGGGCAGGCGACCAAAGTCACCGAGACCCAATACGCCCAACCACGCCAGGACGGGGTGATCGAGTCCAAAGTGCTCGAGACCTCTGGCGGTGCCCGTATCGAGAACCACCTCAGGGCCGACGGTCACCTGGAAGAAATCACCTTCGGCAAAGACCCGGCCACTGGTCAGATCGTCAGGCAGTCCTCCAAAGTCCTGAGCTACAGCGCCAGCGAACGCACCGTGGCCTCGGGCGAGGTCGCCTTGGCGGGGCTGGATTTGATGCAGGCGCTGCGCGCGGGCAACAAGCTGCAGGCGGCGGCCAGCCTGGTTCGGTTGGTGAACAACGCGCAGATCGCGGCCAACCAAGAGCCTGTGCTGGGTGCGGTGGGCACGGGGTTGTCGGGCGCGGTATCCATTCTCAGTGCGCTGGACCAATGGGGCGATGCCAGCGATGGCCAGCGCATTGCCCTGGCCGCGCGCGCGGTGCTGGGGGCCAACGATGTGGCCCGGGCCATTAGCGCCGATGGCAAAGGTTTTATCGAAGCAGGCGCGGCACTGGGCGCCCTGCAAGGCGTGATTGCCCTGGCCAGCCTGCAAGACGTGCTGGAGAGCGGCAACCCCTTTGCCATCGCCAGCACCGTCATGACGCTGACCAACAGCGCCGTGGCCATGGGCATGCTGCAGGGCGTCAGCATGTTCCTGCCTCAGACCATGATCGCCGTGGCGATCTGCTCGGTGGTCTTCGGCAGCCTGTTCGAGGTGGAATACCCCGATCCGCCGCCGGCGGGCACGGTGGAGATTGGCCGCCTGGCCGATGGCACGCTGGGGCTGCTGATCAAGGACGAGGCCGGTGGGCAGGTGCACCAGACCCGTCGCCTGGATGGGCAAGTGGTGAGCGACAGCGCCAAGGCCACCGACACGCTGGACTGGGGCCTGGGCGCGCAGGTGCTGAGCCAGCGCATGGGCGAGGTGATCGGCGAGCTGCGGGCGCAGGCCCAGGCAAGCGGCGGCCACCTGGTGCTGGAGCGCCTGCCCGCGCTCAGCGTGCACGCCTTCCCCAGCTTCGCGGGCAACGGCCAAACCAACTTCTTCTTCAGCCTGCAATTCAACGACCCGGTGAGCGGCGCACAGCAACTGCTGGCCACCGCGCACCAAGACCTGACGCAGCGTTATGCGCAGGTGGCTGCGTACGCGGGCGCCTTGGTGGGCGACACCGAGTGGGCGCAGATCGGGCTGAAGCGGGCCGCGGGCGACGCCTTCGCCACCGAAACCGAGGGGCAGTTCGTGGACCGGCTCAGCGGCCCCCAAGAGGCCGACAGCCTGCTGACCCAGGCCCTGGCCGATGCACAGGCGGCCAGCAACCGCCAGAGCTACAGCCTGCTCACGCTGGACCTGGAGGGCGATGGCCTCACGCGGCGAGAGCTGGCGCAGGCCGGGCAAAGCCTGGACGACGTGAAGGCCGACACCACCCTGGGCCGCGCGCGGCTGGACGTGGACAACGACGGCTACCTGGAGCTGACCGAGTGGGTGGGCAGCAAAGAGGCGATCCTGGGCATTGACCGCAATGGCGACGGCCGCCTGGGCGATGCCAGCGAGCTGCTCACGGGCGGTGAACTGAGCGACGCGGCAGAGAACCTGGGCCTCAAGCGCCTGGCTTACTTTGACGCGAACCAAGACAGCAAGCTCGACGCGCTGGACCCGTACTTCAAGAGCTTCAAGCTGTGGCTGGACATCAACGGCGATGCGCGCAGTGGCGTGGGCGAGGTGTACGGCCTGGACGAGGCAGGGGTGCGGCAGATTGACTTGGCCACGGGCGCGGTCACTTTCACCGATGGCCAGGCCTTGACCTTGCAGCGCACCCAGCTCACGGCAGAAGCCCAAGGCGTGGCGGTGTCGGCGGTGGCCGATGGCCAGGGGGGCGTGTTGCCTGGGCAGTTCACCGTGCAGGTGGAAGGAAGGGACGCCGAGCTCAACCTCACGGCCGATGCCGCCACCGACCTCAGCGCCATCCTCAAGCTGGTGCGCCCCAATGCCAACTTGTCGGCCGCCGATCGGGCGCAACTGGTGGCGCTGGCCCAGAGATACGGCGTTGACCTCAATGACCCGGCCGTCTTGCTGGGCCTGGGTGGCGGCGGCAACGTGGCCGGCAGCCCCACCAGCACCACCGCCACGGCGGGCGATGTGTTCACGGTGAGCGAGGTGCCCAATGCGGAGGAAGTGAAGGCCGCGCTGCGGGCGTTTTTCCTGCAAGTGGTGCACAACCCCAACGAGGGGCCGGCGCTGGACAACCGCGTGTGGCAAGCCAGCGAAGACGCGCAGGTGCGCATCAAGACGGCGGACCTGCTGGCGGGCTTGGCGGGTGTTCGCCTGGTGGGCGTGCAAGACGCGCGGCGCGGCACGGTCGGCCTGGATGCCAACGGCGACGTGGTGTTCACGCCTTCCGCCAACCAGCACGGCACGGGCTATTTCACCTACACGGCGCAGGATGCGGAGGGGCGCCGCAGCACGGCCATGGTGTGGCTGAACATCGCGTCGGTCAACGACGCACCGTTGGCCCAGGCCGACCGGTTCAGCGTGACGGAAGACCAGGCGCTCACGCTGGCGGTGTCGCAGTTGCTGGCCAATGACAGCGACGTGGATGCCGCGCTGGACGCTGGCGAATCGCTGGCCGTGGCATCGGTGCGCGCAACCAAGCGCGGCACCGTGAGCCTGAACAACGGGCAGGTGGTGTTCCGGCCCGAGGCCAATTACCAGGGTGAGGCGGGCTTTGAGTACACCGTGCGCGACGCCGCGGGTGTCACTGCAACGGCCGTGGCCACCGTGATGGTGGTGGGGCAAAACGATGCCCCGGTGAGTGCTGGGCGAACCGTGAAACTGGCCGCTCGGCCCGATGCCTTGCTTCGCATTGAGGCCGACACCCTGCTGGCCTACGCCAAGGACGTGGACCAGCCCTACGGCGACTCGTTGCGGCTGAAGCGGGTGGTGTCGGTGAGCGCGGGCAGCGCCTGGCAGCAGAAAGACGGCTCGGTGCTCTTCAAGGCCGGCGGCACGGGCGATGTGGTGCTGACGCTGGAGATCGCCGATGGCCAGGGCGCCACTGTGCGCGTGCCCATCACGGTGAACGTGTCGGCGGCCAACAGCGCGGCGGTGCCGGCGCTGCCTTCTCTGGACCAGGCCACGGAAGACACGGCGGTGCGCATCACCTCCACCCAGGCCATCGTGGGCGTGGTGGGCGCCAGCAAAGGCACGGCGTTTCTGGACCGCGACGGCGCGGTGGTGTTCAACCCCACGCTCAACCAGAACGGCGCGGCCCAGGTGGTGTACCGCGTGCGCAATGCCGACAACAGCGTGAGCGAGAAAACGGTGGACTTCACCATCGCCGCCGTCAACGACGCACCCGTGGTGGTGCAGCCGCTGGCCGTGCAGTCGGTGAACGAAGACGTGCCGCTGCGCATTGCCGCCACCACCCTGCTGGGGTCGGTCAGTGACGTGGACGTGGCCACCAACGGGCAGGTGCTGCGCCTGTGGCGCGTGGGCGAGGCGGTGAACGGCGCGGTGGCGCTGGACGCCAATGGCGACGTGGTGTTCACGCCCTCAAAAGACTTCAACGGCACGGCCCGTTTCACCTACTGGGTGGCCGACGACGCGGGCGCCAGCGTGGCGGTACAGGCCACGGTGGCGGTGCGGCCGGTGAACGACGCGCCCGCGCCCGTGGCCCGGCAGTTCGCCCTGTTCGAAGACGAGACCCGCACCCTGAGAGCCACCGATCTGATCGGCAGCCCGCAGGCCACTGACCCTGACACGCAGACCAATGGTGACACCTTGCGCGTCACCGCCGTTCGCATGGTGGGCGCCAACGCCAGCCGGGGCAGTGTGGCCCTGGATGCCGCAGGCAATGTGGTGTTCACGCCCGCGCCTGACTGGTCTGGCCAGACCGCGTTTGAGTTCGAGGTGAGCGACCAGGCCGGCGCCAAGGGGCGCAACACCGCCACCTTGAACCTGGCGCCGGTGAACGACGCGCCGGTGGCGATCAACCCCATCCAGGCCTTGAGTGCGGGCATTGAAGACACGGCCAAGGCCATTCCGGTGGCCGACCTGCTTCGCAACATCCGAGACGTGGATGGCGACGCCCTGGTGCTCAAGAGCGTGACCAACAGCGTCGGGGGTTCGGTCAAGATCGAGAACGGCCAGGTGATCTTCACGCCCGCCAAAGACTTCAACGGCACGGCCAGCTTTGCCTACACCGTGGCCGATCCGTCGGGCGCGCAGGTGAACGCCACGGCCACCGTGGCCTTTGCCGCCGTGAACGACGCGCCCGTTGCCGCCTACAAACGCATCGACGGGCGAGCGGTGGAAGACGCCGAGCTGCGCATCGGTTTTGACGAGCTGCTCAAAGGCGCCTACGACGCCGATGGCGATGCCCTGAACCTGCAGGCCGTCAAGGGCCTGGGCGGGGCCTCGGCCAGCATCGACTGGACCGCCCGCCAGGTGGTGTTCAAGGGCGCGGCCAATGCCAACGGCACCGCCAGCTTCGAGTACACGCTGGCCGACCCGTCCGGGGCCACGGGCACCCAGAAGGTGGACGTGCAGGTGGCGGCGGTGAACGACAACCCCACGGTGCGAGCCATCACCGGCTTCAACACCTGGGAAGACGGTTTCGATGCCGCCAACAACCAAGACCCCAATGCGTCCCGGGCGGTGCGGCTGACCAACTTTTTGAAGACCGTGGGCGCGGCGGACGTGGACTCCACCAAGCTGTCGTTCGGCGAGTTTTCCGGGGCATCGCACATCACCTCGGTCACTCGCGAGGGCAACGATGTGGTGCTCAAGCTGGAGCGCCAGTACTCGGGCGCGGCCAGCTTCAACTACCGCGTGCGGGACGATGCCGGCGGTTGGGCCGATGGCCAGGTGGCTTTGAACGTGATGGCGCAGAACGATGCGCCTTGGATTGCGGGGGGCGTGACGTGGAACTCCATTCAGCCCATGGTTCGCTATCCCCGCCGGCCCCCCGTGGCGCTTGGACCCGAGTTCGAGCGAGCAAAGATTTATCTTAAGGATGTTGATACTCCCCAAGATCAGTTGATCCTCTACTCGGGCTCAACTCCGATTCATGGTCAGCCACTCGCGATTTCTCCGGGGATGCCGCGGGAGATGTGGTTCGACATGCGTGTCAGCCAATGGCTATCCAGTTCAGCCTCTGCTGGTTCCATGTGGACTGTTGTTTATCGAAGCACCTACGGAGATTCGTATAACGGCAATGTGTCCGTGCAATTGAGCGTTAGTGATCAGCACGGCGGGGTATCTACCAATACCTCCACCGTGACACACCACGGCAGTTCCCAATCCCGTGGCGGCAAGCCGGTGGCCATTGACCTCAACGGCGACGGCATTGCCTATAGCCAACTTGGCGACTCGCAGGTGCTGTTCGACATCAACGGCGATGGCGTGCGCGACCTGCTGGCCTGGACGGCGGCCGAAGATGGCGTGGTGGCGTTCGACAAAGACGGCGACGGCCAGATTCGCGACTTTGACGAGGTGTCGTTCCTCGCCTACCTGGCGGGCGCCAAGACCGATCTGGAGGGCTTGGCCGGGTTCGACACCAACCACGACGGCAAGCTGACTGCTGCCGATGCCCGTTGGCAACAGTTCGGCGTCTGGCAAGACGCCAACCAAGATGGCGTGAGCGACCCGGGCGAATTCAAGTCGCTCGACGCCTGGGGCATTCGCTCGCTTGACTTGCGCTCCGACCAGACCATGGACCAGGTGGGGGATGTGTTCGTGATGGGCAAGTCCAGCTTTGAGTGGGCCGATGGCCGCCAGGGAGAGGTAGCCGACGTGGCCTTTCGCTACCTGGACGGCGCCGACACCTCGATCACCAACGAGCCGAAAACCTATGTGCTCGACGTGGAAGCCTTGCTGGAGCAGCGCCTGGTGGCCGCGCAGGCCGAGGGCGCCACCGACACCGAACTGGCGGCCATGTTGCAGCGCTTCATCGACGAGCTCACCCAGGTATGCCGGCAAGAGGTGTGCCTGGACGGCGAGACCGACGCGCAATGGGTGGACGTGGCCACCGTGGGTGCTTCGCCCACCGACGAACTGGACCGGCTGGTGCACAGCGCGGCCTGAACAACACAAAGGGAGAGAACAATGAACAACAGCATTCGTTGGATGCTGTCGGTGGCGCTCGTCTGCGCGCTGGCAGCTTGTGGGGGTGGCGGCGGTGAGCCAGCACCCCAATCGGGGGGCACACCCTCGGTGACCTCGGGTGCCCCAGGCGCACCGCAAGAGGTGGTGCCGCCCGAGTCCTTGTTGACCGGGGTGGCCATTGATGGCCCGCTGGTGGGGGCGAAGGTCTGTCTGGACTTGAACACCAACTGGGTGTGCGAGCCCAATGAGCCTTTCACCACCACCGTCAGCGGCGGGCAATACCGGCTCAACATCTCGCCTTTGAAGGCGCAGGAGGTGCAAAACAAGCTGCTGATCGCCGAGGTGGGGCCTGAGGTGTGGGACGAGGCCGAGGGCAAGACCTTGCGGGCCTCGGGCATTGCCGCTTACGTGCTGGCCTCGATCCCCCTTCGCCAATCCGTGATCAGCCCAGTGAGCACCGTGATGCTCGCCCCCATGCTGGGCAACGGCTTGTGGCAGCAGGACTTGTCCGACGAGCAGGACGCGGTTCGCATTGGCGCGCTGTTGCGCACCAAAGGCCTGGCGGCCGAGTTCCACAACTACTTTGACGCGAGCCTTGAGATCACCCCCGATGAGCGCGCCCTGGCTCAGCGAACCGGCCGTTGGCTGGCGAAGGCCCTGGGCGCCGCGCGCCAGCACTTGCTGACCCAGGCGGCGCCGGTGTATGGCGCAGATGCCGCGCAACTCGGCCGTCGTGCCGCAGCCTTGGTGGCCGAGGCCTTGGACGGTCTGGCACCGCTGGCGAGTGCCGAATCGGAAGGGCTGCGCCTGGTCGATGCGATCAAGGCCCTGCCCGTGTTGGCCGAGGTCGAACAACTCAAGGCGCGGCGCGGCCGCCAGTTGTCGGTGCACGAGGCACTCGCGGTGCTGCGCGCAGGGCTGATTGACGTGGCGCTGGTGGGCAGCAGCCCGCGCAGCCTGATGGGCTACACCCTGAGCGTCACGGACGACGGCTTTCGACCCAAGGCCTATCGCTGGTCGGGCGGGGCATGGGCCAATGACCTCACCTCTTCGGTGAATGGTGTCTCGGGCTACCAGGCCATCTGGTGGCCGCTGACGGAGACGGACCATTGGTACCTTGATCTGGGATTCCCTTTGGTGAAAGTCGAGGTGGCGGAATTGGTCGAGCGCTTCTCGCTTTCCTGGCCCGATTGGGGCCCTACCTATCGCATCAGCGTGGTGGAGCGGGACTTGTCGGGGGTGCCCTATCGCTCGGTGCCAGCCCTGGGGGCCCTGAACGGGCAGTTCGCCACGGGGCAGAAGGGCTATCAAGTTCGGCGTGTGGCCTACCAGGATAGCTTTGTGATGGATGCCATCACGCCATTCTTTTCTTCCTTGGCCCAGTTCCGGGACAACCCGCGCACCTGCCTGGCGGGCTTGTGCTGGCGCATCACCATGGCCGCCCCGGGGGCTGATGGCGACACG
>Ga0255128_1001279_pt1 | contig 11166 bp, 11 predicted proteins | sample Law_Miss_RepC_8d_FD_188562 | JGI IMG/M metagenome (GOLD analysis project Ga0255128, IMG submission 188562) | Freshwater microbial communities from St. Lawrence River, New York, United States - Law_Miss_RepC_8d | ecosystem: Environmental > Aquatic > Freshwater > River | place: USA: New York... | reverse complement strand
GTGTCAGCCTGCGCGGTGGCGCACACCGCACTCAGGCTCAGGGCCAGCACCGGCAGCCAGGCAGACAGGGGGGACTTCAATGAAAAACGCATGACGTGGGCCCTTTGTGAGTTCGGGTTCGGATGCTATGCAAAGCATCGCGTGTGAAGAAGCGCTGAATCCTAAAGTCCTTATGCGCTTTTCGCTTAAGCGGGGTCTTGGCAACCGGTCGAGCGCGCCACATCCGTTCATGGGAACACCTGAAGCCAGGTCATGAATGGGGCATCGCTTGGCGAAAGAGGGCCGCCAGTCACCCCAAGCGAAGCCCCTCTCGTTGAGCGATCAGCGCCGCCACCCCGGGCGGGTTCGTGTGCACCGCCGCGATGTGACAGCCAAAGCCGACATGGCCCAGGAGGCGTGCACGAAACCGCCCGATGCCATATACTCCCAGGGGTATACAGGTTTCACACGGAGCACACCGCCATGACCTTGCTGGACTTCTTGCCCGCGCTGCTGGGCGGCCTCCTCATCGGGGCGGCGTCCGTCTTGCTGCTGGGCGGCATCGGGCGCATCGCCGGCATCAGCGGCATCACCTTCGCGCTGCTGGATCGCCCCAACTGGAATGGGGCCAACCTGTGGCGCGTGGCCTTCGTCGTGGGCCTGCTGGCCGCCGGCTGGAGCTGGTCGCACTGGAGCGGCCAGCCCATGGCCCCGAATCGGGAGGCCAACTGGCCGCTGCTGACCCTCGGCGGACTGGTGGTGGGCTGGGGCACCTCACTGGGCAGTGGCTGCACCAGCGGCCACGGTGTGTGCGGGCTGGGGCGACTGTCGTTGCGCTCGCTGGCCGCCGTTGCCACCTTCATGGCCACCGGGGCGCTCACGGTCTTCGTGATGCGTCACGTGCTGGCCGCCTGACGCACAGGAGCACACCATGAACGCACACGCACACGCACACTCACACGCGCCTGCAGCACCCACCTGGCACGGCGTGGTCATCGCACTGATCACGGGCCTGTTCTTTGGCTGGGGCCTGGCCCTGTCGGGGATGATGGACCCACTGACCGTGCTGGCCTTCCTGGATGTGGCCGGCGCCTGGAACCCCAGCCTGGCCTTCGTGATGGGCGGCGCGGTGGGGGTCACCGTCGTCGGCTTTCAACTGCTCAAGCGGCGCACGGCGCCGGTGTGCGGCGACCTCTTCCACCTGCCGCAGAACAAAGCCATCGACCGACGCCTGCTGACGGGCGCCGCGCTGTTTGGCATCGGCTGGGGGCTGGCGGGCTACTGCCCTGGCCCGGCCCTCGCGGGGCTGCTGGCCGGCAACGCCGAAACCTGGGTGGTGGTGCCCGCCATGCTGGCCGGTGCCTGGCTGCAGCGCCGCACCAACCCGGTGGGGCAGCACCGGCACTGAGGGGCACGTCTGCATGCCTGGCGCGAACCCCTTGAGCGGCATGGTTCGAAGAGACTGCAGAGCCCCCCATCGGATGGCCCTTCGATCCGCGCATATGCAAGCGCGCTTTCATTCGTTCCGCTCGGAAAGACGCCCTCCTAGCATGGGTCCATCGTTCATTGCGTTGGATTCACCATGTCGAACAAGACCTTCTCTCGTCGCGCCATCTCCTCCCTCGCCCTGGCCGCCGTCGTGGCCCTGGGTGGCCTGAGCACGTTCAGCGGCCCAGCTCACGCCAAGGACATCTCGCTGCTCAACGTGTCTTACGACCCCACCCGCGAGTTCTACGCCGAGTACAACGGCGCCTTCGCCAAATTCTGGAAGGCCAAGACCGGCGACACCGTCACCGTCAAAGGCTCACACGGCGGCTCGGGCAAGCAAGCCCGCTCCGTGATCGATGGCCTGGACGCCGACGTCGTCACCCTGGCCCTGGCCTACGACATCGACGCCATCGCCGAAAAGGGCCTGCTCAAGGCCGACTGGCAAAAGAGCTTCAAGGGCAACAGCTCGCCCTACACGTCGACCATCGTTTTCCTGGTTCGCAAGGGCAACCCCAAGCAGATCAAGGACTGGTCCGACCTGATCAAGCCCGGCGTGGGCGTCATCACCCCCAACCCCAAGACCTCCGGTGGCGCACGCTGGAACTACCTGGCCGCCTGGGCCTACGAGCTCAAGAAGACCGGCTCTGAAGAGAAGGCCAAGGCCTTCGTCGGCAAGCTGTTCGAGAACGTGCCCGTGCTGGACTCCGGCGCCCGCGGCTCGACCGTGACCTTCGCCGAACGCGGCCAGGGCGACGTGCTGCTGGCCTGGGAGAACGAAGCCCACCTGTCGCTCAAGGAGTTCGGTGCCGACAAGTTCGACATCGTCTACCCGAAGTTCTCGATCTACGCCGAGCCGCCCGTGGCCATCGTGGACAAGGTCGTCGACAAGCGCGGCACCCGCGACGTGGCCAAGGCCTACATCGAATACCTCTACAGCGCCGAAGGTCAGGACCTGGCCGGCAAGCACTTCTACCGCCCGACGGACGCCAAGGCTGCGGCCAAGTACGCCAAGCAGTTCCCGAAACTGGAGCTGGCCAAGATCGATGAAGTCTTCGGCGGCTGGGCCAAAGCCCAGAAGACCCACTTCTCTGATGGTGGCCAGTTCGACCAGATCTACACCAAGAAGTGATCCAGGAATTTGTCTGAGCAAGTGGGGGTGCCCGGGACGCGAGCTTCGCTCCTGAAGGCACTTTGACAGCGGTCCCGACTTCGGTCGGGGCCGCTTTTTTTTGACCGGACCTCAAGACGCTGCGAACTGCGCCGAGTCGCCATCGACCTCGGCGCCGTCGACCGCCGAGGCGCCTTCGTCGTGCTGCCCCAGCAGACCGTGCCGCTTGAGTTGCGTGCGCAGCATGTTGCGCGTGATGCCCAGCAGGCGCGCCGTGCGAACCTGGTTCTGGCCCGCGTGCGCGAAGGCCACGTGCACCAGGGTCGACTCCACGGTGTCGAACACCGCGTCCTCGCCTTGTTGCAGCAAATCGGCCAAGGCCGACTGCAGGCGCTCCAGCGCGCCTCCGCCGTCGCGCGGACCCTGCACGCCAGGCACGCCCGAGGCCGCGCGATGCGCACCGTCAGCCGACGAGGCCCTGCCCTGGGCACCCAGGCCGCCCACCACCAGGCGGGACGGCTCCTGCGCCATCCCGGCCGTCAACGGAACCAGCCGGATGTCGGCCGGCTCGATGCAGTGATCGCGGCACACGATCAAGGCGTAGTGGATGACGTTTTCCAGCTCGCGGATGTTGCCCGGCCAGCTGTAGTCCAGCAAAGCAGCCTGCGACGCCTCGCTCACGCGGACCTCGTCCAGGCTGAGGCGTCCGCGGTAGACCGAGATGAAGTGGCGCACCAGCGGAAGGATGTCGGCGGGTCGCTCGCGCAAGGGCGGCAGGCGCACGCTGGCCACGCTCAAGCGGTAGTACAGGTCCGCTCGAAAATGCTGGGCCTCCACGGCCCGCTTCAAGTCGATGTTGGTGGCCGCCACCAGGCGCACGTCCAGCGGGATGCCACGGCGCGAGCCGAGCCGCACCACCTGGCGCTCTTGCAGCACACGCAGCAGCTTGACCTGCAAGGCCAGCGGCAGGTCGCCGATTTCATCGAGGAACAGGGTGCCGCCGTTGGCCGCCTCGAACCAGCCGGCGCGCGACTGAGAGGCCCCGGTGAACGCGCCCGACTCGTGGCCGAACAGCTCCGCGTCGATCAGGCTTTCGCTGAAGGCCCCGCAGTTCACGGCCACGAAGGGGCCCTTGCGCCCACTGACGGCGTGGATGTGGCGTGCGATCAGCTCTTTGCCGGTGCCGGTTTCACCGGTCACCAGCACGGTCGCTTCGCTGTTGGCGATGCGCTCGACATCCTGCAGCAATCGCAGGGAGCCGGGGTCATGAAAGACCAACGCCTTCGCCCGGATGGACAAAGGCGCGGTCGGCGAATCAGGCAGGGTCAGCAAACGCTCGGGCATCGGCCATTCACCTCGAGGCGTCACGGGAGGCCGAGCCGCGGATCAGCACGAATGCCTGCACCTGCACCTGGCCGTTGTTGCGCCAGACCAGCTGGTCCACGGCCTCGTACTGCAGGGTCTCGCGCGGGCGCACCAGGTGGCGCTGGCCGTTGAGGATCACGTCGAGCACACCGGTGGAGACCACCACATTGACGCGCCTCACCGACATGGCGACAGGCAAGCTCAAGGAAGCGTCCGGCGCGAGCCGCAACTCGTAAAAAGCATCGTGGTGGCCGTCTCGGGCCTGCTGCAGCGGGCGCAACTCGCCGGCGCGAACCGGCAAGGTGAAAGGGCTGTCGGGCGGCGGCTGCAGCAGCAAGACGGAATCATCGTGCGTGGACTCCAGGAACCACGACACCGACACCCCCAGCGCCTTGGCCACCTGCCAGAGGGTCTTGATGCTGGGGATGCTCTTGCCCTGCTCGACCTGACCCAGCATGGCGCGCGAAACGCCGCTGTGTGCAGCCAGCTGCTCCAGGGAAAAGCGCTGCTGCTTGCGCAATCGACGCAAGTTGCTGCCGACCAAAGAACACACCACCGCCTCGTTGACTGAAGGCCTGCTCAGGGCTGCGGCAGGCGCAGGCTTGGGTCCGGGGCGATCGGCCCGCGCACGGCTGTGCAAAGGTGCCTGCGGGTCGCGGACCCAGACGGTGGCGGGGGCGGTCATGTGGACGTCCTCTGATTGGTCGTGGTGCTGAGCCTGCACACCATAGCCACGCCGCCCTTGAGCGACAACGACCGCTTTTGCATGGTCATGTTCGCTTTGTGCATGAACGCCCCAATGACCTGCCCATATCCAAAAGACGCAGCCTCACATGCGAAACGGGCGCTTCCCGTGGCGCGCGCTGCTGCTTAAGGTTCGAGCCATGAACGCGCACCACCTCCACCCATCGGCGTCGCACCCCGACACGACGCGCCCCCTGGCCCGCTCGCTGCCCAGCGAGCACGCTCAGCGTGCGTCGATCCGGGTGCTGGTGATCCCCGGGCTGCGCAACAGCGGTGAAGCCCACTGGCAGACGTGGCTGCAGCGCCAGTACGCCGGCGCCGTGCGCGTCAACCAGCACAACTGGCATGAAGCCGACCTGTCGGCCTGGGCTGCCCGCATCGACCAGGTCGTCGCTCGCGCCAGTCGCAACACACAGTGGATCGCCGTGGCCCACAGCTTCGGCAGCCTCGCGCTGGCGCAGCACCTGGCCCGTCGGTCCCAGCTCGAGCCACAAGTTGCATCCGTCGCCGATGCGGCTGGTGTCGGCCCCCGACACAGCCGCATCGTCGCCGCGCTCATGGTCGCGCCCGCCGACCCCGTCAAGTTCGGCCTCAACGAGAGCCTGCCGCAGCACAGCCTGGGCCTGCCCCTGAGCGTCATCGGCAGCGAGAACGACCCCTGGATGCCCCTGGAGCGCGCACGCGAGTGGGCGCATCGCTGGGGCGGCGGCTTCGTCAACCTCGGCGCCGTCGGCCACATCAACACCGAATCGGGCTTCGGCCCCTGGCCGCTGTCGCGCCAGAAAGTCGACCACCTCATTCGGCAGCAACTGCGCCTCAACCCCAGCCTGTGCTCACAAGCCTGCGGCGCCGATCTCGTCAGCTGACCCCCAAGCCACTTCCACCTGAAAGGACCCCCACATGGCCAGCCTGCGCCTGGGCGACATCGCCCCTGACTTCGAACAAGCCTCCTCGGAAGGCCCCATCCGTTTCCACGACTGGCTCGGCGACAGCTGGGGCGTCCTGTTCTCGCACCCCGCGGACTTCACGCCGGTGTGCACCACCGAGCTGGGCCTGACGGCCAAACTCAAGGGGGAGTTCGCCAAGCGGCACGTCAAGGTCATCGCGCTGTCGGTGGACACGGTTGCGTCCCACGAGAAATGGATTCCCGACATCAACAACACGCAAGGCACGGTGGTCAACTTCCCCATCCTCGCCGACGCGGACCGCAAGGTCGCCGAGCTCTACGACCTCATCCACCCCAACGCCAGCAGCACGCTGACCGTGCGCTCGCTGTTCGTGATCGACCCGGCCAAGAAGGTGCGCCTCATCATCACCTACCCGGCGAGCACGGGGCGCAACTTCGACGAGATCCTGCGCGTGATCGACTCCCTGCAACTCACCGACCACCACAGCGTGGCCACGCCCGGCAACTGGCAGGACGGCGACGACGTGGTGATCGTGCCCTCGCTGCAAGACCCCGAGCTGATCAAGCAGAAGTTCCCCAAAGGGCACACCGCGGTGACGCCCTACCTGCGCCTGACGCCCCAGCCCAATCGCTGAGTGCAGGCGCACGGGTGGCCCTCAACGGCTGCGCTGCACGGCACCGATCTCGCGCATCGACTGCTCCAGCCCGCCACGCGGCACGATGGCGCCGTCGCGGTCGCTGATCTGCGGCCAGGCGGCGGCCACGCGCTCCACCGCGTCGGTGCCAGAGCCGATGAGAACCGGCGCCGTCAGGCCGACGTGAGACGAGGCAAACACGCCCGCCCCCGCGTTGACGATGGCGCGCGTGGGGGCCTGCTCGCTGACCAGGAAGGCCAGCGCCGGCGACACGCTCTGGGGCGTCAACAGCGCCAGCACCTCGGGGGGCATGAGGCCTTCGGTCATGGCCGTGGCCGCCGTGGGCGCCAGGCAGTTGACGCGGATGTTGGCCTTCTCACCCTCCAGCGAGAGCGTCTGCATCAGGCCCACCAGCGCCATCTTGGCCGCGCCGTAGTTGGCCTGCCCGAAGTTGCCGAACAGGCCCGACGACGAGGTCGTGAACACGATGCGGCCGAACTGCTGCGCGCGCATCGTGTCCCAGACCGCCTTGGTGCAGATGACGGCGCCCATCAGGTGCACGTCGACCACCAGGCGGAAGTCGTCGAGCGACATCTTGGAAAAGCTCTTGTCACGCAGGATGCCGGCGTTGTTGACCAGGATGTCCACCCGCCCCCACTGAGCCAGCGTCTGCTCGACCATGGCCTGCACGGCGGCCTCGTCGGTGACCGAGCCGGCACAGGCGAGGGCCTCGCCGCCAGCGGCACGGATCTCGTCGACCACGGCCTGCGCCGGCGCCAGGTTCAGGTCGTTGACGACGACGCGGGCGCCGCGCTCGGCGAGCAACAAGGCGTGGCTGCGCCCCAGGCCGGCGCCGGCCCCGGTGACGATGGCCACGCGGCCATCCAGGCGGATGCGCTCGGCAGAAGAGGGGGTCGAAGCGGAATCGGAGACGGTCATGGGGGTCCTCTGGCGAAAAATTCAGTGAAAACCCTGGTCTCAGGCGTGGGTCACACCGGAGTCAGGCCCCCAAGTGTCGCGCAGGATGCCTCCGTGTCGCGTTGACGTATACGTCAACCTGGGTGCGCTTCCTAGACTGAAGCATCGGATGTACCGAGGAGACACACATGAGCCACGACAAGAACACCGGCCCGGATGCCATCGTCCCGCGCGAGAAGCTGGACTTCGAACTCGACGAGAACACCCCTCGCTGGTGGTACGGCGGCCAGGCCTTCCAGACCCGCCTGTTTGACGGCATGCAAGCCGCCTTCCCCGACGGCGAGCGTTACTTCATCACCAGCGTGCGCGCCTACCGTCACCTGATCACCAACCCGAAGCTGGCCGAAGACGTCAAGAACTTCATGCGCCAGGAGGGCCAGCACGGCATCGCCCACACCCACTACAACGACCTGCTTCGCAAGCAGGGCCTCGATGTGGACGGCATCCTGGTCGAAGCCAAGTCGCTGTTCGACCGCTACACCAAGGGCTACTCCGACAAGTACAACCTCGCGCTGACCGCGGCCTTCGAGCACTTCACGGCCATGATGGCGCAGATGCTGTTCGAGTCCAAAGAGGTGATGGCCCCCGCCGACCCCAAGGTGCGCGCCATGTGGGCCTGGCACGCCATCGAAGAGATGGAGCACAAGGCCGTGGCCTTCGACGTGATGAAAGACGTGGCCAAGATCGGCTACGTGATGCGCTGCGCGGCCATGACCCACGCGCTCTACAAGGTCGTCGTCGACAGCATGCGCCTGACCAACCGCCTGCTCAAGGGCGACAAGTTCTCGTTCGGCCAGCGCATGTGGATGTGCGCCAAGGGCGCCGTGTGGCTGTACGGCCCGGGCGGCATCTTCACCCGCAACACGCTCAAGCTGCTGGACTACTACCGCCCGGGCTTCCACCCCTGGCAGCACCAGGTCATCCACAGCTACCCGGTGTGGATCCAGGCATTCGAAGAAACCGGCAACCCGATGAAAGCCGGAGACGCACTCTTTCAGGCCGCCTACTGAGCTGCGAGCGTCCCCGCTTGATGGCCGTCCCTCGGGGCGGCCTTTTTCTTGGCGCCACCCTGCGTCACATGTCACACCCGGCGCGCGAAACCCACGCCGCAGGCGCTTGCACAGAGCCCTGCGGCGGTTCACCATGGTGCGTCAGGAAGTCAAACCATGGCTGCATCGGTTCTGGATCTCTTCAAGATCGGGGTCGGGCCCTCCAGCTCGCACACCGTGGGCCCCATGCGCGCGGCGCGGCATTTCGCCCAGCACCTCGACCACGCGGGCCTGCTGAGCCAGGTCGAGCGCATCGAGGTGCGGCTGCTGGGGTCGCTGGGCGCCACCGGCCGGGGCCATGGCAGCGACCGCGCCGTGCTGCTCGGCCTGATGGGCCATGAGCCCGACACCGTGCCCGTCGACTCGATGGGGCCCTGGGTTCAGGCCGTGCACGACACGCACCGCCTCAGCCTGCTGGGGCGCCACGCCGTGGGGTTCGACCCCGCACGCGACCTGCTCTTCCAAGGTCGCCAGCGCCTGCCCTTTCACCCCAATGCCTTGACCCTGAGCGCACACGCTCACGCCCACACCAACGCCCACGCAGCGCCGCTGTGCACCCAGACCTGGTACTCGGTGGGCGGGGGCTTCGTGGTCTCGGATGACGCGGTCCAGGACGCATCCTCGGGAGCGGGAGCAAGGGCGCGTGCGCAGGGCCTGGCCCCGGCCATCGACGTGCTGCCCCTGCCCTTTCACAGCGCCGCCGAGCTGCTGGCGCTCACGCGAACCCACGGCATCGACATCGCCGAGGTGATGCGCCGCAACGAAGCACACTGGCGCCCAAACGCCGAAACCGAAGCCGGGCTGGACCGAATCTGGCAAGCCATGCAGGACTGCGTGAGCCGCGGCTGCCAGCAAGAAGGCGAGCTGCCAGGCGGCTTCCACGTTCAGCGCCGCGCCCCGGCCCTGCTCCAGCACCTCACCAGCCGGGACCACGCCCACGACCCGCTGGTGCAGATGGACTGGGTCACCCTGTTCGCCCTGGCCGTCAACGAAGAAAACGCCGCGGGTGCGCGCGTGGTCACGGCCCCGACCAACGGCGCCGCGGGCATCGTGCCCGCCGTGCTGCACCACGCCGTGCGACACCTGGGCTGCGACCGCCGAGGCGTGCACGACTTCCTGCTCACGGCGGCGGCCATCGGGCTGCTCTACAAGGAAAACGCGTCCATCTCGGGCGCCGAAGTCGGCTGCCAGGGCGAGGTGGGCGTGGCCTGCTCCATGGCCGCGGCCGGGCTGTGCGCGCTCATGGGCGGGCGCCCCGAACAGGTCGAGAACGCCGCCGAAATCGGCATGGAGCACCACCTCGGCCTGACGTGCGACCCCGTGGGCGGCCTGGTTCAGATCCCCTGCATCGAGCGCAACGCCGTGGGCGCCATCCAGGCCCTGCACGCCGCGCGCCTGGCGCTGGTGGGCGACGGCCGCCACCGCGTCAGCCTCGACCAGGTCATCCTCACCATGAAGCAGACCGGCGCCGACATGCGCAGCCACTACAAAGAAACCTCGCGCGGCGGCCTGGCCGTCAACATCGTGGCCTGCTGACGACACTCGGTGCTCATGCCCCACCATGCCCCACCCAACGGCGCGCCCGCCTGCCCGCGGGCTCCTAGACTGCGGGGGCCGCGGCCCCAAGCTGCCCTGTTCTTTCGCGTTGACGACCCCACCCAACATGCACGACCCGGATCACTTCGTCCCCCACGTCCCTGGCATCGACTACGGCGTGCTCGAGTCCCTGATGGGCTTCGCCGTTCGACGCGCGCAGATCCGGGTGTACGAGGACTTCATCGCCTCGCTGGCGCCCTGGGGCATCACGCCACCGCGCTTTTCGGCCATGGTCATCGTCTCGCGCAACCCGGGGCTCAAGCTCACGCAGCTGGCTCGGATCATGGGCATCGCCCGCTCGGGTGCGGTCATCCTGGTCGACGCCCTGGAGGACCTGAGCTACATCGAGCGCCAGCCGGCGCCCGAAGACCGCCGCGCCTTCAGCCTGGCGCTGACCGCCAAAGGCCTGGCCGACCTGTCTGAGATCACGGCGGCGGTGCAGGCGCACGACGAGCGCATGGCTCGCGGCTTGAGCGCCGAAGAACAGGCGCTGCTGCGCCGCCTGCTGACCCAGGTCAGCGACACCCCGGCATCGGCGTGAGCGACCAGCCCTGCTGACGGCGCCAGGCCACCCCGCCCAGCAGGCCGTGCAGCTGGCGTGCGTCGCGCAGGCGCTGGGCCTGCGGGTGGTCGTGCAAGGTGCCCGCCACGCCCTGCAACTGAACGCCATCCAGCGTGAGCTCACAGGCCAGTTGCCCCACGTGCAACAGCTGCGCCGCCAGCGTGGGCCCGGGCGTGGACACCCAGCCCGCTTGCGGCGACAAGGTCGCAGACAGCAGGCCCTGCATGACGCTCAGGCGCTCCTGCATGCCCGACAGCAGCCGGCGCACCTCGCCCCAGCCCTGCATCGCGCCGCCGCCCTGGTGGCGCTGCTCGGCGTGCTGGTGGGCGTGCAACAAACTGGCCTGCGCGACCCCGCACAGCATGGCCATGGCCATCGGAGCCAGCTCGGCCAGCAAGGCCTCGTCCACGCTCGCATCGAAGGCGCCGAGCACCTCGCTGGGCACGCCACCGAACTCGACGTCGTGCACGTCGCAGCCCGACAGCCCCAGCGTCTGCACCCGCTCACCCAGCACGACCGCGGGGTGAGCCAGGTCCACGCGAGCGAGCATCAAGGCCCCATCGCGGCCCTGAACCGGCAGCACCAGGGCCTGGGCCCCTTGGCCCTTGAGCACCATGTCGACGGTGCCTTGCAGGTGGCCTCGGCCATCGAGCGCCGGCCACAAGGCCTCCGTGCGAGCGTGAAACGCAGGCCAGGCGCACGCCCCCGTTGCGTCCAGCGGCTCCAGCCGCGCGTCGGCACGCCGACCCACGTGG
>Ga0255128_1001276_pt1 | contig 11183 bp, 12 predicted proteins | sample Law_Miss_RepC_8d_FD_188562 | JGI IMG/M metagenome (GOLD analysis project Ga0255128, IMG submission 188562) | Freshwater microbial communities from St. Lawrence River, New York, United States - Law_Miss_RepC_8d | ecosystem: Environmental > Aquatic > Freshwater > River | place: USA: New York... | reverse complement strand
GCGGGCCTGCCAGGGCCACGCGCGCAATGGGCTTACTGTGCAGGCTGCTTGACGGCGGCCTTCTTGGTGGTCTTCTTGGCCTTGTGGGCCTTCTTGGTGGCCTTCTTCTTCACCGGTGCCTGGGCAAAGGCGGTGGCGCCCAGGGCGGCCAGGGTGGTGGCGATCATCAGTTGGCGGATCTTCATGCTGTGCTCCAAATCGCAGGGTGGGGGTCTTGAGGTCTCTGCTGCGTGTCATCGACCACGGACCCAATGCTCGGGGCGCAGGCGCACGGGCTTGTGTCGTGCGCCTGTGCGCATGTTTCACCTGCAACCTGGCGTGTTGCGCCAGGGAATCAGGCGCCAGCGTCGGCGCGGGGGGCCAGCAAGGGGCCCAAGGCCTCGGCCAGGGCGGCGGCCGACAAGGGCTTGGCCAGCACCTTGTCCACGCCAGCGGCCTGCGCGCGCTGGCTGAAGTCGTCACCACCAAAACCCGTGACCACGGCGGTGCGCAAGCCAGGGGCCAGCGCCTTGCAACGCGTGACCAGCGCCAGGCCGTCCAGCCCCGGCATCATCTGGTCGGTGATGAGCACGTCAAAGGCCGTGGGGTCGGCGCTGAAGGTGGCCCAGGCCTTCTCGGGGTCGGTGAAGCCGCGCGGCTCCAAGCCGAGTTCGGCCAGCCATTCCTCGGCCAGCTCCACCAGCGCGGCCTCGTCGTCCACCACCATCACCACCTGCCCCTGGCCTTGGGGAATCGGCCCGGTTGGCAGCCCGGTGCCAGCGGTGTCGGCCGGTGGCACGGGCAAGTACACATCGATCTCGGTGCCCTCGCCCGGGGCGGTGCGAATGTCCAGCGCGCCTTGCGCGTCGCGCACCATGGCGTGCACCACGGCCAGGCCCAGGCCGGTGCCACCGCTGCCGGTCTTGGTGGTGAAGAAGGGCTCCAGCAGGTGCGGCAGGTCTGGCGCGGCGATGCCGGGCCCGTCGTCCTGCACGCGCAGGCGCAGCCAGCGCCCGGGCGTTAGCCTGCCATGCCACACCAGTTGGGGCTTGGTCACGTCGAGCACTTGCAGGCTCACCTGCACATGGCCCTGCTCGCCCACGGCTTGCACGGCGTTGCGCATGAGGTTCAGGCTGGCCTCGAAGAAGGCCACGCCATCGCCGCGCAGGGCAGGGTCGTCGGCGCCCGGGGCCAGTTCCAGGGCCACGCCGGGGGGGCTGCTGTCGCGGGTGAGCTGCCAGGCCTCTTGCACCAGCGCCTTGGGCCAGTAGGTCTGTGCCTGGCTGGCACCGCTGCGGCTGAAGGCCATCACGCGCTCCACCAGGGTCTTGCCGCGCTCGCCCGCGCGCACGATCTGGTCGAGGTGGCGGCGCAGCGCGCTGCCCTCCGGGGCCTGGGCCTGGGCGCGCTCGCCAAAGCCCAGGATGGCCGCCAGCACGTTGTTGAAGTCGTGCGCCACGCCACCGGCCAGGGTGCCCAGCGCCTCCAGGCGGCGCGCGCGCTGCAACTGCTCATCGAGCAGGCGGGTTTTCTCGGCGGCGGCCACCTCGTCGGACACGTCGTAGGCGGTGCCGGCCACCAGTTGCATCTGCCCCAACGCGTCTTGCAGGGCCTGGCCGCGCACTTGCACGTGGCGCGGCGCGTGGTCGGGCGGGGTGACGAGCACGGTGGCGCTGAAGTCGGCGGTGTGCTCGCGCAGGTGCTGGGCGATGGCCTCTTGCAGGCGCTGCCGCTCGGCGCTGGCCAGGCGCTCGGGCCAGCCCAGGGGCTGATCGGCGGCGGTGGGGGCGTTGGGCTCGAAGCCCAGCAGGGCGCGCATGCGCGGCGAGAGGTAGTGGCGCCGGGTGGCCGGGTTCCATTCCCACAGGCCCTCGCGCGCAGCCAGAAAGGCCCGCGTGGCGCGTTCGCGCTGGCGCTGCAGGTCGCGCTGGCTGTTCTCGCGCCAGCGCTGCTCGCGCGCGTGGCGCAGGCTCAGGCCCCAGGTGACGAGCAAGGCCGAGAGGGCGAAGCTGCCCACCAGCCAGGCCTGGGTGCGCCACTCGCGCAGCACGCCTTGCGTGTCGCGGCTCAGCACCACGGTGAGCGGGGCGCGGCGCATGGTGTGGTCGGCCACCAGCCAGCGCGAGGGCGGGTCGCTGGCCAGCGGCAGCTCGCGCCAGCTCTGCCCCGTGCGCTCGCCGGCCTGGGCCAGCGCCGTGGCCAGGGCCTCGGTGCGCGCCGAGTGCTCGCCCACCAGGGGGCTGCCGTCGCTGCGAAGCACCAGCAGGGCCACGTCGGGCGAGGGGCGGGTGCGCTCGAAGCCGCCGTAGAGCAGGGTGGTGTCGGCGGCCATCACGACCACACCGCCCAGGCGGCCGTTGGCGTCGAACCAGGGCATGGACAGCGGAATCCAGGGGCTGGGCTGGTCGGGCCAGCTCAGCGGCGCGCCCAGGTGGGCGGTGCCGGGCGCGGCGGCCAGGGCGATGCGAAACAGGTCGAGCTGCCGGTAGTCCAGGTCGGGGATGCGGTCGTCGGCGGCGCTGATCACCTCGCCCTGCGTGTCCAGCAAGAGCATCTGCCGCAGCGCCGGCACGGCCGAGCCGCGCGCGCGCAGCAGGGCCTCGGCCACGTCGGTGTCGGCCTCCCAGTTGCCAGCCGCCAGTTCTTCGGCGGTGGCGCGCATGGCGGTTGCGCGGCAGACAAGGCGCTGTCGGCCTGGTCGGCCAGCGCGGCCGACAGGGCGCCCAGCATGCGGCCCTCACTCTCCAGCGACTGCTGGCGCAGCGTGATGAGGCCGAAGGCCAGCCAGCCGGCCATGAGCAGGGCAATGAACACCGGCACCAGCACGCCACGGTCGGCCATGACGCTGCGCCAGTGCGGCGGCGGCGAGTCGGCGGTGAGGCCGTCGTCCAGGGAGATCTCGGTGGGCTTGGGTGGCTGGGGCATGTCAGCCTCGGAGGGGGCGCGCTACCATCGACCATACCCGATCGCCAGCGCCGCCGCGCCTGCCCCGAGCCCGACCATGACCGCTTTCGACGACGCCCCAGCCCCGGCCCATTCGCCCCACATCCTGGTGGTCGATGACGACCCCGCGCTGCGCGAACTGCTCACCGGTTACCTGGGCGAGGCCGACATGCGCGTGACCGCGGTGGAGAGCGGCCGGCGCATGGCCGAGGTGTTCGACCAGGAAGCCATTGACCTGGTGGTGCTTGACCTTCGCCTGCCTGGCGAAGACGGCATGGTGCTGGCGCGCAAGCTGCGCGAGCGCGCCTCGGTGCCGCTGGTGCTGCTCACCGGCAAGGCCGAAGAGGCCGACCGCGTGATGGGCCTGGAACTCGGCGCCGACGACTACGTCACCAAGCCCTTCAGCCCGCGCGAGTTGCTGGCGCGCATCCGCGCCGTGCTGCGCCGCTACCAGCGCCCACCCGAGCAGACCGTGCGCGACGACAAGCGCCGCGCCTTCCGCTTCGCCGGCTGGGAGTTGAACCTGCGCACCCGCCGCCTGGGCGCGCCCGATGGCCGCAAGCTGGAGCTGAGCAACAACGAGTTCAGCCTGCTGGTGGCCTTTTGCTCGGCGCCGCAGCGCGTGCTCAGCCGCGACCAGTTGCTTGACCTCTCGCGCCTGCACAGCGCCGAGGTGTACGACCGCACCATCGACGTGCAGATCCTGCGCCTGCGCCGCAAGATCGAGCGCGACCACAGCAAGCCCGAGCTCATCGTGACCGAGCGCGGCGCTGGCTACCTGTTCACCCCGAGCGTCGAGACCTTGTACTGACATCGTCGCCCGCCGCCGGGGCCTGGCCGCTGGCGTCTTGGCGCTGCGGTGCGCCCGCGCCGCGTGGCCGGCGCGCCAGCCGCACCAGCGCCATCACCAGCCAGGCGAACAGACCACCCGCCAACGCGGCCAGGCCGATGTGCCACCAGGTCTGCAGCCGGTGCGCGCGCAAGCTGGTGCGGGTGGGGGCGGGCGCCTTGTGGGCCACGGCCCGTCCCGTGTCGGGTGCTGCCTTGCCATGGCCTGGTTCGCCCGGCAGGGGGCCAGGCGTCACCTGCACCACCCCGTTGGCCGAGGTGGCGGGCGGCGCTGCGCTGGCCATGCCCGTGCCGCAGGCCCAGGCCAGGCAAGCGCCCAGCAAGGCGTGCCGCAGCGCCGGGCGACGGCGCGCGGGCGCAGTTGGGGCGAACGGCTGAGGGGCAGGCATGGCGGGTGTGCGGCGGGTCAATGGGTTGGCCAGTGTGCGGTCGCCGGGTGGCGGCTTCATGTCGGGCGGCCGGCCCTTTTCTGACAGATGCAACACAAGCCTGGCCGGCGATCACGCCCGCGCGCGCCGTCTCAGTCAGGCCAGCGCAGGTGCTCGCCCTTGTGCGGCACCTCGCGCCATTGGGCGTGCTCGGGCAGCGGTGCCTGCCGCTGGCGGAGGGGGCGCGCGCCCGGGTGGCGGGCCAGACGGGCGTTGAGCTCGATGTAGGGGCGCTGCGCGTCGTTGGCTTCGCTGGCGTTCACGATGGCGTCCACCGGGCATTCGGGCACGCACACCGAGCAGTCGATGCAGCCCGTGGGGTCGATCGCCACGAAGTTCGGCCCTTCCACGAAGCAGTCCATCGGGCACACCTGCACGCAGTCGGTGTATTTGCACTGAATGCAGGGCTCGGTGACGATGAAAGGCATGGCGGGTGATCAGGGAAAACCCGCAATCATCCGCCATGCCGAATGGCCGCGTGTGGTGGGCGGCCTTTGGCGGCAGGGCCGCCAGTGGGCGTCAGGCCTTGGGGCGGTGCTTTTCGATCAGTGCCTGACCGGCTTCGTACAGCTTCTTGCCGTCCTGGCCGCGCTTGTTCATGTCCTGAATCCAGGTGTCGATGACGCCAGCGGTTTTGCGCATGAACTGGTCGAACTCGCTCTTGTCGAGCGCGGTCACGGTGCTGCCCTTCTCGATCACCATCTTGCGCACCGGGTCGTCGCCACCCGCAATGATGCGGCCCGACAGGCCGGAGAACTCCAGGCCGGAGTTTTTGTCGATGATCTTCTGCAGGTCAGCCGGCAGCGCCTGGTATCGCTTCTTGTTCATCACCATGAACTGGGTGCTGTTGTTGTAGCCCGGCAGTCCCTTGGCGAACTCGGTGTGGAAAGACGTGAGCTCGTTGAGCTTGGCCGGCGGCACGGTGTCCCAGGGCACCACGGCGCCTTCAATCACGCCCTTGGACAGCGCATCGGGCACCTGCGGCAGCGGCATGCCCACCGGAATCGCGCCCAGGGCGTTCAGGATCTGGGTGGACGTGCGCGAGGCGCCGCGGATCTTCACGCCCTTGAAATCGGCAATCGATTTCAGCGCCTTGGTGCGGGTGTGCACCACGTTCAGGCCGTGGTTGTGCAGGGCGAGCACGTGCACATCCTTGAAGTCGCCCATGGCGTGCTGCATGGCGAATTCCCACAGGGCCTTGGACGAGCCTTCGCCGTCGTAGGTGAAGCCGGGCAGTTCGAACAGCTCGATGGTGGGCAGGCGGCCAGCGGCGTAGCCCGAGAGCGCGAAGCTGATGTCGGACACGCCATCGCGGGCCTGGTCAAAGAGCTGCGCGGGCGTGCCGCCGAGCTGCATGGAGGGGTAGGGCTCGAACTTCAGGCGGCCACCCGATTCCTTCTCGATCCGCTCCATCCACGGCTTGTGGATGTTGGCGTACACGTTTGACGTGTTGGGCATGAAGGTGCTGAAGCGCAGCTTGTGCACCTCTTGCGCGCGAAGGTTCAAGAAGGGCGCGGCCAGCAAGCCGGCGCCTGCGCCTTGGATGAGGGTTCTGCGTCCGATCATGGTTGTCTCCTGTTTGTGGGGCGAAAAAAGCACCCGGTGCGGATGCCGGTGGTGGGAAAAGGGGGCGTTGAAGAAGCGGCGGGCCGCGCTCAGGCCAGGGTGTCGGCCAGGTGGCGCTTGATGACCACGGGCTTGCCGCCGTACTGGCGTTTGCTCATCCAGGCGGCCAGGGCCGAGTCCATGTAGTCGGCGTGGCCGGGGAACCAGGCCAGCAGGTGCTCGGCCAACTGGTGGGCCAGGGTTTCATTGGCGCGGCCTTCGCGCAGCGCCTGCTCTACCTCGGTGAGCGAGCGCAGCACCGCGTCGTGCTCGTCGATGTGGCATTGGCCCGAAGGAAAGCCGGTGCTTTGCATCCAGCCGTTTTCCTGCTCAAAGTGCTCGCGGGCATGGCGCGTGACGCCGGCCAGTGCGTCCAGCGCGGTGTCGGCCTGGCAGGTCAGCAGGCGAAAGACCACGTCGTAGAACTCGCGGTGGGTCTCATCCATGGGGCCGTAGCCCAGCAGGCGGTCGTCACTCCACAGCACACCCGCGTGGCCCAATGCCGTGCCTTGTCCCAACGTGTCCATCTTTTCTCACTTTCCCGGGGCTCTATTCCGGTTTGTATTCGTCCACCAGCGCAATATTGCTCACCATGCGCCGCAGGTATTCGCACAATTGCGATTGCTCTTTCTCGTCAAATCCGGTGAGCAGCAGTTTTTCTCGCTGGCGCGCGGTTTTGAGAATGAGGTTGTAGGTTTCAATTCCCTGGGGCGTGAGCTTGATGGCACGCTCCCATTTGGATGGCTGGATTTCCACCAGGCCTTTGCTTTCCATGTCGCGCAGGCTGCGGCTGATCACCGTGAGGTGAATGGCCGACTGCTGGCTGATCGTCTTGGCTGAGGCGTCTGGCGTGCGTGCCAGCACCACCATGATGCGCCATTCGTTGATGCCGACGCCGTAATTCCGCAAATAGAGGGTGGAGGCGCCGGAGGTCAATCGATTGTTCAATACGTTGAGCAATGAAGGCACGTATTGCTGCGTATCGATCGTGGCGATATCGGCGGTGTTTTCCATGGGTTTCAATTCCAGGTCAGAGGTCAAGAATGAGCCTGGATGATAGCGAGCCGGAACAGCAAATCATCATGCTTTTGTTCTCGGCTTTTTCCTGTTTCGAGAGCACCAGATCGCGGTGGTCGGGCAGGCCGTCGATCACGCGCACCTCGCAGGCCGCGCAGACGCCTTCCTTGCAGGCGTGGGCCACCTGAATGCCGGCTTGCTCCACCACTTCCAGGATGGTCTGGCCCTTGGGCACTTGCAGCGTTTTGCCCGACTTGGCCAGTTCCACCGTGAAGGCCTCATCGGCACCGGTGGGCGCCACGCCCTCGAAGAACTCCACGTGCACGGTGTCGCTGGGGCGCTGCTGGCCAGCCGCCAGGAAGCCGTCGATCATTTTTTGCGGACCGCAGCAATAGAAGTGCGTGCCGGCGGGCGCGTCGCGAAACACCTGTTGCAGGTCGATGTAGCGGCGTTGCGGGTCGTCGCCAAAGCTGAAGTGCACTTGCCCATGGCCGGCGGCCGCCAGGGCGGCCAGTTCCTCGCGGAAAGCGGCCGTGGCGGCGCGTCGCGCGGCGTAGTGCAGCGTCCAGGGGCGGCCCAGGCGCGTCAGGCGCTGCGCCATGGCCCACAGTGGCGTGATGCCGATGCCACCGGCCACCAGCACGGTGTGCGGCGCGTCTTCCACCAGCGCGAAGTGGTTGGCCGGGGGAGAGATGGCGATGGTCTGGCCGGCGCTCACCTGCTCGAACAGAAAGCGCGAGCCGCCGCGGCTGTTGGGGTCAAGCGCCACGGCCACCTGGTAGGCGTTGGCGGCGTCCTGGTTGTTGTAGAGCGAGTACGAGCGCACCAGATCAGGTGCCAGGTGCAGGTCAATGTGGGCGCCGGCGGTGAAGGCGGGCAGCTCGGTGCCCTCCACCGGCACGAGTTCGAACGCCCGCACGCCATCGGCGAGGTCGTCAATGCGTTGAACGCGGACGTTGAGCTTGTTCGAAACCATGGATGTGAAAACTCAGAAAGGTCGGTGAAGGGCTCAGGCCACCTGGGGCTCAGTGGCGGCGGACCTGGCTTGGGCAGCGTTCCAGGGCACCACGTCGAAGGCCTGGCCCGTGACGCCGGCGCCGTCTTGCGCCGCCAGGTACAGGCACACCGGCACCACGTGCTCAGGCGCCAGCAAGTCGGAGAAAAAGCCCAGCTTCGCGCGCCCCTCGGCCAGATCGTCCGAGCCGGTGGTGCGCGTGGCGCCGGGGAAGATCACGTTCACGGCCACGTTCTGCGCCTTCACCTCTTCTGCCAGGTAGAAAGAGAGGCTGGTGAAGGCCGCCTTGGTGGCGTCGTAGGGCTGGTTCATCAGGTGCGGGTGGTTGCCCGCCGAGACGCCGCCGCCCAGGTCGTGTGTCAGGCTGCCATTGGCCGACACGTTGATCACGCTGCCGCTGCGCTGGGCCAGCATGGGCTGGATGAAGCGGCGGATCACCTTCAGTGAGCCCACCACGTTCACCTGGTACATGCGCTCCCAGTGGCTGTCTTGCGTGCCCAGCACGGTGCAGGCACCGCTGTCGGGATAGAAGTCGCGCTGGCGCATGGCGGCGTTGTTGATCAGCACGTCCACCGTGCCGAAGCGCGCCATGGCCTGCGCATGGGCGGCGTCGATTTCGCTGTCTTGCGTGATGTCGCACGACAAGGGCAGGGCGCCCAGGGCCAGCAGCTCGTCGCGAAACGCGCTGGTGTTGTCCCAGCTGCGGTCCAGTGCAACCACGCGCATGCCGTGGGCCAGGCAGGCGCGGCTGAGGCTTTCGCCGATGCCGCGCGCGGCACCGGTGATGACCACGACCTTGCCTTGAAGAGAGTGGGCCATGTGGCGTCCTTCTGCTGTGGGGGCTCAGCCGGCGATGCGAACGGCTTCCTTCAGGCGGGCCTCATAGACCTCCTGCCAGGAATCCACCTTGTCCACCAGCATCTCGCCGCTGCGGGCAAGCTGGTACACGAACGGGTCGTTCACGCCGGGAGGCGGGGTGCCGTCGGTGGCCAGGGCACGGGCAGCGCGCAGCAGGCGGCGGCGGGTGCGGGCGATCATGATGTCGCTGGGCGACAGGTGCTCGCGGGAGCGATCGGTGATCTCGCCCATCGAGTCGGTCATGGCCTGGTCTTGCATGCCGATGTTGGCGATGCCGGTGTAGATGCGGTTGGTGCGCTGGGCCTCGCGGTCGATCAGGTAGTCGTTCGCCAGGTTCTGCACCGTGCGGTAGCGGCCCAGCCAGTCGGTGGTGTTGGGCAGCAGCTCCAGCGGGGCCACGCCGGGCAGCTCTTCGCCGCTCTTCATGGGGCGGAAGGTCGGCGGGCGACGCTTCCAGGTGATGGTCACCGACATGGTGTGCGTGTCGTCCAGCGGCACCCAGGCGCGCGAGAACAGGTTGGTGTCGAACTCACCCTGCGGGGCCTGCGTCCAGAAGGGGAACATGAAGTTCGCGAAGCGCAGGTACTTGCCGCCACCATCGGCGTCTTTGAAGGCGCAGTAGGTGGTGCCCCAGGGCGCGTCGCTCACCTCCAGCTCGGGGCGGCGGTTGGCCACCACGTACTTCATCGGGTCAGAGGCTTCCAGCTGCTCGGGCTCCACGTTGCCCACGTGCAGGAAGGCCAGGTGCGAGGTGTCGATGTCGCCTTCCAGACACTGCAGGTAGTTGCTCTCGCGCATGGCGAACTCAAGCTCGATCTCGCCCTCGCCGGCTTCCATCACCTCGATGCGCGGCGTGGCCGGAATCTGGCTCTGGTCGCCCATGAACACCCACACGATGCCGTGCTTCTCGAAGGTGGCGTAGGCGGTGTTCTTCACCTTCTGGCGGAAGGCATCGCCGTTGGGGATGTTGGGCACGTCAATGCACTGGCCCGTGGCGTCGAACTTCCAGCCGTGGTACACGCAGCGCATGCCGCCTTCTTCGTTGCGGCCATAGAAGAGCGAAGCGTTGCGGTGCGAGCAGCGGTGGTCCATCACGCCCACCGAGCCGTTCGGGCTGCGGTACGCGATCAGCTTTTCGCCCAGCAGCAGCAGGCGAACGGGGGCACCGCCGGCCTCCAACTCGTTCGATTGCAGCGCCGGCAGCCAGTACTGGCGCATCAGCTTGCCCATGACGGTGCCCGGGCCGACCCGCGTCATTTCCTCGTTGTCTCGTTGCATCGCGTCGTTGCTCATCGTCTTCTCCTGTGGTGTGCGGTGCCCGTTCCGGTCTCGGCGTCAGGCGGCTGGTTTTTCCTTTGTTGCTCTTGCAGTTGGTGTTGCATGTGCAATTGCAAATGCAATGTACATAAAGACCGGTTTTTTCCTCTGAGGGATTTCCCTATGTTCTGAACCAGGCCCCCGCCGTCGCCACAATCCGCGCATGCCCACGCCCGACGCTCGCCCCCGCCTGTGCCTTGTCACCCCCGCCTTCGCTGACGCCAACAACGGCAACTGGCAGACCGCGCAGCGCTGGGCCCGGCTGCTGGCCCCGGCCTGGCGGGTGCGGCTGGCGCGTGAGTGGCCCGACGGCGAGCCGGCCGATGCGCTGCTGGCCTTGCACGCGCGCCGCTCGGCCGCCTCGGTGGCGGCCTGGGCCGAGGCCCACCCCGATCGCCCGCTGGTGCTGGCCCTCACCGGCACCGACCTCTACCGCGACATCGCCACCGACGCCGCCGCGCAGCGCTCGCTGGCCCTGGCGCACCGGCTCATCGTCTTGCAAGAGCGCGCGCCCCTGGCCGTGCCCGAGCGCTGGCGCGACAAGTGCCGGGTGGTGTTCCCCTCGGGCACCGCGTGGCGCACTTTGCCCAAGACCGACCGCCACCTGCGCGTGGTGGTGCTGGGCCACCTGCGCGCCGAAAAAGCACCCGAGGTGGTGTTCGAGGCCGCCCGCGCCCTTGCGCCCGGCGAGGGCATCCGGATCGACCACATCGGCGCCGCGCTGGAACCTGCCTGGGCCGAGGCCGCCCGGGCCACCGCCGCCGCCTGCCCGCACTACCGCTGGCTGGGCGGCCTGCCGCACGTGGCCGCGCGCCGGCGCCTGCAGCGCGCCCACCTGCTGCTGCACCCCAGCGCCATGGAGGGCGGCGCCCACGCCGTGATGGAGGCCGTGCTCAGTGGCACGCCAGTGCTGGCCTCGCAGGTGGATGGCAACGTGGGCATGCTGGGCGAGGCCTACGCCGGCTATTTCCCGCCTGGCGACGTGCCCGCGCTGGTGGCGCGCCTGCGCCAACTGCGCCAGGAAATGGCCGCCCCGCGCGGCGCCCTGACGGCACTGCAAGCACAATGCGGGGAGCGCGCGGCCCTGTTCCGGCCCGACACCGAACAAGCCCGCCTGATCGATTGCCTGGCCGGCTGGCCCTGAGCCCCGGCCCTCTGGAGACCCCATGAAC
>Ga0255128_1001271_pt1 | contig 11208 bp, 8 predicted proteins | sample Law_Miss_RepC_8d_FD_188562 | JGI IMG/M metagenome (GOLD analysis project Ga0255128, IMG submission 188562) | Freshwater microbial communities from St. Lawrence River, New York, United States - Law_Miss_RepC_8d | ecosystem: Environmental > Aquatic > Freshwater > River | place: USA: New York... | reverse complement strand
TCGCTGGGTGCCGCCAACGCACAAGCGCAATCGGTCGGCTTGCCCCTGCGCACCAGCCCCTTGCTGGAAGAAAGAATCACGGATCGCCAGCAATCAGAAGGCGCTGTGTTTGTCAAAGGGGCGCAAATTAACGCCCGCCCGGACATGGATCTGGTCATTGAAGGCCAGGCCAGCATCCGCAGGCCTGGTTTAGCCGTTAGCGCCGACCGGGTAGATTACGACCAGACGCAAGATGTGGTGAATGCCACGGGCCAAGTGCGGGTGAGCCGCGAAGGCAGCGTCTTTACCGGTCCGCGCTTGAAACTGAAGGTCGACAGTTTTCAGGGCACTTTTGAAAAACCTGATTTCGAGCTTTACAGCAGCGGTGGCTATGGCCAGGCCGCCGAGGTGGAATTTGTCGACAAAAGTCGCTCCATCATCCGTCAAGCCAATTACACAACTTGCCGTCGCACCCCCGGCCCCGAATGGTTGCCCGAATGGCTTTTAAAGGCCACTCAACTGACAGTGGACGAAGAAGAATCCAGCGTCGTGGCGCAAGGGGTGACGTTCCGCTTTCATGATGTGCCACTTTTTGCCGCCCCCTCCATCAGCTTGCCTTTGACGAACGAGCGCAAGTCCGGCCTGTTGCCCCCACTGTTGAGCATCGACACGGTGAACGGCATTGAGGTGGCGCAACCTTATTACTTTGACATCGCCCCCAACCGCGATGCCACGGTGACCACCCATGTGATGAGCCAACGCGGGGTCGCTGCCAACACCGAGTTCCGTTACTTGGAGAAGGACTACAGCGGCCAAGTGAAGCTGAACTTGATGCCCTCGGACAAATTGCGCAATGACCGCCGTTGGGCCTTGTCGACACAACACAATGGCTCGATTGACACCGGCTTGGACAGCGTGGGCTCGGTGGGTCTGGGTTTGACGCTGAACCGGGTCAGCGACAACAACTATTGGCGCGACTTTCCGCGTTCGGGGCTGACCCTGATTCAACGGGTTTTGCCTTCCACGGGCGTGTTGTCTTGGGGGCGAGGTAATTTCAGCATGACCGCCCTGACCCAACGCTGGCAAAACCTGCAAGATGCCGCGCCGCCCTATGACCGCGCCCCGCAAATCACCCTGCGCTATGGCCAATGGAACGCCGAAGGTCTGGACTGGTCCGTTGTGGCCGACACCACCCGCTTTGAGGCCGACTTTTCGCGCATACCGTCATTGGTCAGTGCCAATGCCTTACCGAACAACGGTGAGCGCAGTTACGTACAAGCCCAAGTTAGCCGCCCTTGGGTTCGCCCTTGGGGTTATGTGACCCCCAAGCTGCAACTGCACGCCACGCGTTACCAAATGGACCGCACCTTGAGCAATGGCGAGTTTGCGTTCAACCGGGTGTTGCCCACGGTCAGCGTCGATTCCGGTCTGGTGTTTGAACGCCCAAGCCGTTGGTTTGGCCGGGATGTGCTGCAAACCCTGGAGCCCCGGGCTTTTTATGCGCGCACGCCCTACAAAAACCAAGACATCTTGCCGGTGTATGACAGTGGCATCACCGACTTCAACCTGTCCACCATCTTCAGTGAAAACGCCTATGTAGGAAATGACCGAATTGTGGACAACGATGCCCTGACACTGGGTTTGAGCACCCGGTTTTTCGACGCAGGCAATGGCGCAGAGTTGCTGCGGGCCGGGGTGGCGCAGCGCATCCGGTTTTCAGATCAAAAGGTGGTGTTGGGACAAACTTTGGCCCCCGCTGGCTTGAGTGACATTTTGTTTGGAGCCGGTATTCGCTGGGATAACCGATGGTCCGTAGATGCCACCGTTCAAGCCAACAACCAAACCCACGACATCAGCCGAACCACCCTGCAAACGCGCTACAACCAAAGCCCTTACCGGGTACTCAATGCGGCATATCGGTCCAACAAACAGGTCAGCCCAAATTCCGAATTTATCGACTTTGGCTGGCAGTGGCCGTTGAGCGACCTGATAGGTGCCACCGACCGACAAGCCGAAACCGCTTGGACGCGCACCCCCGGCCAAGGTCTGGGCCCAGACCGCTGGTACACCGTGGGGCGACTCAATTACAGCTTGAAAGAGCGCAGCTTGGTCGACACCATTGTGGGCCTGGAATACGATGCGGGTTGCTGGTTGGGTCGCATTGCTTTTGAGCGGCTTCAAACCAATATTTCCAACATCAGCGCCAACAGTGCGACCAGTCGCATTCTTTTTCAACTCGAATTCATCGGTTTTGCCCGCGTAGGCGCCAGCCCCTTGAAGAGCCTCAGTGACAATATCCCCCGCTACCAATTCCTGCGCGACAGCGCGGTTCAACCCAGCCGGTTCCAGCACTATGAATGATTTGTCCTTTTTTGCCCGCTCAGCTTTGCTGACCTCTGTGTTCGCTGCGTTCAGTGCGCTAGGCACTTCTGTTGCTTTGGCACAAACGCCGAATACGGTCATTCGCCAAGCGGATTTCATCGTGGCGGTGGTCAATTCGGAGGTGCTTACCAACCAAGAAGTCCAGACTTTGCGCCAACGCTTGACCCAAGAGGCTGCGTCTAAGGGCATCAATACAAGCCCTGACGAACTGACCCGCCAGGCGGTGGAGCAGCTCATTGTCGAAAAAGCGCAGCTGCAACTGGCCCGCGATTCTGGCATCAAGATCGACGATCAGACACTGGAGCAGACCGAGCAGACCGTGGCCACCAACAACCAGATCACACGCGAAGAACTGTTCAAGCGTTTGCAACAAGAGGGCATATCGTCAAGCGCCTTTCGCGAACAATTGCGGCAACAGTTGATGATCACCCGTTTGCGCGAACGCGAAGTGGATGGCCGCATCAGGATCAGTGATCTCGAGATCGAGCAGTTTTTGCAAGACAGGCTCAAGTCACAGGCCGCACAAGTCCCACCCCAATTGCAGCTGGGCATGATTTTGATTGCCGTGCCCGAAAACAGCGCCGAGTCGGACACACGGGCTCTGGCAGAGCGGGCCACCGAGGTGGCGCGCCGTGCCCGCAGCGGCGAAAATTTTGCCGAGCTGGCCAAAACCTTTTCACAAACCACCGACCGGGGCGCCAATGGGGGCGATATGGGCATGCGTTCGATCGAGCGCTACCCCGACCTGTTCATTGAAGCCACCCGTGAATTGAAAGTGGGCGAGGTTTCTGCGCCGGTGCGTTCCGCAGCGGGTTTTCATGTCCTTAAGGTCTTGGATCGCCTGCAAACCAACGACCAAATCTTGGTCACCCAAACCCGCGCCCGCCACATTTTGTTAAGGCTCTCAGAGCAATTGTCACAGGCCCAGGCCATGGCACGGTTAAAAAGAATACGCGAAGACGTGGTCTCCGGCAAAGCCGACTTTGCTGCCCTAGCCCGCGAAATATCCCAGGACGGCAGCGCCCAGCAAGGGGGTGATTTGGGCTGGGCCAATCCGGGCATGTTCGTGCCCGAGTTTGAACAGGTCATGAACCAATTACGTCCAGGCCAAGTGGCTGAACCCCTGGTCTCGCGTTTTGGCGTTCATTTGATTGAAGTCACCGACCGGCGCAATGCCCCCATGAGTGACCAGGATCAACGCACGATGGCGCGCAACGCCTTGCGCGAAAAGAAACTGGAAGAGGCTTATGCAGCCTGGGTCGAGGAACTCCGGGGGCGCGCTTATGTGGAGATGCGTGAGCCTCCCCAATGAAGCACATCGCACGCAAGAGGTTTGGTCAGCACTTTCTGACCGACGGCGGCATCATTGATGCCATCGTGGACGCGATCAATCCCGCTGCAGGTCAACCCATGGTGGAAATCGGCCCCGGATTGGCGGCCCTGACCCAACCCTTGGTGGAGCGTTTGGGCCACCTGACGGTGATTGAACTGGACCGCGACTTGGCCGTGCGTTTGCGCGAACACCCGCACCTGTCGGTGGTGGAGTCTGACGTGCTGAAAGTGGATTTCAGGGCTTTGGCGAATCAGATGCTGGCCCCGCACGCCACAGTCACAACGTCGCCCAAAATTCGCGTCGTTGGCAACCTGCCCTACAACATTTCCACCCCGATCCTGTTCCACTTGCTGGCGCAGGTCGAGGTGATTGAAGACCAACACTTCATGTTGCAAAAGGAAGTCATCGACCGCATGGTGGCAAAACCCGCCACCTCCGACTACAGCCGTCTGTCGGTCATGCTGCAATGGCGCTACGACATGGCCAATGTGCTGTTTGTGCCGCCGCAAAGCTTTGACCCGCCCCCCCGTGTAGACAGTGCCGTGGTGCGCATGGTGCCGCTGGCTTCACCGCCACAACTGGATTTCAAAACGCTGGAGACTTTGGTTCAGGTGGCCTTTAGCCAGCGCCGAAAAATATTGCGCAACACTTTGGGCAAATGGCTCGAGGAAAAAGGCTTTACCGGTAACTTTGACCTGCAACGGCGTGCCGAAGAAGTACCGGTGGCCGAATTTGTGGCGCTGGCGCAAGCGGTCTGAATTAAAGCGCCCTCCGAAAAGCAAAAGCCCGTCGATGACGGGCTTTTTGCTAATTGGGTTGCCGCAAAAGCTGCGGCGCCCGTTGGCTTCAGGCTGCTGCGAGCCAGTAACCTGCGTTGAAGGGGCTGCTCATGCGCAGCGCCAGCGGAGAAACGTCCACCAATTTGTCGGTGGGCATCTTTTCGCCTTCTTCGATCGACTCGCCCATGGTGGCGTCGTCGGTTTGTGCCTCTATCGCCCGTCCTGCTTGGCTATTTTGCGCAGAACGGGCTACAGAAAAGAATAGAAGCATCGGAAGGGTATCTTCCTGTCTCCCCAGTAATCGGCCGTGTCGCGGAAGATGTCCAGCAATTGCTCGCGGGCTTCTTTGTCAAACTTGGCATGGGCCGGAATTTGCTCCAGCACCACAATAAAGCCAGGTTGTGGACCTGACTTGTGCAGTGGGTCGGTCATGCAGTCGTACAAGGCATCAAAGTTCTTGCCAAAGTGCGAAGGCAAGGTGAATTGCGCTCCAATGAGGTCCAGCACGTCTTGTTTGCTCTGGGCTTCAGCCAAGTTGGCGTACAAAAAGTGTTGGCCCAAATTTTGGGCGGCATCCTGCAAGTCGCTCACGCGGTAAGCGCGGATCGACTGCACGATGTTAGACCGCACACCCTTTAAGGGCGTCTCTTGGTCATGACGAGTCGGCGTGTCCATCTCCGTGGTCTTTCTCTAAGGTCTAAAAAATCAAGGCTGGTTAACAATCACGCGAAAACTCGCGTAATGGTCTTGTGTGTAGTAACAGGTCTGTGGATTGCTGGGAATTTGGCCACCGCAAACGATGCGCCGCGCTCCGCGATGCTTCACTCCAGGTGTTCTGACGGTGTATTCACGGTAAAACCCACGCGTTTCGCGTGGCAGAATCCGCTCACGATTGCCAAAAACAGTGCCATCCTTTTCGTAGGGAAAAGGGCCTCCCTTGCGGATGAGTTGGTACGTTTCTTGGCCTTCACGCGGCAGTTCTGTCACCGACAGAGTCGGCAAAGTCCGGGCATCGGCGGCTTGATTGGCTTGCACCAAAAGAGTGCAAATTGTCAACATCACCCCGAAAAACACCGTCATCCAGCGCTGCGGGGAGGCGAATTGTCGCGCCACCTTCATGAATAAACCTTTCAGAAGTCCCCGGGTTAACCCGAACACTCGAAGGCGCTAGTGTGAGGCAAACGACATAAAAAAGCAAGCGAATGCCCAATAAACAGGCAATGTTTATCCGGGCATTCGGGTTTTAAGTGGGCGCACGCTTGGCGCAGAAGCTTATCGGGCGGCGTTGGCGTCAGCGACGGTCAGTGCCGTCATGTTCACAATCCGGCGCACCGTGGTGCTGGGGGTGAGAATATGAACCGGCTTGGCGGCGCCCAATAAGACCGGCCCCACCGCAATATTGCCGCCCGCTGCCGTTTTGAGCAGGTTGTAGGCAATGTTGGCCGCATCTATGTTGGGCAGAACCAACAAATTGGCATCTCCGATCAAGCTGCCGTTGGGCATTAAGGCCTGCCGGGCTGCCGCATCCAAGGCAATATCGCCGTGCATTTCGCCATCGACCTCAAGCCAAGGAGCGTTCAGGCGCAACAGGGCGAGCACGTCCCGCATTTTGATGGCGCTGGGCTCGTTGGAGGAGCCAAAATTGGAATGTGACAGCAGTGCGGCTTTGGGCTTGATGCCAAAACGGCGCATTTCCTCGGCAGCCATGACCGTGATTTCAGCCAATTGCTCGGCTGTGGGGTCGTAATTGACATGGGTGTCGACCATGAAAACCTGACGACCCGGCAGCATCAATCCGTTCATGCAGGCAAACGTGTTGACGCCCGCCCGCTTGCCCACCACTTGGTCGACATAGGTCAGGTGCAAGTGGTTGGTCCCCCAAGTGCCGCAGATCATGCCGTCTACATCGCCTTTGTGCAGCAACATGGCGCCAATCAAGGACAAACGACGGCGCATTTCGATTTTGGCAATCTGCTGGGTCACACCCTTGCGCTCGGTCAAGCGGTGGTAGGTTTGCCAAAAATCGCGGTACCGCTCGTCATGCTCGACGTTGACCACGTCGTAATCGAGTTCTTCTTTCAGGCGCAGCCCGAATTTTTCGATGCGTTCGGCAATCACGGCAGGGCGACCAATCAGGGTTGGACGGGCCAGGCCTTCGTCCGACACAATTTGGGCCGCACGCAAAACGCGTTCTTCTTCGCCCTCGCTGTAGGCCACACGCTTTTTCAGTGCACGCTTGGCCGCCGTAAAAATCGGCTTCATCATGGATCCGGAGGCGTACACAAAGCCTTGCAGCTTTTCCCGGTAAGCGTCCAGGTCTTTAATGGGGCGCGATGCCACGCCGCTGTCGGCAGCGGCTTGCGCGACGGCAGGCGCAATCTTCATCATCAAGCGCGGGTCAAAGGGCTTGGGAATGAGGTATTCGGGGCCAAAAGCCAGCGGCTCGCCCACATAGGCTGCGGCCACCACCTCACTTTGTTCGGCCTGCGCCAGCTCGGCTATGGCGTGCACGGCAGCAATTTCCATCTCGAGGGTGATGGTGGTCGCACCGCAATCCAGCGCACCCCGGAAAATGTAGGGAAAGCACAGAACGTTGTTGACCTGGTTGGGGTAATCGGTACGGCCGGTGGCCATGATGGCGTCGTCGCGCACTGCCTTGACGTCTTCGGGGTCGATCTCGGGATTGGGGTTGGCCAGGGCAAAAATCAGGGGCTTGGCGGCCATTTTGCGCACCATGTCTTGCTTGAGCACACCGCCTGCCGACAAACCCAAAAACACATCAGCACCTTCAATCGCCTGCGCCAGCGTGCGTTGGTCGGTTTTTTGCACGAACTGGATCTTGTCCTCGTCCATCAACTCGGTACGGCCTTCGTAGACCACGCCCGCCAAGTCGGTGACCCAAATGTTTTCGCGTGGAATGCCCAGTTTGACCAACAAACCCAAGCAAGCCAGGGCGGCGGCGCCAGCACCCGAGGTGACCAATTTGATCTTTTTAGGGTCTTTGCCAACAATTTTCAGACCGTTTAGGATGGCCGCGCCCACCACGATGGCGGTGCCGTGCTGGTCGTCGTGAAAGACCGGGATCTTCATGCGCTCACGCAGCTTGCGTTCTATATAGAAGCAATCCGGGGCTTTGATGTCTTCGAGGTTGATGCCGCCAAAAGTGGGCTCTAGCGAGGCAATGATTTCGACCAATTTGTCTGGGTCTTTTTCATTGATCTCGATGTCGAACACGTCAATGCCCGAAAACTTCTTGAACAACACGCCCTTGCCTTCCATCACTGGCTTGCTGGCCAGCGGGCCAATGTCACCCAGGCCCAACACCGCAGTGCCGTTGGTGACCACACCGACCAAGTTGCCCCGACTGGTGTACTTGAAGGCCGCAGCCGGGTCTTTGACGATTTCTTCACAAGGTGCGGCCACCCCGGGTGAATAAGCCAGTGCCAGGTCGTGCTGATTGACCAATTGCTTGGTGGCTGCAATGGCCACTTTGCCGGGGGTAGGGAACTCGTGGTACTCCAGTGCGGCTTTGCGCAGTTGGGCACGTTTTTCTTCGGCTTGAACCTTGTTGGTCATTCTTATTGCTCCGTAATGGGAAACCGCTGTTGTGGCTCTTGGCTCTCAGCGGGGGGTGTCAACTCTGGAAATTTTGTCAATCTTCCAAGTGACAAAGGGTCTTGAGTTTGATTGTAGACCTCGGATTACGCGGTTTTGACCGCCGCAATCTAGGCTTATGGTCAGTTGGCTTTTGACTAATTCGCACAAATGAAGCCGCCATCAACGCAAATGTTTCCAAGCTTTGTGCTTCAAAGCCTGCACCACGCCAACTGATCGGGGACCTGGGATGAGCGTGAATATGGCCCCTGCTTGCAACAGGCCAGGCCGGTCCACCGCCAAATAAAAACCGCAACGCCCGCTTTGCACCATGTCTTTGGCTGCGTGTTTGTAGCCCATGACGGCATTGAACTTGCCACATGGCTCCCGGGGTTGGGTGACACGCAGCAGCACATCGCCAAAATCTAGGCAGTCGCCCAAAAACAAGTCTGCTTCCAAAATGCCCTGCAAACTGAGGTTTTCGCCCAAAAAACCAGCCGGCAAGGGTTCGTCGAACAGCGTGACACCTTGTGCTTGGCGCTGCGCTTGCCACCAGGGCAAATGCTCTGAAGGCAAGGCATAAACCGCTTTGCTCAAGCCACCGTGCACGCTGAGGTCGGCTTGCTCATCCCCCGCCAGCCCCAAAGGACCGACTGCGATGGGCCCGGCCACGCTGGTTTTGCCAATGGCCGAAACCAGTTTGCGCCCATCCACCAAAAGCGGGCGAACCAGACCGGTCTGAATGGACCGCAACGCCCCAGAGGCTTGCAAAGGTGGTCGATGCGACAGGTTGTGGGGCGACTGCAAGCTCAGGCCTTCATCAAGGCTTCGATCTCGTCGGCCTTGACGGGAACGCCGCGGGTGATCAACTCACACCCGGTTTCGGTCACGATGGCGTCGTCTTCGATGCGGATGCCAATGTTCCAGAATTTCTCGGGCACGCCCTCTGCCGGACGCACATACAAGCCCGGCTCGATGGTCAAGACCATGCCGGGTTGCAAGATGCGGCTGGGGCGGTCTTTGATGATTTCGCCACTCAGCGGGTCTTTGCGCTCACTGATTCGGCCCACTTGCGAGGGCTCGACATAACTGCCGCAATCGTGCACATCCATGCCCAGCCAATGCCCGGTTCGGTGCATGTAAAACTGGAAATAACTGCGGTTGGCAATCACGTCTTGTGCATGGCCCACCTTGTTTTTATCGAGCAAACCGACATCCAGCAAACCTTGCGCCAACACCGCCACCGTGGCCTCGTGCGGGTCCACAAAGCGGGCACCGGCATGGGTGGCCGCCACCGCTGCGTCTTGCGAGGCCAGCACCAGGTCGTACAAGGCGCGCTGGGGTCCGGTAAATTGCCCGTTGGCCGGGAAGGTGCGGGTGATGTCGCTGGCATAACCATCGAGCTCACAGCCCGCATCAATCAGCACCAGATCCCCGCTTTTGATCAGCGCCGTGTCGGCACGGTAATGCAGCACACAGGCATTGGCCCCGCCCGCCACGATGGAGCCATAGGCCGGGTACTGTGAGCCGTGTTGACGGAATTCGTGCAGCAACTCGGCATCGAGGTGGTATTCACGCACCTCTTGTCCGGCGCGCAACATGGCGGCGCTGCGTTGCATGGCACGCACATGGGCGCGGGCACTGATGGCCGATGCACGGCGCATGATGTCTTGCTCGTGCGCGTCTTTGACCAGGCGCATTTCATCCAGCACGCTGCACAAATCACGCTGCTGGTCCGGGCACAAAGCGCCGTAGCGCACGCGTGCACGCACCGACTGCAGCCAGCCGTCGACTCGCCCCTCGAGTCCCGAATGGATGGCAAAGGGGTACCAAACGGTGTTCCGGTTCTCAATGAGTTTGGGCATTTGTGCCGCCATCTCGCCCGCTGCAAACGCCTTGCTCAGCCCCAATGCGGCAGGCGCAGCGTCTGGCCCCAAACGGATGCCGTCCCAAATTTCACGCTCCAAGTCTTTGGGCTGGCAAAACAGCGTGGTCTCGCCATCGGCCGTGATGACCAGCGTGGCCTGCGGCTCGGTAAAACCCGTCAGGTAATAAAAATAGCTGTCATGCCGGTACAAATAATCACTGTCCCGGTTGCGCTGACGCTCGGGCGCGGTGGGAATGATCGCGATACCGCCAGCGCCCAATTGGGCAGCGACGCGGGCACGGCGTTGGGCGTAAAGATCGACGTACAAATGGGCAGAGTTTGAGGTCATACGCATGAATGTGTGAAGTAAGTTGTCATTATGAGCGAGCAAAAAAACGCTGCATGGCTGGGATTTGCTTGCCCTTGGAAGCGCATCCTGTTCATGCGTTCAACTGAGCCAAGCGCTCCGGCGTCCCCACATCCGCCCACTCCCCCGCATAAACCTCGCCCGAAACTTGGCCTAAATCCATGGCGGCGCGAAGCAACGGGGCCAACGGGGCGGCGATGCCTTGAGGGTTGCCTGCGGGCAGGCCGCAAGAGTCAAAAAATGAACGTTTGTACAAGGCCATGGTGCTGAAAGTGAAGCGGCGCCCTGCGTCGCCTTTGGGCAAGTTGAGCACCTGGCCTTGCCCTGACAGTCCAAAATCACCGCCCATGTTGTGCGCCGGATTGGGCACCAGCCACAGGTGCGCGCTGAACGGGCTGGCGGCAAAGCGCTGCACGGTTTCAGCCGAAAAGACAAAGTCGGGTGCGAACACATCGCCCGCCACCACCCAGAACACCTCGGCCAAATGGGGCAAAGCGCGCACGATGCCGCCCGCCGTTTCCAGCGCACCACCAAAGTCCAGACCTTCGTGTGAATAGCTAAGGTCCACCCGAGGCAAACCCGGCCATTGCGCCTGATCGCCAAAATGGGCAGGGATTTTTTCACCCAACCAGGCGGTATTGATCAGTTGCCGGGTGAACCCACCCCGGGCCAGCGCCTGCATGGGCCACTGCATGAGGGGCTGACCACGCACCGCCAGCAAGGGCTTGGGGGTGTGGTCGGTCAAGGGGCGCATGCGTTCGCCGCGCCCTGCCGCCAGCACCATGGCCTGCGCCAAAGCGGGGGGTTCGCGAGGGGTGAGGGCTTCAAGGGTTTCAGTCATAACTCGAATGTTGCCACGCCTTGAGGCCGATAAGCACCCGTCCCAATGTCGGCTAAAGTCCAATTT
>Ga0255128_1001256_pt1 | contig 11303 bp, 12 predicted proteins | sample Law_Miss_RepC_8d_FD_188562 | JGI IMG/M metagenome (GOLD analysis project Ga0255128, IMG submission 188562) | Freshwater microbial communities from St. Lawrence River, New York, United States - Law_Miss_RepC_8d | ecosystem: Environmental > Aquatic > Freshwater > River | place: USA: New York... | reverse complement strand
AATTTAGCCCCTCGAATTGGCTAAAATAGAGGATTGACCGATTTCAACCGGGCAGTCAGGTGCAGCAAACAGCTTTCCAGCGTTTGATTGGGCCTGACGCCCTTTTTGTTTTGACCTGCGCGGGTGGCGAAATTGGTAGACGCACCAGGTTTAGGTCCTGACGGTGGCAACACTGTGCGGGTTCGAGTCCCGCCCCGCGCACCAACCCCACTTTCATGTGTTCGGGCCAGTCCTGATGCACGAAAGAGATTCACATTAACCGAGAACGACGATGACAGTGACTGTTGAAACCCTTGAAAAGCTGGAACGCAAAATTACCCTGACTGTGCCCGTGACGGCCATTCAGTCCGAGGTTGACGCCCGTCTCAAGAAAATGGCCCGTACGGTGAAAATGGACGGCTTCCGTCCAGGCAAAGTGCCTATGAACGTGGTGGCCCAGCGTTATGGCTACTCGGTTCAGTACGAAGTCTTGAATGACAAAGTGGGCGAAGCCTTTTCTGTGGCGGCCAACGAGGCCAAAGTCCGCGTCGCCGGTCAGCCCAAAATTTCCGAAAAAGAAGGCGCGCCAGAGGGCTCCCTGAACTTTGAGGCCATCTTCGAGGTGTATCCCGAGGTCAAACTGGGCAATTTGGCAGACACACAAGTGGAAAAGTTGACGGCTGAAGTCAGCGATGCTGCCATCGAAAAAACAGTCGACATTTTGCGCAAACAGCGTCGCACCTTTGCCCAACGCGCCCAGGATGCTGCGGCGCAAGAAGGTGACCGTGCCACGATCGACTTTGAAGGCAAGATTGACGGCGAAGTTTTCTCAGGCGGAAAAGCCGAAGATTTCCAGTTCATTTTGGGTGATGGCCAGATGCTCAAGGAGTTCGAGGAGGCTGTTCGCGGCATGAAGTCGGGCGAGAGCAAAACCTTCCCCTTGGCTTTCCCGGCCGACTACCATGGCCAAGATGTGGCCGGCAAAACAGCTGACTTCATGGTCACCGTCAAGAAAATCGAAGCCGCCAACTTGCCTGAAGTCAATGAAGCCTTGGCCAAATCCTTGGGCATTGCCGATGCGACCGTCGAAGGTTTGCGTGCCGATATCCGTAAAAATCTCGAGCGCGAGGTCAAGTTCCGTTTGCTGGCCCGCAACAAGCAGGCCGCCATGGACGCTTTGGTTGCCAAGGCCGAGTTGGACCTGCCCCAGTCCATCGTCCAGTCCGAAATCGAGCGCCTGAAAGAGGGTGCCCGTGCTGACTTGAAGCAGCGTGGCGTTAAAGATGCAGACAAAGCCCCTATTCCTGACGACATCTTCCGACCCCAGGCTGAGCAGCGCGTGCGCTTGGGCTTGGTGGTGGCAGAAGTCGTGCGCGGCAATACCTTGCACGCCAAGCCTGAGCAAATCAAGGCCCATATCGAAGAGTTGGCTTCCAGCTACGAGCGTCCTGATGACGTGGTGCGCTGGTACAACAGTGACAACCAACGTTTGGCCGAAGTGGAAGCTGTGGTCATTGAGAGCAATGTCTCTGATTTCGTGCTGGCACAGGCCAAAGTTGTCGAAAAAGCCATCACTTTTGAAGAGCTCATGGGGCAACAGGCCTGATGGCGTTTTGAATCCATGAAGAATGGGGCTTGTGCCGGGCTTGCAGTCAGGCAGACAAGCCCCATGTCTTTGGAGGGGATGAAAACTTGGTTAAAGTCATCTTGAAATTCTTGGAGAAATGATGAGCGCACTGGAAATCACAAATTTGGGCATGGTGCCCATGGTTATCGAACAGTCGGGCCGCGGTGAGCGCGCCTACGACATCTATTCCCGCCTGCTCAAAGAGCGCGTCATCTTCATGGTGGGCCCGGTCAACGACCAAATGGCCAATTTGATCGTCGCGCAATTGTTGTTTTTGGAGAGCGAAAACCCCGAAAAGGACATTTCCCTCTATATCAACTCTCCTGGCGGTTCTGTCAGTGCCGGCATGGCTATTTACGACACCATGAACTTCATCAAGCCCGATGTGTCTACTTTATGCAACGGTATGGCCGCCAGCATGGGGGCTTTTTTGCTGTCCGCCGGGGCCAAAGGCAAGCGCTTTTCGCTGCCTAACTCCAAGATCATGATTCACCAACCCTTGGGTGGTGCGCAAGGTCAGGCCACTGAAATTGAGATCGCGGCCCGTGAAATCATCAAGACCCGCGCCCATCTGAACCGCATATTGGCCGAAAATACAGGCCAACCGCTGGATAAAATTGAGCTCGACACAGAACGCGACTATTACCTGTCCGCAGCAGAGTCAAAAGACTACGGTTTGATCGACGAAGTGATATCCAAGCGCGCTTAAGGGCGCCTGTTGCATCCGGTACCCTGACAGACGGCGTTTACCTCTCAAGGTGAACGCCGTTTTTCTTTCGCTATCATTCACACATTACGGTTTCCAAGGCGACTTTTATGGCCGATAAAAAAGGCTCAACTTCTGAGAAAAACCTGTTTTGCTCCTTTTGCGGCAAAAGCCAGCACGAGGTCAAAAAGCTGATCGCTGGTCCGTCGGTATTCATTTGTGATGAGTGCATTGATTTATGCAATGACATCGTGCGCGATGAACTGGCCACCACCACGGTGAGCGAGGGGGCAAAAGAGGGATTGCCGACGCCTCTGGACATCAAAACCAATCTCGACAGCTATGTCATTGGCCAGGAGAAGGCCAAGCGCAGTTTGGCTGTGGCGGTTTACAACCACTACAAACGCCTCAAACACAAAGAGGGGGCCAAGAAGGACGATGTCGAACTGGCCAAGAGCAACATTTTGTTGATTGGTCCCACGGGCTCCGGCAAAACCTTGCTGGCCCAAACCATGGCACGCATGCTGGATGTCCCATTTGTCATGGCCGATGCGACCACCTTGACCGAAGCCGGTTATGTGGGTGAGGACGTTGAAAACATCGTCGCCAAACTTTTGCAGACCTGTAACTATGACGTAGACCGTGCGCAGCGCGGAATTGTCTACATTGACGAAATTGACAAAATCACTCGCAAGTCGGATAACCCCTCTATTACCCGCGATGTTTCAGGCGAGGGCGTTCAGCAGGCATTGCTTAAATTGGTTGAGGGCACCATGGCCAGCGTACCCCCGCAGGGTGGCCGTAAGCACCCCAACCAAGATTTTTTGCAGATCGACACCACCAACATTCTGTTTATTTGTGGCGGGGCTTTTGCCGGACTTGAAAAAGTCATCGAGAACCGCACTGAATCCGGTGGTATTGGCTTTGGTGCGACAGTTAAAAGCAAGAAGCAACGCTCTTTGACCGAGGTCTTTGCCGAAGTCGAGCCCGAAGACTTGATTAAATTTGGACTGATCCCAGAGTTGGTCGGCCGTTTACCTGTCGTGGCGACTTTGGCTGAGCTGACCGAAGAAGCCTTGGTTCAAATTTTGACCGAGCCCAAAAACGCTGTCGTGAAGCAATTCACCAAGTTGTTGGCCATGGAAGGGGTTGAACTCGATGTCCGCCCGAACGCACTGAGCGCTATCGCACGCAAGGCCTTGGCGCGTAAAACTGGGGCCCGTGGACTGCGCTCTATCATGGAGCAGGCCTTGATTGATACCATGTTCGAGTTGCCCAATGCTGTGAACGTAGAAAAAGTGGTGGTGGACGAGTCGGTCATTGATGACAACAAACCGCCGCTGCTGGTTTACCGCGAGTCAGCCAAACAGGCCTGACCCACAGTGCTGCAAAGTGATGGATAAGCTTTCTAATCGCTGGCTTGAAAAATCACCTGCAGCACCCATGTGAAGCTGAATTGATCTGAGGAACACACATGTCTGGACACACACCGTTGCCGCCCACCCCCATAGAACTGCCCATGTTGCCTTTGCGCGATGTGGTTGTGTTTCCTCACATGGTGATCCCCTTGTTTGTCGGGCGTCCAAAAAGCATCAAGGCTTTGGAGTCGGCCATGGCCGTCGACCGACGCATCATGTTGGTGGCGCAAAAGACCGCCGCAAAAGATGAGCCCGCCATCGACGACATGTTCGATGTGGGCTGTGTCTCCACCATATTGCAAATGCTCAAGTTGCCTGATGGCACGGTCAAGGTTTTGGTCGAGGGGCAGCAACGCGCCTTCGTCAAGTCCATTGTTGATGGAGAGGCGCACTTTGTGGCCACCGTCACCCCCGTGGAGGCTTCCGTCGAGCAGGCTGAACCCAGCAGCGAAATTGAGGCTTTACGTCGTGCCGTCATGCAACAGTTTGACCAGTACGTCAAACTCAACAAGAAGATTCCGCCAGAAATCCTGACTTCTATTTCGAGCATTGACGATGCCGGACGCCTTGCCGACACGATCGCGGCCCACTTACCACTCAAGCTAGAGAACAAACAGCAGGTCCTCGACTTGGCCAATATCAAGGCCCGGCTGGAAAACCTCTACGCCCAACTCGAACACGAAGTCGACATCCTGAATGTGGACAAACGCATTCGTGGCCGGGTTAAGCGTCAGATGGAAAAGAACCAGCGTGACTTTTATTTGAATGAGCAGGTCAAAGCCATTCAAAAGGAGTTGGGAGAAGGTGAAGACGGGGCCGACATCGAGGAAATCGAGAAGAAAATCAAGTCAGCCAAGATGTCTGCTGAAGCCCGTAAAAAGGCAGAAGGCGAGCTTAAAAAGCTGAAGTTGATGTCACCCATGTCGGCCGAAGCATCTGTGGTTCGCAACTACCTCGATGTGCTGACCAGTCTGCCTTGGAGCAAAAAGACCAAACTCAAGCACGATCTGACCAATGCCGAAGATGTTTTGAACCAAGACCACTTTGGGCTGGACAAGGTCAAGGACCGGATTCTTGAATATCTTGCGGTTCAACAGCGCGTGGACAAAGTCAAGGCCCCGATTTTGTGTCTGGTGGGGCCTCCTGGTGTGGGCAAGACCTCACTCGGGCAATCAATTGCCAAGGCCACAGGGCGCAAATACGTCCGCATGGCCTTGGGCGGTATGCGCGATGAAGCCGAAATTCGAGGCCACAGACGCACCTACATTGGTGCTTTGCCAGGCAAAGTCCTGCAAAACCTGAACAAGGTGGGCACCAAAAACCCCTTGTTCTTGCTGGATGAGATCGACAAACTCGGTACAGATTTCCGTGGTGACCCTTCCAGTGCTTTGCTTGAAGTGCTTGACCCTGAGCAAAACCACACGTTTGGTGACCACTACGTCGAGGTCGACTTCGACCTGAGCGATGTCATGTTTGTGGCAACCTCCAATTCAATGAACATTCCCTCGGCCTTATTGGACCGCATGGAAGTGATTCGTTTGTCCGGATACACCGAAGACGAAAAGACCAGTATCGCCATGAAGTACCTGTTGCCCAAGCAATTGGCCAACAACGGTGTCAAAGCAACTGAGTTGAGCGTGTCGGAAGAGGCTGTTCGCGACGTGGTGCGTTACTACACCCGCGAGGCCGGTGTCCGCTCACTTGAGCGCGAATTGGGGAAAATCTGCCGCAAAGTGGTCAAAGCCTTGCTTTTGAAGCAAATGAAGCCCCAAGTGCTGGTGACTTCTGAGAATTTGAACGACTTTCTGGGCGTCCGTAAATACTCTTACGGGCGTGCAGAGCAAAAGAACCAGATCGGTCAAGTGGTTGGTTTGGCTTGGACCGAGGTGGGCGGCGATTTGTTGACCATTGAAGCGGCCTTGATGCCCGGCAAAGGGGTCATCACGCGTACCGGTTCGCTTGGCGATGTGATGAAAGAATCGGTTGAGGCTGCACGAACCGTGGTGCGCAGCCGATCGCGTCTGCTGGGGATCAAGGACGATGTCTTTGAGAAGAAAGACCTGCATATTCATGTGCCCGATGGTGCAACCCCCAAAGATGGTCCGAGTGCGGGAGCCGCCATGACCACCTCCATGGTCTCAGCCATGACCGGTATCCCTGTTCGTGCCGATGTCGCCATGACGGGTGAGATCACTTTGCGCGGAGAAGTGACGGCCATCGGAGGCTTGAAGGAAAAGTTGCTGGCGGCCTTGCGGGGCGGCATCAAGACGGTCTTGATTCCCGAAGACAACGTGAAAGACCTTCAGGACATCCCAGAGAATGTTAAGAACGGACTGGAAATCGTTCCCGTCAAATGGATTGACCAGGTGCTGGACATTGCGTTGGAGTCAAAGCCTGTTCCCTTGAGCGACGAAGAAGTGGCCGCTGCCAGCGTGCCTCCGGTCGTCGCCACTGCCAAGTCGGAGACTGTTAAACATTAATGCAAAATTTGCTCAGGGCCTCCAAGTTACCCTGAATTTGAATTACAATTTGGCCTCTTTGATTGCTTTAAATACCATTTAAAGAGGTCTTAAATGCGGGAATAGCTCAGTTGGTAGAGCGCAACCTTGCCAAGGTTGAGGTCGCGAGTTCGAGCCTCGTTTCCCGCTCCAGTCATTGAAAGAAGTGCCAACGTCTTTCACCCAAAAGGGAAGCAACTGCTTCCCTTTTTTGTTATTGTCTCGTACTTTCTAAAGATCACGGGGCGCGGTAGCAAAGCGGTTATGCACCGGATTGCAAATCCGAGTAGGTCGGTTCGACTCCGGCCCGCGCCTCCACAGATTTGAGTTGATTCTTTTTTGGTTCGTCAATTCGAAAAGTTTCAACAATTCGGATATATAATTAGAGGCTGTAATCTGCGGGAATAGCTCAGTTGGTAGAGCGCAACCTTGCCAAGGTTGAGGTCGCGAGTTCGAGCCTCGTTTCCCGCTCCAGATATAGAAAGATGTGCCAACCTCTTTCGGGAAAAAGGGAAGCTTGAGCTTCCCTTTTTTATCAAAACAGTCTTGTTAAGGCGCGATAGCAAAGCGGTTATGCAACGGATTGCAAATCCGTCTAGCCCAGTTCGACTCTGGGTCGCGCCTCCAAATCTTCTTTTTCTTCATTAAAAAAGCCCGCTTGAGCGGGCTTTTTGCTGTTTAACAAAACCTTATCAGGCCGATCACCAGGCACCGGCACAAAATAACAGGGCAGGGTAGGTGGACAGCCAAGCCCAGAAAAACCGGTTCAAACCGAAAAACCAAAATACCAAAAAATGGAAAACGCCTGCGGACACACAAAATGCCATGGCAAGACGGACATCGAGCAATGCGAGAGGAAAGCAACCTTCGAGCAGGGTAAAAGTCCAGGTGCTGGCCCAAGCCACACGGGGTGATCGGTACCAACTGACTTTTGGCAGGGGACCATAAACCCCGGTGTTTAAAAACAGGGTCATGGCTTGCCCCTTTCGCCATTCGGGACGAAGTAACTTGACCCAACCCGACACAAAATAAGAGCTCACGGTTTGCAGGGTGATGTACCAAAAGCCCCCTTGCCAGCCGAAGCTTGGTGTGGTGGCTGCGCCCAGCACATGCGAAATCAGCAAACCTGTCAGGCACACCAAGGTCATGAAATCGCTGCCGCCATTGAAAGCGCCACGCCAGCGCAAAAGAAGCATCAGCGCCATCAAAAACAGCACCAATGAGCCCATCAGGCCCACTTGTCCCGCCATCAAGGCGAGGGCTAAAACAAGGCGCAAAGTCAGAAAGCATTGGTACGGCAGAGGTCGAAACACTTGGTTCAGAGCGGATTTGATCCAAGCCGGGCGGTCGGGTATTTCGTGCTGCATGAGGGGCCATAAGGCAACCCTGTCCAGGGAGGGCAGGCGCATGTACTCAAGGGTTTGCAGCAGCAGGCTTAGGCCCAACAGGACCTCAAAAACGCGGATGGCCAGATTCAATTCCATAGCGGCATCACCGGCGACTGAAGCATGGTTTGGCTGCTTGCGCCTTCAGGCAGTTCCATCCGCACCTCGAATTGAAAAGCAGTCAAGTTGGAAGGGTGCTCAATGGCAATCATGGCTTGATCACCCCAGCGGTCCCCTTGCATGGCTTGCCGGGCCAGACGCGAGACCAATTGATATGTGATCAGGTGGCGCACATCACCCTCGGCAGGCAGGTCATTGATGTCGTTGGCCAGATGGTCAACCAGATTTTGGTGCGTCAAAGCCATATTCACCGCCGGGTTGTGGACCCAGTGGATCAACTTTCTGGGCAATCTGGGATAAATCAGAAACCAGTCTGTCCAGGTGCCGGATTCGGTTTGGCCTCGCACATAAAGACGAGGAGCCGGGTTGATGCCGTGATAGAACTTCCAATTGGGAAAAAAAGCGCGAAAGAAAAACAGCCACGGTCCTTGAATGATTCCCCAGCGCTTGCGTAGCGTCACCGCCAGCAAGACGAAATAAGCCAGAATCAGCAGGTTTGTAAAGTCCATAGAGGCAGTTTATCGCCAGTCATCACTGAAAAGTCTTCATCAACTGACCTCAAGTCAATGCACTTCAGCCCGGAAATGGCCCATTCTTGTGGCTTAATAACGCTTTGCATTATTTATCTGGAGCCATAGATGGGCAACAAAATCGTTACCGAAGCAGATCGTAAATTCACAGCGCCTCTCCCGCCATTGCCTGGCGTGACCTTGCCGACCCATGGTCGCGGCCAACGCGTCAGTTTGGAGCGCGGTGTTTCCACTCGCAACAAGAAAAATCCTGGCAAGCGTTCCAAAAAAGGCGGTTAAACCGGCCGGGGTCCTTGGCGATTCCCACGGGTTGGCGCAAAGCCACTGAAACTCAGTGGCTTTTTTATTGGTTGGTGCGTAAATTTCAGGTTTAAATCCGTGCTTCAAAGATCAAGAGGTTATTTGTATGTTGATTTCCTATGCATCCATTTTGGTGGCGGGTTTGATGCCCATGATTTGTGCCGGCATTTCCAAAGGCGGTGCCAAAGACTACGACAACCATGACCCCCGTGCCTGGATTTCCCAGCAAGGCGGTTTCAGGGCTAGGGCCAACGCCGCGCAGTTGAACAGTTTTGAGGCTTTCCCGTTCTTTGCCGTCGGCGTCATTTTGGCGCTTTTGACCGGCGTAGATCCATTTGTGGTCGATTTGTTGGCGGCACTCTTCGTCGCAGCGCGAATTGCTTATGTCGCTTGTTATTTGGCTGACAAGGCGCTGTTTCGTTCTATTTTCTGGTCGGTTGGTTATCTTTGTGTGCTGGTTCTTTTTATTCTCTCGATGCTGAATTTGCAGTTCGATTGAACCTGAAAAGCTGATTTATCAAGGCACAATACAGGGTCTGCCCCGGTGGTGAAATCGGTAGACACACCGGACTTAAAATCCGTTGCTTCGTGAATAACGGGCGTGCCGGTTCGATTCCGGCTCGGGGCACCAGTATCCATGCGGCTTCCAAGGCATCAATCACCTTGGAGCCGCATTTTTCTTGCGTAAAGCGTGGCACAAAAAAGTGATCTTGCTCCCGAAAAACGTACTGCTTAGCTGAGGGTTAAAAATCAGTTTAAGTAGAACGAAATGATTGAAACGAGAAAGCGGGCCAAGTACACGCTGGAATTCAAGATGGAGGTGGTCAGGCTGGTCAAAGGCCGAAGGTGTCGGTATCTAGGTGTGTCAACGTGCATGCGTGTAAAGCCAAATTGCTTACAATGGCGCTTCAACTTGCTTCAACGCTTATCAACACGTAAAGGCACCATGTACCGCATTGGCTTACCCGGCTGGAAGTTAGCCGCCCGTTTTGGGGTGCGCTTGCTTTTGCGCGTGCAGGTCATTCGAGATGATGTTGCCGGGGTACTTGTTGCCACCAGTCCAGACCTGCCCGGCCTGGTTGTAGAAGCCAAATCATCCGGCGAGCTGATCCAATGCGTTTACGACTGTGCTGACCTGCTGATTGACGAGCTGGTGAACGTCAAGGCAGTGCCCTATGTGGCGTGGGACGGACGATCAGTTAGCGCATGAATGGCTACTATGCCTTGGTGGTGGCAATTCTGAAGCAATATGGTTACGAGTTGATCCGGCAAAAAGGATCGCATCAGATTTGGAACAACGGCAGGCAACCCGTGACCGTCTCAACCAACTGTGAGTCACGCCATACGGCCAATGCCATCATGAAACAAGCCGGGATAGACCACCGCTTTTAAGGGCGTTCAGTGCCCCCCATGGATTAGCCTTGGGCACGATCAAGGGGCCGGCTAAACCGCTGGCGCTGTACGTCAAACCTTTAGACGTTCGAGGGGTTGAATCAGTGAAGGGCCACCCTGACCGGGGGGCCTTTTTTTCGTTTGCAGCATCGTACAATGTGTCAATCTGTGTCGTTCCGTCTCTTTTTCGAGATACAAAAATGTTTTACGGTATTTTTTACGGTACAAATCAATTTCGAAATGTGGAGAGCCGCGTAAGCAGGGGCTGACAAGCTTTTTCATTATTTCGGCTCGGCCAAAGTTAAATAAGCACCATCATGAAAAACGACAACGCACCGTTTGAAATCCATGTGCATGGTGATGTGCCGATCAAGCCTGGCACGGACATCAAAGCGATTCAGGAAGCGCTCAAACCACTTTGGCATTACGCGGGTGCACGTTCACTCAGCGAAGGCGCGCTCAGCCTCTACGAAGAAGAGCCGGGTATCCGTTTTGATGCCACTGCCCTTCGGCTGCAAATGTGCTGGACCGTTCGGGGGGATGACGATTTCAGAATGGTCCTTGACGACTTGTGCATGAACCTCAATGAACTGTCTTCGGGCGGAACCCAAATTGAGGTCACTTTTTACGACACCGAGTTCGAAGACGAAGACGATGCCAACGGCGCAGAGTCGCGAGACGATTTCTTGATGTTGTTTGTTGGCCCTGATCCTGGGGCCATCATGCAAGCCCAGCGCGATTTGCTGGTGCACGACGTGGTCAACATGATGGAGCGCCACTTTGATGGGGCAGAGTTGTCGGGTGTGGTGGCTGAAATTGACAAATTGTTCAGCCAGCGCTTTGACAATTTGGTCAGCTCCCTCGAACTAGGCAAACCCCCACGGGGCTCTGGTGGCAACAGCGGCCATGGTGGCGGACGTCGCCCAAGGCACTTGCACTAAACCCCAACTGATTTCGCAAACATGGCTTCAATCTTTTCTCGGAAATCACTTAATCCGGGTGTTCGATTCCGTGAGGTTTTTGGCTGGGCCATGTACGACTTCGCCAATTCGGGCTACACCACCGTAGTTATCACGGCCGTCTTTGCGGCGTATTTTGTGGGGGGCGTAGCGGGTGGCGCGCCTTGGGCCACTTTGGCCTGGACTTTTGCGCTCAGTATTTCGTACGCCATTGTCATGCTGACCATGCCGGGTTTGGGCGCTTGGGCAGACCGTACGGCAGGCAAAAAACGTTTGTTGATGACCGTCACCGTGGGCTGTGTTTTGAGCACAGCGGCCTTGGCTTGGGTAGGGCCGGGGCAAGTCGCGCTGGGGTTGTTTTTGCTGGTCATCTCGAACGCCTTCTTTTC
>Ga0255128_1001246_pt1 | contig 11352 bp, 8 predicted proteins | sample Law_Miss_RepC_8d_FD_188562 | JGI IMG/M metagenome (GOLD analysis project Ga0255128, IMG submission 188562) | Freshwater microbial communities from St. Lawrence River, New York, United States - Law_Miss_RepC_8d | ecosystem: Environmental > Aquatic > Freshwater > River | place: USA: New York... | reverse complement strand
GAACCCGACGGACACGAAGGCGGTGACCACGCCCGTCGTCCCTGGATGCAGTCCGTCCAAGAAGAGGGCGACTTCGCCGCCGGTCAGTCGTTTGGCCAGTTTTCCGAAATCAGCCAGGTTCGAGGCCAGGTAGACGGCGATGGAGTTCATGCCAATCCAAGTGAAGGGCTTGGCCCAACTAGACCATCCCTTCACATCAATGAGTCCGTAGAAAAGAGCCAAGAGCAGGCAACTCCAACCGCCCGCAACACAGACATACGAGGAGGTCCACAAGCCCTTAATGATCGGAAAGGCCAATCCCCACAAATGCCCCGTGGCCAGTAAGGCGACGCCGGCCAGAGTGAGTGTCTTTAGGCGTTGAGCTGCATTTCGGGAGGGGTCTTTAAGGAACAGTCCGGCGAGCACGCCGAGGAGGCAGGAGGCGATGGCGGGCAAGGTGCTCAGGAGGCCTTCCGGATCATGGGCGCCGTTCCACTTCTTGCCGCCCAAGAACTGGGCATCCACCCAATGGGCCAAATTGGTGTCCGGTTGGAGATTGGCCGGGCCGACCCCGGGCACTGGCACGAGGGTCAGGAGTCCCCAGTAACCCAAGAGGATTGCAACGACGGTGATCCGCAGAGCCCGGGGGCTCAGGAACAAGTGCAGGGTGGCGGCCGAAAAATAGCACAGGGCGATGCGCTGCAAGACGCCGAGGTAGCGGATGTCGTTTTCCCAGCCTGTATAGCCGCGGTAGAAGAACACTCCGAGCAGGTAAAGCACGACCGCGCGCTTGAGAATCGCCAGGAACGCCCCGGACCGGTCACCCGCCTCCGGTTTCGCGCCGCGTGAGAGGACGATTGAAATGCCGCTGATGAAGACGAAGAGCGGGAAGATTAGGTCGTAGAAGCGGAAGCCTTGCCAGGCCACGTGCTCCAGTTGGTCAGCGATGGCATGACTCACTGGACCGTTGGCCGCAGTGAGGAAGGCGTGGCCGAAGGCGTCCGCCCCGCAAATCCAGAACAAGTCGAAGCCGCGCAGTGCATCGAGGCTGGCCAGTCGCGATGGGGTGCCGCTAGCGGCAGGGATCGTGGAGTTCGCCATGCTAATGTTCCATCAAGCCCAGCCCGGACGGGGGTGCCAAGGACGTAATTTTCAGGACCGGGTTTTTGGTAGCCCAGTTTCCCCGCTTCCCAGGTGCTGGTCGAACCAGTCGGCGAAGTGGTGGATGTCCCAGAGCATGGTGAGCCATCCGTGCTTTCCGCCTGAGTGCACGACCAGTTCAACGGTCGAGCCGATCTCCCGGGCGCGGGATTGGTACCGTTGGGATTGGTCGAGCGGCACGAGGGTGTCGGCATCCCCGTGGTAAATCAGGGTGGGCGCAACCCCGGGGTGAAGGTGGAAAATGGGCGAGAGAGGCTTGCCGATATCCACCCAGTTGGTTAGCCCGTTGGGTTGGGGACGAAAGGCCTTCACGAAGCTCTTTGGCGGCCCTCCATCGTGGAGATTCTCGGTCGAATTCCCTAAGTTTAACAAATCGGTCACGGGATAGAAGATGGCTACGGCCTGAACGGCGCAGCTCTCCCGATCGATGGGGTCCGATGTCTGGGTGGGCCCCGGGCCTCCTCGGGTTGCCAAAAGCAGGCTCAGGTGTCCGCCTGCGCTGCCGCCGGTGACACCCAATCGCTTCGGGTCGATGCCATGCTCTTGAGCATGATGTCGGATGTGCCGGATTGCCCGACTCACATCTTCGAAGATCTCCGCCACCGTCGCCTCCGGTTGGGACACATGATAGACCGCTAGGATGGTGTACCCCCGGCGCAGTAGGGGGGCGGTCATCCAGGGGCGGAAGCTGTTGGTGCCGGATTTCCAACTCCCGCTGACCATGAGGGCGACTCCGAGCCCGTTGGGATTTTCGGGTCGAACCACATCGTAAGAGAGTTCATAGCCGTGGCGTTGCCCGTAGGTCACCCGTTGAACCGAGGCGAGCGACGGATGGTAGTAGAGCCATACTCCGGCAGCCAATGCCGTCAACGCCAGGATGAGGCCGGCCAAAATGGAAGTGGCCCGGAGGAGATTGCGACGCAGTGCCATGGTGAGAGTACGATCGGACAGGGAGATCAGTGGCTGTCTTCGGAGGAAAAGCCTGTGGAGAAACCTCTAGGCTTTGGAGCTTGCTCGAACTTGCGTCGTCCACGGTCCCTGGGCCAATCGGGTGAGGGTCTCGGGGTAGAGGGTTCGTTCAGCCTCCTGGATGCGCTGGTGCAGTGAGGAGACAGTGTCCCCTTCGAGCACCGGCACGGCTTGCTGAGCTAGGATTGGGCCGGTGTCCACGCCCTGGTCCACCCAGTGCACTGTGCAACCCGTGACCTTGACCCCGTAGTTCAACGCCTGTTTCCAAGCCTCAAGGCCCGGGAAGGAGGGGAGCAACGACGGATGGATGTTCATCACGCGGCCCTCGAAGGCTTTAAGAAAGTCTCCTTTAAGAATGCGCATGAATCCGGCCAAGACCACCAGGTCGACTTGGGCGTCTTGGAGAGACTGAATGAAGGTGGATTCGGCGAGGGGATCCAATTTGGTGCGGAAGGCGCCCGGAGGAATGAATTGAGCCGAGATTCCTCGATCCCGCGCCTGTTGCAGAATTCCGGCTTCTGGATTGTCGCTGAGTACCACAGCCACCTCCGCTGGCAGGGAGCCGCATTGAATGGCCTGGGCGATGGCCACAAAATTGGATCCCTTGCCCGACCCCAGCACGCCTAGTCTCAGTTTCTTTCCACTCTGCATGCGTCAGATCAAGGCGTGAGGAGCCTTCGATCTCAAGCTTCGGTTACCATTGGGCCTCGAAGAGATCTCGGTTACCCATCGAGAACGGCAGGCGGGGAACAGTTTTTGATGGCGTCGGACCCGCGTGTTTTGCGGTAAATTCCCCAGTATTTCAGGGTTTCTGGCGACGGTGTTTAGAAGTGTTTCATTTAAAGTAAAATTTTTAGTTGCGGTGGTGTGTGACTGTAAGTATTCCGATGTCGTGCGTGTAGCCCAGTCCACATTCCCCGATGAGTTGGGGCGGACCGTCAATGAGTTGACGGTGCGGCAGGCACGACTGCAGACGCAGGCGGCGACCGGTCAGCGAATTCGGAACGCTGAGGATGATCCGAGTGCGTTTCTCAACGTTCTCGAACTTCAGGGTGATTTCCAGCGTCTGGGTCAGTACTCCGACAACGTTGCCAAGCTGCAAACCCGTTCGCAGGCAATTTATTCCGCCAGTTCTCAGCTCAAGAAGATGACGGACCGGGCGTCCGAGTTGGCGACCATGGCCAACAGCATCCGGACCAAGGATGACTACGGGGCCTACTCCGCCGAAGTAAACCAATTGCTGGAGAATGCATTGGCCTTGGCCAACGGCAAGGACTCCAATGAGGCTCTGTTTGGTGGGACTTCGGGCGTTGCGACGGCGTTTGAGGCCGTTCGGGATGCGGATGGAAATATCACTTCGGTGGCCTATAAAGGGAACTCGAAGGTGCGGCAGGTGGATATTTCTGCCGGGATTTCCTTCGCGCTCGATGTTCCCGGTGCCAATGAATCGACCAGCGGTCCCCGCGGACTTCTTAAGGATGATCGGGCCGGGGTAGATGTTTTCGGTCACCTGATCGCTTTGCGCGACGCCCTGAATGAGGGCGATAAGTCCGCTTTCCCCGACATCAGTACGTCACTGATGAAGGATGAGAGTGGTTTCATCGAAAGTTTTGCCACTTTAGGTGCGGCTCAGTCGAGGTTGGAGGTGGCCGCCAAACAGAATTCCTCGGAGTCTATTTCGACCAACCAATTGATCTCGCAGGAGAGCGATGCGGATCTGGCTCAGACGCTGGTGGAATTGAACCAGTTGCAGGCAGCTTATTCTGCGGCCCTGCAGTCTGCGGGCAAGATCCTCAGGATCAGCCTCCTCGACTACATCTGAGCAGTCGGTCTGGCGAACCTCTGCCGGGGCGGAGGACTTCGTAGTTGGCCTCCATTTCATTTACTTCGATGGCCGTTCGAATCAGTTTCCTGAACCAAAAGGGCGGCGTGGGCAAATCCACCTGCTCCATTCTCGTGGGAGCAGCCTTGCAGTCGGCGGGCTATCAGGTGCAGTTCGAAGACATGGATCCTCAGGGGTCCTTGGCGATGTGGGTCTCGCACGTGGGCAAATTGGTACCGTTGCCGGAGGGCGTGGCTCCAGATGTTATTATTTGTGACACCCCCGGTCGGATTGATGTTTCGGCGAGCAGCCCGGATCCATTTTTTCGTGATCTCATTTCCCGCAGCGATCGATTGGTCATTGTTGCCGAGAAGTCTCTCTTCAGCACCCAGGCCTCGATTCCGATGGTCGAGTCGGTGAAGCAGTTCATGTCTCCAACTGCCCGGGCCATGATTTTGTTCAACAAGGTGCGTCGCCGCACCCTGGTGGGTGGCCAGAATGAGGAAGAGATGGGGCGCGATCTCGGCTTGCCGGTGCTCAAGAATTCGCTGCCGTTGGCTGCGGCCTACGAGTCGACCCAGATCCAGGGATTTAGCGTCGTGGTCAGCAAGAATCGGGAGAGAATTTTTCAGCTGGCTCTTGAGATCCTCCGCTAAGGCGTGCCGGCCCGGTGATGGGTTTCGCAGCCAGTGTGCTTCTTGAGCGGTTGCAGCGTTGACGCTTTTTTTCTGTCGGCCACCCTTCGCGACTCTCGTATGCCTCGTATTCAGCGTGCTCTGCTTTCCGTCTCTGACAAATCCGGACTCGTCCCCTTCGCCCGTACCCTTGTGGCGGCCGGCGTAGAACTGCTTTCCACCGGTGGAACCGCTCAAGCGATTCGTGAGGCCGGCCTACCGGTGCGCGACATCTCCGAGCACACCGGCTTCCCGGAGATGCTCGATGGTCGGGTGAAGACGTTGCACCCGAGGGTTCATGGCGGGTTGCTATACCTGCGTGGCAATCCGGTGCATGAGGCCACGGTGCGCGAGCACGGCATCTTGCCCATCGATTTGGTGGTGGTGAACCTCTACCCCTTCGAGGCGACGGTGGCCAAGCCCGGTGTCCACTTGCACGACGCCATCGAGAACATCGACATCGGTGGTCCGTCCATGCTCCGCAGCGCGGCCAAGAACCACGACAGCGTGACGGTGGTGGTGGATCCGGCCGACTACGCGGTTGTCTCTGAACAAGTGGCCGCCGCCGGCGAGACCACACTGGAGCTGCGTCGCACGTTGGCGGCCAAGGTGTTCGCCCGCACGGCAGCCTATGATGCAGCCATCGCCGCCCATTTGACTCGGGAGTTCTCGGGCCCGGACGCGGTGTTGCCAAATTTGGCGGTGAGTGTGCCGCTGGCCCAATCGCTTCGCTACGGGGAGAACCCGCATCAGAAGGCGGCCTTGTACGGCAAGTTTCAGGAGTATTTCCAGCAACTGCACGGCAAGGAATTGTCGTACAACAACATCCTCGACCTGACGGCCGCCGCGGTCTTGATCACGGAGTTCGAAGGTCAGTTGCCAACGCTGGCCATCCTCAAGCACACCAACCCGTGCGGCGTGGGTCGCGGGGTTGATTTGCACGAGGCCTGGCAGCGGGCTTTTGCCACCGACCGGCAGGCGCCCTTCGGCGGGATCATTGCCGTGAATCGTCCGCTGGATCTCGCGTGCGCCAAGGCCATCGCCGAGATCTTCAGCGAGGTGATCATCGCTCCGGAGTTCGAAGCCGATGCTTTGGACCTCTTGCGTCAGAAGAAGAACTTGCGGCTCCTCAAGATGCTGCGCTCGCCGGTCGCGGCCGGATCGCACGACCTGCGCAGCGTTGGGGCCGAGTCGTACTTGTGGCAGCAGCGCGATTTGAAGATCACCACCGAGGCCGACCTCAAGGTGGTCACGCAGCGCGCGCCGTCGCCGGCCGAGTTGGAGGCCATGCTCTTTGGGTGGCGTGTGGTGAAGCATCTCAAGTCGAACGCCATTCTGTATTGCGGTGCCCAGGCCACGCTGGGGGTGGGGGCCGGTCAAATGAGCCGGGTGGATTCGAGCCGCATCGCGGTGTGGAAGGCCGGCGAGGCGGGCTTGGACCTCAAGGGCAGCGTGGTGTGCTCGGATGCGTTTTTCCCGTTCGCCGACGGATTGATCGCTGCGGCCCAGGCCGGCGCCACGGCCGCGATTCAGCCGGGCGGTTCGGTGCGCGATGAGGAGGTCATCCGTGCGGCTAACGAGCGGGGCATGGCCATGGTCTTCACCGGAACCCGCCATTTCCGGCACTGAGCCGGGTGCGGTGGCCCGGAGTCTGGGAGTCTTGAACCCATGGCCACGCACAGGGAATTGCCGGATGGGGAAGCTCCCGAGCTGATCCACTACCGCCAAGCCCTCCACAGAGGGTGTCAAAGGTTTTGAGGCAACAGGCCCCGGGGGGGGATTTGCATGGCGGCGGGCGGTCGAATCCGTAGCCTCGCCCCCATGTTGGTGGTGCTTTCTGGGTTGGTGGCGGGATTTCTCCATGTTTTGGCGGGGCCCGACCATCTGGCGGCGGTGGCGCCTCTGGCGGTGCGCAGTCATCGGCGTGCTTGGTTGTCCGGTGTGCGCTGGGGCTTGGGGCATTCGGCGGGCGTGCTGCTCATTGGCGTGCTGGCGATTCTCTTCAAGTCGGTGCTGCCCATCGGGCAGGTGTCTTCGGTGAGTGAACGCTTGGTCGGAGTGCTGTTGATCGCAATGGGGCTTTGGACGGTGCGCCAGGCGCTCCGCGTTGAGGTGCATGCACACGAGCACGCTCATGACGGCAGTCGCCACGGACATGTCCATTTTCATGGACCGAGTCACGCGCACCCAGTTTCAGAGGCGGCTCCGTCTCCGGAGCATGGCCACGGGCATGCGGCCGTCGGGATCGGTATTTTGCACGGATTGGCCGGCAGTTCCCATTTTCTCGGAGTGCTGCCCTCGCTGGGGTTCGCTCATGTGGGGCAGGCTGTGGCTTATTTGGCGGCGTTCGGCCTCGGCACGGTCTTGGCCATGGCGGGGTTTTCGGCGCTGCTTGGCGAGGTGGCCAGTCGGTGGGCGCTCCACACCCGTCACTGGTATCGCGGTTTGCTGTGGGCGTGTTCGGCGGTGGCCTTCGCTGTCGGTGGTTGGTGGTTGGTGACTGCCGGGGCTTGAGACTTTAGGAGATGCGTCGATGGGGGCCTCTGTGAATCCAGCCTACCGCGGAAGAATCGCTCCCTCTCCGACGGGGTATTTGCATTTGGGACATGCGCGGACCTTTTGGGTGGCGGATGAGCGGGCCAAGTCCCGGGGCGGAACTCTAATCCTTCGCAACGAAGATCTAGACCGCGACCGGGTTCGACCGGAATTCGTGACGGCCTTTTTGGAAGACTTGCGATGGTTTGGAATCCAGTGGCAAGAGGGGCCCGATTGCGGCGGGCCGCAGGCTCCGTATTCTCAGTCGGAGCGACGGAGCGAATACCTAGCTATCTTTGAGGTGCTTCGGTCCACCGGGTGGCTGTTTCCGTGCACGTGTTCTCGCAAAGACATCCAGTCGGCCGTCGCGGCCCCCCATGCGGCGGATGACGAACCGATTTACCCAGGCACCTGCCGGCATCGGTCGGCAGCGGAGATCCCTGTGGGGCGTCCGGTGTCGTGGCGATTCCGGGTGCCTGAGGGGGTGCCTGAGGGACAGGCCCTGAGTTGGATCGATGGCGGGCAAGGGCCGCAATCGTGGGTTGCCGGTCGCGACTTCGGAGACTTCGTGGTCCTGCGACCCGACGGCGTGCCCAGTTACCAATTGGCCTGTGTGACCGACGACCACGCCATGGGCATCACCGAGGTGGTGCGTGGGGCTGATTTGCTCGTCAGCACCGCGCGTCAAATCCTTCTGTACCGGGCGCTGGGTTGGACTGTGCCTGACTTTTTCCACTGCCCGCTCCTGACCGATGAACAGGGTGTTCGCCTGGCCAAGAGGCACGCCGCTCTGAGCCTTCGCGCGCTACGAGACCAAGGCCGCAGCCCTGCGGAGTTGCGGGAATCCTGGAAATGAAATCCCCCTCTCCAAAGCCGGAGGGCCTCGGGAGGGGGAGTGCTTTGGAACGCCAGGCGCTTCAGGTGTCCTTCAAGGAATCGTGAGGGCGTTGGCGAGGGAGAAGGTCACCGCGCCTTGGCCGGGAGGGCCCGGGAAGGTGACGCTGACGGTTTGCGGGCCGCTGGGGGCGGTGGCCGGGATGGTGAAGGTAGCGGTCACGGTGTTGCCATTGCGCTGCAAGTTGCTGCCGTTGAGGGTGCCCAGCTGGGCCGAGGTCGGAGCCACAGTCGGGGGCGGGGTCATGCCTCCCAGAATCATCGTCAGAGAGACTGTAGTTCCTCGCGCTGCCGTGTTCGGTGATACCGAGGTCAGCGTGGGGCCGCCGGGAGGAATTCCACCACCACCGCCGCCGCCTCCGCCTGTAGCCGTTCCAGTCGCGGGATCGAAGGCGGCCAGGGCCGTGTTTCGGACCCGGAAGAAGCCCGCATCGCCCGGCGTCGCCGTGCGCAGGGTGCCCTGGTCTTTCACGGCAGCGATGTTGGTCTGGGCGTTGGTCCAGGTCTTGAGATCGGTAGACCGCTCCACCGAATAGGTCCCGCCTTCCAGCGCGTTCCAGACGAGGGTGACCTCGCTCGCCGCTGCCTCCACCGAAGGCTGGACGACCACCGCCGTATTTGTGCCGCCCAAGAAGTAGGTCGTTGCACCAGTGCTGATTTCGGTGACGACGGAGCCCGTCGGGTTGCCGTGGTACGATCGGCCGATGTTGTAGGGGTACACCGGAGTTCCGTCGGCCGCCATGGCCACGAAGTAGGCGTAGGTGCCCGCGGGGAACTCCGGCGTCACGCACCAGCGGCCGTTGTGTTCATCGAGGTCATAGTCGACGCCCATCACGAACTTCTGCCCGGTGGTCGGGTGGGTGAGGTCACCCAGGAAGGCGTTGTCTTCCATGTACCGACCCAGTGGGTACTGCGTGGATACCGCTGGCCCGCTCTGGTTAGCCCCCACGCCATAGGCCCGCTGGGCCCAAGCCGGGATGGTGGAGCGGCTGCCTGTCGAGAGGTTGTCGGCGCCGCGTTGGCCATTGCGGAGTTGGAAGCCAGACGTCATGCGACGGAGGGCGCTGGTGGCGTTGGTGGCGCTGGAGAAGGCGTAGGGGCCGTACACCGGAAATCCGTCGCGCACCCAGCCGAGGATGGGCGAGTGCCGGGTTACGGGTGCGGTGGATTCACGGTACTTCCGGGTGGTGGCATCCAAATCCACATGGTCGCCCAGCAGGTAGCGCAGGGCCACCGGGTTGGCGTGGTAGTGGTGGGTGCCGCTGCCCTCCTGGTGGGCGTAGCCCGGGTCGAAGGTGGCCCCTTCATTCACATAGGCTTCCCGATTCCAGTAGCCGGTGCCCATGCCCGCCTCGGCCGCGCCGGTCCAGACGAAGCCGTCGCGAGAGTCGAACATGGCCACGCCGTCGACGAAGCAGCCGATCACTCCGAGGCCGGTCAAGGTCTGGGTCGTGGGCACGGTGGGGTTGCGCGGGATCCGGTAGAGTGTCTTCCGGTTCGTGGGCAAATTGGGGAAGGTGCCGTTGAGCCAAGGCCCCATGGGGTGCAAGGCTAGCCCGGTGGTGCGGACGTACACCCAGTCGTTGTCCGAGGCCAGTTCCTGAACGCCGGCGTAGGCGGGTTGGGACTGGGTCTGGGATCCATTGCTCCAGGTAGTGACGGAGGCACCCGACTGGAGCGCAGCGTCGTTGAGGTAAACTCGGGCGTAGCGTCCAGAATGTTGGGTGATCCAAGAATCGATTCGTGGGTCCGCAATGAGCGGCAGGGAAGCCCAGCTCAGTGCAGCGAGAAGGAGGTTCGGGTTTTTCATGGGATCTATTCGGCGAGTCGTGACGGCTTCAGTGGATCCTAGAAGTGTTAAAATCCGATGAGTCCGCGGAGCGAATTTGTTAAGGCTGTGTAAATCTCGGAGCCGATGTTCAAGGTTTGCCTAGGCGGAAAAACCGCAGGTTTTCGGTCAACTGAGGCGACGCAATGTTTTTGCCGGCCTCGGCGCGGGTGGTCTCATCGGAGAAAAACCAGGGGGTCTCGAGGGACTTGGTTTCTTGCAATTCGAAGCCGACGGCCGTCACGGGCCAGCTAAGTTGGATTTGTTCAGAACCCGGCGCGACCTCCAGTCGAGGGGCCACCGCAGAGGAGGGTCGTAGCAGCCCGCTGAGTTGCAGAGCAAAGCGGATGTCGGAACTGTCGGGAGCAAACTGATGAACCTCGACGGCGAGCACATTGGCGCCCGTACGGAACCCCTTAGGATCAACCGTGGCCTCATAAAGAGTAGTTTCATCAGTGCCACCGACGCTGGCGCTGGCCCGGGTAATAGTACTTAGGGTGCCGGAGGGGAGGTTGCTTCGGAAAATCTCGATCCCGTTCAAGTAAACAGCCGCACCGTCATCTCGGATGAGCCCGAGCGTCACGGACAGGAATCGCGCGGGGTCGTCTACCGTGAAACTGTGCCGAAACCAGGTGGTGATGTATCGAGCCGTCGTTGAGGGGCCATACTTCACGGTGGTGACGATGTTGTCGTCGCCGTAGCCAAGCGGTGCGGCTCCGATGTTCCAGGTGCTATCAACAAAGCCATTGGAGCGCCAAACCGTGCCCGCCAAGTAGCCACTGTCATAGTAACGCCATTGGGCACCCAGGGGTACGAGGGAAACCTGGGCGAGGTCGCCGGGTGCGGAGGCTTCGAGGTTAATCCCGTCCACAGAACCGGTGAGCGTCAGCGGGTTAGAAAACCCGGACGGTGTGAAGAGGTAGCCTTCAGCAATGGCCTTCAAGGTGTGTGGCCCACGGGCCAATCCGGTCAGCGTGTAGGCCCCGTCGCTGGTCGTATACGTCTGCTGGGTGTTGGACACCTCAACCCGGATGCCTGCTACCGGCTTGCCTCCCTGAAGCACACGTCCGGCTATGCGATAAGTGGACGGGTTGCCGATCCGGACCAAGACCGCCGCGCTGCCTTCGCCGCCCTTCATATCACTCACCGTGCAGCGGACCCAATATTCGCGGGCGACGGACCAGGTTCGGCTAACTTGGTTGGTGTTGGCGGCGACGATTGCGTTGTCTCCAAAGTCCCAAGAATAGGCCAGCGTGTCGCCGTCGGGATCGGTGGCATCGGCCGTGAAGGTGATGGGGGCTCCCGCGAAGGCTGAAGTGGCGCTGGCCGTGAGGGTGACACTCGGGAGTTGGTTGTTGGTGAATTTGCCCAGGTTCACCTGCAGGTCGAGCGATTCTGGGACGGTTCCGCCTTTGGCCAGCGGGGTGATGTGGATGCCGGCCGCTCGGTCGGAAAAGGTTCGGCCAATGAGCAGCGCCGAGTCGTTCTTG
>Ga0255128_1001240_pt1 | contig 11376 bp, 11 predicted proteins | sample Law_Miss_RepC_8d_FD_188562 | JGI IMG/M metagenome (GOLD analysis project Ga0255128, IMG submission 188562) | Freshwater microbial communities from St. Lawrence River, New York, United States - Law_Miss_RepC_8d | ecosystem: Environmental > Aquatic > Freshwater > River | place: USA: New York... | reverse complement strand
CTTTGATGCCGTATCCGCCAGAGGATCCACCCCTCTGGTTGCCGTCATCTGCCCCAATCCACTGCCCCTTCCCGAAGGAGGGAGGCATCCATACCATCTCCCACCAAAGACAGCCTGCCCCACGCCTTCGTGGGAGGTCGCCCCCGCGGCCGAATGGTGTTTTCCTCGTGGGAGGTCGCCCCTACGGCCGAATAGTGTTGCTCCCGTGGGAGGTCGCCCCTGCGGCCGAATGTCAAAATTGGCAATGCGCACAATCGCGAACAGGGCTCGCTGATAAAACATGAATACACCTCATCACAACATCACCCCGCCACTTTCTACTGAAAGGGCCAAGGAAATTGCCCAATCGCTGGACCTGCGTGCATTGCCGCGTGATTTTCTGGACAACCCCTACCCGGTCTACGCCGCGTTACGAGAGGCCGAGCCTTTCAAGCGCATGCCCGATGGCTCGTACTTCCTCACGCGCCATGCCGATTTGGTGGCGGTCTACCGCGATGCCAAAGTTTTCAGCTCCGACAAGCAAGTCGAGTTCGGTCCCAAATACAACCACGCACCCTTCAACCAAGCACCATTTGCTACAGCCAGTGGCGTGGCCCCGCTGTTTGAGCACCACACCAACAGCTTGGTTTTTAACGACCCGCCACTGCACACACGGGTGCGCCGTCTCATCATGGGCGCATTGACCCGACGCGCGATTGAGGCCATGGAGCCCGGTTTAATTCAGTTGGTAGACAGCCTGCTGGACCAGATGGCGTCGAAGGGCGGTGGCGACCTGATTGAAGACTTTGCCTCGGCCATTCCCGTTGAAATCATTGGCAACTTGCTCGACGTGCCGCACGCCGACCGCGAACCCCTGCGCGCTTGGTCGTTGGCTATTTTGGGTGCACTCGAACCCGCACTGACACCCGAACAAGAAACCCTGGGCAATCGCAGCGTGAGCGAGTTTCTGGCCTATTTGCGCGAATTGGTCGCTGAACGCCGCCTGCACCCCGGTGATCCGGAAAACGATGTGCTGACCCGTTTGATTCAGGGCGAAAAAAACAGCGATCAAACCACTGGAGAGGCTTTGAGTGAAGTGGAGTTGCTGCAGAACTGCGTGTTCTTGTTGAACGCCGGGCATGAAACCACCACCAACCTGATTGGCAACGCGCTGATCAGTATGCAAGAGTGGCCAGAGCAACGCCTTGGCTTGATGTCAGACCTGAAGCAGGCGCCGAGCGACGAAGCCAAACAACAGCTTTTGGACCTGGCTGTAGACGAGTTTTTGCGCTTTGAGTCCTCCAACCAACTGGGCAACCGACGCGCCGTGCAAGCCACGCAAGTCAATGGGCTGGAACTGCCAGCGGGCACGCTGGTGACCCTGTGCATTGGTGCGGCCAACCGTGATCCGGCCGTTTACGAAAACCCCGAGCAGCTCAACCTGCGCCGCAAGGGCAATAAGCACCTGGCTTTCGGCTTTGGCATTCACCAATGTGCGGGATTGAGCCTGGCCAGACTGGAGGGCCGCATCGCCATCGGTCGGTTTTTGCAGCGTTTCCCGAATTACCAGCTCACCCAAGCCCCTGTTCGCGGCGGGCGCGCCCGTTTTCGAGGCTTTTTAAACGCCCCCTTCAGCACGCGCTGAGCAGATGGATGCCCGGTGGATATCCGATCTTGCCGGGCATGACAGGCCAGAAGTCGCAGAAAAAAGCCGTGAGTGGGCGTGCAGCTTATGGGGTTGGGGGCGTTAGCAATGCGGATACGCGCAGGGTGTCCAGGCCCATGTTGACCCACACGGGGTCGGCGGCGGTTTCTCGCAGCACCAGCAAACGGTCGGCCAGCGGGGCCACGCTGGTCTGCTCGGGGTCGATCAGCAACACATGACGGGCTTGGCCTTGGTCGCTTGGGTCGTTCTCTTCGGTGAGCCGCCCGACCCAATCCAGTTTCAGCAAGACCTCGATCACTTGTCGCAGTTCGTTGGGCTCCACCCGCAGGCGTTCAGCCAAGGCATGGGTGCTGAAACCTTTTTGAACCGCTGTTCTGGCAGCTGCCAATTCGGACAATATCTCCAGCGCCAACCTGAAGCTCCAGCCTGGCCCATCGGGTTTTCGCCAAACCTGCCGTCCCAGTTCGGGCAAGCTGGAAGCCAACACCGCGCCGAGCAAAACGATCAGCCAAGTCACATAAATCCAGACCAACAAAATAGGCAAAGCGGCAAAGGTGCCGTAAATGACCGAATAAGTGGGCACTTGTGACAAATAAACAGCCAACAACTTTTTGGCCAGCTCCAAGCCCCCAGCCACCAAAAAACCAGCTGTGATGGCATGCCGCCAGCGCACCCGGGTGTAGGGCACATAAAAATACAAACCACTGACACAGGCCGTGAGCAGCAAAAACTCAAAGCCGTCCAACAGCCACCGGGTTGAGCCTGGCAACACGTCCACCACATCCCGAGATGCAGTGACGACGTAAGAGGTGATGGCCAAGCTGCCGCCCAACATGAGCGGGCCGAGGGTAATGGCAGACCAATACAGCAACACCCTTTGCTGCAACGGCCGTTGCCGTTGCAAACGCCAGATCTGGCCCAGCGTGCGTTCAATCGTCACCATCAGGGCCACTGCGGTCATGAGCACTGCCACCAAACCCACGGTACCCAGGCGGCTGGCTTTGCGAGAAAACTGGGTCAAATAACTCAGCACTTGGCGCGCAATGCTTTCAGGCACCAAGCTTTCTATCAGCCAGCGCTGAATGGTGTCCTGAAACTTGCCGAACACCGGAAAGGCCGCAAACACGGCCAAGCCCACAGCAAACAAGGGCACCAAGGCCAACACGGTGGTGAATGTGAGCGAACTGGCGCTCACGCCCAGGCGTGCATCGCGAAAGCGTTCCGCCAAAACGCCCGCCATTTGCCGCCAAGGAAATACGCTCAACTCGCGCCACCAAAGGGCGAGATGTTCGCGTAAAGAGGTCTTTAAGTGGGTAGATTCCATGCCCGGTATGATGCCACCGCAATGAACACCACTGAAAACACGCCTGCGGGCATCGATTTCACCCGTTGGATGGCCGTCGGGAGCCTGTTGGGCCTGATTATTTTGGGCTTGGCTTGGGAGCTTTGGCTGGCCCCCCTGCGCGCTGGCGGCTCTTTTTGGGCCATCAAAGTCCTGCCCTTGTGCATTCCGCTGGCGGGTTTGCTCAAAAACCGCATGTACACCTATCGTTGGGTCAGCATGCTGGTTTGGCTGTACTTTATAGAGGGCGTGGTGCGCGCCTGGGGCGATGCCTGGCCTTCGTCTGGTCTGGCCGGTTTGCAAACCTTGCTTTGCACCACCTTGTTTATAGCCTGCGCGCTGCATGTGCGCATTCGGTTCAAGGCCGCCAAAGCCACCGGTAACTTTGTACCTGTCCCCCGGGATTAAATTGCGCAACGGCAGCTAGGCCCCCACCGAGCCTTTTACAAAAGCACAGCCATGACCCGCCAAACCACAAAATATCCCGAAATCGCCAAAACTGCCGGAACGGTCATGGCCGCAGAGACCCCGTTCACCGCCGCCAACAAAACCCTGATCGACGCGCTGCGTCGGATTTGCGGCGATGCCCATGTGTTGACCCATCAAGACCCAAGCGCTGACCTGAGCCCCTGGGAACAAGACTGGCGCAAACGCGTTAAAGGCCGGGCACTGGCCGTGGTCCGACCCGGCAGCACACTCGAAGTGGCTGCGGTGGTCAAAGCCTGCGCCGCTGTCAACACGCCCATCGTGCCTCAGGGCGGCAACACCGGGCTGGTGGCGGGTGGGGTGCCCGACAGTTCTGGCCTTCAAATTGTGCTGAGCACCGGCCGCATGAACGCCATCCGGGCGATTGACAAAGACAACCTCACCTTGACCGTGGAAGCTGGATGCGTGCTGCAAAGCCTGCAAACAGCGGCCGAAAACGCCGGATTTCTGTTCCCTTTGAGCCTGGGTGCCGAGGGCAGCTGCACCATTGGCGGCAACCTGGGCACCAATGCGGGCGGCACCCAAGTGGTGCGCTATGGCAACACGCGCGATTTGTGCCTGGGCCTAGAAGTGGTGACGGCCCAAGGCGAAATTTGGCACGGCCTGAGCGGGCTGCGCAAAGACAACACCGGCTACGACTTGCGCAACCTGATGATTGGCAGCGAGGGTACGCTGGGCATCATCACGGCAGCCACCCTCAAGCTATACCCCCAGCCCGCCGCACAGCTCACCGCCTGGGCCGCCGTGCCCAACATGCAAGCGGCCGTGCAATTGCTGGGCTTGGCCCACCAACGGTTGGGGCCGGGGCTGACCGGTTTTGAGGTCATGGGCCAGTTTGCTCTGGGCTTGGTCGACAAGCATTACCCCCAGCTGCGCGTGCCTCTGTGGAAAGAAACCCCTTGGTGCGTGTTGCTGGAAAACTCGGACAGCGAAAACGAAGCCCATGCCCGCAGCCAATTTGAATCCCTGTTAGAAACCGCGCTGGAAGTGGGTTGCGTGACCGATGCGGTGGTGGCAGAAAACCTGACTCAAGCCCGCAGCCTGTGGCACATCCGCGAAAGCATCACCCTGGCGCAGGCCACTGAAGGCTTGAACATCAAACACGACATCAGCATTCCGGTGTCGCGCATTCCCGCGTTTGTGGCCGAAACCGATGCCCTGCTGGCCCGCGAAGTACCGGGCGTGCGCATGGTCAATTTCGGGCACCTGGGCGATGGCAATCTGCACTACAACGTGCAAGCCCCCGAGGGCGTGGATGGCACGGCTTTTTTGAATGCTTTTGAAGAGCGCGTCAACACCCTGGTATTCGACCAAGTGGCCCGGTTTGATGGCTCCATCAGCGCCGAGCACGGCGTGGGCGAACTCAAGGTGGGCAAACTGCCACTCTACAAAGACCCCACCGCGCTGGCCATGATGCGGGCCGTCAAAAAGGCGCTGGACCCGCAGAACCTGCTGAACCCCGGGCGGGTTTTGGGTTGAAACGTCTGTCTCAAGCCTCTCGCCTGCTGCTGCTAATTTACCTGTGCTTCATCAGCCTGGGCTTGCCCGATGGAATTTTGGGGGCCGCATGGCCTGCCATCCGTTTGGACATGCAACAACCTTTGGCCACTGTGGGCCTGATCACGATCAGCATGACGGTGTGTTCCGCTCTCAGCAGTTTGTGGGCGGCCACTCTGACCCGGCGCTGGGGCACCGGCCCGATTGTGGCAGCGAGTGGTTTGATGACCGCACTGGCTTTGCTCGGGTTTGCCAATGCGCCCTCGTTCACATGGTTGTTGCTCATGGCCATTCCCCTGGGATTGGGCGCGGGGGCGGTCGATGCCAGCGTCAACCATTTTGTGTCTGTGCACTACACCGCGCGCCACATGAACTGGCTGCATGGCTTTTGGGGCGTCGGGGCCAGCACCAGTCCATTGGTCATAGGGGCGGTCATGGCGCAAACCGGGCAATGGTCTGCGGGCGTGCTCAGCTTGGGGCTGGCGCAACTGGTGCTTTCTGGCGTGTTGTGGCTGTGCCTGCCTTGGTGGAAACAGCCCGTCAAACTTGCGCAATCCGCGGCCAGCACCGACCCTGCACCCCGGTCTGCCCTGTTGCTCCCAGCAGATTCAGTGCTTCATCCCTTGGCCGCTTGGCTGGCGCCCGCCTGTTTTTTGTTTTATGTGGGCGCTGAAATGGGCACCGGGCTTTGGGCTGCGAGCATTTTGGTGCAAGAGCGCGGCTTGAGCCTGGTGCAGGCCAGTGCAGGCTTGTCTTTGTACTTTGGTGCCATCACGGTGGGTCGCTTTGGGGTGGGCCTTGTGGCGCATCGGCTAAGCAACCGCCAGTGGGTGCAATGGGGCATCGGCTTGGCGGCGCTGGGCGCCAGTCTGTTTGCATTGCCCCTGCCCAGCCCGTTTGGCTTCATGGGCCTGGCCCTGATGGGGCTGGGCTGTGCGCCTATTTTCCCGTCGCTGATGCATGAAACGGCGCGCCGCTTTCCGCCCGAATTGGCGCGCACCCTGGTCGGCCGACAAATGGTTTTTGCCTATGCCGGGGGTTCGGTTTTGCCTGCGGGCCTGGGCTTGATCGCCACCTGGGTCGGTCTGAGCTGGGTCATGCCCTGCGTCCTGTTGCTGTTGATCAGCTTGGTTTTGGCCACGCGATGGCTCGACCGCATGACCTGAAAACCCCTTAAGCCTGGTGATTGGTAAACTTGCCTCCCATGAACACCCCTGCCCGCCCCATCCGCAGCCAATATGAAGACTTTATGCGCCATGTGTACACCACGGGCGTGCAAAAAGGTGACCGTACCGGTACCGGCACCCGCAGCGTTTTTGGCCACCAAATGCGTTTTGACCTGAACGAAGGTTTTCCGCTGGTGACCACCAAAAAGGTCTTTTTGCGAGCCATCATTGTCGAGTTGTTGTGGTTTTTGCGCGGCGACAGCAATGTCAAATGGCTGCAAGAACGCGGTTGCACCATTTGGGACGAATGGGCCCGCGAAGATGGTGATTTGGGGCCGGTTTATGGCGTGCAATGGCGCAGCTGGCCCACCCCTGGAGGCGGGCACATCGACCAGATCGGCGATGTCATGAAAACCCTGAAAGCCAACCCGGACAGCCGCCGCATCATTGTCAGCGCCTGGAACGTGGCCGAACTCGACAAAATGGCGCTCATGCCCTGTCATGCGTTCTTCCAGTTTTATGTGGCCCCGCCGCAAAACCCCGGCGAGAAAGCCAAACTCAGCTGCCAGCTTTACCAGCGCAGTGCCGACATTTTTCTGGGCGTGCCCTTCAACATCGCCAGCTACGCGCTGCTCACCCACATGGTGGCGCAGCAATGCGACATGGAGGTGGGCGATTTCATCTGGACCGGCGGCGATTGCCACATTTACAGCAACCACCACGAACAGGTGGAACTGCAACTGAGCCGTGCGCCCATGGCCTACCCGACACTGCACATCAAGCGCCGCCCCGAATCGATTTTTGACTACCAGTTCGAAGATTTTGAAGTTCAAGGCTACGAATGCCACCCGGCCATCAAAGCGCCTGTGGCGGTTTGACGGTGTCAATACGGCCTTGTCACCTGTCACCGCACGGAAATCACTTCTGCCAGAGATGAAGCTTCACCTGATTTATGCCCGCGCCCGCAATGGCGTGATTGGTGCCAACAACAGCTTGCCCTGGCACCTGCCGGAAGACTTGGCGCACTTTAAACGCACCACACTTGGACAACCCGTGATCATGGGGCGCAAAACCTGGGAGTCCTTGCCCCCCAAGTTTCGCCCCTTGCCTGGGCGGCTCAACATCGTGGTCACGCGCCAGCCCGACTGGCATGCCACAGGGGCTGTGCCCGCGCATTCCATTGAAGATGCCATGCGCCAATGCCCTGAGGCCAGCGACGCCTGGGTGATTGGCGGCGCCGAGATTTACGCCCAGGCCGCCTCTTTGGCCAGCAGTGCCGTGGTCACCGAAATCGAGCAAGACTTTGAAGGCGACGCCTTTGCCCCCGAGTTGGGGCATGACTGGGTGGTGGTGCAACGTGAAGCGCACACAGCGGCCAATGGTTTAACTTTCAGCTTTGTGACTTACCAACACAACCCCGACAAATAACAACAGCTCTCCCCTGACCGACACCATCATGAAAATCGCCACCTGGAACGTCAACTCCCTGTCCGTCCGCTTGCCTCAGGTCATGGACTGGCTGGCGACACAAAAACCCGAGGGGGGCGTGGATGTGCTGGCCCTGCAGGAACTCAAGCTCACCGACGACAAGTTTCCCATTGCCGCCTTTCAGGAGGCGGGGTATCAGGCGCAGTGGTTTGGTCCCGGGCTTTGAAGACGACATGTCCCGGGTGATTGCCGCCACCTACCCCGATGGCCAAGGTGGCCAAGTGCGCGTGATCGGCGCTTATTTCCCCAACGGGCAAGCCCCTGACAGCGACAAGTTTGTCTACAAAATGCGCTGGCTCGATGCCTTGCGCGATTGGGTCGGACAAGAAATGAAGAGTCACCCCCAACTGGTGCTGTTGGGCGACTACAACATCACCTTTGACTCGCTCGACATGTGGGACCCGGTGGCCTTGGCAGGCACCATCCATTGCACCGATGCCGAACGCGAAAAATTGCAAGCCTTGGTTGATTTGGGTTTAACAGACAGTTTTAGGCTGTTTGAACAGCCCGAGAAAAGTTACAGCTGGTGGGATTACCGCGAGTTCGCATTCCGGCGCAATCGGGGCCTGCGGATTGACCATATTTTGATTTCCGAAGCGCTCAAAGCCCGCGCCACCGCGTGCGTGATCGACCGGGCCCCACGCAAAAACGAACGCCCCAGCGACCACGCCCCCGTGGTGCTGACACTGGGCAACTGAAATACCACGCTCGTACAGTCAGTTACCTGTTTCCTAACCCGTCACCCCCGACCTGATCGGGGTCCATGCCGCTTTCTGTCACCCCCGACCTGATCGGGGGTCCATGCCTTCGGTGAGCATGGATACCCGGTCTAGCCGGGTAGGACAAACACAAGCCGGGTACAACAAACATACGCCGGAAATGACAAATAGAAGCCGGGAATGACAAAGTGGTGTGGGAGCGAGCCCCTGCTCGCGAATGTGTGCCGGAGCCACTGCAAATATTCGGCCGCAGGGGCAGCCTCCCACGGGGAGCATGGATACCCGGTCTAGCCGGGTATGACAAACATACGCCAGGTGTGACCAAACGCGGAAACTCAAGCGCTTTGGGGCATCAAAAACTCGCGGCTGATGCGGCCACCTAGTGAATTCACGCGCTCTAGGAACTGCGTCAAATACGCGTGCAAGCCTGTAGCCAAAATTTCATCAATGCGGCCAAAGGCCAGTTCTGCACGCAAACGCCCGGCTTGACGCAAGGTGTCACTTTCGGGGTCATGCGAGACCAGCTTCAAATTGGCCAGCACTTCGTTCAGGCTGGCGTGCAAAGAGCGAGGCATGTCCGGGCGCAAGATGAGCAATTCAGCGACTCGCTCAGGGCGAATCACGTCGCGGTAAACCTTGCGATACACCTCAAAACCGCTCACGCTGCGCAAAATCGCGCTCCAGTGATAAAAGTCGTATTCCTGCGTCACCTCGGTTTCGGTGCCACTGTAATTAGGAGCCCCAAAAAAGTCGTTTTGCATGGCATGGAACTTCACATCGACCAGTCGGGCGGTGTTGTCGGCACGTTCCAAAAAAGTGCCCATGCGCATGAAGTAAAGCGATTCATCCATGAGCATGGTGCCCACCGTGACGCCGCGAGACAGGTGCGAGCGAAACTTGACCCATTCAAAAAACTGCCCCGGATCACGCTCAAATTCACCGCTTTTGAGCATGCGGTTGACCTCAAGCCAGGTCTGATTTTGGGTTTCCCACACCTCGGTGGTGAGCGTGCCCCGCACAGCGCGGGCGTTTTCACGGGCAGCACGAAGGCAAGAAATGATCGACGAAGGGTTGTTTTCGTCCTTCACCATGAAGGCCATGACATGGCGCGGGGTGATGGTTTTGTACAGCGCCAAATAAGAGGGCAACAATTCGCTGATGGACAAAATGCCCTCCCAACCCGCTTCTGCGGCAGCAGCTGATTGGGGCAACAAAGAGGTCTCGTAGCTCACATTGAGCATGCGGGCCGTGTTTTCTGCCCGCTCCATGTAGCGGGACATCCAAAAAAGGTGGTCGGCGGTTCTTGAAAGCATGTGTGTCCCCTTGTCAGTCCTGCAATATCCAAGTGTCTTTGGTGCCGCCGCCTTGGCTGCTGTTCACCACCAATGAACCCTCTTTCAGGGCCACACGGGTCAAACCACCGGGCACCATTTGAACGGTGCGTCCACTCAGCACAAAGGGCCGCAAATCGATGTGCCTGGGCGCGATACCGCTTTCGACAAAGGTCGGGCAACTCGACAAGCTGAGCGTTGGCTGAGCAATATAGCCCTCGGGGTTGGCCAGCAAAGCCCCTCTGAAACTTTCAATTTCGGCTTTAGTGGAGGCCGGGCCGACCAACATGCCATAACCGCCCGCACCGTGCACCTCTTTGACCACCAGGTCTTTCAGGTGGGCCAGGGTGTATTGCAAGTCTTCGGGTTTGCGGCACATGAAGGTCGGGACATTTTTGAGAATCGGTTCTTCGCCCAGATAAAACTTGATCATGTCCGGCACATAGGGGTAGATCGACTTGTCGTCGGCCACGCCCGTACCCACAGCATTGCAAATGGCCACATGCCCGGCCTTGTAGGCATCCATCAAGCCCGCACAACCCAGCGTGGAGGTGGGACGGAATACTTTGGGGTCCAGAAAATCGTCGTCCACCCGGCGGTAAATCACGTCCACCCGCTTCGGGCCACGCGTGGTTCGCATGTAAACAAACTTGTCCTTGACGAACAAATCCTGCCCTTCAACCAACTCAACCCCCATTTGTTGGGCCAAAAAGGCATGCTCAAAGTAAGCACTGTTGTACATGCCGGGCGTCAGCACCACCACGGTGGGCTCGGCCGTGGTAGCGGGGCTGGAGGCGCGCAATGTCTCCAGCAACAAGTCCGGGTAGTGCGCGACCGGGGCCACTCGGTGCTGGCTGAACAAATCCGGGAAGAGCCGCATCATCATCTTGCGGTCTTCCAGCATGTAGCTCACCCCGCTGGGCACCCGCAAATTGTCTTCCAGCACGTAATATTCGCCGTTGCCCTGTGCATCCGGGGCGCGCACGATGTCGATACCGCTGATGTGTGAATAAATTTGGTTGGGCACATTCACACCCACCATTTCGGGCCGGAATTGCGCGTTGTTTTCGATCTGCTCACGCGGCACCACGCCCGCCTTGAGGATTTCTTGATCGTGGTAAACATCGTGAATGAACCGGTTCAGGGCCGTGACGCGCTGCACCAGACCGGCTTCCATGCTGTGCCATTCTTGTGCGGCAATCACCCGGGGAATCAGGTCAAACGGAATCAATCGCTCGGTCCCGGCGCCGTCTTCGTCCTTCTCGCCATAAACGGCAAACGTGATGCCCACCCTTCGGAAAATCATCTCAGCCTCTTCCCGGCGCGAAGCCATGGATTGGCTGTCCTGGGCTTTCAACCAGCGGGCATAGGTAAGGTAGTGGTCCCTGACTTCACCCGGATCGCCTGCGCTGGGCAGGCGGCTGTACATCTCATCGAATTGGCGCATAGCTCGTTACTCCTGAAACTAATTTAGCAAGATACATACCTACCTAACTTAACCCGCATCAAGTCTGGGCTCTGAACCAGTCTTTTCAGTGCGCGCCATCCCTTGATGTGGAAGCAAGCCCCTGCTCGCGAATGTGTGCCGGAGCCACTGCAAATATTCGGCCGCAGGGGCAGCCTCCCACGGGAGCAACACACATTCGGCCGCAGGGGCAGCCTCCCACGGGAAGACAATGACAGCAACCCACCTGTCACCCCC
>Ga0255128_1001237_pt1 | contig 11391 bp, 9 predicted proteins | sample Law_Miss_RepC_8d_FD_188562 | JGI IMG/M metagenome (GOLD analysis project Ga0255128, IMG submission 188562) | Freshwater microbial communities from St. Lawrence River, New York, United States - Law_Miss_RepC_8d | ecosystem: Environmental > Aquatic > Freshwater > River | place: USA: New York... | reverse complement strand
TACCGGGATCGAGCAGCAGATCCAGCCGTTCACGTACCAGTAATTTGCCCTGCGCGCGCACGCGCTTGATCTCATGCGGCGGACGTTGGTGGCGCGTGATTTCCATGCGCTCGCGAAAATTCGCGACGATGGCGCTCATGGCTTGATGGTTTCGCCGGAACGCTTCGGATGCGGTGTCGATGCGGGAGTCGATGCGTTTCATCAATAAGTCCTCAGAGGTCTTGCAGCGTCACCAGGGTGGACTTGAGCGCGAAGGTTTTGCCGACGTCAAAGTGGACAGTCTTGACCCGGGCGTCGCGCGGTGCCGTCAGCGTGGTTTCCAGCTTCATGCTTTCGATCACGATGAGCGGTTGGCCCGCGTGCACGGCATCGCCGGCTGCCACATTAACCGAAATCACCGTGCCGGGCATCGGTGCCTGCAGCAAGTCGGAAGCGGCACCCGCCCGGTTGCCACCGGAAGGTACGCTGAGATCGATCACTTCGACTTCAAGGGCACCGGTGGCCGCACTGTGCACGAATCGGCTGTCGCCTTGCGCGGCGATCCAGACGGTTTGCGAGCGCTGATCCACGGTTACCCGCCAACGGCCATCAGGCAGCGCCTTCCCCTGCATCTCGAATTTGCGTTCGCCATGGCTGACGTGGAACACGCCATTCGCTCCAGGTGTTACCACGAGATCATGGGGCTGGCCATTGATGACATAGCGACGGCGCATCGTCAATTCCTCCAGGGGCCCATGGCTGCGTGCATCGCGGGAATGGCGTGCATGGCGCGCAACAGTTCGCGGTCGGCGAGCACCGCCGATGCGAGTACCAGGTCGATGTCATCGGGCGTGAGAGACTCGCGCAGCTCGTCGGCACAGCGTGCCAGCATGTCGGTGTCGGCCTGGCCAGCACGGAACTCGGCATGGCGCAGTACCCGCGTAAGGTAGCGTGCGTTGGTGGTCAGACCCAACAGCACCGATTGCTCCAGTGCCTGCGCCGAGCGCTCGATGGCTTGTGAGCGGGTGTTGCCGTGGCAAATGATCTTGGCGATCATGGGGTCAAAAGAGGTTCCCACCGACTGGCCTTCACGCACGCCCGCATCCACTCGCACGCCTGGCCCGCAAGGCGGTTTCCAGCAGAGGATGTCACCGGTGGATGGGCGAAAATCATGCGCGGCATCTTCCGCGTACAGGCGGCACTCTATGGCGTGCCCCGACTGGGTGATGTCCGCCTGGGTGTAGCCGAGCGGCTCACCCTGGGCAACGCGCACCTGTTCGCGAACGAGGTCAAAGCCCGTGACCATTTCGGTGACCGGGTGTTCGACCTGCAGACGCGTGTTCATCTCGAGAAAGTAAAACTCGCCACCAGCGCCGTAGATGAACTCCACGGTGCCGGCGCCGCGATAGTTGACGGCGCGGGCAATGCCGGCTGCGGCCTCGCAAATCTCGTGGCGCTGCGCGGGTGACAGAGCCGGGGAGGGGGTTTCTTCAATGATTTTCTGGAAGCGTCGCTGCACTGAACATTCACGCTCCCAGAAATGCACCAACTGGCCATGCGCGTCGCCCAGCACCTGTACCTCGATGTGCCGCGGGCGCTCGACGTAGCGCTCGACGAAGAGGCGGCCGTCGCCAAAGTAGCGCTCGCCTTCGCGGCGCGCGGTCTCGATCTCGCGATCCAAAACGGACAGGTCACGCACGATGCGCATGCCCTTGCCGCCACCGCCGGCTGAAGGCTTGATCAGCAGTGGCGCGCCGAGCGCCCTAGCGCGCTCGACGAAGCTGGCCGGGTCATCGTCCTCGATGGCGCTCGGCGCTACCGGAAAGTCGCGTTTGGCGACGAAGGTGCGCGCGCGCACCTTGTCGCCCATCAGTTCGATGGTGTCCGAACGCGGGCCAATGAAGACGATGCCAGCAGCGTCTAGCGCACGCGCAAACGCAGCGTTTTCAGACAGGAAGCCGTAACCGGGATGCACCGCCTGTGCCCCGCTGTGCCGACACGCTTCGACCAGCTGCGCGATATCGAGGTAGGCAGCCACGGGTGTCGAGCCGTGCAATTCGACCGACTCGTCAGCCTCCAGCACGGCCGGGCTATCGGCGTCCACCGCGTGGTGGGCCACCACGGTGGCGAGCCCCATGCCCTTGAGTGTGCGTAGGATCCGCAGCGCGATTTCGCCACGGTTGGCGATCAGAACTTTTTGAAACACGGGCGGAACCAGCTGTACGGCGGGTGACGGTCAATGCATGCAACGGCGTCTGGTATCAATCGAGGACGGGGATGGGGTCGGACACGCGCTCGAAGCGGGAGTTTTTGGCGTCCGAACGCAACACGAGCACGCTGCTCGGCGCGTGCCGGTAGTTGGGGCCAAAACTGATTGGAGAAGCCAGCCCATCGGTGCTGAAGTTCTTGGTTGTTTCCAGCTTCTCGACGACACACGCGCGGGTCAGCGCCTTGCCACAGCGGCGGATCGCGTCTTCCATCAGCAGCGCACCGACATAGGCTGTGATCGAATAGCGGTTGAGCATCTTCTGCTCGTCGGCTGACAGATACTTCTGTGCCAACCCCATGAACTTGGCCATGCCTGGCACCGACAGGTCGGTCAGAGGCGGGACATAGTCGGCGACGAAGTAGCCATCGCCCGCAGCGCCGGCGAGCGCCTGAACAGGGGTCAGGTGGGCCGAGTGCACCGCAAGGATGGTCAGCGGCATCTGGTTTTTGGCGGCTTCCTTCATCAGCATCGAATGCTCGGCCACCACGCCGCCCGATGCGAGAAAGGTTGCACCCACCTGCTTCAGACTCAGCATCTCCGCCGAGAAGTCCTTGGTGCCACGCTTGAAGGAGATCTCGGACACGCTGTTGAGCCCCAGCTCCTTGATCGCCTTCTGGTAGCCGCAACGCACGTCGCTGCCAAACTCGTCATCCTGATAGACCAGTGCAAACTTCTCCTTCTGCAGCTTGCTCGCCACCATGTACTTCATGGCGGAGCTCAACTCCTGACAATAGGTTGGGCCCACCACGAATACCGTTTTGTTCGGTGGCGTGAAATGCGCCGCTGCCACGGCCATGGCGTTGATGGTTGGCAAGCGCTGCTCGTTGATGTAGGGCAGCATGGCTTGCAGCATGGCTGAACCCGAGGTGCCGATCAGGCCGAAGATGCCTTCCACGTCGACCAGTCGCTTGACGCCCTGCACGGCACGCTGGGGCACGTAGCCGTCGTCCTCCTGACGAATTTCCAACTTGCGGCCGTTGATGCCACCGCGGGCGTTGACGTCTTGTTCCCATACCCGCAAGGCAAGCATGTGGGCCTTGCCCAGCAGGCTAGGGGGACCGCTGACGGGCGTCACCGAGCCGAGGACGATTTTGGTGTCGGTCACGCCGGGGTCGGCAGCGGCGGCGGTCGTGGCCGTCAGGCCGATGACCATGCTGAGCAGACTGGTGGCGGCATATCGAAAGTATTTGCGTGTCATGAAAAGGCACTCCTGGTCGAGAATTGGGGGTAGGGCTAGTGGCGCGTCGTCAGGGTCACTTGGCGCTCAAAAATTCAGAAGCTCGCTCGAATTTCCCGGCGCTGGCATTCGCTTTGAGCAAAATAGGGCGGGTTCCCGACTGTCGAATATTGGGCCCGAAGGTCAAGGGCGCCATGATGCCGTCGCTGGTGAAGTTTTTGGTCTGCTCAAGCTTCTCAACCACGCAGGCACGCGTGAGGTTTTTGACACAGGCATTGAGCGCTGATTCGAGCAACTGGACACCCACATAGGCGGTCAATGAATACCGGTTCATGCCCTTGACCTCATTGGCTGAAAAGTATTTGTAGGTCAGTGCGGTGAGTTTGCCGATGCCTTGGGTTTCAGTGTCGGTCACTGGAGGCACATACTCGGCGACGTACATGCCGTCCGCTGCCGGGCCGGCCAGGGCCAGCACCGCAGGCAGATGCGAAGGGTGAGCGGCCAGGCGCACGACTTGCATCTGGTTCTTCGCGATCTCTTTGAGCATGGCGGCGGTTTCGGTGATGATGCCGCCGGTCAGCACAAAGGTGGCGCCGGCGCGCTGCACGCTTAACACCTCGGCGGAAAAATCCTTCGCTCCGCGTTTGTAGGCAACTTCGATGCTGCTTTTCAAACCGAGCTCTTTCAGGGCCTGGTCGTAGCCACACTTGACATCGACGCCATAATCATCCTCCTGAAATATCAGGCCGAACTTGGAGCCCTGAAGCTTCTGAGATGTCACCAGATGCTTCATGCTGGCAGAGACCTCCTGACAGTAAGTTGCACCGATATTGAACAGCGTCTTGCGCGGTGGGTTGAAGTGGGCGCTGTTGACCGCGATGTGGTTGATCGCGGGGATCTGCTGCTCGTCGATGATGGGCAGCATGGCCAGCAACTGCGATGAGCCGGAGACTCCGATCAAGCCAAAGACATGATCAACATCAATCAGTTTTTTGAGGCCCTGGACGGCGCGCTGCGGCACATACCCGTCGTCCTCGATGCGAATGTCGACCTTGCGCCCGCCGATGCCGCCGCGCGCATTGACGTCTTGTTCCCAGACTCTCAAGGTCGTGGCAATTGCCTTGCCGATAATGCTGGGCGGGCCGCTGAGCGGCATCACGGCACCGAGCACGAGTTTGTCGTTCGTGACCCCGGGGTCTGCCGCCAGCGCGCTGCCGAAGGTCAGTGTGGCGAGTGCGCTGAGGCAAAGGCGCTGGGTCAGCTTCTGTAGTGTTCGCATCTCAGGTCTCCTATGGAATAAGCAGCGCGTGTGCTGCGGGGTCAGAAACGGAAGGGCCAGTGGGTCCAGTAGTGCTTGATGTCGCGCCATCGGCCCATCAGGCCATCGGGCTCAAAACGCAGGAACAACACAATCGCGAGCCCATAAATGACGCCTTTGATCTCATAGGCGGCAGTGGAGCCCGATCCGCCAAAGCTGGCGCCGATCATGCCGAATACGAAGCCCAGGCTCTCATTGAGCAGGACGATGAAAGCCGTGCCGAGCAAGGCTCCGGCCACCGAACCCAGGCCACCCACGATGAGCATGGAGAGCGCCTCGATCGATATCAGCAGGCTGAAGCTGTCCACGTTCAGGTAGCGTGTGTAATAGGCCAGCAGGCCCCCGGCGATGCCGGTGTAGAAGGCGCTGACCATGAACGCCAGCAACTTGTAGCGGACCAGGTTGACGCCCATGGCCTTGGCTGCGATGTCGTGCTCCCGAATCGCCAGGAACGCCCGGCCAATGCGGCTGCGCAGGATGTTCAGGGTGATGAAGGTGAACACCACCAAAAAGGCCAGCACCACGTAATAGTAGCCGCGCTCGGCGCCCAGTGCCTGACCGAACAGGGAGGGCTGCGGCACCGTCAGGCCTTCCGAGCCACCGGTGAGACTGCCGCCGTTGAGGATCAGGTGGTTGATGATCACGGCGAACGCCATCGTCGTGATGGCGAGATACAGGCCCTTGAGGCGCAGTGACGGTATGCCCACGATGATCCCGGCGACGGCAGCGCTCACGCCGCCGGCGAAGATGGCCGCCAGCATCGGCCAGCCAAGTTTGCCGGCCACGATACCGGCCGTGTAGGCGCCGACCGCCAGAAAGCCCGAGTGCCCGAGCGAGATCAGCCCGGTCGTCCCGGTCAGCAGGTTCAGGCCCAACACCCCCACCGCTGTGATCAGCAGCAGCAGAATGACGGAGACATAGTACTTCGACAGCAGCAGTGGCGCGGCCGCCAGCAATGCCACCAGCAGACACGACCAGACGATGACAGGGACGGAGTCGGTCAGCGCCAGCAATTGACGATAGTTTTGTTTGAAATTTCCGCTACGCATCAGACACGCTCGATTTCAGGTTTGCCGAACAGGCCATAGGGTCTGACCATGAGAACGACGAGGATCAAAAGAAAACCAGCGATCTCCTTCATGCCGCGGCCGATATAGCCTTCCGACAGATTCTCGACCACCCCGATCAGAATGCCGCCTAGCGCGGCACCGAACACCGAGTCCAGCCCGCCCAGAATGACTGCCGGAAAGCTGCGCAGACCGGTCGTCCACATGCCGGGGTTGACGTCGTAGATCACGCCGATCAACACGCCGGCAATGGCTGCGAGCCCGGCCGACAGGGCCCAGGACAAGGCGAAGATGCGCTTGACATTGATGCCCATCAGCAGGGCTGCGGTTTGCACGTTGGCGGTGGCGCGCATGGCGATGCCGATCCGCGAATAGCGAAAGAAAGTCCAGAGGCCGAGCAGCACGACCGCCATCAGCCCAACGGCATACAGCTGCGCCGGGTACAGACCGGCCGGGCCGATCCTGATGACCTCCGTTGGCAGGCCCGCATTGAGCGGCATGGGGTCGGCGCCCCAGATCAGCACCACCACCGAGCGCAGGATCACGGCCAGGCCAATGGTCACCATCACCGTGGAAAACACCGGCTGACCGAGCATCGGACGGATCAGCAAGACCTCGATGAGCAGGCCGATCAGCACCGAGGCGACGGTCGTCAGCAGCAGCATCGGCCAGAAGCCAAATTGGAAGGTGCCGGCCAGGGTGAAGGCGATGTAGGACACCAGCATCATCAGCTCGCCCTGGGCGAAGTTCACCACGCCGGTGGCGCGGTAGATCATGGCAAAGCCCATGCCGATGAAGCCGTAGACCAGGCCGACGGCGATGCCGGAAATGACCAGTTGCAGAAAATAGTCCATCAGCCCGCCCCTCCACCGTAGATGATCGCGATCTCTTTGGAGAAAGTTTTTTCGATGACGTTGCGGCGCACTTTCTGGGTGGCGGTGAGTTCGCCGTCGTCGTGGTCGAGTTCCTTCTCCAGGATCAGGAACTTGCGGATGTTCTCGACCCGGGCAAACAGCTTGTTCACGCGCCTGACGTTCTCGTCGATCAGTTCGCGCACCTCGGGCAGCGCGGCCAGGCTCTTGTAGGTGGTGTAGGCCAACTTGCGCTCCTGGGCCCACTTGCCCACTGTTTCGTAGTCGACCTGGATCAGCGCCGCCAGATAGTGGCGTCCGTCGCCCAGGATGATGGCCTCGCGCACATACAGGCTGTCCTTGAGCGCGTTTTCGATCTCGGACGGCGCGATGTTCTTGCCGCCGCTGGTGATGATGATGGCCTTCTTGCGGTCGACGATCATCAGCTCGCCGTTGTCAGCCAGCGCCACGATGTCGCCCGTGTGTAGCCAGCCGTCGATCACGGTTTTGGCGGTGGCGCTCTCGTCGTGGAGATAACCCTTGAACACGGCGGGGTGCTTGACGATGAGCTCGCCGTCTTCGGCGATCTTCCAGTTCAGGCCGTCGATGGGCAGGCCTGTGGCGCCCAGTTTGACAGCTTTTTCATGCTGGAAGAAAATCACGCCGCCGGACTCGGTCATGCCGTAGACTTGGTACACCGGAATGCCTAGAATACGGAAGAACTTCAGTACCTCGGGCGAGACGCTGGCGCCGCCACAGAAGCCGCACTGCATGCGGTCCAGGCCGATGAATTTCTGCAGATTGCGAAACATCATCAACCACAGCACGAAGAAGCGCAGGCGATCCGACAGGCTGCGCTGGCCCCCTTGCGCCTCGACTTTTTCGAACAGACGACGCCCGGCATCGAGGCAATGCTTGAAAGCCCAGCGCTGAAAGCGCGAGGCGTCCTGCATGCGGATCAAAATGCCTTGCTGCAGCTTTTCCCAGATGCGCGGCACACCCAAAAACACCGTGGGTGCGATCTCGCGCAGATTGACGGCCACCGTGTCGATCGATTCGGCGTAGTTGACCACACCGCCGGTGAGCAGGTGCAAGACCGTCGAGAAGGCACGCTCGGCCACGTGGCACAACGGCAGGTAGCAGACCACCTCGTAGTTTTGGCGGTCCAGTTTGAAGTGGGTTTTGAGCTTGTCAACGGTGACGATCAGGTTGCGGTGCGAGAGCATCGCGCCCTTGGGCGGACCGGTGGTGCCCGAGGTATAGACCAGCATGCAGGTGTCGTCGGGCTGGGTGTCCTCGATGGCGCGATCAAAGGTGCCCGCGTGCTGGGCCGATGCCGCAGCGTATTGGTCGCCAAGCTCGAGCACGTCGTCGAACGACATCAGCTGGTCGTGCTTGTAGCCGCGCATCCCCTTCATGTCGGCGCAGATGATCTTCACCAGGTCGGGCAGGCCGGTGGCGTGCTTGTCCATGGCGTCGAGCACCTTGTCGACCTGCTCCTGGTCGCCGCAGACCACGAACTTGCTGTTCGAGTGGTGCACGATGTATTGCAGTTCCGGCCACGGGTTGGTGGGGTAGATGCCGACCACAATGCCACCGATGGCCTGCGTCGCCAGGTCGGAGAACATCCAGTGGGGGCTGTCCTCGCTGGCAATGGCCAGGCGGTCCCCCTTTTCGAATCCGAGGGCCTTCAGGCCGTGAGCGAAGCGGCGAGCGGTCTCCAGATAGTTCTGCCAGGTCATCCGGTTCCAGATGCCGTAATCCTTCTCGCGAAACGCTAGTGCATCGGGAAAGCGCTGTGCCCAGTGCTGGAGCAGCTTGGGGAATGTGGTGTTGCCGTCGCGCAGCAAGGCGTCCAGGTTGTCGATCATGCGGCCTCCTTGGTCTTGCTGCCCAGGTAGGCGTCGATCACGGCCGGGTTGGCCGATATCTCGGCCGGCGTGCCCTCGCCGATCTTGCGGCCGAAGTTGAGCACGCAGATGCGGTCGGAGATGTCCATCACGATGCCCATGTCATGCTCGACCATCAGCACCGTGATGCCCAGTTCGTCGCGGATGTCAAGCACGAAGCGGGCGATGTCTTCGGTTTCTTCACTGTTCATGCCCGACACCATTTCGTCCAGCAGCAGCAGCTTGGGCTCGGTGGCCAAGGCGCGCCCGAGCTCGACCCGCTTTTGCAGGCCATAGGACAGGGTGCCCACCGGCATGTTGCGGATTTCCTCGATTTCGAGGAAGTCGATGATCTCTTCCACCTTGCGGCGGTGTTCGAGCTCCTCGCGCCGCGCCCGTCCGAAGAACCACGAGGCATCCAGCACGTTGGTGGCCATGTGGCAGTGGCGACCGACCAGCAGGTTGTCCACCACGCTGGCATGTTTGAACACTGCCAGGTTCTGGAAGGTCCGACCGATGCCGATGGCGGCAAGGCGGTGCGCCGGCATGCCGGTGATGTCGTGGCCATCGAAATGCACGGTGCCGCTGCTGGGCTTGACGACGCCGCTGATCATGTTGAAGGTGGTCGTCTTACCGGCCCCGTTGGGGCCGATCAGGGAATAGATTTCACCGCGCCGGACGTGAAAACTGACACCGGCAACGGCTTCGACGCCGCCGAAGCGCTTGGACAGGGTTTCGACCCTTAACAATGTGTCGTTCATGTTTTTTCTCAGGAGAGCCAGCGTTTGCGCCGCTTGTAGTGCTTCACGTCGCGCATGTTCTTGCGCGATCCGCCTTCGCCGAAGCCGAGGTAGAACTCGCGCACGTCGTCGTTGCGCAGCATCTTGTCGGCCTCACCGTCGAGCACCACGCGGCCGTTTTCCATGATGTAGCCATAGTCGGCAATGACCAGCGCCATCTGTGCGTTCTGCTCCACCAGGAGAATGCCCATGCCTTCTTGACGGCACAGGCGGGTGATGATTTCAAAAATCTCTTCGCTGATCTGTGGCGCCAGACCGAGCGTGGGCTCGTCGAGCATCAGCAGTTTCGGGGACGACATCAGCGCGCGGCCGATGGCCACCATCTGCTGTTCGCCGCCCGACAGGTAGCCCGACACCGTGCTGCGTTTTTGCACCAGACGCGGGAACAGCCCATACACCATCTCCATCTGGCGCCTGGCGTCGGTCAGACTGCGCGTGTAGCCGCCCATCACGAGGTTTTCCTCGACCGTCAACTGGTCGAACAGGCGGCGCCCCTCGGGCACCATGACCACGCCGGCGCGCACGATTTCGTCCGGCGCCAGGCCGGTCAGCTGGCGGTTTTCAAACGTGATCTGGCCACCCTTGATCTCACCGTCTTCCGGATATAGAACGCCCGAAATGCCTTTGAGCGTGGTTGATTTCCCGGCCCCGTTGGAACCGAGCAGGGCGACTATGCGACCTTTGCCGACGGCCAATGAGGCCTCTCGCACCGCCTCGATGGTGTTGTCGTAAACGATCTGGACATTGGTGAGATTCAGCATGACAGGCCGTTCCTTGCGCCGTGCTGCAGGGGCTCAACCATTGAACGGGTTTGCCGGTCGAGCGTAGTGGAGGGGTGCGCCAGGATGGCAGCCGCAGTCGTGCAGACCTTCGGCTCGGATGGGCCGGATTCATGGGCGCGACCATGGCCTCTGGTTTCCAGGGTACCGGTCGGGGGGGCAGTGAATTTTCTCAAAGTTTGTCCCGTGTTGGCCGTGTTGGCCGTGTTGGCCGTGTTGGGTAGGCGGCGTGCCTGCCTTGTGCCTTGTCGTTCTGCGAGGCATGCATCATGCCTTGTTCATGGACGTTAATCTAACGGTAGTTAGATTAACGTCAACTCGGGAAATCCCCTATGCCGGTGCCGACGACTCCGGTTGTGAGTGCGAGCGGCAACTTTCTGCCCAGGCTCGCTTCCGGATGGGACTCAGTGATTCAGCGTCTCTCGGCTACATCCCCGCATAGTTCGGCCCGCCGCCGCCTTCGGGCGTGACCCAGACGATGTTCTGCGTCGGGTCCTTGATGTCGCAGGTCTTGCAGTGCACGCAGTTCTGCGCGTTGATCTGCAGCCGGTCCGAGCCGTCGTCGTTCTTCACGAACTCGTACACGCCGGCTGGACAATAGCGGCTCTCGGGGCCGGCGTATTTCGCCAGGTTGATCTGCACCGGCACGTCGGTGTCCTTGAGCGTCAGGTGCGCGGGCTGGTTTTCTTCGTGGTTGGTGTTGGACACAAACACGCTGGAGAGCCGGTCGAAGGTGAGCTTGCCGTCGGGCTTGGGGTAGCTGATCTGCGGCATCTCCGCGGCCGGGCGCAGGCAGGCGTGGTCGACCTGGGTGCGGTGAATCGTCCAGGGCGGACGCTTGATGCCGAGTCTGGGCAGCAGCCACTGTTCAATGCCGGTCATCAGGGCGCCGACGAGGCTGCCTTTCTTGAACCACTGCTTGAAGTTGCGCGACTGGTCGAGTTCGGTGTGCAGCCAGCTGTTTTCGAACGCAGCGGGGTAGGCGCTGAGTTCGTCGCTGCTGCGTCCGGCGGCCAGGGCTTCAAACGCGGCCTCGGCGGCCAGCATGCCGCTCTTGATGGCGGCGTGGCTGCCCTTGATGCGTGCGGCGTTCAGGTAGCCGGCATCGCAGCCGATCAGCGCGCCGCCAGGGAACACGGTCTTGGGCAGGCTGAGCAGGCCGCCGGCGGTGATGGCGCGCGCGCCGTAGCCGATGCGCTTGCCGCCTTCGATGTGGGCGCGAATGGCCGGGTGGGTCTTCCAGCGCTGCATTTCCTCAAAGG
>Ga0255128_1001234_pt1 | contig 11420 bp, 6 predicted proteins | sample Law_Miss_RepC_8d_FD_188562 | JGI IMG/M metagenome (GOLD analysis project Ga0255128, IMG submission 188562) | Freshwater microbial communities from St. Lawrence River, New York, United States - Law_Miss_RepC_8d | ecosystem: Environmental > Aquatic > Freshwater > River | place: USA: New York... | reverse complement strand
GATCAGCGTCATCGAAATATGGCGAGATGATTTCCAGGTAGCCCCCATTCATTTGTCTACCAATCTGGCGACTTAGAAACTCAGGTAAGCTCTCGCCGCCTCGGTAGAAGTGCGACTGCAACTCACCCGCGACCGACTTTTGTTTCCGTTGTTCGCTGGCCCGCAAAAAAGTAAGGATGTCGTCAATCGCGTTGTGAGTCGTTCCACCAGGGCTTCTGCGCTTTATTGACTGCAAGAACTTTGTTACATCCTCCTTCAACCGATTCTTGTCGCCATACGCCATTTCTTCGACATGGCAACATTCGATATTCTCCCACCATCCCGATCGCGTTAGATTTGCTGACATACAAGCAAAGATCAAATACAACTGACGTTCGTTGTTTTCGTCCGCCTCCTCATCCTCCACCAGCAAGAAGACGTTCTTGGGATGAAAGATCGCATTATGTTGGATCGGAATGTAGCGAACATCCAACTTTGCAGATCCCGCATCGCCGACGACTAGCCCACCTGCATCGTAGTACACCGCGATTTCTCCCTCGAGATCACGAATCGCGTCCTCCAATTGCAGTAGTCGAATTGCCGAAGCGTGGCTCAGGCCTATGTCGAAGAATACTGGCAATACTTCCTGTTCAAAGAAGCCAGGATCGAACTGGTAAGTCAGAAGCACCGCAGACCGCAAACGACGCCCTTCCATTCGAAATTGAAAGTGATCCGATAGTGCCTCACGCGGAATCTCAGTCATGCGGCTTCTCCCACAGGGTGCGAGTAACGCTTCGCAGTGAATCCAGGAAGTAGGGAAAACGCCATAACTGTCCGAGCTCATCGCGAGCGGGGAGTTTTCCATTTTCCTCTTTGTATCGCACAGTAAGCTTGCCTCGACTGGTTTCGATCCAGGCGGCTCCACCACGAGTTGCCATCACACTCAAGTTCTGCTGAGCCAGGAGATCGATTACTTCAACAAAACGTCCACTGCACATTGCATGTCCAATCGCTACCCAGCGATCGCCCACAGTAGTGTCTCCTCCACTCCACTGGCCGTGCATGCTGCCGAGCGAATCGGATTCAATCGTCGACAATCCTTCACCCCATTGCTTTTCAATTGAAGCAACGACCGCTTTGATCGGGCAGCCATCCGAGCCAAGAAGGTAATCAAAAAGAAGCGACGTTGGCGCAAGCACAGACTCTGTTATTCGGATTTGTTCCAGATTAAATGCCAACGGCTGCCAATCACCGCCGCGACTGTTCGCGGCGTTGGCAAGTTGCCGAATCGTAGTTGGAGCCCAATGAAAAGATGTGTCAATGAGTGTTTCTGTTAGTAGCGACGCCAATTGACGCTGTTTACCTTCAGTAGTCTCGGTCGGTCCGCCTTCGACTAAGTGATCGAAATAGAAACCACGTTCAGCTTTGCGAATGCGAAGATTCAGAACTTCCCCAACGGCTTCAATTGCAGAATCAGGAGTTGAACTAAGGTTCAACCGCGTCGACTTTGGCTTCAAAAGTGCAAGTATTCGGCCCGCATCCTTTCCCGCTCCGGCTTTAGTCAATAGTGGCAAGCAGTGTTTCTGCACGAAATCTAAAGCCACCGGTGTCAATCGAGTTGGATTTCCATCGACGAGTCCAGATGCCCTCGAGGGCATCGTATACAACCCCCATAATCCATAGATCTTTTGATTCGAGAGAATCTGATGACTTCGTTCATCTGACAACCAGACCTTGCCACCTTCGCTAAGCGATCTCTTCACCCGCTCAGTTCCGCGAAAGAGGAAGTCGTTGTTTACGCTTGCCCTAGCATAGGCTGCCAATTGCTCCCACTTTAAGAACGTTGCCAGTTCTGATCCGGGTCCTAGTTCATCGGCTAGCTGCTCGGCAAAATAATAGCCAAGTAGCAAAGTCGTGAAGTCTCTAACAGAATTGCTAACAGTAGTCAGGTTGCCAACAACATGCCGACCGAGTCGCGTCCAAATCTGTTGAATACCTAACGGATCACGCGAGCCCTTAACTGCGGCGCGTGAATCTAGGTCAGTGAGGAATGGGATTTGAAGCATTCGTTGCAATCAGTTTACGGTACGAAAAATCACTTATTGAATGCATGGAATTGTAACACGAGGGAATCTTACCGTGCGTGGTTCAGCGATACCAAACCGGCGACAACTAAACTCATAGGAGATTGTTCGTCCATCTGCAGGAGAAATCGATGCTACTCGCCATCCGAGTTCCCTGCTTCCGCAGGCACTTGCGATTGATGCCAATCTGCGTAAGTCTGGTTCGTACCAGAAACTTTCCAAACAACCCTGCCATTTATGTTCCCTGCATAGATAACGGCACCGCCAGCACTTGGACTCTTGAGAGGCACGTCTTCAGCAAAGAGATACAAATTACGATCTGGAATAGCGACGAGCTTCTGATCTTCGATTAGTCGATCGCGGAGGCCGCGATAGCTTGTCCAGCTATCCTTAGGAGTGGCCAGTGCCGTCGATCCTTTCAAGACCACAAACTCGCCATCGATCTCTTGGGCCATCGCTGACGCTTCGCCCGAGATGAATTCGAAGACGGGTGAAGCGTTGGAGGCATCGACGCCGCCATTCAGGTGCACATATGGCCTCGGCTTAAGAAAGTCGAAACCAAGAACGGGCAGAACTAGTTCGATGTGGGAGAGGAAACCCTCCATATCAGCAATGTCGGGTTCTGGCATCGGTGGCAACGGAGGCGCGGTCCCGTTACACAGTCTCGCCCGTCGAGATAAATGCCCTTTTTCAATGAGCCGACTTTCCAAAAAGCGAACGTGGCCCTTTGTAAGATTTAGATCCTTACTGATCACGGCTACGCACCGAGTCCAAAACTCTTTGTCAGGATCCTTGTCGTGCGCCGTGATTCGCTTGAATACATTGTCGCCCTCACCAACGTAGATCATGTCCTGCGACGGATTCTCCGGGTCGGGACCGGAAAGAATGTACACTCCAGTACGCGATATTTCCTCACGAAGCGCAAGCTCTTTCAGCATCGTGCGAGGCGCAACTACGAACTTACCCGACCAATTCATGACTTCGGCGGTCAGTAGTCCCGAAGCATCACCGTCAACAAGATAAATCCGAATCGATCGTCCCGTCATTAATTCCTCATAGGTTCAGTGAAACTTGGCGTTACGCGACAATTATATCGAACCGATGGAGATGTCGCTCGATGGCAAACTCAAGAAATTCGACGTTAAAACGAACCGCATCACTTCTTTTCATCGGTCGGTATTTGCTCTTCAGCTTGGTAGCTTCGAATTGCCATAGTCCAAAACTCCGAACCGTAGGCCGAGCGAACGACTTCCATTCTCATCACATCAGTTGTTCCATCTGCGATTCTGAGTCCCATAAGGTCCCGAACTCGATCGCCAAGATCAACCTGGCGACTGTAGCCGAGCGCTCCATGAGCACGCATTGCAGCATCTGAAGCGGCCAAGGCAATTTCGACTCCTTCGGCTTTTATCCCGTTGACCAGCGGTGAAGCCGCATCGTAATTCCCTTGATCGATAAGTTCTGCAGCCTTCCGTGCTAACGCCATCGCCATTTGAAGCTTGGTAGTGTTTTCGCCGAGGGGTTGCTGCAAGTGAGTAAAGCGACCGATTGGACCACCATACGCCTGTCGAACCTTAATTCGATCGGCCATCTGCTGAAGCGCTGCCTCCCCACAACCAATTGCAGCGGCAGACTGCATTAGTCGCCAATAGGTGAAGTGTTCGTTGAAGATCTTTCCACCATCACCGTCTTCACCAAGGACGTACTCAGATCCAACGAACATATCGTTGAATTTCAGGCCACCGAATGAGTTGCCTGTCAGACCGTGAGCAAACTCATCTACGATCTGCAGCCCTGGGTGATCGATCGGTAGCAAGAAAGCGGTTCGTGCCCCAGGCTTGCCGTTTGACGCCAGTGTATACAACACAACGTGAGTAGCCTGCCGTAGGCGAGCGTTCCACAGCTTTTGTCCACTTAAAGCAAACCCGTCTCCGACTTTCACGGCTCGACTTTCCATCGCTCTCATGTCGCTGCCAGCATCGGGCTCCGTGATGGCAACAGCGACATAAGCTTTGCCCGAGATGATGTCATTCAAGACGCGTTTTGCGTACGCGGAGTTCGACTTCGCCAAAGGTCGGCCATGCGCGGCTCCAACAACATCACGAAGGTTGAGATTGTGTTTGCCTGCGTGTCGGAAGATTTCAAGCATGTCTACAGTTGACCAGCCGCTTCCGCCGACTTCTATTGGTAGATCCAAACCAGGCAATCCAAAAGCTGCACCATGCTGACGCCAAGCAGTTGGGTTAGTAAGATCGCCCTGTTCACGAAGCAGAGTTGCCAACTGATCAATCTGCTCTTTGATTCGGTTGACTGACACTTCCTCTTTTTTTGCAACGCCCGGCTGTTTATTGATTAGTCGAATCGTGAATATCGTATTCAGCTCGTAGGTTTGATTGCTTTTGTCGAAACCAGCGGGACTGTGAAAGAACAACTGTCGCTTCGGCCCAGTCGAATCACCGCGATACTCGACGATAAACGTGTAGTCTTTGATGGGCCTACCTGGGTTCACGAACGATATCTGATTTCCATCGCTCGTTTGAAGTAAAACGAAATGCCGGCCAAGGACCTTACCACCAGCTGTCGTGACGGTATATGCAAGAATCTTGATCTGACCTGCTTCAACGGACAGGTCCGGTCCGTCGGCTGGATTCCATCGTGTGCCATCAGTTTCGTAGTCGCTCGTCGGCGCAGAAATTGTCGTGATGGCCACTGGCGTTTCGTCGAGGCCCTTGCATAGAAAAGCAAGTAGCTCGACAAACCGCTGGTTACTAATTCGTCCCTCTTTCAATTCTGGCTTTTCTTGGAAGAGTCGAAGGGCGGTCCGATGCGGATGCAGATCCAAGGGAAGTCCAATCATCGATCGCAAGGTCTGCTCAACAATCAATCCCGCTGCGATTGGGCAAGCTCCGCCGCCATCCTTTTGAATCAGTTGGTCGAGTTCGTCTTGCGAGAGAAGGAGTGGCGCATCATCGCTATGATCAGTCTGAAGTCGGTCCAGAGCTATCTCTGGCAGAAGGAAAGTGTTTGTTGGTGCGGCAACAATTGAACCATACTGACCTACAACATCCTCATCCAAAGTCAGGCACACCAAGACAATCGCGCCCAAAACCATTTTCATGTTAAACACTTTTTCATCTCCATAAAATGCTTCCTTGTTTCACAGGCTCACCGAGCTGCGGGTCATAAATCAGTCGCGTTGAGCAAGACTCGCAACTCGCGCCATCGCGGTTCAACTTGATCGAGCGTACGAAAAAACTTTGCATCGTGACGCAAAGATACTAAGTGGCACAACTCATGAGCTACTACGTAACGCACGCAAGATCTAGGTGTTCGAATCAAGAGCGGATTGAAAAGGACGTTACGGGCGGTAGTACAGCTGCCCCATCGACATTGCATTTCACGAAGCTGAATCACGGGCACCGGGATATCAGCTAATGGTGGTCGACGCATTACCTCATCCACAACGCGGTCGATGGTGGACTTAGCACGGGAACGATACCAAGTGTGTAGCGATGCTTTGATGCTCTCTTTGTCATTGCGGTCGCGGACGAAGATCTCAAAGAAAGGCCCTATTAACTTCGTTGGTCGCGGCTCTCCTTGTCGAACCTTAAGTCTGTATTGCCGGCCAAGGTAGCGATGTGTTTCGCCAGATACAAATTCCCAATTTGGCTGCAGCGGACGAAGCGCATCCAGTTCTTTGAGTTGCTTAATGATCCAACGACTGCGGCGGAGGACGCGTTGCTGAACTTCCTCGTCGGCGGCGGATTTAGGCGCCCGAACAGAGATGGTTCCTTCCGGATGAACGGTAATGGACATTCGAGAGCAATTGGCCCGTTGAAGCTGATACTCCAACACTCGATCGCCAAATGCAACCGCGCCATGTGATTCTATTTCGACAGGGGTATCGATCATGAAGATTCCCCCGCTCGCTTCTTGGCAACCAATAAGCACTGTTCGATGATCGCGTCGATCTGTTCTCCCGTTAAGGGAACACCTGACTCGTCACTCAAATCAAAAAGTCGCTCATCTATCTGTTGTGAAACTTGGTTCAAATAGTCCGGATTTCGCGCCCAATCTACTGGCGGATCAGCTAGCACATTATCGATCGTCTTGGCAGCATTAATACGAAATGGTTCGCTTGGAGTTTCCTTTACCATGATCGTGTCGACGATTCCAAAGTACGCGCGTGCGGCATCTCGATTTTCCAACTCGGCGGGGCCGGTTGCGGCACCCTCATTCTTCAGTTGTGCCAACGACTCCCGCACCTTTGCCAGATATTCTTTCTCGAGACGTCGGTCATTTCGCCATTTTGCAATGACCTCTGTGAGCATGTCTGAAAACTTCTGGTAGAACGCTGGGTTCTCGTCCCATTTTTCAGAGATTGTTCGCTTCATTTGCCCTACGATTGCATCCGCTTTCGAGGAATCACTTCCAAGCCTATCGAGTTCTTGTTCTCGCCGCAAATCGTCAAACAATGGAATTTCTGGAACGACAACTTCGACTTCATCAGCACCGACATGCTGATCGATCAAATGCTTGATCTCAGCTTCATATTCACCGAACGCTACGATCTCTTGATGTCGATGCTTCAAACGTCCGCGAAGAACGTGAAAGAACTTGAGGTCAGCCTTGTATCGCTTGATGTCCGCGTCAGATGTCTTCTCAAGAAATGACACTGTGGCCATTGCTCGCCCAAGCGTCCTCGTAAAGTCCGTCAGTGTTTCGTAAAACTCTTCACGCTTGGCTACATCATCAAGCTTGCGCTCGTACGATTCCAAATCGCTACGGTCCTTCAAGCCAGTGAAAAACCGATACAAGTCTTCTCGAAGGCCTGGCAGTTTGCTGATCGTCTCCTCTATCGGCTGAACAATCCCTTGCAATTGCGTTACATCAAAATCAAAGTCGTCGCCTAACTTCGCTCGCTTTGCGTAGTCCTGGATCGCTTTGTCGAGGTTTTCGATAACTCCTTCATAGTCGACAATGAGTCCTTCGGTCTTGTCCTGATGCAGTCGGTTGACGCGGGCGATTGCCTGTAAAAGCGTGTGATCCGTCAGTCGCCTGGCCAAGTAGAGTACGCTGTTTCGAGGCGCATCGAATCCAACAAGTAATTTGCTTACAACAACAAGAATCTCAGGATCGCCTCCAGCCGAAAAAGACGCGATTAGCTTTTCTTGGTAAACGTCCGGATCGCCGAAACGCTCCATCATCCGTTGCCAAAAATCTCGGACTTCTGCTCGGGCCTCCTTTCGCTTAGCGAGTTCACCCTCTTCGCCTTCTCGATCGTCCGGTGCCGAGATAAGCACCTCAGCCTTAATACCTGCTTCCTGAAGGAGCTGTCCGTATCGAATGGCAGTAGCCTTGTCGGGCGCGACCAATTGGCCTTTGAATCCCGTTCCACGGAAACGACTTTGGAAGTGACCAGCCACATCGTAAGCAATCATCGCGACACGCTGCTCCGCCGACGTAAGCATGCTCTTCTTCGCAAATTTCTTCTTTAGGTCAGCTTTCTGTTTGTCGGTTAATCCAGTTGTTTTTCGATCCAGCCAAGCGTCAATTCGCTGACGATCAACTTCTAGCGGTACCTCGCGGCCTTCGTATTTTAGAGGTACGACGGCTTGATCTTCATTTGCCTCTTTGATTGTATATGTGTCTGCCATCCCACCGAATTCGCGGACTGTCGAACGGTCCTGCTTGTCGATTCGCGTGTTTACGGGCGTACCGGTAAAAGCAATCATGCAAGCATTCGGAAGCTTCTGAGCCATACGCGCGTTCAGCGTTCCAAACTGCGTTCGATGTCCCTCGTCGACGAGCACAAAAATGTCATCGTTATCGATTCGTCCACCGTGCCGAACGGCGGCTTCGAACTTGTTGATAATCGTTGTGATTACTCGTGCCTTTGGCGTTTGCAACAATTCCGACAAGTGTTTTCCGGTGGTCGCACGAACTGGGTTCTGTCCACATTTGGCGAATGTTCGGCCGATTTGTTCGTCCAAGTCGACGCGGTCGGTCACGACTACGACGCGTACATCGGTTGCTCCTAATTTCGGCAATTCTTCTGCCAAGCCACGCGCTAGCATCACCATCGTTAGGCTCTTGCCAGAGCCTTGAGTGTGCCATACGACTCCGCCTTTGCGACGGCCATCTGGTAGACGAGTCTGTACTCGCCGCAGTAGTTTTTCGACACAAAAGAACTGCTGCCAACGAGCGACGACTTTGTTGCCTCCGCTGAAAACTGAATATCTCGACGCCATCCGTAGTAGCCGTTCTGGACGGCAAATACCGAAGATCAATTCGTCCTGAGAAGTTGGCGGACGCTGGGACGTCATAATCTCGTCTAACCGATCATAGTTAGATGCGAAGTCAGGGATTTTCCGCAATGAAGAAATGACTTCTTTTGGAGCAGCTTTGTTTACCGCCTCGTTCAACCCGGAAAGTTCTATTTGTCGTTCTCGCCAAAATCCCCATTGGTTCGCGGGAGTGCCAGTGGTACCGTATTTGGCTTGGGCAGTATCAGCGACAGCGAGCGTCAATTGAACAGTGCCGAATAATCGTGGAACATAGTCGACTTGCCAATTTCGGCACGTTTGTTCTATGGCCAAGTCGGCAGGAGTCGTACGAGTGGTTCCCACTCCGGGAGCTTTACATTCGATCGTCGTGAGCGGTATACCATTGACGAACAAGACTAAGTCAATGAAGCATCGTTTGTTCGAGCCAGTTCGGAGTATTTCAAACTCGGGGACAACGTGATACCAATTTCGCTCTGGATGTTCCCAATCAATATATTGAATAGGAAAACTCTTGGTATCGCCGGCAACGGTTTGCGGTAACGACGTACCCAGCAACATACGCTCGCTACGTTCCTCGTTGGCGGGCATCAGTCCTGCAAACGGTGCGTCGATCAACCGGCTTATGGCGCGCTCAATGTTTGCATCAGTGAAATCAACTTGCTCTCCCTTCCATTCGATGCGGTTGCGCTTGACCAGCCACCGACGAAGCAGCGATGTCATTATTGGCTGCGAAACGCGTCCGTCACGTTCGCGAACCGACTCGGCCGAAGTCATCAATGACCATCCGCAAGCTGACAATAACCGGATCGCTGGCAACTGAGACGCAGCTTGTTCACGCACGTCCGGCGGGTCTCGCCTGACAGCATCGCTCATTGCTTTCTCCCATTCGACTTCGCACTTGCTTCAGCCTTAATGTTTTTCTGCTCGTCCTGCTCCACCTCGGCATTGAGACGCTCGACGAAATCACTGGGAATCGTTACCTCACCAGTGAGAAGTCGCTCCATTATGCCACGTTTCTGTTTTTCTGTTGTTTGTTTCAGCTTCTTCAGGAGAACGATTTCGTGGTCGATCAATTTTAGTAGTTCCACTATCCGCAACTGCTCCGCTTTGGACGGCAACGCAACTTTGATCGTTTTGAAGTCGCTCCACCGTAAACCGCCACGTCGATTGACTGATCCATTCGTCATTGCACGGAACAAATGAAGATAACGATCTGATTTGAACAGCGAAAACAGGTATTCAGGAATCACATCACCACTGACCTCAAAGACGGTATACATCGGACTGACAAGACCCTCATCTCGGTGCTTCAAAAATCCTATCGAACCTTCCTCGATGTGATTGGTGGCATAAGCGAACTGACCTCGTTTAACCAATTTGTAGTTTGATGTGTCGTCGGAGTAGACACGGCGACCAAAGTATTCAAGCGAATCGACAAGACCGTCATACTTGGTACACGACAAAATCGCTCGAGGTTGGTTATTCACGGCCTTCATCGAGACCTCATTCGCGAACTCTTCAATCGGTACAACGCTCCAATCGAAAGGAGTAGAAAGCGCATGACTTGATTGCGTGTCTGAAGAAGTGACAAACTCTTTGTATCGAACTATGCCAGTCAATAGCTGCTGTTCATATGCCTTCCTACAACGCTGCTTGGCTGTAATCAGCGCTGTCATAAACTCAATCGACCTGTCGAACGATGAAAGTATTGCGACAATCGTCCTTCGCTCTTCAATTGGTGGAAGCGGGAATGGATAAGCACGAAGCTCATCCATTTCGATTCCATCCTGACCAGCAGACCGCTGCGCTCTTACGTCAATGAACTCAAAAAGATGCTGCTGTTTCAAATAGTAGAAGAGATAATCTTTCTCGAGTTCTTCGTTCGGAATTGCCTTTATCAGCGCGACATTGTAAGCTCCTTTGAGTCCCCTCAGAATTTGGAAATTAGGCGGTCCATAACGTCCAATCATTACATCATCAACATCGCAAAATTTATTAGTGGAATTCGCAGGGATGTAAGTAGCATGTTTGGAGGATTTATAATCTCTGATTTGAATTAGACGTACATATCCTTCCAATGGTGAGAATTTGAAGGTGCTTCTCGGTGGCTGCGAGCCACCTGACCAATGTGCCGGCATCTTTGGTAAAAATGCTTCTTGATATTTATTAAACTTCACAGTCCTAACTCTTTCAGAAATCGAGAAGTTCTTCCCTGTACATCTGCCAATTGCGATTCCAATTCGTCAATCTCTTTTTGAATTGTCTTTAAATCGATTGCCTTTTTAGGTTCAAACGTATCGATATACCGCGGAATGTTTAAATTGAAATCGTTCTCACGAATCTCATCCAGCGATGCCGTGTGGGCAAACTTCGCGACTGGCTGGCGGGCTTTGACGGCAGCGGTGATACGGTCGATATCCTCGGGACGTAATCGGTTCTGCCGCGTTCCGCTTGCGAAGTCCCGACTTGCGTCGATAAACATGATGTCTTTGCGACCAACTTTGTTGCGGCCTTTGTCGAACAATAAAACGGCAGCCGGAATGCCGGTTCCGTAGAACAAATTCGGTGGTAGCCCAACTACCGCGTCGAGCAAGTTCTCCTCGATTAACGCTTGTCGAATCGCCCCTTCAGCTCCGCCTCGAAACAGCACGCCATGGGGCGCAATCACTGCGACTCGCCCGCTATCAGGTTCTGCGGCTTCGATCATGTGCGTAATAAATGCGAAATCAGCGCGACTCTTGGGCGGAATGCCCCGACGGTAACGTTCATACGGATCGGGCAGCATGTTTTTGCCCTTCTCATCGAGCGGCCCCCATTTTGCAAGCGAAAATGGTGGATTGGCAGTGACCAAATCAAATTGTCGCACACGTGTTGCCCCGCCGCGTTCCTCTACCAACGCTGGATTGCGAAGGGTATCACACCATTCGATTTGCGCGCCGTCAAAATCGTGCAAGAACATATTCATCTTGCACAACGCCCAAGTTTGGCCGTTCGCTTCCATTCCGTATAATGAGACATTGCGAACACCCTTCTCGTCTTTGGGAATTGCCGTCCCGCACTGAATTAGAAG
>Ga0255128_1001232_pt1 | contig 11444 bp, 12 predicted proteins | sample Law_Miss_RepC_8d_FD_188562 | JGI IMG/M metagenome (GOLD analysis project Ga0255128, IMG submission 188562) | Freshwater microbial communities from St. Lawrence River, New York, United States - Law_Miss_RepC_8d | ecosystem: Environmental > Aquatic > Freshwater > River | place: USA: New York... | reverse complement strand
GAGCTGCAAATACTACATCGACATCACGGATTGGATATTGCGGTACAAGTTGTTGATTAAGAGCTGGATCTTGCACCAAAAGTTCATCGATTCGATCGCGATCATTTCCATGTAAAGCAAGGGACTTTGTCGCGCATGGTCCGATGTTTGGGAAGTGATGTTGAACTTGGTTCACGCAGTCTTCAGCCATTCTTCGGGCTGTAGTCCACTTGCCACCAGTAATCGTGATCAGGCCACTTGAAGTAGTCTCAATTGTGTGATCGCGCGATAACTTTGATGTGTTTCCAACTGCCCCCGAGCGAACCAATGGACGAATACCAGTAAAAACGCTCAAGATGTCCGCTTTCGTTGGTTTCTTGCTCAAGTAATCCCCAGATGTCTTAAGCAGGAAATCGATTTCTTCACGCCTCGCAGCGGGTTCATCCACTGGGCGATCAATCGGCGTATCGGTGGTACCAACCACGGTGTGGTCGTGCCAAGGGATCATAAAGATCACTCTACCGTCGCTCGTCTTCGGTACAATCACCGCACAATTCCCAGGAAGAAAGGACTTGGAGAGGACGATGTGAACTCCTTGACTAGGTGCGATCATCGGCCGGTTAGATGGTGAATCTTGCGAGCGAAGCTCATCGCAGAAAGCTCCTGTGGCATTGATGACGCAAGTAGCTCGGACGGGGATAGGTGCATCCGTTGGTGATTCTTCGTCGGTCGCCAGCACACCTGTAATCTTTCCTTGTGCGTCTTTGATGAAGTCCGTTGCCCGGACGTAATTGCAGACCGTAGCACCACCTTCGCTCGCCGACTGCAATATATTCAGCAGAAGTCGAGTGTCGTCGAACTGACCATCGGAATAGAGAATGCCATACTTCGCTTGTTTCTTTGCGATGGTCGGGACGCTGGCCAAGCATTCTGCGGCATTGAATCTTTTTGCCCTTGTAAATCCGCTCTTACCTGCAAGCCAATCATAGACATAGAATCCCAGGGAGTACCAAATCTGTTGGAGTCGACTGGCGCATGGAACCAAAAACGAAAGCTCATGGACAACATGGGGGGCGTTTTTGCGAAGACGTGTTCGTTCGTGAAGGGCTTCTCTGACCAAACGGACGTTGCCTTGCGCTAAATAGCGGACACCACCGTGCACAAGCTTCGTGGAGCGGGAAGAAGTTCCTTTGCCAAAATCGTCTCGCTCGATCAAGGCGACGGATAGGCCTCTCGTTGCCGCATCGAGCGCGATACTCGCTCCGGTTGCACCCCCACCGATAATCAATATGTCCCAATGGCTTTGTGAGCGAATTTTGCGAATGGATTCGTCGCGAATAAATGAGTATGGTGACATGGTCGGGATACTTTGTTCAACCGAGGAGTTAATGGAAAAGTTGATCGCTGCCTGAAAAGATTATTTAGGTCGGTCCCAATCCCGTGAACGACTTAACGCATCTGCCCATCGTTCGCGCCGAGAATTCGCCTCCTGCGGTTTGATGCTCGGTTCGAATCGACGATCCGTCTGCCAGATACTTTGGATCTCTGAATCATTCTTCCAAAAACCGACTGCGAGCCCTGCAAGAAATGCCGCACCGAGACTGGTGGTTTCGATGATCTTAGGACGGACTACAGGGCATTGCAGAATATCGGCTTGGAATTGCATGAGTAAATCATTTGCGGAGGCCCCGCCGTCGACTCGTAATTCGGTAATCGTGCGATTTGAATCTTTTTGCATCGCTGTAAGCACGTCTGCGACCTGGAACGCGATCCCTTCAAGGGCCGCACGTGCAAGGTGACCTGCGGTGGTACCTCGGGTTATTCCTACAATGGTTCCTCGCGCATAAGCGTCCCAGTAGGGAGCACCGAGCCCCGCGAACGCCGGGACGAGGTAAACTCCATCACTGTCGGGGACTTCTCTCGCAAGCGATTCAACTTCTGCTGCGGATTTAATGATCCCCAATCCATCGCGCAACCATTGGACGGCTGCCCCTGCAATGAATACCGATCCCTCCAGCACATACGATGTTCGTTCGTTGCGCCGCCATGCCACGCTTGTCAGAAGCCTCTGGTTTGACGCGATTGGTGATTCGCCGATGTTCATCAACATGAAGCAACCCGTGCCGAAGGTATTCTTCGCCATGCCAGCTTGTGTGCAGTTCTGTCCGAATAGGGCCGCTTGCTGATCCCCGGCTATCCCTGCGATGGGGATCGGTTCACCGAACAGTGCAGGATGCGATTCGCAATAAATTTCGCTAGAGGTGCGTATTGAGGGGAGGACCGAGGAAGGTATGTTCAGCAGTTTAAGAATTCCAGGATCCCAGTCGGAGGTAGCCAGATTCATCAGTAGCGTACGAGAGGCGTTGCTGATGTCGGTCTGGTGTATCGCGCCGCCTGTCAGGTTCCAGAGCAACCACGAGTCGATTGTTCCAAAGGCGAGTTCACCTTGATTGGCAAGCTCCCGGGCTTGAGGGACATGGTCCAAAATCCACCGAATTTTAGTACCGGAGAAATAGGGGTCGACGATCAGTCCAGTTTTACGAGTGATTTCTTCTGCTTGGCCAGTTTGCTTTAACTCGTCGCAGTAGGGTGCCGTGCGTCGGTCTTGCCAGACAATCGCGCGATGGATCGGTTGTCCCGATTTACGGTTCCATACGACCGTCGTCTCCCGTTGATTTGTGATCCCGATGGCTGCAATTTGACCCGGAGTGATTCCGCATTTCGAGATGACCTGTTTTGCAACATCGAGTTGCGTGTTCCAAATCTCCATCGCATCGTGTTCAACCCAACCAGACTCGGGAAAAAACTGCTGAAACTCCTTTTGTGAAACGCCCAGGACCGTACCATCGTGCGAATAGAGGACTGCACGTGAACTTGTGGTGCCTTGATCGAGCGCCAGTATCGCTTTCATATTTCTTGATCCGAATCAGAGACTCTGGGAGGTGGAGTTCGATAACAGGACTAGCATAGCAAATTCATCGATGCTTAGGTTAAGAAACAGTGTCTACTTCTTACAACGGATTCGGATCCAGTCGTGCCACTTAACCCAACACGAGGTTGCGGTCCCGTGCATCGATCCTATCCGTTTGTAACTCAATCCCTACACCTTCATAGTTGCTAATCGGTAAGAAGTTCCGATGGTATTGAGCCGGGTACTCCACACACCGGGCCGCTTGCGCGACTCCGCTAACGACCGCGAGAATTCAAAAGCATTCGATCGAAGGTCGAGCGACAGCGATTCGGTCATGATCGAATTGGTGTTTTGTCATCGCATCCTCGATTCGATTACGATCACGAGCACCGTTTCACTGAGCACGAGTACCGTATTTGGGATTGGTTGCTTGTTCTGGGATTCAACGATCATCAGCGTCTGACTTATTGTAAGTTAAAATAGATCACTCAAGCAATACGTTTGAATTGGTTTGCCTTAGCTCTTCTTCGTGCTCGTGCTCAGCATCGCGGTGCTCGTGCTCGTAATCGCTGCCCGAAGTCTTCTGTCCGTTTAACGATCGAGAGAAGTCACATGCGTTCGATCGAAAGGCGAGCGACATCGAGTCGGTCATGATCAAATTGGTGTTTTGTCGTAGTTTCCTCGATTCGATTACGATCACGAGCACCGTTTCACTGAGCACAAGTACGGTATTTGGGATTGGTTGCTTGAACTGGGATTCAACGATCATGAGCGTTCGACTCAATGCAGTTAAAAGCGGCCGAGCAATGAAATCGTTTGTATTGGTTTGTCATTTCTCTCCTTCGTGCTCGTGCTCAGCATTGCGGTGCTCGTGCTCGTAATCGCTGCCCGAAGTCTTCTGTCCGTTTAACGAACTCAAGAATTCAAAAGCAATCGATCGAAAGTCGAGCGATAGCGATTCGGTCATGGTCAAATTGGTGTTTTGTCATAGCATTCTCGATTCGATTACGATCACGAGCACCGTTTCACTGAGTACGAGCACGGTATTTGGGATTGGTTGCTTGAACTGGGATTCAGACGGAGCATGAGCGTTTGACTTTTTGCAAGTGAAAAGCGGCCGCTCAGGGAATTCGTTCAGATTGGTTGGCCTTGTATCTTCTTCGTGCTCGTGCTCAGCATCGCGGTGCTCGTGCTCGTAATCGCTTCCCGAAGTCTTCTGTCCGTTTAACGATCGAGAGAAGTCAAACGCATTCGATCGAAGGTCGAGCGATAGCGAGTCGGTCATGATCAAATTGGTGTTTTGTCGTAGTTTCCTCGATTCGATTACGATCACGAGCACCGTTTCACTGAGCACGAGTACGGTATTTGGGATTGGTTGCTTGAACTGGGATTCAACGAGCATGAGCGTTCGACTCAATGCAGTTCAAAGCGGCCGAGCAATGAAATCGTTTGTATTGGTTTGTCATTTCTCTCCTTCGTGCTCGTGCTCAGCATCGCGGTGCTCGTGCTCGTAATCGCTTCCCGAAGTCTTCTGTCCGTTTAAGAATCGCGAGAATTCAAAAGCGTTCGATCGAAAGTCGAGCGATAGCGATTCGGTCATGATCAAATTGGTGTTTTGTCATAGCATCCTCGATTCGATTACGATCAAGAGCACCGTTTCACTGAGCACGAGCACGGTATTTGGGATTCGTTGCTTGTTCTGGGATTCAACGAGCATGAGCGTTTGATTTATTGTAAGTTAAAAAGCGGCCGCTCAGGGAATTCGTTTAGATTGGTTGGCCTCATATCTCCTTCGTGCTCGTGCTCAGCATCGCGGTGCTCGTGCTCTTAATCGTTGCCCGAAGTCTTCTGCCCGTTTAACGATCGAGAGACGTCAAAAGCATTCGATCGAAAGTCGAGCGACAGCGATTCGGTCATGATCGAATTGGTGTTTTGTCATCGCATCCTCGATTCGATTACGATCACGAGCACCGTTTCACTGAGCACGAGCACGGTATTTGGGATTGGTTGCTTGAGCTGGGATTCAGACGGAGCAACCGTACTATTGTAGGTTGCACCATTACAACGTATCTCGCAAGGTAGTTATGCTGCGAAACCTAATGGTGTTCAGCGACGATTATCCTTACCCGATCTCCCCGCTCTGTTCCGGCAGTGTTAGCCAGTCGCAGCACTGCCTTGCGATCCGGCGAGAGAGCAACATTGAGTTGTGGGTATCCATTGTAACCAAGGAATCAGCTACATCGTCATGCAGGGTGCACGATAGCGGGACAAGAGTATCGAATCGACCGGCAATTGTCTTTATTGTACAGCCTGTCAACTTGGGCAATCGAAAGTTTGGATCCATCGTGAGCCTTCGGTGATCTAAAATTGGAGCAAATGGCCATCGCATGAACGAGGGAATCAAACAAGTGATCGGCAGTGTTTTTAGTGGAGGAGCTAAACAAACAATCGGTCCTCGCCACTTTGAAGCGAAAACCGCCTGCCAGGTTGCAATGCACCCAAGACTGTGGGCGAGTATGGCATGCGGTTTTGATTCGTGCAGATGCTGCGCAAGTCGATGAACAATGCTACTCAGGTCGAGTCCAACGCTTGGATATCGGAAGAGTTGCACCGACGCAAAATGCCCCTCAAGCCGATGCATTAGTGGCCGAAAGACCAATGAAGCGACCCCAAAGCCATGAACGATTAGTAGCGACGATTTACTCACCAAGATGATTCTCAGACCCTATTTTTATATGGATCAACCTAAGCCTCGTAGACCGGACCTATACAGTCTAACACTTTATCCGTTGACGAACTCCCGAGCGATGACGGACGATTGGACTGACTGTCTCCGGGCCCCTCCATTTACCACTGCGTGGCATCCAGGTCCAGAGGCTTTGGTTAAACGCAAACGAGTACAGCGGCGGTTACTGGAGGACGAACAACCCAATGTAGCAATTCAGCCGAAACAAGTTTGCGATTGTTGCAAAATGCAACGGTTCTTAGTCCCCTAATCCTGACTCAACTTCAGGAAATCGTAGGCAACGGACTCATAGACGCATAATTCTCTTGGTCGCACTCATTCCAGTATCGCTTTTGCCAATATTCCGCACTCCATATGGCACACCTTTTGCTTCTACACGAGCAAGCTTGCGATACTGCGCCAAGACTTTGATCGCTGTGCATTAACACGTTAGTTTATCCATCTTAAATTGAATCCGATTGGAAATATCATGGTTGCCCCATCGCAGTCTTTGCACATCGCTAGGAACATTTTGAATGCCTTTGCCGCGATTGCCGTGCTGGTTAGTTGCATCGGGAAAGCTCAGGAACAAACGCCCTCGGTTACGATCGCAGAGGAACCCAAGTATATCGATCCGATCGCTTGGGTTCCCGAGGGACTGCGAACGAAAGTGACGCACAGTTTTCAAGAAGTACCGCTGGGCGAGGTCGCCGAATGGATCCAATCTCAGACAGGCCTGAGTGTTGTTCTTGATGAACGCGCCTTAGAGGAAGAAGGAGTTTCGACAAGCGAATTGCTGACCGAATCATTGAAAGAGGTGCCGATCTATCAGTTCCTAGACCGGCTGGAGAGAATCGGTGTTGATTGGACTTCGGATGGCAGAATGATCACATTGCTGCCGCTAAATGCAAGCGTTCGTAATGTACAGTACAACATAGGCGATTTGCTCGATATGGAGTACAACCCGGGGAATCTGATCTCCGTCTTGACATCGACAATCGACCAAGATTCCTGGTTGGACTACGGCGGCAACGCGACGGCCGTGTTGCTTGGCGATGTTCTTTTCATACGACAGACACCTCGAACCCACCGCAGAATTGCAGCGCTTTTAGAAGGACTCCGACGTCCGGCGCGCATAACTTGGGTGGATGAGTCGAACGAGCATGAATCGATCCGCGCTATACTCGAAGCTAAAACCTCGGTGCAATTGAAAGGTACACCTCTTGCCCAGGCCGTTCAATCCATATCGGTGCAGCATCAATTAAATATCCGCTTAGATCGGATGGCGCTTAGAAAAGCTCGGATCTCGGAACGCTTGCCAATCTCCGTTGATATTCGCGAACAAAACCTAGGAACAATTTTGGAATTTATAACATCGCAGTATGACCTAGGATGGTTCTATCGAGACGGCGTGGTCTGGATTTCCCACGTTGGTGATGCCAGAGCGGAAAGAAAGCTTGCGATATTCGATGTTCGAGATCTGTGTAAGACCCGTTCGGATTGCTCGAAACTTCAACAAGCCATCGAAGGACAGGCGGATCCCGGCCATTGGAGCAGTGAGGGCGGGACTGGCATCATCGAATTCCCATCGGCAGGAATTATGGTGATCTCGCAACGGGAATCTGTTATCGATGAAGTCACCGCGCTCTTGGATAACTATCGATCTGCGTTGAAAAATTCGAAACGAAGAATGTCTGCTGAAGTCGATCCCGAAGGCTATGAGACCAAGTACTACCGCATGCCAACTGTCGTTGCTAATGATCTTCGCTCGCTTCTTCCAAAACTTATCGAACAACAAAGTTGGATCGGAAGCGATTCGGCCATCGAGGGTGCGAAAGGAACAATCCAGACTTGTCGTTCGCTCAGCGCTCCGCTCAACGTACCAGCGGGATTGAATAACAAGTCGGCCTCTGAAGAGTATTCGGTTTTAATCATTTATCAAAAACGTCGGATTCATCCGCAAATCACTGAACTTCTCCAGAAAATCGAAAGAGGAGATGCACCGGGCTCTGGGGGAACCGAAGGCTTAGGCGGCGGCATGGGGACCTCGGGCAACGGTAATGGTATCGGTGGAATGGGGGGGATGGGAGGCATGTTTTAGTGGTTATGCGCTCTATGAAGCGACAAAAACCAAAGTAAATTGAGCCGCGGTTCGCTCGGGTAAACTGCCACAAGGCGATTTTGGATCGTCATGCGCGACGGCGCTGACTCGGTCACTCGCCGTCGGCTTTCGTTTATAGAAAACGTCGACCATAGCTTTACACGTTTCAAGTGCGGCTTACCGGATTTCTGGGTGCGTTCAATAATCTCGATATATCCCGTGGCGTTTGATCCAGTCGTTCGCAGCATCACGCAATTCGGAAATAAGGTGGACACAAGTATGTCGTACAGACTCTAATTCCTCTGGAGGGATGTCGTGAAGCTGTACCAAGTAGTTGTATTGCATCCCAATGAAAAGCAGATGGTCCACTCCTAGCGATTGTTGATTCGTATATATGCGATCTAACGCCTCTGGTCCAACAGCATGCATTAAGGCAGAAAGCTCACTGTCAGGAGCTGAACTCGGAAGAGCCATTCGAGTGATAAAATGATCCAAAAGGTATTCAAGAGCCCAATGTGTGTCACCAATCGGAATATGGAACTCATCACAGAATAACTGCAAATGAGCGGCGATCGATACCTGTGTTGGCGGACACATGTCAAGCATAGCCAGCAAAGTGTCGTGGTAAAACCCTGCGGTAAGAGTTTGATCAGCCAAAGCAACGATGTCTGCAGTCGAAACGTCCGAGAGGGTCTTTTTAGCCGCAAGAAACCGAAATCGATTTAAAACCTCAACAGGAATTCGGTCAATCAAGAACCTGTCTCCATAACTGCAATCATGAACAGTATGTGAATAGGAATGGAATCGCTCGGAACGTGGGTAAAAGATCGGCCCGCAATTGCACCTTCACTCTGCCATGAAAACCTCTGCGATCTGCCAATCGCGAAGGGTGACAAAATAGCAACGGAACTCCGGATCGCCTTCAACGCGGTACGTGATCTCGATCGTGTTGGAATCATCATACAAATTGATGCCAACGTGAGGTACTAGCCGAGATGTCAATTCGCGCGAAGTTTTAATCTCGGGGTGACACCTGGCCAAGGCCGTGCAGATTTCAGGCCATAACTGAGAGTGTCGAGCCCGCAGTTCAACAATCACGTCACGCTGGAATTGTGAAGGGCCGGAATCATCAGCCCGCAAGTGGATGTGCGCGGATTCAATCGGGGCAGAATCAAAGGGGATGTCGGCATCCCATGCGTCGACGTAGTAATTCATTTGGCCAAAATCTGGATCGTCGACTGTTTGCTTCGGACTGCCGGTCATGCCATGGGGTTCGTCGTAATCGCCAGCGGGGAGAATACGAATCGTGATTTCATCACCTGTTGTAACCTCAGGTGATGGCCATCCTGCGTGATGTTGCCGATCTTGAGATCCGTCGAACATTCCGAGGCCACTGATCTGGAGATCGTGGGAGTGGTCTTGGCCTGGATGTTTCACGTATGTGAGGCCGACCGAGAGTACCCCGTTCCCTTTGATTCCACAGATGCAGACACGTTTTCCGTTCTTAAGTATCTCGAATCGAGTTGACATACAGTGAGGGTTTACCTTCGGGGCTGATAGGCTGTTTCGGTCTTGCGATTCTGCATCGTAATACAGAACGAGTGTAGCGGTGTGGGTAGGGTGCCCGGGGAAGGGATCCTTACCTAATTGCGTCCGAGTTTTCGCGTTTCATGGGTTTGATCGCAACAACGCAATTACCAGAAGCGACTCTCATAATCATCGATAGCATTCGGCTTTGATGACCGTAGGTTAATCCAGAAATAGTAAAAGAACTCGATTGCGGGAAAGAAGAATAATAGTATCTGGATTGAAAGCCGCAATCCATCGCGCCCCCAACTCTGCGTAACGGCACACGCGATTGCCGCAATGGCCGTAACAGCGAATAGTGAGCGGAGATGAAATTGAAATGGAGGATGTTTTAGTTGCAACAAGCGAACGCGATCATCGACTTTCTTCCTGTGTCTTGGATAGAGACACTTGTCACAGGATGCATCAGGTCCATTTCGAAGTTGAGCGCAATTTGGGCAAGGATGTCGTGGTGCCATGGCGATTCACTCAATTGAAAGAATTCGAGGCTTCACCCAGTGGGAGGTGTAAGCATATGCACCGACCAATCCTCTCCTTGCTAACATGAATTCGCACACATAGAGAGCCATCGTTTGAGTGTGCCAGCAGTTTCGCTTGGTTTCTCGTCATGCTTGAAATGTTGAACACCTTTCCTTTGATTCGACGAACGCGGGGGGGACGAGCCCAAGCAGTTGAATCAACGCAAGTCAAAACGCTGATCGAGGGCTTAGCGTGCATTGCTTGCTTTTACTGATTTTAACCTCAAGTAAAGTGGATCGCTAGCTACTTGTAAACTCGATGTGATCCGTGTTTTCCTTGAGATGCGTTAGTGATGGTGTTGGGAAATGAAAAAGCCCGATCAACCCGATTGCCGTCAAAATGATTCCAGAAACAACGCACAAACCGGCCCATCGACGTGCGTTTGTATCAATGCTGAACGGACCGAAACAGACAGTAGATGAACAACAGATCGGGTCGTTGTTTTCCTGCTGTTCAAATGTCGCCGCGTAAACAGACGCCCCTATCGCTGCGGTCGCAATCAGCACGAGAGGGAAAGCCAATGCAGTCATGAAGATCCAGAAGAGTAGCATGGTTGGGACTTTCATGTTCCAGAATCCTAAGGACGAACGTCGCCATTCACTGAGTGACGGCGAGTTAAGTTTCTAAAATTCAAGGTGGCCGACTAGCCACTTTGATTCAATGTTTTTCATACGGCCATCATGGGCTTGAGTTATTGGGGCGCCGTCCAGACAGGCGGTTCCGGTACGGAATGAGTAGCAAGAGTCCTTGGCAAGTGGCCATGACGATTGCTTGGTTATCAAGGCTACATTTACCAGAAGCCCCACCAGTTTTCTTTAAGCCATTCAATAAATCCTGTACCGAGGAAGTAGCCGAGTGCGCCGCATAAAACCGCGCCAATGAGTATGGTGTCACCCGTGAAAAATGGCGGATCGTCGAAAATGAACATGCACGCGCCGAGACCAAGCCCACCTCCGCACAAGCCACCTAGAAGTATTCCGGCGATGATGTTATGAGCATGGCTTTCTTCTTCTGTCATTGCGGCATCACGGGGCATTTAGAGAGAATTGGATTGATGCAATCTGTTCGTGCAGGATACACCGTTCTTGGAAATTTTCTGCTGAGAAAGTGGTTCTTCAGGAACAATCGTGGCGGGGAATTTATGCCAATGACTCGATTCGTACTTGTACTGATTGAATAAGTCCGAGTACTCGAAGGGACTTATTGAGGGAGTCGTTGAAATACGGGCCGAATACAAGGGTGCGAGCTTCACGAAGGTCGCGGGATTCGCAGTTGCCCGATTTTTCTTGAGCTGAGAGCGATCCTCGACGAAGCCTTCGAGATCTTTAGAGGCAAAGCGAGTACTTGGTCGACACAAAGCAGTACCGCGCCGCAGCCAACACGGCGATGGGTTGGAAGAACGCCAACTCTACGGAGCGAGATGACGCGGTTGCTGCGCCGCGCCGGGGTCTCGGGTTGGCCACGATTGTTCCATTCTGTAAAGCTTGAATAGGGGCGGGCCAGCCGGCAGACCGAGCTCCAACGAGAGTTTCCGCTACACGTGGTGTGCGCGTGGCTTGGCAACTCGCCAAGAATCGCGCAGCAGATTTATTTGCCGCTTACTGGGGATGATTTTGCTAGGG
>Ga0255128_1001229_pt1 | contig 11458 bp, 10 predicted proteins | sample Law_Miss_RepC_8d_FD_188562 | JGI IMG/M metagenome (GOLD analysis project Ga0255128, IMG submission 188562) | Freshwater microbial communities from St. Lawrence River, New York, United States - Law_Miss_RepC_8d | ecosystem: Environmental > Aquatic > Freshwater > River | place: USA: New York... | reverse complement strand
GGGCGGTTGAAGGCGATGATGCCGCCAAAGGCGCTGGTGGGGTCGGTCTGGAAGGCTTTGCTGTAGGCCTCGAGCGGGTTCGCACCCACGGCCACGCCGCAAGGGTTGGCGTGTTTGACGATGACACAGGCTGTGGTCTCGAAGCTCTTCACACATTCCCACGCGGCATCGGCGTCAGCGATGTTGTTGTAGCTCAGCTCTTTGCCTTGCAACTGCACGCCGGTGGCCAGCGATCCGGCCGCTGGGGCCAAGTCGCGGTACCAAGCGGCTTGCTGGTGGCTGTTTTCGCCGTAGCGCAGGTCTTGCACTTTGACGTATTGCTCGTTGAACTGACCGCTGAATTGGGCGCGCTCGGGCACGTAGTCTTCGCTGAGTTTTTCAGCTTCAAAGTTCACGCTCGACAGATAGTTGCTGATCGCGCCGTCGTATTGGCTGATGCGGTTGAACGCGGCCACGGACAGGGCAAAGCGCAGTTTGTCGCTCAACTTGCCGTGGGCCTTCAACTCAGCAATCACGTCCGCGTATTGGCTGGCGTCGGTGACGATGCCCACGTCTTTCCAGTTCTTGGCGGCAGAGCGCACCATGGCGGGGCCGCCAATGTCGATGTTCTCGATCGCGTCGGCCAGCGTGCAGCCGGGCTTGGCCACAGTGGCTTCGAACGGATACAAATTCACGATCAACAAATCGATGGTATCGATGTTGTGGGCTTTCAAAGCCGCCATGTGCTCGGGCGTGTCACGACGCGCCAGCAGGCCGCCGTGCACTTTGGGGTGCAGGGTTTTCACACGGCCGTCCAGCATTTCAGGAAAGCCGGTGACTTCGGCCACTTCGGTCACGGGCAAGCCTTGTTCGGCCAAGAGCTTGGCGGTGCCGCCGGTGGAGATCAGGCCCACGCCCAAGGCGTGCAGTGCTTTGGCCAGATCGACGATGCCGGTTTTGTCAGAGACGGAGATGAGGGCGCGCATAAAAGAAGCTTTCTTCAACAGTGTTCAGTTCAGGTCTAGACCGGGATAAAGGGTTCCGGCTCGGCTGGGCAAATATCGGTAAAAAACAAGAAAACACTGGCCGCTGGGTCCGGGCACAGTGCGGGATTCATTTCAGGAGATCGTGCTCCAGCAATTTTTTGCGCAGGGTATTGCGGTTCAAGCCCAGCCATTCGGCGGCGCGCGACTGGTTCTGGCCCGACTGGCTCATCACCACATCCAGCAAGGGTTTCTCGACGAGCTTGACCAGCATGTCATACAGGCCTGTGGGGTCGGTCCCATCCAGGTCGCGGAAATAGGTTTCCAGGTTGTCGCGGATGCAGTTTTCAATGGATTGGGGTTCGCTCATGGCGTGGTCTCTAAATCAATGCAGGCGTGCATGCGCTGGGGCAAGCGGTCCATCTGGCTGGCCAAGCCATCCAGGTAAGCGGCCACGGCGGCCAGTTGTTGGACTGCCGTCTCCAGCGTGTTCATGTGTTCTCTGAAAGCATCGCCGCCAGGCAGCGTACGCACATACCAGCCAATGTGTTTGCGCGCGGAGCGCACGCCGGTGTATTCACCATACAAGCCATAGTGGTCTTGCAGGTGTTCCAGCAGGGCACGGCGCACTTCGGCCACCAGTGGTGGGGCCAGGTGTTCGCCCGTGGCCAAAAAATGGCCGATTTCACGGAAGATCCAGGGGCTGCCTTGTGCGGCGCGGCCAATCATCACGGCATCGGCACCGGTGATGCGCAACACGTCTCGCGCCTTTTCGGGGGAGTCGATATCGCCATTGGCGACCACCGGAATCTTCAAAGCGGCCTTGACCGCCGCCACGGTGTCGTATTCGGCAAAGCCTTTGTAGCCTTGCTCGCGGGTACGGCCATGCACGGTGACCATTTGCACGCCTGCAGACTCCGCAGCACGGGCCAAGCTCAGGGCATTTTTTTCAGCATCGCACCAGCCGGTGCGCATCTTCAACGTGACGGGCACACCGTGCGGCAAAGCAGCCTCGACCACCGCGCTGATGATCTCCAGCGCCAGCGGCTCATCCTGCATCAGGGCCGAGCCTGCCCATTTGTTGCAAACTTTTTTGGCGGGGCAGCCCATGTTGATGTCAATGATCTGCGCGCCACGGTCGATGTTGTAGCGGGCGGCATCGGCCATCATCTGCGCCTCGGTGCCTGCAATTTGCACTGCGATCGGGCCAGGTTCGCCGTCGTGGTTGGCGCGGCGCGAGGTTTTGAGCGACGCCCACAGGTCGGGGCGCGAAGTCACCATTTCGCTCACCGCATAACCCGCCCCAAACTGCCGGCACAACTGGCGGAAAGGCCGGTCGGTCACCCCCGCCATGGGGGCGACAAACAAGTTGTTCGGCAATGCGTAAGGACCAATCTGCATGGCGGGGTGGGGAGGTGCTCGAAAGGGGAATGCTCAAAAAGGAGGCACGATTGTAATTGCTTAATATTTCAGCAAATGAAAGCTGAGTGTGCTAAGCAAAAAACGCGTCCTGATGTGCCCAATGCCTCCAATTGGCCCCAGCCCTTGCCACTCAAATTCAAGGGCGAACCAGAGGCTCGGCCATGACTTGCGGGGTGAGCAGCCACTTGCCCATGAGCTCCAGAATCTGCCGACGCATGAAGGGTTTGGTCAGGTAATCGTCCATGCCTGCAGTCAGGCAATTGGCTTTGTCATCGGCCAAGGCGTTGGCGGTCAGAGCCAAAATGGGTTTGCGTTGCAAGCCCAGCGTGATTTCCCGGTTCCGGATCAAACGGGTGGCTGCAATGCCGTCCATCTCAGGCATCTGCACATCCATCAGAATGATGTCGTAAGGCTCGCTGGCACTGATTTGCACGGCCTCGAGCCCGTTGTGGGCCTGCAGGATGCGGCAGCCTGCCGTCTTGAGCATGGTGACCAGGATTTCACGGTTCACATCGTTGTCTTCGGCAATCAGCACGGTGCAGTCCAGCGTTTGCGGCATCTTGGCAGGACCCGTCCCCTGCTCGACCGGCATGTCTTTCAGGCGGGGCCCGCACACCTCAAACCAGAAACACGAGCCTTGGCCGCGCTGGCTGCTGAACCCCACCTGCCCGCCCATGAGCTCGGCCAGTTGACGGGAAATGACCAGCCCCAGGCCGCTGCCGCCGTAACGCCGGGCCATGGAAATGTCAGCCTGCGAAAAGGCACTGAACAAACGCTGTGTTTCCTCTTCGCTGATGCCAATGCCCGTGTCCGTCACCGTGCACCGCACGCGGGTCATGCCATCTTCTTGGCCGGTGTAAGACAGGCTCACCGTCACCTGGCCCTGCGCTGTGAACTTGACCGCGTTGGACACGAGGTTGCTGGCAATTTGCGTGAAGCGGTGGGGGTCTCCCAACACCATCAACGGGACGCCGTCGGCGGGCGGCTCGAACACCAGTTTCAGGCCCTTGTCCTGGGCATGGGGCTCAAACAAGGCGCACACCTGACGGGCCGCATGCTCCGGGCTGTAGGGCACTTTTTCCAGGTGCAGCATGCCCGCTTCGATTTTGGAGAAATCCAGGATGTCATTGATCAGGTAAAGCAGCGTTGAAGAAGACGAACTGATCATGCTGATGAGCTTTTTCTGCTGCTCGGTCGGCTCAGTGGAGCCGAGCAACTCCGACACGCCAATCAAGCCATTGAGCGGGGTGCGGATCTCGTGGCTCATATTGGCCAGGAACTGGCTCTTGGCCTGGTTGGCGGCGTCCGCATGCTCTTTGGCCAGCAACAGTTCGGCCGTGCGGGCCTGCACCTCGGATTCAAGTTGTTGGCTGTACTGCCCCAAGGCCTTGTCCTTGTGCTCGATCTGGTCGAGCATGGAATTGAAGCCTGCCACCAACTCACCAATTTCGTCCTGGCTCTGACGGGTGGCACGCTGGCTGTAATCGTGCACGGTGGTGATGCGCCGCATCACTTCGGCCAGATCCAAAATGGGCTGAATGATGATCGCGATCAACTGACCCAGAAACTGCCGCACCACCGCATAAGCCAGCAGCATGGCCACCACCGCCACCAACAAGGTGATGGCAATGTTCCACCAGAAGTCGTTCAGCCGGGTCTGTACCACCACAAAGCCAATGCGCTCGCCGTCTTGCACGATGGGCAAGCGGATGGCGTAGCGGCTGAGCGAGAGGCTGGAGCTTTGCGCCCCGGTGACAACGGCTTGTGACGGTGCCTGCACCTCGGTGTGGTCCGTGCGGGATGGGTAGTGGGCAAACGCCACTGCACCCGACGACTCGCTGTAGATGTCGACCGTTTCCACGGTCTTGATGTGCCGAAAAATTTCCAATTGCTTGTAGGCACCTGCACTGTCTTCAAACCGTACCGCAGCCGCGTTGCTTTCCGCCGCCAACTCGGCCAGACTTTTGGCCGCCGACTGGGTGGCTTGCAAAGTCTGGCTGGCCTGCCACAAGGTGATGACGACGAAAAACAGGATCAACACACACCAGATGCCCAAGGCCAGGATGTGGTTGAGTTTCTCGCGCATGGGGGCATGCAGCAGTTTTTCACGGCGCCATGGGGCAAGAGTCAACACACCCAAACTTTCTATCGAACGACCACGCGGGCCAACTTGAGCATCTGGCTGCTGGCCTTGATGCTGGACTTTTGCAAATTGAGCAAATTCACGTCGAACTCGACACGGTCATCGTTGAAGACCATGGACAAGTGTGCGCCATGGTCCATGGCTTGACGTGCATCACTGACCAGCAAGACCGATGCCGACCCCAGCTGACGGGCCAGCACGGGCAGCAAGCGTGCATCGCTCTCGCCGACAAAGACCATACTGCAGTCCCTGACCTGCTCCAGAGACACGTCCTTGCGCACCTGGATTTCACGGCCTTGGGCCATGCGGCGGTTCAAGCTGAGCATGGCCCCATTGAGATCATCCCGGCCCAAAATACACACGCGGATGAACTTGTCGTCAGCGCCGGGCAGCTCGACAAACTTGGCAAAGTTGAAGACATACGCAGCCTTGATGCGGTCAACCGTCTGCCCTGTGGTCTGCGCTGCCGCGTGACCGCAAGACAACCCCACCAGCATCCAGATGCCCAAGCGCAAGACTTGCATGGCTTGCATGCGACCGTGCTGCAGGCAGTCCATGAAGGAAAGTTTTTGGAAGGTCATGGTCGTGTCCTTCAAAAACGAACCACCGCTTGAACCAAAGCGCTGCGCTGTGCGTCGTACGCCCGGGTCACGGGGAAAATGTTGATGAATTCGGTGTGGCGGTCTTTCAGCAGGTTGCGCCCCAACAAGGACACTTCAAGGCTGCGGTTGACCTGCCAGGCCAGTCGCACGTCCAGCCCGGTGTAGGGGCTCAATCGCGTCAAGCTCAGACTGTTGAGGGTGTAATGCGCTGTCTCCGAGTTGTAGCGCAAGCGCACATTCAGGTTCAGGTCACTGGCCAGGCTGAAATTGTTGTGCAGCGAAATTTGGTGGCGCGGCGCGCTGTTTTCGAAGGCGCGCACCTGGACATCACCCAAGGGGTCACCGGACAACAGGCCTTTGACCCGCAACAGGCTGTAAGAGGCCTGAACTTTCCACCAGGCGCGCGGGTGCCATTCCATGGAGAACTCACCGCCCCACGAACGGGCTTTGTCCTCATTGCTGTTGTAGCCGGCCATCGTGAAATAGCACATGCCTGGCCCATACACCGCCAGACACGCCATCGCCTCGGGCAAGCCGGTCAGGGGCTGACTGTGCATGCGGGCACCGCGCAAATGGCTGTAATCGGTGGCGAACAAGGAGACGTCGACGCTCATGAAGTTGGAAAACTGCTTGCGCCAACCGGCTTCCAGGCTGAGGGCCTGCTCGGCCTTCAAAACCGCCTGGGGCAAAGGCGTGACCTGGGTGACCGCCGTGAGCATGTTGGCGGGCAAATTCAAGCCGGTCAGGCCGTTCAGGCTGGCCGCATCGGCCGCGCTGATGTCGAGCGTGGCCAGGCTTTCGGTGCGCCGCGACGAACGCACCGAGCGCGAGAGCGCACTCCAATAGGCTTCGTTCTGCCCAGGCGTGTAAAGCAAGCGCACATTGGGCTGGACGTTGAAGCCGGTCAGACCATCTTTTTCAAATTTGGAGCCCACAATCAGCTTGAATCGATCCGGCACCCAAGTGATTTCGTCGTGCACAAAAGCGCTGTAGCTCAGGCGCTGGCTTTTGCCATCCACCAAGAGGTAGGGTGTGACGGGCAAGATCAAGTTGTCAGAGGTGTGGCGAAGGTTCAGGCCCCAGATGAAGTCGTGATCCCCCCAAAGCCGACGCTGTTGAAAGTCCACATCTGCATCGGTTTTGCTGCCCCCCATTTGCACCGTGCGCGGGGCCACACCCAAAGGCATTTGAACGCCGGTGCCAGAGCCCCAGACACCTTCGTGAACGGTCTTGTCATGGTCTATGGACGCCTGCAGGACATTGTCTGCACCGCCCGCGCTTTTCCAGGCATAGCGGGCCTGCAAGGCGCCGCCCTGAGCCTGCTCCTGCAGCAGGCTGTAGCGCCCGAACGGTGTGGCGGGGTCGCTGAAGGCCAGCACCGAGGGCGTGCCCCAATGGTCACGGGACCGGTCCTGGTGCAACTCGGCTTTCAAGCTGAGCGTGGCGCCATCCACTTTGGGCTCTATTTTGACGCCCAGTCGTTGCGCCTGGCTGGTGTCCACGTTCCAGCGAGCCGCCCAGGTTGGTGGTCTTGCCATAGACCTTGAAATGTCCGCCTTGCGCGAGTTCGCCGCCGTGGGTCAAGGAGACAGAAGCCAACTCGCCCGAGCCCAGCGTGGCGTTCATTCGGCTGCCCTGACTGGCGGCTGCAGAGCGGGTCACAATGTTGATCACGCCATTCATGGCGTTGGTGCCCCACAAAGCCGCCCCGGGGCCACGGATGACCTCGATGCGCTCGATGTCGTCCATCACCAAATCCTGGGTTTCCCAAAGCACCCCCGAAAACAACGGCGAATACACGCTGCGTCCATCGACCTGGACCAACAGCTTGCTGGAAAAGCGCTCATTGAAACCGCGTGAACTGACTGCCCAGCGGTTGCGCGCCATTTGCGCCACATTCAGACCCGGCACCAGACGCAAGGCCTCGGGAATCGACTGTGCACCGGATCGACGGATTTCTTCCGCAGAAATGACATGGGCCGCAGCGGCCATGTCGGCCACACGTTGCTCCTTGCGCGACATGGACATGAGGCGGTAGTCCACCAGCTCTTCCAGGGACATGTCCAGAAATTCATTGCCCGTTGCAGCGGCTGCACAAGATGCATGAATGGCACAGGCCATCAGCGTCCAGCGCCAGACGCTTGGGTGTCTTTTTGTTGTTTTCAACATCGGCATGCTCCCTTTTGGACCCATTGTCACATCAAGATCAACTATTAGATTTTATATTTCCTTATTTTTGATGCCCAAAGAAATCTCGCATTCATTCAATTTATTGGATTTAAAGAATTCATTCGATTTGTGTGAAATTGCCCGCCTTCCAACCTGTCGGGCTGGATACCGCCGGGCACTGGAGCCCGACCAACACCGGCCCGCTACACTGCGGTGCATGGAACTTTGGCTTGGACAACTCTTGCAATGGCTGGCCCTACCGCAGCACGGCCTGAGCACTGTGTTTGTGGTGGCCTTCATTTCTGCGACCCTGCTGCCCATGGGTTCGGAACCTGCCGTGTTTGGCCTGGTCAAACTCAACCCCGAGTTGTTCTGGCCCGCCATCGGGGTGGCCACCGCAGGCAATACCCTGGGTGGCATGGTCAGCTGGTGGATGGGCTGGGGGACTCACCACGCGGTCACCCGCTGGCGCAACTCCAGCACGCACGTCCGCGCCCTGGCCTGGCTGGAAAAGTTGGGGCCCAAAGCCTGCCTGCTCAGCTGGCTACCCGGAGTGGGAGACCCCCTTTGCGCGGTGGCTGGCTGGCTGAAGATGCCGTTTTGGCCTTGCACGCTGTACATGGCCATTGGCAAATTCCTGCGCTACCTGGTCATGACAGCGCTGCTGCTGTGGGTGTTTCCCGGCCAGTTTTGAGCTTCTTGCGAGTGGCAGGTCAGCGCACCACAATTTGCAGGGGCTGACCCGCCACAAAGCGGCGCAAATTATCCAAAAACATCTGGCTCACCCTTTTTTCATTGCCATCTGAATGCCCTGCCGCGTGGGGCGTGACCATGACGTGCGGCATGGCCCACAGTGGTGAGTCGCTTGGCAAGGGCTCATGCGCGAACACGTCGAGAAACGCACCACCCAGATGCCCGCTTTGCAAGGCCGACACCAAGGCCGCTTGGTCCACCACCTCGCCACGCGCCACATTGATCAGGTGCGCCCCCCGAGGCAAGGCAGCCAGGGTTGGTGCATTCACCAGCTGGCGGGTCTTGTCGGTCAAAGGGCAGGCCAAAATGAGCCAATCCGTGCGGGGCAAGACCCGATGCAGGTGCTCAAAAGTCACCATCTCCACAGCATCAACTGCAGGCTGAAGCTGCGCTGGAACCTGCTGCCGAACAGCCACCACATTCAAGCCCAGCGCCTGCAGGAGGCTGCCCAGTTTTTGACCAATCGGCCCCCAACCCACAATGGTGGCGGTCTGGCCCGGCAAGTCGCGCGGCATGCGTTCGCCGAGCATGGGCAGCCACTGCCGCGCTTGCTGCTCAGCCCACAGGCCCGGAAAACGCCTGGCCAAAGCCAACAACCCGGCCAGCGCCACAGTGGCCACCACCTGGGCATTGGCGCCAGAAGAGGTGGCAATCTGCACCCCTTTGGCTTTCAAGTCCAGATAAATTTGTCGATCAGCCCCTGCCGAGTGGATGTGCACCCACTGCAACCGGGCACTGCGGCGCAACAGGTCATACACCTGCTGCAAGGCGGGATGGATCTGGTGCTTGGTCGAGGCGCCGGTGACCTCGCGTGAAATGAAGGCCACATCGGCATCGGTGCGCTGCAAGGCCACAGCCGACTCCAAAGACACCAGCTCAAAGGCCTTCGCGCCCATGCAATCGGCCACAGCAAGCGCACGGGGCCGGATGTGGAACTCATTCTGCGCGGGCGCCCGACTCGCGCACGATCACGCGCCATTTTTCATATTCACGCTGGACAAACTGACCGAACTGGGCAGGTGTTCCTCCAGCCGGGTCGGCCCCTTGCGCAACCATTTGTTGCTCTATCGCAGGCATCTGCAAAATCTCGTTGACTGCTTTATTGACTTGGGTGATCACCGCCTCGGGCGTGCCCTTGGGTGCAAAAAATCCAAACCAGGAGCCGGCTTCAAAAGCCGGAAAACCCTTTTCCACCACGGTGGGCACATCGGGCATGGAACGCGAACGCTTGAGGGAGCTGACCGCAATCGGTTTGAGCTTGCCCGATGTAATGTGCTGCATGACCGAAGGGATGGTGGCAAACATGAACTGGATTCGCCCCGCCAGCAAATCCTTGAGTGCATCGGCACCTTTGTAAGGAATGTGCGTGGCCTCGAAACCCACACGTTTGGCCAGCATGAAACTGGACAGGTGCGAAGAAGTGCCAATGCCGGTCGAACCGTAGTTGAGCTTGCCGGGTTGAGCCTTGGCATAAGCCACCAGCTCTTCCATGTTTTGCGCAGGTACAGAGGGGTGAATCACCAGCACATTGGGCACATCGGCAATTTGCACCACAGGCACCAGATCGGTCAAAGGGTTGTAGGGCAGCTTGGCATACAGGGAGGGATTGACGGCAATCGGACCCACCGAATTGACAATGAGTGTGTAGCCGTCGGGCGCGGAGCGCACCACCACTTCGGTGCCCAGATTACCGCCTGCACCGGGTTTGTTGTCGATGACAAAAGGCTGCTTGAGTTTTTCCGACAACTGCTGTGCCACGGTGCGCGCGAGGATATCGGTGGTACCGCCTGCCGTGAAAGCCACCACCACCTTGACCGGTTTTTGCGGATAGGACTGGGCCAACGCCCACTGGGGCATCCATGCAGCGGCCAGGGCCAGGCCACTAAAAAAGTGAAGGGCTTTGCGTTTCATGTTGGTCTCTGCTTGGAATCGTTGTAAACACCCACCGCCTGAACCCAGGCAGCGACAGCACTCAAGTTTTGTAACTGGGATCCAGTCGATCGAGCTTGCGCAGCAAAGCAGGCCACTCCATCAAGCCATAAGGCCTGCGGGTGCTGGGCTGGTAGTTGTTCCAGGTTTCTTCCAGCACCTCGGGGGCCACTTTCACAAAAGGCGTGTTGCACGCCATGGCGGCGAGCTGGGCGTGGCAAGACAACTCGAGTCGGTGCATCCAGTTGAAGGCCTCGCCCACGCTGCGGCCCACTGTCAAGACACCGTGGTTGCGCAAGATCAGCGCCTCGCCCTGCCCCAGGTCCTTGACCAGCGAGGCTTGCTCGTCCAAATCCAGCACCACGCCCTGGTAGTCGTGGTAGCCGATCTTGAGAAAACGCATGGACGTTTGGGTGATCGGCAGCAAGCCGCATTCCAGCGAAGAGACTGCCATGGAAGCCCAACTGTGGGTGTGGATCACACAGTCCACCTCGGGCCTGGCGGCATGCACGGCGCTGTGGATCACGTAGCCTGCCTTGTTGATGCCGTAGTTCAAATCACCGAAGTCGGGCTTGGACAAAATGTGACCATCGTGGTCGATCTTGATCAAGCTGGACGCGGTGATTTCCTCGTACATCATGCCGTAGGCGTTGATGAGGAATGCACCGTCTTCACCGGGCACCCGAGCCGAGATGTGGTTGGCCATCATGTCCGACATGCCATAAAGGGCCACCAGGCGGTAACAGGCGGCCAGATCCACGCGGGCCTGCCACTCGGCGGGCGAGCAACGCGACTGCATGGATTCGATTTTCAAAAATCCGTTTTCAACCATGAAAGCTCCTTGTGCTTCAGTCAATTTTGACGCCAGCACTCTTGACCAGGTTCACCCAAAATTTGGCGTCTTCCTGAAGAAATGCAGCGAATTGTTCGGGTGACCGGGACAAGGACACATCCGTGCCCTCGCGTGCCAAAGCGGCTTTGACAGAGGCCTGCTCCATCGCCATTTGCGCAGCGTCAAAAATTTTCTTGATCACGGCAGGCGGCGTGCCCACAGGTACAAACAAGCCGTACCAAAATTCAATCGCATATTCAGGCAAACCGGCTTCTTGCATGCCGGGCACACCCGGCACCAGCGCAGTGCGCTCGCGGGTGCTGACGGCCAGGCCTTTGAGTCGTCCCGCCTGCACCATGGGCAAGACCGATGGCGGCGTGCCAAAGGTCACTTGCGTATCACCCGCAATGACCGACTGGATGGCTGGCGACCCTCCACGAAACGGGATGTGCGTCAAATTGACACCCGTCAACTGCGTGAACAGTGCTGCACCCAAGTGCGGGGCCGAGCCATTGCCTGAAGTGGCGTAATTGATCTTGCCTGGGGACTGCTTGGCGCGGGCAATCAAATCTTGCACGGAGGCAATGCCAGAGGCCGGATTGGACGCAATCACCAAGGGCGATGTGGTCACCTTGGTCACAGGCAC
>Ga0255128_1001225_pt1 | contig 11494 bp, 10 predicted proteins | sample Law_Miss_RepC_8d_FD_188562 | JGI IMG/M metagenome (GOLD analysis project Ga0255128, IMG submission 188562) | Freshwater microbial communities from St. Lawrence River, New York, United States - Law_Miss_RepC_8d | ecosystem: Environmental > Aquatic > Freshwater > River | place: USA: New York... | reverse complement strand
GTCTTGAATGTTGCTGCCCTCACCAATTTCGATGGTTTCGGTGTCGCCCCGAATCGTGCAGCCAAACCAAACACTGGCGTCAGCGGCAATTTTGACCGCGCCCATGACTTGCGCCGAATCTGCCACCCAGGCGCTTTCGGCCACTTCGGGCGTTTGGGAATCAAGTTGGTAAATGGCCATATCAGGTCCTGTCGTTCTGAAAGTCTGAAAATCTACAATTGTAGGGATGCTCACGGCTGACCGTGAACCCTGCCCACTTTCATGACCCCGAGTTGAAACAGACCATGCACACCTTGCGCTCCGCTGCCCTTGGCCCCTGGGCAGAAGCCGACCCCGTGGCGAAGGCCCAAGCCACTTTGGCCTTGGACCTTAGCCTGCCGGTTGGGGCTTCACAAGCCTTGCAAGCGCCCCGTGCATCACCCGGCCGCCCCTTAAGGCCTGAATGCGTGCACCACACTTTGCTCAAATCCAAGTCGATGACCACCCCGGAGGGGCGGGCCATTTTGGTCCATTCGATTGCGCACATCGAGCTCAATGCCATTGATCTGGCGCTGGACGTGGTGTGGCGCTTTGCGGACATGCCCGAGGCTTTTTACACCGATTGGGTCAAGATTGCGCAAGAAGAGGCCAAGCACTTCACCCTGCTGCGCAACCACCTGGTGAGCATGGGTTTTGACTATGGCAGCTTTCCGGCCCACAGCGCGTTATGGGACATGGCCGAGCGCACCCAAAATGACCTGCTGGCCCGCATCGGCATCGTTCCGCGCACCATGGAAGCGCGCGGCCTGGATGCCTCGCCAGGGGTTAAAAACAAGCTGGTCAGCGTGGGAGACCATGCGGCGGGGCAAATTCTGGACCTGATTTTGGAAGAGGAAATCGGCCATGTGGCCGCAGGCAACCGCTGGTACCGTTACCTGTGCGCGCAACGCGGGCTGGACCCGGTCAGCACCTATGCCGAGCTGATCTTGCAATACGACGCCCCCAAACTGCGCCCGCCCTTCAATATGACTGCGCGCCGTTTGGCCGGATTTGAAGAAGCAGAATTGGACGCCTTGGGCTGAGCCATCGCGCCCCAGAAGCTCGCCTGACACCTCTTATCCCCGTGGATGGTGCTGGGCGTGCAGGGTTTTAAGTCGCTCTCTGGCCACATGGGTGTAAATGGTGGTGGTAGAAATATCGGCATGCCCCAGCAACATTTGCACCGCCCGCAAATCTGCCCCGTGGTTGAGCAAATGCGTGGCAAAGGCGTGGCGTAAGGTGTGCGGCGAGAGAGGTGCCGTGATCCCGGACTGGATGGCATAGCGCTTCACCAAATTCCAGAACATCACGCGCGACATGCCACTGCCAGGCTTAGGTCCACTGGTGGTGACGAAGAGGGCTTCGGTCTGACGAGGCCCCAACATGGCAGGCCGTGCGCGGGCCATGTAGCGCTGCAACCACTCCCGGGCCTCTTCACCAAAAGGCACCAAACGCTCTTTGCTGCCCTTGCCCATGATGCGCAGCACCCCTTCATTGAGCGAAACATGCAGGCTTTTCAGCTGCACCAACTCGCTCACACGCAGCCCGCTGGCATACATAAGCTCCAGCATGGCACGGTCACGCAAACCCAAATCGGTGGCGATGTCGGGGGCCGACAACAAGGCATCTACCTGCGCCTCCCCCAAGGTTTTGGGTACCCGCAAAGCTTGTTTGGCCGCCAGCATGCGCAGCGTGGGGTCTTGTTGCACCAAGCGCTCACGCAAGGCCCAGCGAAAGTAACGTTTAAAAACCGTCAGCCGACGATTGGCCGAAGTGGCCTTGGTCTGCCCGTGGCGCTCGGCAAAATAAGCTTGTAAGTGATGCTCTTGGGTCGCCTCCAGCGCCAGCTGGTGTGACAAAAATAACCAATGGGCAAAGAGGTTCAGATCGCGACGGTAAGCCGCCAAAGTGTTGGCGGACAAACCGTCCTCCAGCCAGAGTGCCTCGGCAAAGCGGTCGATGGCAGTCTGGCTGTCCTCGTGCATGCGCCGGAGGTCAGTCCAGCTTGAGCTTTTGCTGCTCGACAACTTTCTTGTACACCTCAAATTCAGCCTTGATTTGGGCCGAAAACTCTTCTGGCGAATTGGCCACCACCAAAGAACCCGTGTCCTGGATGCGTTTGACCACAGCAGGATCTTGCAAGGCTTTCTTCACACCCGCATTGACTTTGTCAACCACTTCTTTGGGTAAGTTTTTAGGCCCCAAAATACCGTAATAGGCCATGCGGTTCACAGGCTCCAAACCCACTTCTTTGAATGTGGGCACATTGGGCAACTGGGGCAAACGCTGCGGTGCTGCCACCACAATCGGTATCAAACGACCCGACTGAATGAAAGGCAAAGCAGAAGGCAAATTGTCAAAAATAACCGGCACTTGCCCTGCCACGGTGTCGTTCAAAGCCGGACCGGCACCCCGATAGGGAATGTGGGTAATGAAAACCCCCGTCAGGCTTTTCCAGAGTTCAGTTTGCAAGTGACCAATGCCACCTGTACCCGAGGAAGAATAAGAATATTTACCCGGATTTTTCTTCAGTTCTGCCAAAAAGCCGGCGTAGTCTTTGGCGGGGAAGCTGGGATGCACCGCAAAAATATTAGGGGTGGCCGCGATGTTGATGATGGCGGTGAAATCAGTGATCGGGTTGTAGGGGATCTTGGTGTTGATCGCGGGGTTGGCCGCTGTGGTGGAAACCGTGGCCATGCCCAGGTTGTAGCCATCCGGAACGGCACGAACCGTTTCGGTGGCACCCACTACGCCGCCGCCACCCGCCTTGTTTTCAATGATCACGCTTTGGCCAAGTGCTTTACCCAAAGGCTCGGCGATGACTCGGGCCACAATGTCAGTGGTACCACCGGGCGCAAAAGGAACTTGAAGTTTGATCGTCTTATTGGGATAGGTTTGAGCCAAAACCGAGCCACTGGCCATCAGTGCCGCAGTCAATCCAACCAAAGTCATCAAATTACAACGCTTCATTTCGAACTCCTTTAAGAACATTCCATCATAAGCAGCTCAGTGATGACGGGAGAGAGGGGAAACCCACAAAAACTCCAACAATTATCAATTTTGCCGCTCCAAGGTGACAGCCCGGCAGTTAAACACCGAGCCAGGGCAGTTATCCTAACGCCGTGAACTTCGCTCAACTCCTCTTCCCCGATTTTTCCCTGATTTTGTGCGGCTACCTGATCTGCAGGTACACAGCCTTGAACCGCTCGGTTTGGCAGCAGGTTGAAAGTCTTGTCTATTTTTTCCTTTTCCCGGTCTTGTTGTTCCACTCGATCGTGAAAAGCCCACTCGATCTGAATGTGGCATCCAGCCTGATAGGCGCAGGCCTGAGCCTGGGGGTTTGCGCCATTGCCTTGTCTTACAGCCTGCCCTACTGGCCTATTTTGGGCAAAAGACTGGACCGACGCGACCACGCCGCCAGTGCCCAAGTGGGTTTTCGCTTCAACTCCTTCATTGCCTTGGCTTTGGCCGAGCGCTTGGCCGGACCGGAAGGCCTGCTGATGATTTCGGTGCTGATTGGCGTGTGCGTGCCCACCTTCAACGTGGGGGCCGTGTGGCCGATGGCTCGCCAAGCGAAGATCGGTTTTTTACGTGAACTCACCCGCAACCCGCTGATCATTGCCACAGCATCCGGACTGATCGCCAACTTGATGGGCTTTCACATGCCTGTGTGGCTGGAGCCTGCTGTCAGCCGGATTGGGGCTGCCTCTTTGGCTCTGGGCCTGATGGCCGCGGGCGCTGGCATGCAACTTAGCACCTTGCGCCAAGGCAAGCTGTTGGGCATGAGTGTGTTGACGGTCAAACACCTGTTGACGCCCTTGCTCGCTGTGCTCATGGCGCGCCTTTTCCAGCTCAACCCGATGCAAAGCATGATCTTGCTGGCTTTTTCCGCATTACCTACCGCCTCCACATGCTACGTGCTGGCGGCACGCATGGGCTACAACGGCCCTTATGTGGCGGGTTTGGTCACGCTGTCTACCTTGATGGGGATGCTGAGCCTGCCCTTTGCCTTGGGCGTGCTGCGCTGAAATCCAAGATATCCGCATACGCGGGTATGACAACGCTCTGAAGTTCAGGCTTTGGCCAGTGACCAAGCCACTTGCTCTTGCACCACCGGATCGGGATGCGCCTCGTGCCGAACCAAAGACTGCTGCAAAGCTTGGCGTTCAGGTACAGACATGCCGCCAGAGGCCAATGCGTTGCCAGCCGCCAGCGCCAGGTTGCGCAGCCAACGGGCATGGCCGATGCGGCGGATGGCACTGCCTTCGGTGCGCCTCAAAAATTCGGCCTCGGTCCAGTCCATCAAGGTCACCAGACTGGCATGCGCCAAACCGTCTCGTGCTTGCCAGTCGGGCAAATCGCTGATTTGCGCATACTTGTTCCAAGGGCAGGCCAATTGGCAGTCGTCGCAGCCATAAATGCGATTGCCAATCAAGGGACGCAGTGCCTCGTCAATCGGCCCCGCATGCTCAATGGTCAGATAAGAAATACACCGTCGGGCATCCAGTTGGTATGGGCCAACAATGGCTTGGGTGGGGCACAAGTCCATACACGCCGTGCAGTGGCCGCAATGGGAAGTGACTGCGGGCGTTGCAGGTAAGGCGAAATCAACAAACAATTCACCCAAAAAGAACATGGAACCCGCCTCGCGGCTCAGCACCAAGGTGTGCTTGCCGCGCCAACCCAGCCCACTGCGGGTGGCCAACTCGGCCTCTAAAACGGGGGCCGAGTCGGTGAAAACGCGGTGGCCAAACGGACCGATCGCCTCAGCAATCCGATCTTGCAGTTTTTGCAAGCGGCTGCGCAACACCTTGTGATAGTCGCGTCCACGGGCATAAATTGACACCACAGCTTCACCGGGCTGACCACTGCGTGCTGTTTCCCGGTCGACCCAATCGGTTGCGGTGTCTGCAGGCAAATAGTCCATCCGGGCGGTGATCACGCTCACCGTGCCCGGCACCAACTCGGCAGGCCGTGCCCGTTTCATGCCGTGGCTTTGCATATAGCCCATGCTGCCGTGAAAGCCAGCGTCCAGCCAAGCCTTTAATCCGGGCTCTGCCGAAGACAAATCGATACCCGTCGCGCCAATTTGGGACAATCCAAGCTCACGCGCCCAGATTTGGATCTGGGGCCACAGTTCATGAAGGTCGATTTGAGTCAATTGATTAGTCACCCGCCGATTGTAGAAAGCCCCACAGCCCCAAGGGTTTGGGAAACCCTTTGGCCTGATGAAGCTGCCACCGGGCGCTTTGCCGCCGAATTGGCGCAGGCCTTGCAAAACTGGCCCGGCGCTCGCCACGCCAGCATCGAATTGCGCGGCAATTTGGGCGCAGGCAAAACCACTTTGGTACGCCACTTGCTGCGTGCCATTGGGGTGCAGGGCCGGATCAAAAGCCCCACTTATGCCGTAGTCGAGCCCCACCAAGTCGGCACAGGCGACGATGCCTGGCCCCTCTGGCATTTTGATTTTTACCGTTTCAATGACCCGCAAGAGTGGGAAGACGCGGGCTTCAGGGACATTTTTGCAGGGCCCGGCCTCAAGCTCATGGAGTGGCCCGACAAAGTGGCCGGGCAACTGCCGCCACCCGATTGGGTCATTGCACTTGACGCGATGGACGAGGAGCAACGCCGGGTGCGCATCCAAGCGGGCACCGAACGGGGACAACATTGGCTGGAGTCTTGGGCGCAGAACCATTCAGGAACGGGTCATGCAGATTGATCGGCGGCGCTGGGTCAAGGCCGGTTTGCTGGCACTCAGTTTGGGGGCCGCCCAGTTGGCCCGTGGGGCCACGATGCTGGCCGTACGCATCTGGCCCGCACCCGACTACACACGGGTGACGCTGGAGTCCGACACACCGCTGAAGACTTCGCAAACCTTTGTCGCCTCGCCCCCCCGATTGGCCGTGGACATTGAAGGTCTGCAGTTGAATGCCGCTTTGCGGGAACTGGTGGGCAAAGTCCAAGCCTCCGACCCCAATATCTCCGGTATCCGCGTAGGCCAGTTCAATGCCAATGTGGTGCGCTTGGTGATTGATTTAAAACGGCCCATCGCGCCCCAAGTTTTTACCCTGCCCCCAGTGGCCGCCTATGCGCACCGTTTGGTGCTGGACCTGTACCCCAGCGAAGCCATTGACCCCTTAGAACAACTGATACAAGAACGGATCACGGCCAAATCACAGGCGTCTAACGCTGCATCAACGAACATTCCGGCGCTGCCTGTGCCTAAAACAGGCGTCAACGACCCATTGGGCGACTTGATCGCCAAGCAAACCCTGCCCGGAAGCGTCGGGACACCTCCTTTGCCCGCTGCAGCTTCGACTCGCCGCCCTGACATTCCAACGTCCAAGGGCGTTTACATGGATCGCCCTGACCACCCGCCTCGGCCAGAGGCCACCACTGGCACCGACCGCCTGATCGTGATTGCGCTGGACCCCGGCCACGGTGGCGAAGATCCGGGTGCCATTGGCCCGGGCGGCACGCGCGAGAAAGACGTGGTGCTGAAGATTGCCCAGTTGCTGCGCGACCGCATCAATGACAGCCAAGTCAATGGCAACCCCTTACGCGCCTACCTGACGCGGGATGCTGATTTTTTTGTTCCCTTGCATGTGCGCATCCAAAAAGCCCGCCGAGTGCAAGCCGACCTGTTTGTCAGCATCCATGCCGATGCCTTTTATACGCCGCAAGCCAGCGGCGCCAGTGTGTTTGCGCTCAGCCAAGGGGCGGCTTCGAGCAGTGCCGCTCGCTGGATGGCTCAAAAGGAAAACAAAGCCGACTTGATCGGCGGCGTTAACTTGGGCGTGCAAGACGCCCAAGTGCAACGCGCCATGCTGGACATGAGCACCGCCGCGCAAATTAAAGACAGCTTGCAGTTAGGGGGCAGTTTGCTGCGGGAGATTGGCGGGGTGGGCCGTTTGCACAAGCCCCGGGTGGAACAAGCCGGTTTTGCCGTGCTGAAAGCCCCCGATATACCCAGCGTGCTGGTGGAAACCGCCTTCATCAGCAACCCCGCAGAGGAAGAAAAGCTGCGCAGCGACGCCTACCAACAGCAACTCACCGACGCCTTGATGCGGGGAATATTGCAATATTTTTCGCGCAACCCACCTTTGGCGCGCAACCGCAGCATTTAACTCAGGTCTAGCCCAATTTTCAAACTTGCTGAATCGCCTGACATGGTTTCATAAACCCTGTCCTTGTACTTTCGAAATGGCTACAAAGGCAACTTTTCGCTGGTTGCAATATCCCGATCAAACTGCGCCATGGCGGCCAAGGTCAAGGGGTCGGTGGCTAAACCCGCCGCAAACTCGGGGCGCACGGTAACGGCATGCGCACCCAGCGCCATCAGCCGGGCCAACACATCGGCCGACTTGATGCTGGCGGCCAGCAGTTGCAAGCCATCGCTTTGCACAGCCACACAAGCTTCGATCAATGCCCAGACATCGCGGCCATCGGCCTGCAATCGACCCACATAGGGCGCCACGTAATTGGCACCTTGAGATTGAGCCCAAAGCAACTGAATCGGGTTGGACAAACCCGTCAGCAGTGTGGGCACCCCCCAGGCTTGCACTTCGCGCAGCACGGGCTGCCAATTGGGGTGACAAGGCAGTTTGAGGGTCAGGCGCAGACGGGCCTGCACGGCGGCAGGCAGCAGCACTTCAAGCCATTGCGCCGCCTCGCCCACATCGGCACGGGGCAATTGCAGCATCAACTCGGGCATGCGCGCCTCGCCCGCCTGCCTGACCAGTTGCAAATATCCCGGCAAACTGACGGGCAACCCCGCCTGCAAGACCAGCGTGGGGTTGGTGGTGACACCCTGCACGGGTGGGCAGCCTGCAGGCAACACCCATTGCTGGGCCTCGGCTGAATCCAGGTAAAGCTTCATGCCGAGTCCTGTTTCAGAAAAATGTCTTTGTCTGGGAAAAACTGGCTGTGCAGTGGCAGTAAAGCCCCGCCCAATGCGCGCGCATGCGCCCCGACTTGGCCCTTCAACAAGGGCGGTTGGTGCATGCCATCAAATCGGTATTGGGTCAGCGCCTCTTGCGTGGCGGCCATCAATGCGGTCATCAAGGATGCCCCCAGAGATCCGTCCATGACCACCGCATCCAGATCCAACAAAGCGGCGGATGTGGCCACTGTCATCGCCAATGCCTGGCTGGCTTGTGCCATCCATGACCCGGTGAATTCGGCATAAGCCGGGTCCATGATCCGGTCTTGGTGAATCAGCAAGGGGTCGTGTCCGGCCGCCAGCAGGGCTTGCTCCAGTTGCCAACCCGAGGCTTTTTGCAGCAACTGGGGCGGCATACCCGAACCTAAAGGGGCAGCTGAGGCCAAGCCCACAGGCAGCGAACCAATGGCCCCGGCGTTGCCACGCTCGCCATTCATGATGTGACCCGACAACACCAAACCGCCTCCGATGAAGGTGCCGACAAAGACATACAAAAAACTGCGCTCGCTGCGGCCATGGCCTTGCAACAATTCGGCCACACAGGCCGCCGTGGTGTCTTTGGCAAACACCACAGGCAAATCGGTCAGGCGCTGCACTTCGGTCGGCAAGTCAATGTGCTCCCAGCGGGCCAATGCCTGCGCCGCCTGCCCCCCCATGAGGTCGGCCCATTTGTGCAGCGACAAAGGCGCGGTCAGGCCCACACCCACAGTTCTGGGCCACAAATCGCCCAAACGTTTTTTTAGAGTTTGCAGTCCTTTCGCCATCGAAAGGAACAACTGATCGGGGTCCGGGTAGTCGTAATGCACCTCGACCCGGTGCACGGGTTGGCCACAAAAATCAGCCACCAGCAATTCCAAATTGCGCCGCCCCACCTGAATGCCGACACTGAAGGCGCCCTGGGGGTTCAATGAGAGCGGCACCGAAGGCTGACCGATCTTGCCGCGCAAACGCTCTTGCTTGACCAGCAAACCATCCTCCAGCAAGCGCCCCACAATGATGGCCACCGTCTGGGTGGACAACTGGGTCAGGCGAGCCAGATCGGCTTTGGGAATAGCCCCGTGGTGGCGGATGGCCTGCAGCACAATGCGTTCATTGAACTGCCGCATTCCGACATGGTTGGACCCGCGCATGGCGGGTGTGGGAGAGGCGGTATTCATAGCTTCGCAAGCGACCCATCAAAAGTCAGAAAAATATCACACCCTTACAAAAGGCAGCGTTGCCGAAGCCCGAACCCTCGCCGCTTTGCACAATCAGGCTAGCCCCTTTGATTTTCTCGTAAAAAGCAAAGCGCTCGACAGGTTCGACCTGATCCGCCCGAAAGCCTTCGGCGACCACCAGATCCACCACCGCCTGTTGCGCCGGGGTGCGATAGTCGGGTGCCGAATGACAGGCGTGCATGAAGGCTGCGGGCAAGGCGACATCGGTGGCCAAGGGAAATACCGACAGCACGGCGCGGCTAACCCGCTCTAAATTGTTGCCGGGCAGGCGCACCACGGGTTTGCCATGACTCAAAAAGTCAGCGGTGAAGTTGGCATCCACCACGGCCACCCATTCACCATGGCCCATGGCACACAAATGCATCAATAACTCCGGCGTGAGAAGCGGGTCCAGACCTTTCAGCATGCGACCGCCTCTTGTGTTTTTAGGCTGGCCGGATCAATGGCGCCCGTGATCAAGCCCACAATTTCTTCGGGGTTGGTCTCTCGTGTGAGTCGGCTGCAGATGATCCGGCCCTGACGGAACACCCAGATACGGTCTACCAAGTCAAACACTTGGCGCAGGTTGTGGCTGATGATGATGAGCGGAATGCCCTGCTTTTTAAGCCCCTTGATGATTTCTTCCACCCGGGCGGTTTCTTGCACACCCAATGCGGCCGTGGGTTCGTCCAAGATGATCAGTTTTTTGGCAAAACCAGCGGCCCGGGCAATGGCCACGCATTGCCGCTGCCCACCAGACATGCCGCGCAAACTTTCAGACATATCCTGAATCTTCACGCCCGTCGTGGCCAGCATGGCGGCCGACTTTTCACGCATGGCCTTGTGGTTCAGGATGGACAAAGGCCCCAAATTGAGCCGGGTGATCTCGCGGCCCAAAAAAATATTGGCAGGCACATCCAGGTCTTCTGCCAAGGCCAGGGTCTGGTAAACGGTCTCTATGCCCTGCTCTCGGGCATCGAGTGGAGAGTCAAAACTCACCTTTTGCCCATCCAACAGAATGTCACCCGAATTGGGCTGCTCCACCCCGGTGATCAACCGCACAAAGGTGCTTTTGCCAGCCCCGTTGTCGCCCACGATGGCGGCGTGCTCGCCGGGCAAAAGGCGAAATTGAGCATCCGTCAGGGCTTTGACGCCCCCGTAATGCTTGGTCAGTTGTTTGATTTCCAGAACGGATGCAGGTGCGGATAAGGACATGAAGGCCACTTTCACAATGAATGACTGAAGCATGAATGATTTCGAAAAATTTCGCATTAGTAAAACTACTAGGTTTACTTAGTCGGGTTTTTCGATTCCAATCTGACCGTCAGCAAAAAGTTTTCTGACCCAATCGCCCATCAACAACGGAGAGATAAAAACCATGATTTCTAAACGCACTTTCGGCCAACTGGCCATCGCTGTCGCCGCCGCCACTTTGTTCACCACGGCCATGGCCGCAGACATTACGGTGGCCTACATCACCAACGGCAACACCAACGAGGGTTGGACCCTGATCAACGGCGGCGCCAAGAAAGCGGGCCAGACCAAAGGGGTTAAATTCATTGAGTTGGCAGCCGACAAAGGTGAGTTGTCACGCCAATTGGCGATCGTGGAGGACATGATCACCCGCAAAGTGAACGCAATTGCCATTGCCCCAGTAGATTCCGCAGGCATCGCCCCGGCCATCAACAAAGCACTGGCCGCAGGCATTGTGGTGGTGGCCGTGGACACTGGCATCACCGGCGCCAAAATCACCTCTTATGTCGCCACCGACAACATCAAAGCCGCCAACGTGCAAGGCAAATGGGCAGCGGGTGAGATCAAAGACGGTGACACCGTGATTTACGTCACCGGAGACCAAGGCCAGACGACAGGCCAAGAGCGCAAAAAAGGCTTTGTGGATGCTTTGAATGCAGTCCGCAAAAACGTCAAAATTGTTGAAGTCGCCACCACTTGGGACCAAACCATGGCCCAAAACGGTGTGGAAGCCGCTTTGCGCGCCAACCCCACGGCCAAGGTCATTGCCTGCGCCTGGGACGGTGGCGCATTGGGTGCCAAGGCCGCACTCATGGCCGCTGGCAAAAAACCCGGCGACGTGAAGATTGCTGGTTTTGACGGTTCCCCTGGTGGTTTGGACATGATGAAACAAGGCTGGCAACAAGCCAATGCCGCGCAAATGTTGGCCAAAATCGGCCAAGTGGGCGTTGAAACCGCCATCGCTGCAGCCCAAGGCAAAAAAGTGGAAGCCCGCATCGACACGGGTTCGTTCTTGGTGCTGCCCGCCAACGTGGACAAGTTTGCTGCCGACTCCGGCGTGGGCCAGTTCATGAAGGTCAAGGCC
>Ga0255128_1001211_pt1 | contig 11547 bp, 15 predicted proteins | sample Law_Miss_RepC_8d_FD_188562 | JGI IMG/M metagenome (GOLD analysis project Ga0255128, IMG submission 188562) | Freshwater microbial communities from St. Lawrence River, New York, United States - Law_Miss_RepC_8d | ecosystem: Environmental > Aquatic > Freshwater > River | place: USA: New York... | reverse complement strand
CCGTAAAATAAATAATTACATTGTATATGAACATTGCCAATAATATTCCCAAGTAAATCAAGAATATTGAATTTTCGGACTCCTCTTTCTTCTGAATTGTCCTCAAATCAGAAAATATAATTGGAACGAGAAGCTGATCGTAACTACTTACAACAAGTAGCAACTCCAATTTGTCGGTCCCATCATTTACAAGTGGAAATGAAATACGTCCCTCATTACTAACGAGTTCACCACCTGTATGAGAATATATTGAATCATTTGTTACCTGAAAAAACTCAATGCTATCAAGTATTGGATTATCTATTAAAAGAATCTTCTCACCACTCCAAAAATCTTTAGAAACTATTTTTCTAATCCGTATTGTATACTTATCCTCAGAAAGTCCAAAATTCAAAATCTCCCCTTGATTTTGTATCCATCCTAATTTTTCTGATGACCTAATCTCTGATTTTGAAATACTCCCTGAAACAAATTCAACTTGCCCAAAAATATTTAGGCAACTCAAAACAGAAATCACAAATAATATACTGAGTCTATTCATATTGAAAGCGCATATTCAATTTTAGTAATTCCATTTCCTATTGATTCTTCGCACAAAATCAATGGGTTTTGACGTATCTCAATGATTTTTTTTCTTTCATTCTCATCTGAATCGAACATGTGATTCACATCTCTCTGTAGAGTAATATGTGCAAATTGATTCGCACCGTCGTAGTAAATTTTTCCACCGTCTGCCAAAGATTCAACAAGTCGAAACCCATATTTGGAAGAAATACGATATGTGTAGGCTGAACAAAGGGCTATAACTGATTGGAAATTCAATAAGCCTGCTAAAGCTAAAGCGGCTCGAATACTATAAACACTACCTATACCCAATCCAGCAACAGCAACAGAATTCCAAAGACCGCATAACTCCACAATTGGAGGGTTAAATTCACTCAAATATTCATTTAAGTTTGGTATGTCATCACCGACTGCACTTTGAATAGGCAATTGCAAATTATCACCCATTTTCTGTAATCTTGACCCTCCATATACCTCACCCTCCGGAGATTCTATTACAATAACATAGGTGTCAGGATTAAACATCCACTCTTCTGTTGCACTCGATAATTTAAATCCAAAAGCTTCTAGAACACCTAAATGACCCAATCTAAACTTCATACAACTTTCAAAATCATCAACAGCTCTAAACGCGCGAATTCTGAGCTCGGGTATACTACTTTCTGATGCAGAAATACTAAAACTCATTAGCTAAACCTTTCTGATATATCCAAGTAATATCGGCCACTATTGATATGCTCTCCTAGTAAGAGTTTTCTTGACAATATAGTAGCAGTTGCCCCCCCGAACATGACATCACCACCCAATTGAGGCCATGTATCCAATGTCTTACCAATTTCGTTGAAAGACTCTACTCCTCTTTTTGAAGCATTATTCAGATCTACAAATCTCATTAATACTTCTTTGTTTGTTGACCGTAATAACAATTCTATTTCTGATTCCTTTATTGATCCATGGAAAATTTCTTTGACGAACCTGTAATCTTCGACATCCAAAAGTCCCCGGTCACTTGTCTCCATCAATAATGGAATTCTTTTTTTTCGAGCCTCTAATCTTAACAATAGCTTAACTATACCAGAATCACATTCATCTATTACAAGGTCAATTCCATTACTATCATTAAAAAATGATTGAATATTTGAAGAATCAATGCCCATATCATAAGTTTTAACAATAATAAAAGGGTCTATTTCTAATATCCAACGATAAGCAATCTGCACTTTTGAGACACCAACGTCTTTGATTCCAAATGGTAGACGATTCAAATTACTTACTGATAATTTATCAAAATCAGCTATTCTAACCTCTCTGCATAACCGTTCTAAAATAACTCCTTTTAAAACTGAAAAACCTACTGATAGTCCAACAATACCTATGGTTTTATTCCTTAACAAACTCTGCTCTGAATCGTTAATTTTATTTCTATTTCTAGCGGTTCGCAAAAACACAAACTCTTCCTCTTCGGCTATAATAAATGCCTGTTTCAACCATGGATAATAAGCTATAACTCCATAATCCTCATCGGACCTAAGAGATTGTAACCTTTGTATTTCGTCATCATCGCCTCCTACAATTTTAATATTTATTATTTCGTCAAGCATTTGATTTCTCAAATCAATCAACTCAATGCAATTCTTCCTGTAAGATGCAAAGCTCCTTTCCAATTCACGAACATTTATGATATGAAAATCAGCTGTAACCATAGATACGCAAATAACACCAAGAAATACTTGAGTTTATTCCTTTTGTAGTTTATTTGTAAACACTTTGTAGTTTATTTATGAGTCAGAATATTCAATTTCCAACATGGCGTGAAATTGTTAACCTAAGTTTAGGCGAGCAAGAAAATGAGACAACAAAATCAACCATTGACAAGGTCAATGCATTTATGTCTCATTCAGAAACGATAGCAAATGATATGGCAAATAAAACGATATCAATTGCCATGCAAATGATGATTAACGCATCTGGTCAATATTTGGCCAACGAAAATATCGATGATATCTTACCTAGACTGGATGAAACTTCAATTTTAAGTAATGAATTTTACACCATTTACAACATTCCTAATTCGACATATGACGTAATCGATGAGTCAATTGAACAAAAGTTGAGTATTTCAAAACAAGAATTCACCCTACCAAACCTTTTATCTATTACAAAAGGTGAGATTTCAATAGAACAAACCGATTTGCCTCATTTCATAAGATGGGCTGGGATTGCCTTTTTATTATTTTCCATTCCAACTTTTAAATTTACTTCCTATCAAGACTATTACCTTATAAAATTCAAAATAATAGTCAAAGGAAAACAGGCTTTACTTGAAAAAAAGTGCTACTTGAGTAAAAAAAGCATAGAAAGTAAAGATACAATTCCTAGATTTCACTTTGACAAGTGGACAATCCTCCCATCCTCTGCTCAAAATGTAGTCAAACCTGTTTTTGTTTCTGATGCAGAACAAACAGAACTAATGAATAACCTCGCTTACCTATTCAATGCAGCTCTGATTAATTTTCCCGTTAAATACCTCATTATGCTTGAAGAAAGACAATACTTCGACAGAAACAAAGAGGTTGGAAGAGAAATGGAAAATAGCATTAAGGAAAATGCCAATTGCACGGCAGAATTCAGCGACATTCAAATCGGAGATTATTTCAAAAAAACAATTCGAACCTGGACCGGAGAAGACAAAAAAGAATGCAGCTCAGAAACGGAAGCCATTCAACTTGCAACACAACTGGGCTTGCTGCCCATTCCTTCCAATATCAAAAAATTAATATACTCGCGCGTTAGCTAACTTTCGAAAATTTCGAATTCCTCAATTTCTCGTTTTCTGGTGTTTCATATTCGCAAAAAAAACACCATGAAAAAAAGAAACTCTCTCCCCTATCCAAAGCTCCGTGAGCTGCGTTTAATGTATTGCTACAAACAAGAATACATTGCCGATGTACTTGGTATCTCTCAGCCGGAATACTCTCGACTTGAAAACGGTCTGAGAATAGCAAGAATTGATGAGTTCAGAAAATTAGCAGGGATTTATAAAATTTCACCTTCCATGCTCATGGTTTCTGATAGCTATGCACACATCGATTTTCATCAATTGAAATCCGATATCTTGGAGGAAACTTCTGAAATTCTGAAGCAACTAACCGAAGAAAATCGATTGCTTCGGCAGGATTTACAAAAATCTTTGGAGAATTCTCAAAACCTCCTAGAATCCATACAAATGCTGCATTCTAAAGGTCCTTTCAAACCTAAAAAAGAAGGGATTCCGCAAAAAAATACGGTTGGTTTGTAACCTTTTGAGATCTGGTCAAGTAAAAGATGGTCGAAACCTATTGATTATGAATACCCACTCTAACAACATGAATAACGAAAAAACAACACTTGTTTTTGTAGATGATGACCCTATTGTTCTTCATCAATTCAAAACAATGTTTCACTCTGAATACAATGTTTTAACTACTACTGATGTATTTGAAGCTTTTGGATGGATGCAATCTTCGCCAGTTGCAGTGTTGATCTCGGATTTGATCATGCCCATGATGAATGGCATTGATTTTCTTCAGCGTATGGCTAAGGATTTTCCGAACACACAACGCATTCTGCTGACCGGTAATCTAACCACAGATGCCATGATGCATGCCATTAATAAAGCACGAGTTTTTCGAGTTCTTGGTAAGCCTTTCAGTCAAAATGAAACTGCAAAGGTGATTGAAGAGGCGTGTTACGCATATAGTCAAAGTCTAGAAAAAGAGAAAGAAATGAAGCGATTGTCGAAACAAAACGAACAATTCGAATTTCTACTGCGCCAACAATTACTGTCCTAATTGAAAAAGCGAACAAACATAAAGGTCTCCCTTCGGGAGACCTTTACTTTTGTTTCCAAATGCCAGATTCCCCCAGACTGAACAAAGCATAATCATACTTAACAGGATCTACTGCATCAAATTTCTTTAACGACTCATCCAACTCAACCACCGCTTTCCAATCATTTTGTTGCCGAGTTAAAAGTCCCAATTGTCGGGCTGTATTCCCGCTATGAACATCTAATGGGATGGATAATTTCGATGGAGAAATGCCTTTCCAAATTCCGAAATCAACCCCCCGCTCATCTCGTCTAACCATCCAGCGCAAAAACATATTTAACCGTTTCGCACTTGAATTACGTGCTACATCTGCAATATGCTTAGAGGCTCGATGTGTTTTAGAATTCATAAAAACTGTTCGAAAATGTTTCAACGCCTCAAAACTTCCACCTAAATCAAACCCTTTGGTGAACACCATCTCCAAACCAAACTCACAGTTGTAAATACGACGAAGGGCCAAAGTAAAAAACCAAAAATCTTCTTCATTAAATGTTCTATGAATGGATTGGTTTTTAGTAAAAGCATCTCCTCGCTTCGCATTCAAAATAAATTCATACGGTGAATGCCCCATGCGATTCATCATACAATCCGCGCTTTTGAGAATCGAAGCTCGATTCCCCCAACTGATTATCGCAGTTAAAAATCCGGCAATTTCAATGTCTTCTTTTCGGTCGAATCGATGCGGAATTGAGATGGGGTCATGTTCAATAAATGACAGTCTATTGTATTGATCCACTGCCTCATTTAACACATGGGCTAAATTATTTTTCATTGGATCTGCAAAAAACGTATTGCAATAAATTCGACCCCATTTGTAACGCTTTCAATCGAGCTACCTCTGAATCCTTGTGAACACTTGCATCTTCCCAACCGTCTCCTAAATCACACTCAAAATCATAGAAAACAGCCAATCGATCCTCTATAAAAATTCCAAATGCCTGAGGAGCTTTTTTGTCGTGTTCATGAATTTTCGGAAGTCCGTTGGGAAAATTAAATTTTTGATGAAAAACCGGATGGTCAAATGACAACTCAACAAATTCCAAATCGGGAAATACCTTTTTTATCTCGCGACGAACGTATTGATCCATTCCATAATTATCTGAAATGTGCAAAAATCCGCCTGACTCCAAGTACATTCTCAAATTTTGCACCTCGCTTCCAGAGAAAACCACATTCCCATGCCCCGTCATATGAACAAACGGATAGTTAAATAAATCAGTGCTTCCCACTTCTACATAAGGAACATCTTTCGAAATGGTAGTTTTTAATTCCTTGTTTGCAAACTGAACCAAATTGGGCAAGCTCGTCGGATTTGCGTAATAATCTCCACCACCCTTGTACTTCAACACCGCAATTTGGTAGGACTGACCGAATATGGCGTGTGACGTAAGGATACAAATCGAAAAAAGTATAAGTGCTCTCAACATGTGGCGCTAAGATAACTCAACCAATTGCAAATTATTTTCTTTCCCTCTGGAGTAAGCACACTCTCTGGGTGAAATTGAACTCCAAACCAAGGCAGCGTGCAGTGCTCCATAGCCATGACAGATCCGTCTTCATGTCGAACAGTGACTTTCCAATTGGAACACAATGTCTCTTCATCCACAACCCAACTGTGATAATGTCCCATCTCAATGGCTTCAGCAAAACCATGAAATAGAACGCCTGGCCATTCAATTTTTCCAAAAGATGAAACACCATGCAGCACAGGATTTAAATTGCGCAATTGTGCACCGGTATATACTCCCATGGCCTGGCAACCAAGACAAACACCGAGAACAGGTATGTTTTCCAAATGAGATAACATGCTCATAAGTCTTCCAGCCGCATGAGGTAGGCCTGGGCCAGGAGACAATACCACTCCATTTTTACCCTGCACATGACTTTCGTCTACAACATCATTTCGAACCACTTCAACCTGAACTCCAAATCCCTCTAGATAATGGACTAAATTGTAGGTGAACGAATCAAAATTATCTATCAATAGAATTTGATGCATCAAGACTTCACTATGTTTGTGATTCAATAAACAAGAATACGATGAAAACCGCTATAGAGTCAAATGAAGCACCTAAACCCATTGGTCCATATTCCCAAGCCATTCATGCTAACGGTCTTGTTTTTACCAGTGGGCAAATAGCAATATCTCCCGAAACTGGAGTGTATACACCCGGTAGCATTGAAGAAGAAACACATCGTGTAATGAAAAACTTACAGGCTCTACTTTCAGCCGCAAACAGCAGCTTTGACGCAGTTCTTAAAACTGGAATTTTCCTTCAAGACATGAATGATTTCGCCGTGGTAAATGAAATCTATGCGAGTTATTTGTCAGCGCCCTTCCCCGCAAGAGAAACAGTACAAGTGGCCTTCTTACCGAAAGGAGCTAAAGTGGAAATAAGTATGATCGCAATTTCAAACCCATGATAAAAAAAATTCTGCACTACGCCAACCCTTTCAATCTCTTTCGAAAAGAGTCTGGCGACTTCAATCTTCGTGCTATGCACACCATTAATAAAATCTCTATTTTAGTTTTTCTGGGAACTTTAGTGGTTCTCGTTATTCGCTGGATGCGCTAGTTCTCTTTCCAATGCAAAGTGTTGATGAGGTGAATTACATCTTCTCTCATGAATTGCAAAACAGGAGCCAACGAATCTGCATTTGGTCGATTCCAAAAATACAGGGCTCCCCAAAGAAAATGATCAGTACTATCTGTAACATAGAATTGAAGTTGTGAGGCTGCATCACCTTGCAAATCATAAATTAAACCATACACTCGGGTAGAATCAATCCGAACCACCGTTCTGTTCTTGGAAGTAGCTTTTACATCATGTTTGGCCGTTTTATCATAGGCCTCCTGAATGAGCTGATCTAAATTGCCTTGAACAGGAAAATAAGAGCAATGCACCGTTGCTCTGTGTTTTGGTAACCGAATTTGAAACCAACAACTTCCGGTCGAGTCTGAGGGTAATATTTCAACTTTATTGTAACTGCCTATTTCAAAATTCAAGGGGCAATCTCCCTGATATGGCACATAATCTTTCGCAGGTAAGTCAATTCGAAAATAACCCCGAGGCTTCGGAATTGAAGAAGGTGCAAAAATCAATTGCGATAAAAAAATCAAAACCCCAAGCACAATTATACTTAGTGCTATGACCCACTTCCAATTTTTTATTTTCTGAATCATACGCCCAATGTCTTCAGTTTAATTCGTGAAATTTTTCGTGCATCTGCAGCCTCAATTGTGAATTCGAAACCCTGAAATACCCATTTATCACCCTTAACGGGAATTTTACCCATTTGCTCAACTAAAAAGCCTCCAAGGGTAGTGCTATCTCCTTTTTTCATTTCAAACGCATCACCGTCTATCTCCAATACCCTATAAAAATCTACCAATAAAATCTTTGCAACAAATATGATCGTTTGTGTATCTAGTCTAGTGAAAAGCTGTTCACCCGCATCGTCAAATTCATCGTGAACATCCCCAACTATTTCCTGCAATATGTCCTGTAAGGTCACCAAACCAACGGTAGTTCCATACTCATCCACAACCAAAGCCATATGCTTTTTCGTTCGTTGAAACTCCTCAAGTAAATCATCTATCTGCTTCGTCTCTGGAATGAAAAAAACATCTCGGGCGAATTCCCACCAAACACAATTTTCATCATCCAATTGACCCAGTAAATCCTTAGTATGTAAAATACCAACCACCTCGTCTTGCGACTCGGTATATACCGGAATTCGCGAAAATCCTGAATCTAAAATGACCCGTTTTACCTCATGTATATTCCATGACCGATTGAGAAAAACAATGTCTGTTCTCGAGGTCATAATTTGAACCACTTCCTTCTCACCGAATGTCACTATTCCTTCTAAAATTCGATTCTCTTCTTCACTTCTATTTTCATCTTGCGTTAATTCCAACGCATGACCCAATTCATCAACGGAAATGTTCTCCGACTTCTCTTTATTTGAACGATCAAACCAACGGTTTATTCCTAATAGCAGCCATATAACTGGACTAAATACACGGTCCAAAGCGAGAAAAAGAGAGGCAACACGTTTTGTAATCTTCAGATTATTCGTAGTGGCATACACCTTTGGAATGATCTCTCCAAAAAGCAATATCAAAGTTGTCACGCCAACAACATTGAATAAAAACACCACCCATTCTTCCCAATTCTTTTGACTTAACCATGAATTCACCAACTCCGAAGTAAGAATCACTACTGCAATATTTGCCAAATTATTTCCCACTAAAATTGACGCTATGAGACGCTTCGTTGCTAATTCGGCATTGGGAGATCGAAGTAATTTCAACACATTTTTAGAACTCACATCTTCACTTTCCTCCAACTCCTTCAACTGTGCCGGGGTCAATGAAAATAAGGCCACTTCCGAAGCACTCATAACAGCACTTCCCAATAAAAAAAGCAGCACAAGCACCCAAGGGCCTGTGCTGCTGAGGAATGCTATAACTTCAGATGACATTTTGCTGAAAATTTTCAGTAAAGGTAATCAATCCAAATTAGCAGAACTTCGGTCTAAGCCGCAGTAACCTCTTCACTCTTCTTCGCAGACTGAAGAATACTCACTTCGTCAGCTACAATCTCAGTCACGCTTTTTTCCTCGCCAGACTTCGACTTGTACGACTTCGACTTCAACCTCCCTTCCACATACAACAGCATACCCTTCTTCACGAATTGCTCCATGTAATTTACACCGGAACCCTTCCTAACCACAACCTGATGCCACTCCGTTTGTTCCTGTTTCGCTCCAGCGGCATCTTTCCAGGTTTCTTTTGTTGCAAGAGACACTTGCACAAGTTTTCCACCATTTTCAAATGATTTTACTTCGGGGTTTTTGCCCACGTGACCAACTAAGATCACTTTGTTTACATTGTTTGACATAAAAAATTGTTTTTGATTTGAAGGCGAAACTAGACCGCTTCAGAACCACCCACAATTTCTGCTTATGCGCCAGACGTATAGCGTTTTTCCAGATAATTTTTCAGAAGTGTACTCATACCCAACACCTTCAATTCATTCAAGGTTATCCACTGAAATTCATTGCTTGGCATATGTTCACATAACACTTTGTAGAACCGAGCCTGAATTTTTCTGTGACTCAACAAATGCCGCGTTTCATAGCAAAACTCCAATTCACCTTGAACCCCCCAATCACACAATTGATTCGCAATTTCATCTATTGTCATTTCCTGTTCAGTTGAACAAGAAGGCAGGTCGTAAAGTCCGGCCCATATGCCATTATCCCGACGTTTCACGAAAGCTACTTTTCCAGCTACATGAAGTTCGAAATAAGTCAAAGCCATTGCACTCACTTTCACTTTCGTTTTTTTAACAGGATAATTGGTTGCATTGCCCTCTGCGTTGGCCTTACATGAATTTTGTAAGGGACATTCTTCACATTTCGGAGATTTTGGAGTGCATACCAAGGCTCCCAATTCCATCATACTTTGATTGAAAATATCTGGAGAATCTGCCGGTATCCATTGATTCAAAAGCGCTTGAAATTCATTTCGAGTTGAAGCAGCATCAATTGGAAGATGGCTTCCCAACCACCGACTTAAAACACGGAAAACGTTGCCGTCCAAAACGGCCACCTGTTCTTGATATGCAAATGAGGCAATGGCCGCCGCTGTATACGGACCCACTCCCTTCAACTTCAAAAGTGCCTCATATGTAGAAGGGAACCCTCCAATCTCTGTGACCTGCAGAGCCGTTGCATGTAGGTTTCTTCCCCTGCTGTAATAACCCAACCCCTGCCACATTGCCAAAACCTCGTCTAAGTGGGCTTTCGCCAAATCTTGAACCCGCGGAAAAGCTTCTACAAACTTGTAATAATAAGCCAAGCCTTGATCAACCCTGGTCTGCTGCAGAATGATTTCTGACAACCAAATGCAATACGGATCCCGGGTATTTCTCCAAGGCAAATCCCTCTTGTTGGCTTCGTACCAGAATAAAAGAGATTGAATGTCAGCGTATTTCATTGGAAAGGGTTTGTTTTTAAGATTTTAGCCGTATATTCGCGCTCCCAAATTTGAGGAAAAGTTAACAAACAAATAAGGATTAAGATGACGAAAGCAGATATTGTTACAGAGATTTCGAACAAAACTGGAATTGATCGAAATGACGTGTTGGCTATAGTAGAAGGCTTTATGGGAACAGTTAAGAAATCAATGGAAGCCGGAGAAAATGTGTACTTGCGAGGTTTCGGGAGTTTCATAGTTAAAAAACGTGCAGCGAAGTTGGGAAGGAACATTTTGGCAAAAACAACCGTTTCCATTCCTGCTCACTACATTCCAGCTTTCAAACCAGCGAAAGAGTTTGTAGATTCGGTGAAGGAGAAAGTGAAAGTTGCAGGAAATGCGTAAATCCTATGTAATAGGTCTATTGATATTACTGAGCAGTATGCTCATCGTTCTTTTTTTATTACTTCCAAAACACCCGCCTTTAACGGAGGATCTGCGTTTAAAGCAAGCTGTGAATATTGTAAGCAGCGGCCCCATGAACAGCATGGAATCTCCTATGGTTGGTATTGGAATTCTTAAGGATTTGGTAGAAGAAAATCCTTCCAATGATAAGGCGCTATTCCAACTCGGAAAATTTGCGCATCAATCAGGGCAGTATGATAAAGCCATTGAGTGGTTCAATAAAGTACTTGCTGTGAATTCCAACCATTTACCTTCTTGGGTGTTGAAGGGAGAGAGTGAATTGAACACCGGTAAAACCAGTGAAGCGCTGCAGTCTTTTGAATCGGCATTACGCATAGATTCAACCGAAACCAATGCTTTGTTTTATGCGGGAAGAATTTATGAGTTCGAAGGGAATTTAGCCATGGCCAATGCGCGCTACAAGCAGTTCCTTCGAAACAACAAAGAAGAAAGTGAGATCAATGACAGTGTGAAAGTGTTTGTAAAACGAATAGATATTAAATTAAATAATAAGTAATATGCCTTGCGGTAAAAAAAGAAAGCGCCATAAAATGGCCACGCACAAAAGAAAGAAGCGTCTAAGAAAGAATCGTCACAAAAAGAAGACTCGCTAGTCTTCTTTATGAAGATAATCTTGTACAACACGGAAGGTTCCTTCGGGTT
>Ga0255128_1001210_pt1 | contig 11560 bp, 5 predicted proteins | sample Law_Miss_RepC_8d_FD_188562 | JGI IMG/M metagenome (GOLD analysis project Ga0255128, IMG submission 188562) | Freshwater microbial communities from St. Lawrence River, New York, United States - Law_Miss_RepC_8d | ecosystem: Environmental > Aquatic > Freshwater > River | place: USA: New York... | reverse complement strand
CCTCCTTCAGCAGGTGTTGCACGGCCATCAGGCGAGTCATGTCCACGCCCAGGTGCAAGACCACCACGGCCGCATCGGCTGCTTGCGACAACAACATGTCCAGTGTGTGGATGGGCATCAAAGCCCAGCCGCTGTTGTGCAGGGCTTGGCTGTGCTCGGGGCTCAGCGGTTTTTCGGGGTCCAGCCACAGGGCCAGAGGGGTAGATGCAGCAATTGGCTTCACAACGTGGCCTCACATTCAGTTGCAATGTGTAAAGCAACCCTCGTGCCAGCAGTATGTGAATTTAAAAAGGTTTTTAAATTAATTTAAACGATACTTTTAAATTAATTATTGAATCTGAAAAATTGACACGCTTTGACGAAAGATTGACAGCACCCGGCATCGCCCCGCGGCTTTAAAGATAAGCTTGATCTCCATCGTTGATAGAGGGCGTGGGTGCAGCATCAGGTGCAGGTGCAGGTGCAGGTGCAGGTGCAGGTGCAGGTGCTTGCACCTCTTCAATGTTTTGCGCAGCTTTGAAAAGATCTTTTTCGAGCACGTCGTCAATGTCCTGGTCGATGGCCGTTTTTTGGCGAGCAGCAAACAGTGGCTCCAGCGCTTCAACCTGGGCACCGGCCAATCTTGACGCATTTTTTAACCACGGTTCAGGCTCGGAAAGCAGTTGATGGGCCAAACCTTCCAGTCTGTTTTCGATCAGATCTTCGATCACTGTGTCGTTGGAACGCACACGCACACTGCCTGGCAGCAAGGACATGTCAGGCTGCAAAAGCAGCGGGGGCTCGTTGTTTTTGAGCAAAGGGCGAACCCGCTCCAGGTCGTTGGGGTTGAGCGACACGTTGATGCCATTTTCTTTCTCGCTTAAATCAGCCACGCAGGCTTTGATCAAGCGCTCCACCGCCTCGCCAGACGTTGATAATTCACCACGAACCAGCTGCTCAGCAATGTGCAGCGCCAGTTTTCTGAGGGGCTCAAACGATCGGAAGGCGTCGTTTTGGAGACCTTCCAATTCCTTTGTGATCGCTTGAATCAGGTCTCTTTCTTTGGCACGCTCCGACTCCAAATCGTGCAAAGTTTTTGCCATGCCGTCTTTTAAACCCTGAACATAGCCTTGCTGACGTGCAATTCTGGTTTGTTGTTCGTTCAGTTCGGCCGAAACCGTCAATGTCCCAGGTTCTGGTGAACGGGCGGGGGGGCTTGAGTTGGGCAAGAGAACGCTGCTGCCCTGGTCCGTCACCAATGTTGGATCAGAGTCAGGGTCCGCGAGCTGGCCTTGGACATTCGTTTCAGTTGGATGATCCGTCTGCGCGGATTTGGCGGCATCGTTTTGAAAAAGGTCCTCTTTGGGTTTCGCAGCACTTTCAGGCGTCCAGGTGCCGAAGTTGCGCTCTTGGGATTGATCCCAGAAGGTTCGGGCAAACTCCGGGCGTTGCTGTTTGCCGGCCAGCAGAGTATCGGACTTCCATTGCAATTTGTTGGTTTCTGCTGAATTCATTTCACAAATTGCAAATTTTGGATGGCGTTGAGCGGCTTTGACTTGGCTTGAAATCCATTCAAGCTCGGATATTGATGGTGGGTCTCAAGGGCTTTGTGGCTTTGGGCATGAAACCTCTGCAATATTCGCCGTCCGCTCTGAGCACCTCCAAAGAGGGGAGCCACCTGGATCTGAAGCCCATCAAATTGCAGCTGTATGGCGCAGCACGCAAATAAGTCATCTTCAAGTGTTCACATTTCCAGCAATCCGGTCCGCGACTGTCTGCTTGAACATCAGGCGGAGGCAAAGGTGCTTTGGTGGATGCTTTCATGTGTCAGGCTGAGCGAAGATGGCCGATCAACCTTGCAGGAGCTTGAGCACGGATTGTTGGTCCGTATTGGCCTGGGCCAAAACAGCGGTGGCCGCCTGTTGGATGATTTGCGTGCGGGCGAGTTCGCTGCTGGCCTTGGCAAAGTCGGCGTCTTCAATACGGCTGCGCGAAGCAGATGTGTTGATGGAAATATTGGTCAGGTTATCGATCGCGAAATTCAAGCGGTTGATTTTGGCACCCACATCGGCACGGAATTCATCCACATCGCCCAGGGCGGCGTCGATTTTGTCCAGAGCAGTTTGCGAGGCGACGTGGCTGGACACGTCCAGACCGGAAATCCCCAGTGTGGCTGACGTTAAATCTACAAACTCCACAGAAATGGTCGAGTCTTCGTTGTTGGCAATGCCCACCTGGAATGTTTTTGTTCCGCCTTGACCGTCCAGGATCGGCATATTGTTCCACTTGGTGTTTTTGGAAATGCGCGTGATTTCCGCTTCCAGTTCCACCATTTCCTTGTCCAGGGCCAGTCGGTCATTTTCGCTGTAGGTGTCATTGGCCGCTTGCACAGACAACTCGCGCATGCGTTGCAGCATGTTGGTGATTTCTTGGGTTGCGCCTTCGGCCGTCTGCAGCATTGAAATGCCGTCATTGGCGTTACGCACCGCCTGGTTCAGCCCCCGAATTTGGGACGTCATCTTGTTGCTGATGGCCAGGCCCGCTGCATCATCCGCTGCAGAGTTGATGCGCTTGCCTGTGGACAGTTGTTCCATGGCTTTGGCCACATCGCGGCCGTTGCGGGTCAGCGCATTTTGCGAAATCAATGACTTGATGTTGGTATTGATGACTGACATGCAGTAACTCCTGGTTTTAGGCTAACTTATCTGACTGACGGCTATTCATGACCGTACAGGGGTTTGTGTAGTGAAAAGCACAATGCGTGCCAGAAATTCACCGAGCCAAGGCCGGGCGAACGACGGAATCCCGTCAAGCGCCTGCGGTGCCCGTTTTTTTCACATGAGAAGACGAGGTCAGCATGTCGTCGACAAATTGCTGCAGATCCGTGGAAGACGGATGCTGGCGCAATGCTTGTTGCGCAACCGAAAGGGCACTTTGGTGTTGACCTTCGCAGCGCAAAACGCGCGCCAGGTGATGCCAGACTTGAGCCGGTGTGTTGCCGGACTGGACTTTGATCAGGTGTTCAAGCAGTTCTCGGGAATGTCGCCAATCCTGCTGAACTTCTGCCACCAATGCAGCGATGACCAGAACGTCTTCGCTGTCGGGATACAGGGCAAGACCCGCATCTGCCAGTGCAATGGCCAATGAGAGGTGGTTCTGCTCGAACAGCTCAGCCACCCATTCGCGGACTTTGACGGGGGAAGGGGGATCCAGCTCAAGGTTGAGAGGAAAGTCTGGCAAACCAAATTGGGTTGGCCTGTGTGCTGCGGCAATGGACATGTGTTGCTCCTGACATGCCACACCGGCAAACGGTTGCCGGTGTGGGGTTCACGTCAGATAAGCAATTCACATGCCACCCTTGGGGTGGTGCCGTGCCGGTTAAGCGTCAGTGCGCAAGTCAGCGATCTGCGCTGTCGTCAGTTGCGAAAGCTGGGTTGCAGTCAACAGGGCTGGTGCGTCGGTGGTCCCGACCTGAGCCGATGTGAACACCGCTGCCACATCAGACGAGTTGGCGGTAACCAAGCTGCTGATCTGAGTGGCCGACAACCTGGCAATTTGTTCTGTCGTCAAAGCTTGGGTCTGCTCGGTACTCAATCCCGAAACCGCCGTCGTGCTCAAGGTCGAAATCTGGCTGGCTCGCAAGTTTTGCAAGTCAGCGGTCTCAATCGCCTGGATCTGGGTCGAGCTCAGTCCGTTGATTTGTGCCGCGGAAACTGCGCCCATTTGGGACGTGGTCAAAGCTGCAAGGTCATCCGTGCCCAGCTGCGCAAACTGAGAGGCCGTCAATTTACCGACTTGCGCAGAAGACAGTGCCTCAACCTGACCCGTGGTCAGACCTTCGATGAAGCCGGTGGACAAACTGGCCACCTGGTAAATGTCGATGGCCGCGACATCGCTGGTTTCCAGCGCGCCGATCTGGCTGCTGTCCAGGGCATTGAGCTGTGTGGCCAACAGGGCATCCATTTGCGTGGTGTTCAGTGCCACCAAGGCGTCTGTGCTCAGGCTGGCCATTTGTGTCGTTGTCAGGCCTTTGACTTGGCTTGCGGTCAGAACCTCAACCTGATTGGTGCTCAAGGCATTCAGCTGGCTGGTGTTCAGTCCGCCAATCTGTGTGGCTGACAGCGAAGTGATCTTGTCGGTTGCAATGGCCGTCAAATCAGCGGTGTCCAGCGCATTGAGCTGGTCGGCCGACAGGCCCTTGAGCTGGCTTGCGGTCAACGAACTGACTTGCCCGCTGGTCAGCGCCTGGACAAAACTGGTGTCAAGGCCCGTGATTTGCGTGCCGCTCAAGGCCACCAGATCAGCGGTTTCGATGGCAGCAATCTGGATCGAGCTCATCGCGTTGAGTTCATCGGTGGCCAGCACACGGATCTGGGTGGAGGTCATGGCCGCTACCTTGGTGTCGGTCAGGCTACTGATCTGGGTCGAACCCAGTGCCGTGAACTGTGTCGCGGTCAGTGCGCCAAACTGGGCGGTCGTCAATGCATCCATGAAGGATGTGCTCAGTGTCGAAATCTGATCAGCCGTGAGCTGGTTGATTTGTGTTGTGCTCAAACCCTCCACATCCCCGGCATCCAGCGCAGTGAGTTGAGCGGCGCTCAGTGCCTTCAGCTGGGTGTTGGTCATGTTGACCACCTGGCTGGAAGTCAAGGCCTGAATCACCGCGGTGCTCAATGCAGACAAGTTGGTGGCCGAGATGGCCGCCACATCTTCGGTGCCCAGTGAAGCCACTTGGTCGGCATTCAAGGCATTGAGTTGTGCAGTGCCCATGGCTTTGACTTGCGTGCTGGTCAACGCGGCCACTTGCTCGACACTCAGTACCCCAATTTGCGTTGTGGTCAGGGCGGTCACTTGTCCAACGTCCAGATTGGCCACCTGGCTTGTTGTCAAGTTTTGCAGCATGGTGTCAGACAACTTGCTGACTTGTTCCGTGGTGAGCTTGCTGATTTGACCGGTGGTCAACTGGGCAAAGTCTTCTGGCTCCAGACTGTTCAGCTGTGCTGTGCTCAGCGCTTGCAGTTGCGTGTCGGTCAGGGCCTGAATCTGGCCCGAGCTCAAGGCCTGCAGCTGGGTGCTGCTCAGTCCGCTGATTTGGCCTGTGGTCAGGCTGACTAAGTCGGCGGTTTCCAAGGCATTGAGCTGGTCTTGCGTCAGTGCATTGAGTTGCGTTGTACTCAGCGCTTTGACTTGCGTGCTGGTCAAGGCCTGAACCTGACCCGTGCTCAACAACTGCAGTGGAGCGGTGGGCAAGGCGTCAATCTGGGCGGTTGTCAACGCCGAGACGTCTGTACCAATGGAGGTGATCTGGTCCTCGTTCATGGCGGCAAACTGGCTCGACTGCAGGCTTTGCAGCTGGCCGGTACCCAAGGCACCCACCTGGCTCGGTGTCAGCACCGCGATCTGCGCAGTGCCGAAGGCGGCCACTTGCGCTGTGGTCATGGCGGCCACTTGTGTGGTGGTCAATGCTTCCAGCGATGCATTGCTCAGCTTGTTCACCTGCAAGGTCGACAGCGAGGCGATCTGGCTGGTGCTCATGGCACCAATGTCGTCGGCGTCCAGCGCGTTGATCTGACCAGTGCCCAGTGTGGGCAATTGGGTGGTGGTCAAGGCTTGGACCTGCGCAGAGCTCAACTCCGTCATGGTGGCATTGCTCAGGCCAGCCAGCTGGCTGGTGGTCAATGCGGCCACGTCCGCCGTGTTCAGTGCTTGAATTTGCTCTTCGCTCATGGCGTTGAGCTGGGTGGTGGTCAAGCTGCTCACTTGATCTGTGCTGAGTGCCTGGATCTGGGCGGTGGTCATCAAGGAGACGGCACCACTGCCCATGGAAGCCACTTGGGCCGTGCTCAAGGCCGCCACCTCTGCGGTGGACATGGCCTGCACCTGGCTTTCGCTCAGGGCGGCAAACTGACCAGAGGTCAATCCTGCCAGCTGGCTGGTGCCCATGGCGGTGAATTGGGCATCGCTGACCACGGCCAGCTGGCTGGTCGTCAAGGCCGAAACCTGGCTGGAGCTGAGAGCGGCCACTTGTGCTGTGCCCAGTGCCTCCACAAGGGTATTGCTCAGCTTGCTGATTTGGGCCGTGCTCAGGGCCGCGATCTGGTCGGTGCCCATGGCGGTCACGTCGGCCGCATCAAGGGCGTTGATTTGCGCGGTGGACAGCGACTGCAGCTGGTCACTGCCCAACACCCTCACTTGGGCGGACGTCAGCGCGGCCACGTTGCTGGTGGACAGTTGGGACAGCTGGGCGGTTGTCAGTGCGGCAATATCGGCCGTGTCCAGCGACTGTACTTTTTCTGCGCTCAGGGCATTGAGTTGCGCGCTGCTCAGGGTCTGCACCTGGGCAGTGCCCAGTGCCTGGACTTGTGCCGTGCTCAAGGCCGCCACTTGTGTGGTGGTCAAGGCCGCCACCTGGGCTGTGCTCAAGGCCGCCACTTGGCTGGTCGTCAAAGCGGCAATTTTGTCGGATTGAACTTGTGACAGTTGCGTGGTGGTCAAGGCCTGGATCTGGCTGGTGCCCATGGCGGCCACATCGGCGGTGTCCAGCGCATTGAGCTGCGCCGAGCTCAGGGCTTGCAACTGAACGGAGTTCAATGTGTTGACCTGAGTCGAAGTCAGTGCGGCGACGCCGCTGGTGGCCAGCCCACTCACTTGTGCGCTGGTCAGGGCGGCCACATCGGCTGTTTCGATGGCCTGCACTTGAGTGCTGCTCAAGGCGTTGAGCTGGGTGGTGCTCAAAGCGCTGACTTGGGCGGTGCCCAGTGCCGCCACCTGTGCGGTGCTCAGCGACTGAATAACGCTGGTGGTCAAGCCGGTGATTTGCCCAGTGGTCAGGCTGGCCAGGTCGGCAGTCTGGATGGCCGCAATCTGGCTGCTGGACATCGAGGCGATTTGGTTGCTGCCCAAAGCCTGGACCTGTGTGGTCGTCAAGGACTCGACCTGGCGGGTGGTCAGGCTGGCGACCTGGCCCGTGGTGAGACCTGCGACTTGGGAGCTGGTCAAGGCCTGGATCTGACCCGTGGTGAGCGCTGTGACCCGGTCGGTGGACAGGCTGGCCACCTGGTTCGCGGTCAAGGCCTGGATCTGGCCGGTGCCCATGGCGGCTACGTCGGCGGTGTCCAGCGCATTGAGCTGCGCCGAGCTCAGGGCTTGCAACTGAACGGAGTTCAATGTGTTGACCTGCGTCGAGGTCAGTGCTGCGATGCTGCCAGTGGCCAGACCGCTCAGTTGTGCGCTGGTCAGGGCGGCCACATCGGCTGTTTCGATGGCCTGCACTTGAGCGCTGCTCAAGGCGTTGAGCTGGGTGTTGGTCAAAACGCTGACTTGGGCGGTGCTCAAGCCGGCCACTTGCGCGGTGCTCAGTGACTGGATGGCGCTGGTGGTCAAACCGGTGATTTGCCCGGTGGTCAAGCTGGCCAGGTCGGCGGTTTGGATGGCCGCAATCTGGCTGCTGGACATCGAGGCAATCTGGTTGCTGCCCAAGGCCTGAATTTGCGTGGTCGTCAAGGACTCGACCTGGCTGGTGGTCAGGCTGGCGACCTGCCCTGTGGTGAGGTTGGCAATTTGAGTGCTGGTCAAGGCCTGGATCTGACCCGAAGTCAGCGCCGTCACCCGGTCGGTCGACAGGCTGGCCACCTGGTTCGCGGTCAAGGCCTGGATCTGGCCGGTGCCCATAGCGGCTACGTCGGCGGTGTCCAGCGCATTGAGCTGCGCCGAGCTCAGGGCTTGCAACTGTGTCGAATCCAGTGCCCTGACTTGGCTTGAAGTGAGCGCCGCCACGTTGCCCGTGCTCAGGGTGCTGACGATGCGGGCGTCCAACGCAGCAACGTCGGCAGTCTCCAGGGATGCCATTTGCGCGCTTGACAAGGCATTGAGTTGGGTGCCGTTGAAAGAGCCGATCTGGGTGGTGGTCAACGCGGCCAACGAAGCCGTGTTCAGGCCCGCCATCTGTCCCGTGGTCAACGCCCGAATCTGGGTGTTGGTCAAAGACTGTGCCTGGCCCGTTGTCATGGCCGCCAGTTGCTCGGTTGACAAGCTGCCAATCTGGCCACCGCTCAGGCCTGCAATGGCGCTGGAGCTGATCTTGCTGATCTGGGCAGTGCTCAAGGCTTCCAGTTGTTGCGCCTTCAAACCTGTCACCTGCTCGGAGTTGAGCGTGGCGATGGCTTCGGTCTTCAGATTGCTGATTTGGGCTGTGGTCAAGCTGCCCAACTGTGCGTCCGACATGGCCGCGACTTGCGTGGTGGTGAGTACATTCAGCTGGCCTGTGGTCATGCCCTGCAGCTGATCGGAGCGCAGTGCTGCCACTTGGGCGGTGCCCATGGCGGCCAGGTCGGCCGTGTCCAGTGCATTGATTTGGTCGGCCGTGAGCGAGCGCAGTGCTGTCACGTTGATGGCAGCCACCTGGGTGCTGGACAGGGACTGCACGCTGTCGGTGGACAGGCGCGAGATGTGTGCACCGCTGAGTGCGTTGATCTGGGCTGTGCTCAAACGTCCCAGTTGTGTGGTGCTGAGCCCACCCACCTGATCGGCCTTGAAGGCAGCCACCTGGCTGGTAGTCAGTTTCTCTACATCAGCTTGCTCCATGGCATTGAGCTGGTCGGTGGTGAGTGCCTTGATCTGGGTGGCACTCAGCTGTGTGACCTGGCTGGTGGTCAATGCCTGGATGGCGGAAGTGCTCAAGCCGGCCACGGCATTGACGTTCAAAGCGACGAGATCTTCGGTGGTCAATGAAGCAATCGAGTTGCGCGCATTGAGCTGTGAAGCTGTGATCGAGCTGAACTGGCTGGTGGTCAGGCTGTTCAGGTCATCGCTGCTGAGGGCTGCAAACTGCGCCGTGGTCATGGCGGCCACTTGTGAGCCGGTGAGCGAGCGCAATTGGTCGGTATCCAGACCGTCCAGTTGGGCGGTGGTCAAACCACTGATCTGACTGGCTTTGAGGCCGCTGAGCTGGGTGGTGTTGAGTTCGGTGACATCATCACCCAGGGCCTGCAGTTGCGCAGAGCTGAGCGATTGAAGCTGCTGACCGCCCAAGGCTTTGACTTGGTCACTGCTCAGGGCACCCACGTTGGCCGTGGACAGTTTGCTCAGGGCCGAAGCGTTCAGCGCGGCCACGTCAGCGGTGTCCATGCTGCCAATCTGGCCGGTCGTCAGGCCATTGAGCTGTGTGGCGGTCAAACCGGCGGCCTGGCCTGTTGTCAGTGCTTTGACGAGGTCTGTTGACAGGCTGGCCATTTGTGCGGTGGACAAGCCCCCAACCTGAATGGCCGACAGCGATGCAAATTGCGTGGTGGTCAGGCTGTTGAGTTGACCGGTTGAGAGAGATTTGATCTGACTGGCGGACAAAGCGGCAATTTGCGATGTGCCCAGCTGGACCAGGTCTGCGGTGGCCAGTGCATTGAGCTGGCTGCTGCTCATGGACTGGATCTGCTTGTTGGTCAATTGGCTCATTTGCCCGGTGGTCAGAGCTTGAAGCGTACCGGTGGACAGTTTGGCAAATGCGCCTTCATTGATGGACGACAGTGCGGTGGAGGTCAGGCCTGCCACTTGGTCAGAGCTGAGCGCATTGAGCTGCGTGGCCGAGAAGGCCTTGACTTGATCGCTGCCCAGGGTGGCCAGATTGGCCGTGGTCAAGGAGCCCATTTGAGCGGTGGTCAAACCGACCAATTGTTTGGCCTCCAGGCTTTGCAGCTGGCTGCTGCTCAGGTTGTTCAGTTGCGCGGTGGTCAGTTGCCCCAACTGGTCTGCGCGCAGCATGTTGAGCTGTGATGTGCTCATCTTGGCCAAGTCACCCGTTTCCAGGGCCTGCAACTGCACACTGGTCATGCCTGCCAGCTGTGTTTTGTCCAGGGCCTTGACCTGGTCAGAGGTGAGGGCTTGCACAAAGGCGGTGGACAGTTTGCCTGCTGCGGCGCCCGAAATCGCGGCGATGTCGGTGGTTTCAAGGGCGCTGATCTTGGCAGTGCTGATCGCATTGAGCTGATCGGCGCTCAATTGCTTGACCTGGGTGGTGGTGAGCGATGCGATTTTGTCTGTGGATAAAGAAGCCACCTGAGCCGTGGTCATGCCCCGAAGCTGTCGTGCATCCAAAGCACTGAATTGGGTGGTGGTCAGGGCATCGAGCTGACCTGTGCTGAGCCCTGACACCTGATCGGCCGTGAGCTGCACAAGTTGGCTGGTGCTCATGTTGGTCAGATCGACGGTGTCCAGCGCATTGAGCTGGGCCGTGCTGAGACTGCGCAACTGGCTGGCATTGAGGGCGGCCACTTGACCCGAGCTCAGAGCCTTGACCGAGGCGGTAGACAAGCCCGCTGCCGTCGTTCCAGCAAGTGCGCTGCTCAGGGCGTTGACTTGGTCTGCGCTGAGTGTTTTGGCCTGGGCGGTGGTCAAGGCGGTCAATTGGTCGGTGCTCAGTGCCGACATTTGTGTGCTGGTCAAACCGCGAATCTGGTTGGCACCCAAAGCCTGAATCTGCTGGGTACCCAAGGCCTTGACCTGGGCGGTGGTGAGCTGACCGATTTGATCTGGTTTGAACTGCGAAATTTGACCCGTGCTGAGCGCCGCAATGTCGACCGTGTCCAAGGCTTTGATCTGGTTGGCACTGAGGCCTTTGAGCTGCTGTTCGGTCAGGTTCTGAACTTGGGACGAGCTGAGCGCCTGGATTTGCGATGTGCCCAGGGCCCCCATGGTTGTGCCCCTGATGGCAGCCAAATCGGCCGATTCAAGTGACTGAATCTGTGCGCTGCTCAGTCCATTGAGCTGTGCAGCGATCAGTCCATTGAACTGCCCAGTGGTCAGAGACTGGAGGTTGCTGGTTGACAGACTGCCCAACTGGCTGCTGGTAAGGCCTTTGAGTTGTGCATTGCTCAGACTCTGAATCTGGCTGCTGCTCATCGCGTTGAGCTGCGTGCTGCTCAAGCCCCCAATTTGTTCGGCTTTAAGGCCCTGCAATTGGCTGCTGCTGAGCGATGCCACCACATTGGTAGACAAGGCGTTGAACTGGTTGGCCGACAAGGCCCCCATGTCGCGTGCGTCCAGCGCAGCCGCGTGTTCCGTGGTGAAGGCCGCCAGTTGTGCGGTGGTCAGGTTGGCCAGCTGGCTGCCGGTGATGGCCTGCAGTTTGTTCTTGTCATAAGTCAGCAAGCCATCCCTGAAGTTAGAGGGATCGAAAGCGCTGATCTGTTTAGCGCTCAACTGCACAAAATCGGCTGTTTCGATGGCACCGATCTGGGCACTGGACAGCTGGCTGATCTGGCTGGTGGTGAGTTCCTTGATCTGGCTGGGCGAGAGCGCAGCGACATCGGCCGTGGCAAGGCTCGGAATGCTGAGCTGACGGATCTGGCTGGCCGAATATGAGCTGATGGATGAGACCATGGGAACCCCTTTAAATTGTTGGCTTGCACTGTCACAAAGTGACCGGCTTTACAAAAATCCTGGCGAAAACTGCTCGCCTAACTTGTGCTTATCTGTCGTATCGGCAGCAGCTGAGCAAACTTGAGGGGTGGCGGAGAAACTTGTTCTCCAGCCCCTTGCGTATCGGCAAAGCGGCGGCAAACTGAACCCGCTTTCGGCAGTTTCTTGCCGT
>Ga0255128_1001203_pt1 | contig 11585 bp, 8 predicted proteins | sample Law_Miss_RepC_8d_FD_188562 | JGI IMG/M metagenome (GOLD analysis project Ga0255128, IMG submission 188562) | Freshwater microbial communities from St. Lawrence River, New York, United States - Law_Miss_RepC_8d | ecosystem: Environmental > Aquatic > Freshwater > River | place: USA: New York... | reverse complement strand
CCTTCTACCAGCGGCGTGCCGGCAATGAACTTGCCGTCTGGCGCCATGGGGTTGAGCAAGGGAAGCTGTTCGCGCTGTCCGACTTCATAGTCTTCCGCACCGAAAGCCGGCGCGATATGCACGATGCCGGTACCATCTTCGGTGCTCACATAATCGGCCGCGACCACCCGCCAGGCGGCGTCCTGCGCGGGCGCGCCCGGCAATTCAAACAGCCGCGCGTACCGCTTACCCACCAAATCGAGGCCGCTCATCTGGCCGACAATCTCGTGCTCTTCCCGCAAGGTCGACAATCGGGCTTCGGCCAAAATCAGATACTGATCGCCCGCCCCTTCTGTCAGCCGAACCTTGACGTAAGCGATGTTCGGACCCACTGCGAGCGCCACGTTGGACGGGAGCGTCCACGGCGTTGTCGTCCATGCCAGCAAACTCGTATTAGCGTCTTCAACGGTGTTGAAACGGACGTAAACACTGGGGTCAGTGACTTCCTTGTAGCCCAGGCTTACCTCATGCGACGACAGCACAGTTCCGCTGCCCGGGCTGTACCACTGAATCTTGTGTCCTTTGTAGAGCAGCCCGCGCTCATAAATTTGTTTGACCAGCCACCAGATCGATTCGATGTAGTTCGTGTGGTAAGTCACATACGGGTGTTCGAGATCCACCCAATAGCCGATGCGGCGAGTGAGCTTGTCCCAGTCCACCTTGTAGCGATTGACGCTTTCCCGACAGGCCGCATTAAATTTGGCAATGCCATAGGCTTCGATTTGTGCCCTGCCATCGAGGCCTAGCGCTTTTTCCACTTCGATTTCCACCGGCAAGCCATGCGTGTCCCAGCCCGCCTTGCGGTAGACCCGGTAGCCCTTGATCGTCTTGTACCGGCAGAACAAATCCTTGATGGTGCGGCTCAAAACATGGTGAATGCCCGGACGGCCGTTGGCGGTCGGCGGGCCTTCGAAGAAGCTGAAGCTGGGCGCATTTTCGCGCTCGGCAACGCAGCGCTCGAAAATCTGCGCCTCATCCCACCAGCGGAGGATGTCCTCCTCCAAGGCAGGTTGTGAAATTTGTTTGAATTCTGGAAAACCGCTGGCCATGGTAATGGTTCCGGCATTGAACCCACGTCGCGCTGATGCGCCGGAGACCGCAATGCCTTGAAGTTGAACTGACAGGTAAGAGCCAAGTATAGCCGATGACTTACAGGCACCGGACGCCACCCTTCGGGATAGGTCGAGTCAAATTCTGCGTGTAAGCTAAACCTCGGTGTTTTGTCTGACAGACAGGCTGTGGCGGCGCGGAGTATCGCTGATGAGTACAAACCTGATCCTCGAATTTCTGCAGTTTGTTGACGGCCAAAGTCAGCAATCGCTGGCGCAGTTACTCGACAAAATCTTGCAGAAGAGCCGCCTCCTGACTCAGGCGGAAGCCGGCACAATTTTTATTGTGCGTGAGGGCAAAGGTAAACGCTGGCTGGAGCCCGCCAGCCTGCAGAACGACGCCATCAAGGTTTCCAGAGCCGATTTCGTCGTCCCGATCGGCCCGGGCTCAATCGCCGGCCAAGTCGCACACTCCGGCCGGATGGCACGCATCGATGACGTTTACGCGATCCCGCCACGTAGCCCTTACAAATTTGACCCTTCGCGCGAACATCCCCGCTACCAAACGCGCTCCATGCTCTGTTTTCCGCTGAAGAATTATGCCGATGAGGTCATTGGCGTCGTCCAGCTCATTAACCGTCGCCCGCGCAACACGCGCCCGCCGGTGCCCTTCCCGAAAACCATTGAAGACCTGATTTGGCCGATTGCGCGCGTCGTCGGTGGATTGATCGAGCGCGCCACGATGATGGATGAGATCCGCGCCAAGAATGCCAAGCTACGTGAGCGCAACCGCTTGTTGAACGCGCAACGGGCGCAAATTGAGCTGTTACAAGCAGAAACCGAAGAAGCCTTCCAGTTGTCGGTACAACTCCTTGCGCGCGCCGCCGAAATTCACGACGAGGAAACCGGCAACCATATCGTTCGTGTCAATGAATATAGCTACTACATCGCGCGTGAAGTCGGGATGCCGGACGCCTGGTGTGACGAACTCCGCTACAGCGCGCAACTCCACGACGTGGGCAAAATGAGCGTGGATGCAGCGGTGCTCAAGAAAAAGGGCCGGCTCAATGATGCCGAGCGCGAGGAAATGAATCGGCACACCGAATACGGTCACCAGATTCTCGAGGCCTCGCCAAGATTACGGATGGGGGCGGAAATCGCCCTGTTCCACCACGAAAAATGGGATGGGACCGGCTATCCCAGAGCACTTGGGGGTGACGCTATTCCCCTCTCCGCACGGATTGTCCAGATTGCGGACGTTTACGACGCGCTACGCTCAGAACGACCGTACAAGCCGTCGTTCAGTCACGAAAAAACGGTCCACATTCTGAGCGTAGGCGACGAGCGCATCGACCCTGTGGCGCATTTTGACCCATCCCTGCTCGCCATCTTCGCCCGCAAACATCAGGCGTTTGCGGACATCTGGGACCGCCTGCAGGACTAGGCGTTGCGCAACTGCTGCGACAAGGCCTCAACCGCCATTTGGCGAATCTGCTGCACCATCGCGGCCAGCCCGTTGCTCCGGGTAGGCGAGAGATGTTCATCCAACTGAATCTGCCGAATGAAGTCTGGTGGCGTCGCCAGAATATCCGCCGGTCGCCGGTCACCGTAAACGCGGAGCAATAGCGCGATGAGGCCAGCGACGATAGAAGAGTCGCTGGTCGCCAGAATGTGCATCAGCCCATCCTTCAGTTCGGTCTTGATCCAGACCTGACTTTGGCAACCCTTGAGTCGGTACTGCTCGGTCTTGCATTCCTCGGGGAATGCGGGCATCTGGCGCCCGAGGTCAATCAGGTACTGGTAGCGGTCGGTCCAATCCTCCAGGAAACCAAAGGTCTCGACGATTTCCTGCTGGGCGGCGTTGAGGTCAGCGGCAGTTGCGCTCATAGGGTTTCCTTGGCGGACGTCTGTAGGGTGCGCCACGTGGTGCCACCGGCACCGTCTTCAATTCGAATGCCGAGCGCGGTGAGTTCGTCTCGCACCTGATCGGCCCGGGCAAAATCCTTGTTCCGTCTGGCTTCGTTACGGGCCGCGATGAGCGCCTCTATTTTCTCAACGTCGACCGTTTGGTTCGGCGAGGAGGAAAACCACTCGGCGGGTGACTGTTGCAGGATCCCGAGTTCGCGGCCGCCGGCCAGCAACTGCGCCTTGAGAACGGCCAGCGTTGTCTCGTCGTTGGTGCTGTTGGCTCGGGTCACAAGTTCCATCAGCACCGCAATCGCCATCGGGCTATTCAAATCGTCATCCATGGCTGCTGCAAAATCAGGATGAACGCCTGCATGCTCGTCTGCGGGCACGGCTTCCATCCGGCGTAACACGCCGTACAACCGGTCGAGTTGCGTTTTGGCCTCGCTCACGAGCGCCTCGCTCCAGCTAATGGGCTCACGATAACGCCCCTTGATCAGCGCCATCCGCACAGCCTCGCCCGGGTGCCGCTCAAGAATGTTCTGCACCAGCAATACATTGCCAAGCGACTTCGACATCTTCTGCTGGTCGATTTCAACAAAACCGTTATGTACCCAGTAACGGGCAAACACCTCGCCCCCGTGCGCGCAGGTGCTCTGGGCAATTTCGTTCTCGTGATGCGGGAATTTGAGGTCGTTGCCACCGCCATGGATGTCGATAGTACGCCCGAGGTGCTGCTCGCTCATTGCCGAACATTCGATGTGCCAGCCGGGCCGACCGCGGCCCCACGGGCTGTCCCAACCCGGCGAAGGCGTTTCGGAGGGCTTCCACAAAACAAAATCGGCAGGGTCGCGCTTATAGGGCGCGACATCGACGCGAGCGCCGGCAATCATCTCATCCAGCGAGCGTCCAGAAAGGCGACCATACGCAGGATAGGACGGCACGTTAAACAATACGTGCCCTTCGGCCACATAGGCGTTGCCGGCTGCGATGAGCTTTTCGATCATCACAATCATCTGCGGAATATGTTCTGTAGCGCGCGGTTCGATGACCGGCGGCATGACGCCCAGGGCCGCGGTGTCGCGGTGATACACCGCTGTGTAGCGGTCGGTAATCACCCCAATTGGCACGCCTTCTTTCTGCGCGGCGAGATTAATCTTGTCGTCGACATCCGTAATGTTCCGGGCATAGACAACATTGGGATAGTGGCGACACAGCACGCGATAGAGCAGGTCGTAGACCACTGCCGCGCGCGCATTGCCAATGTGAGGAGGGTTATAGACCGTGGGGCCGCAGGCGTAGAGCGTGACGCGGCCAGCATCCAGCGGTGTAAAAAGTTCTTTTTGCCGGGTAAGTGAGTTATGAAGATAAAGAGCCATGCCGCCTTACAACGTCGCAAAAAGGGGCGCTCATTCTAGCCGCAAACCGGCGCCCTGCCAGAGACCGCATTGCGCGGACGGGAACCTCGACCGACGAGGGAACCGGCGCGGCGAATCTGAATTCGCCACGCCGGCAGTCACTTAATACCGATAGTGATGCGGCTTGTACGGACCGGTCTGCGCCAGCCCCATGTACTTGGCCTGATCTTTCGACAGTTCTTCCAGTTCAACGCCGAGCTTCGCCAGATGCAGGCGCGCCACTTTTTCGTCAAGCAGCTTCGGCAGCGTGTGCACGCCCAGGGCGTACTCCTCTGCGCGCTGGAAGAATTCGATCTGCGCGATGGTCTGGTTGGTAAAGGAATTGGACATCACGAAGCTCGGATGGCCGGTAGCGCAACCCAGATTCACCAAGCGGCCTTCGGCCAGCAGGATGATGCTGCGACCACGCGCGGTTTCGATGCGATGCACCTGGGGCTTCACTTCGTGCCAGCGATATTTACGGAGTTTTTCGACCTGAATTTCGCTATCGAAGTGGCCAATGTTGCAAACGATGGCCAAGTCCTTCATCTGCTTCATGTGGCGTTCGGTGATCACGTCACAGCAGCCGGTGGTGGTCACGAAGATGTCGCCAATCTTGCAGGCGTCGTCCATCTTCATCACCTGATAGCCTTCCATCGCCGCCTGCAAGGCGCAGATGGGGTCGATTTCGGTGACGATGACGCGCGCGCCCTGGCCGCGCAGAGACTGGCAAGAGCCTTTGCCCACGTCGCCGTAACCGGCAACCACGGCAACCTTGCCGGAGATCATCACGTCGGTCGCGCGGTTCAGCGCGTCGATCAGCGAGTGACGGCAGCCGTAAAGGTTGTCGAACTTCGACTTGGTCACCGCGTCGTTCACGTTCATCGCGGGGAACAGCAGTTCGCCGCGCTCGTGCATCTGATACAGGCGATGGACACCCGTCGTGGTTTCTTCGGTAACACCCTTAATTGCCGGGGCGATGCGGCTAAACCGATTCGGGTCCCGCTTCAGTGCCTTCTTGAGCTGGGCGTAAAGCGCGGCCTCTTCAGGATTGGTCGGCTTATCGAGGACGGACGGATCGGTCTCGGCCTTGAGCCCCAGATGCACGTACAGGGTGGCGTCGCCGCCGTCGTCCAGAATCATGTTCGGACCAAGGCCGTCGCCCCAGTCGAGGATGCGGTCGGTGTAATCCCAGTATTCTTCCAGGGTTTCGCCTTTGTAGGCGAAGACCGGCGTGCCGGCTTTGGCGATCGCCGCAGCGGCATGGTCCTGGGTCGAGAAGATATTGCAGCTGGCCCAGCGAACTTTGGCGCCCAGATGCTGGAGTGTTTCAATCAACACCGCGGTCTGAATGGTCATGTGGAGCGAGCCGGTGATCCGCGCGCCTTTCAGCGGCTTCGATTTACCGAACTCCTGACGCATTGCCAACAGGCCCGGCATCTCCTGCTCTGCCAATTCAATCTCCACGCGGCCGAAATCGGCAAGCGCGATGTCTTTCACGACGTAGTCGGTAGTCGTCAGGGCCGCTTTACTACGGGTACCGCGTGTCGCGCGGGCGGGGGTGGCCACAGGGGCTTTGCCTCGGGTCATGAAAATTCCTTACTGATAGTGAATTGACTGCGAGAGATACGCCGCGCGAGGCGCGGCGGATCGCTTAGGCCATTGCGCGCTTGAGGGTGTCCGCCAAGTCGGTCTTCTCCCACGAGAAGCCACCGTCGGCGTCGGCCTGACGCCCAAAATGCCCGTAGGCAGAAGTACGGGCGTAAATCGGACGATTGAGATTGAGATGCGTGCGAATGCCGCGCGGCGTCAGGTTCATGACCTCGGCCAACACGACTTCCAGTTTGCCGGCGTCGACCTGCCCGGTGCCATGCAGATCAACGTACAGCGACAAGGGCTTGGCAACGCCGATGGCGTAAGCCAACTGAATCGTGCAGCGCTCGGACAGACCCGCAGCCACCACGTTCTTCGCAAGGTAGCGAGCGGCATACGCCGCAGAGCGATCGACCTTGGTCGGATCCTTGCCGGAGAACGCCCCGCCACCATGTGGTGCCGCGCCGCCGTAGGTATCCACGATGATTTTGCGCCCGGTGAGGCCGCAGTCGCCGTCCGGTCCGCCAATCACAAAAGCGCCGGTCGGGTTCACGTGCCAGACCGTCTCAGGTGAGATCCAGCCGCTCGGCAGGGCTTGATTAACGTAGGGCTCGATGATGGCCTTCACGTCGGAAGAGGTGAGCTTTTCGTCGAGATGCTGGGTGGAGACCACGATCTGGGTCGCACCCACTGGCTTGCCGTTCTCGTAGCGCACGGTCACCTGGCTCTTGGCATCAGGCCCGAGCATTTTGGCGGCACCGCTTTTACGAGCGGCGGCCATCAAATGCAAAATCTTGTGGGAGTAGTACAGCGGGGCCGGCATGAGGTCGGCGGTCTCGGTGCAGGCGTAGCCGAACATGATGCCCTGATCGCCGGCGCCCTCGTCTTTTTCACCGCTGGCATCAACGCCCTGGGCGATGTCCGCGGACTGGCCGTGAAGCAGCACTTCGATCTTGGCGTTTTCCCAATGGAATCCATCCTGCTCGTAGCCAATATCGCGAATGGCCAGCCGAGCCAAATGGGCAATCAGGTCATGCGTGATGGTGCGCGGGCCGCGGGTTTCGCCGGCGATTACCACCCGATTGGTGGTGGCCAGCGTTTCGCACGCCACTCGTACCTGACTCGCTTCCAATCCGGCCACTGCCGCTTCGCGAAAGAAACAATCAACGACCTCGTCGGAAATCCGGTCGCAAACTTTATCCGGGTGTCCTTCGGACACCGATTCACTGGTGAAGAGATACGACGAACGCACGCTGCGATTCCTCCGATGGGGGTTAACAGATCCCGCCTGAGTGGCGGGTATCTGCGGGATTATGCGGGTCTACGGTTTAAAAAAGAACCTGATGCGGTGCTCAGGGGATCAGAACGATTTTGCCCATATGCTCGCTCGCTTCCATCAAGGTATGGGCGGCAGCCGCTTCGGCGAGGGGAAACACCTTGAAAACGGGTGTCTTGTAAGTGCCAGCCGCGATCACTGGCCAGACGTGCTCTTCCACGTCGCGCGCAATGGCAGCCTTCTGGCTGACCGACTGCGGCCGTAGCGTTGAGCCGGTCAAAGTCAGCCGCTTACCCAGCACATGGCCGAAATTGACCTCGGCCTTCGCGCCTAACAAAAAGGCAATCATCGCGTAGCGCCCATCTGGCGCTAAAGCGCGCAGATTTTTTTCAACATAGGGGCCAGCCACCATATCCAGCACTACATCCACCCCGCGCTTGTCGGTCGCGGCCATCACCTCGGCCAGCCAATCCTGCGTGCGGTAATTGATGGTGAGTGCAGCGCCAAGGGAGGTGCAAAAAGCGCGCTTCTCTTCGTTGCCGACGGTGGTGATCACCCGCGCGCCGTGTGCGCTGGCCAACTGAATGGCAGTGGCGCCGATGCCGCTGCTGCCGCCGTGGATGAGCACGGTTTCACCAGCCTGCAGTCGCGCCCGACCAAACAAATTGTGTTGGACCGTGAAACAGGTCTCCGGCAGGCCTGCAGCCTCGGTTGCCGACCAGCCCTCAGGCCAGGGCAAGCAGTGCGCAGCATGCGCACGGCAGAACTCGGCGTAACCGCCGCCATGCGTCAAGGCGACGACCCGGTCGCCGATCGCCCAGCGTGCGACGCCCTCGCCCACCGCCACCACTTCGCCGGCGATTTCGAGTCCAGGCAAGGGGCTCGCGTCTGGCGGCAGGGGATAAAGGCCAGCGCGCTGCAGGCAATCGGGTCGGTTAACGCCGGCCGCCGCCACTTTCACCAGCACCTCGCCTGAACCTGCGATGGGCACAGCGACCTGCGCGAGCTTAAGCACTTCAGGGCCGCCAAATGCGGTGATTTCGATACCGGTCATAAGCGACGGAATTGTCATGGGCAGGACTCCGATAGGGACAGCACAGAGGAAGCGGCGGGCGCCGTGTTGCAATTGCGAGTCCGGATCGTAGACTCGCGCCGGCAGTATCATGCAGCCCCGAACCCGGTTCAACGAGGGCCCCGACGCCCGCCCGACACAGGACATTTCGATGAGCGCTCAACATTCCCGTCTTCTGATTCTCGGCTCCGGTCCTGCCGGCTACACGGCGGCCGTCTACGCCGCCCGCGCTGCGCTCGAGCCGGTGCTGATTACCGGCATTGAGGTCGGCGGCCAGATGACCACCACCACCGAGGTCGACAACTGGCCCGGCGACGCGGCCGGGGTGATGGGGCCCGAGTTGATGGAGCGCATGAAAGCCCACGCCGAGCGTTTCGGCACCGTCATCATTCACGACCACATCCACACCGTTGAGCTGACCGAACGACCCTTTCGATTGGTCGGCGACGCCGGCACCTACACGGCAGACGCGCTGATTGTCGCCACCGGAGCCTCGGCCAAATATCTCGGCTTGCCCTCCGAAGAAGCCTTCAAAGGCAAAGGCGTTTCGGCCTGCGCGACCTGCGACGGATTTTTCTATCGCAACAAGCCAGTGGCCGTGATCGGCGGCGGCAACACGGCGGTGGAGGAAGCGCTGTATCTGTCCAACATTGCTTCTCACGTCACCGTGGTGCATCGGCGGGACAAATTCCGGGCGGAGCGCATCATGAGTCAGCGTCTGGAAGAAAAAGCCGCCCAGGGCAAAGTCACGCTCGCGTGGAACTCCGCAGTTGATGAAGTGCTGGGCGACGCCATGGGCGTTACCGGCCTTCGGATCCGCAACCTGCAGCAGGACACCACCAGCGACATCGACCTGCACGGCGTGTTCATCGCCATCGGACATCAGCCCAATACGGGCATTTTCGAAGGCCAACTCACGATGAACGGCGGCTATATTCAGGTCCAGAGCGGCACCAACGGTTTCGCAACCGCCACCAATATTCCGGGCGTCTTCGCCGCCGGCGATTGCGCGGACCCGATTTACCGACAGGCCGTGACGTCGGCCGGCTCGGGCTGTCAGGCGGCACTGGACGCGGATCGCTATCTGGAATCCCTGAAATAAGCGGCAAGGACTAACCCCACTTAACCGACTCGAAAGGACTCGCATGAAATTACCGTTCGAAGGTCAGTGCGCCTGCGGCGAGATTCGCTACCGGGCCACTGCACAACCCGGATTCTCGTGGATCTGTCACTGCCGTGACTGCCAGCGCGCCAGCGGCAGCGCCAATTGTTCCATCCTGTATGTGCCCAGAGACGCGATGGAAATTCAGGGCACCGCGCGCTACTACACGGTGTCGGCCGAGAGCGGGAATCAGGTAAGCCGCGGTTTCTGTGCGACCTGCGGGTCGCCGATGTTCATCCTGGCCGATCTGGTGCCGGACCTGCAGGGCGTGTGGGCCTCAAGCCTCGATGAGCCGGCGCAATTCAGTCCGGTCGTACAGGTCTGGTGCGCCAGCGGCCAGCCCTGGGGCACCCTGCATCCTGAACTGAATCGCATTGCGAAGGCGCCCAGTCCTGAGGAATTTGCAGAGATTCTTGCCGCAAGCGCGAGCGGTTAAACTTCCGGTCAAAGCGGCCAGGCCGCCGCTCAAGCGGCAGCGGCTATCGCCATTCCAGCAGGCTCTCGTCCCAGGCCGGGTGCGCTTCCAGCCCCAGCAAATTGGCAATCGTCGCGGCGAGATTCGACAAGCCTGCCGTCTCGGTCTGCCGCAGCGATAAGCCCGCGGCCGCTTTGCCGAACAGGATCAAGGGAACGGGATTCAGGGTGTGCGCGGTCTTGGCCTTGAATGATCCATCCTTGTGAGTGGCTGGCAGCCCCGTTTTTTTATCGAGTTCAAACATCTCGTCAGCATTTCCGTGGTCGGCGGTGATTAATGCCACACCGCCTGCGGCATCGACGGCGCGCAACAATCGCCCCAGTGCCAGATCCAGCGCTTCGATGGCCATGGTCGCCGCCCTGAAGTCGCCGGTATGCCCCACCATATCGCCGTTCGCGAAGTTGCAGCGGAGGGTGCGGAAACGACCCGTTTGAAGCGCGGCGACCATCGCGTCGGTGATTTCGGCGGCCTTCATCCACGGGCGCTGTTCGAACGGCACCACGTCGCTAGGCACTTCCTGCCAGACCTCGCCTTCAAACTTGTTGGATCGATTGCCGTTCCAGAAATAGGTCACGTGGCCAAATTTTTGAGTCTCCGAGCAGGCGAACTGCGCGATGCCGCTGGCGGCAAACCATTCGCCCATCGTGTCCTGAATGGCCGGTGGCGCGACGAGGAACCGCTCGGGCAGGCGTAAATCACCGTCGTATTGCAGCATGCCGGCGTAGGTCACCTGCGGCCAACGCACGCGGTCGAACTGGTCGAAATGAGGCTCGACGAACGCGCGGGTGATTTCGATCGCGCGGTCGCCCCGGAAGTTGAAGAAGACTACCGAGTCGCCATTCTGGATGGTGCCGACGGCTTGCCCATCGCGGGCGATCACAAACGGTGGCAGGTCCTGATCGATAGTGCCCGGATGCAGCTCGCGCAGGCGCTTTACGGCCTCAATGGCGTCGTCAAACTGTGGCCCCTCACCCAACACATGGGTCTGCCAGCCTTTTGCCACCATCGGCCAGTTCGCGTCGTAGCGATCCATGGTGATGTGCTGGCGCCCGCCACCGGAAGCTATCCGCGCGTCGAAGCTGGCATCGTTAATCCCGGTCAGAAAAGCCTCGAAAGGTGCCAGATAATCCAGCGCGCTGGTTTCCGGCACGTCACGGCCATCGAGCAGCACGTGCAGTCGTAGCCTGTGCAGCCCTTCGGCATTCGCGCGCTCGACCATGGCCCGCAGGTGATCGATGTGGCTGTGAACGTTGCCGTCTGAAAAGAGCCCGATTAAATGCAGCGTCCCGGCGCGCGCGCCTTCGACAATCTGCCGCCACGCCTCGCCCCGCCAGATGTCGCCGTTCGCGATGGCGGTTGCTACCAGCGCCGCGCCCTGCGCATATACCTGACCGGCGCCGATGGCGTTGTGGCCCACTTCAGAATTCCCCATATCGTCATCCGAGGGCATCCCAACCGCTTTACCGTGGGCGCGAAGCCGGATGTTGGGGCACTCTGCGAACAGGCGATCCAGCGTCGGTTTAACGGCGGCGGCGATCGCGCTGCCGACGGGCGTTTTGGGGAGGCCGTAACCATCCATCACGATGGTCACCACGGGCCCGGAAATCCCGGGGAATC
>Ga0255128_1001197_pt1 | contig 11616 bp, 7 predicted proteins | sample Law_Miss_RepC_8d_FD_188562 | JGI IMG/M metagenome (GOLD analysis project Ga0255128, IMG submission 188562) | Freshwater microbial communities from St. Lawrence River, New York, United States - Law_Miss_RepC_8d | ecosystem: Environmental > Aquatic > Freshwater > River | place: USA: New York... | reverse complement strand
CAATAGAATAGTCTCCTTACTTCACCGCTTCTTCCAACTTCGCAATATCAAACTTCGACATTTGCATGAACGCGTAGGCCGCTTTTGGGGCGGTTTCGGGATTGGTCATGAGCTTGCCCAACATACTTGGAACCACTTGCCAAGACACGCCGTATTTGTCCTTCAACCAACCGCATTGACCCGCTTGTCCTTCTTGCGTGAAATAATTCCAGTAATGATCAATTTCGTCTTGCGTATCTACCGATAAAACAAAAGAAACCTTTTCATTGAAGTCCATGTTCTGAGGTCCGTTGTTCAAACACATCAATCGATTGCCTGCTACTTCAAACACCGCCGCCATAGGATTCTCTGAAATGAATTGAAAATCGGCAAAGACATTCTTGTAATACTCCGCCATTCCCTTGGCATCATGCGCCCACAAACACGTTGAAAATTTGGTTGCCATAGTACTTAGTTTTTCGATTCGACATAATTCTTAAAACGATCCAAGATCATCTGCCATCCCATGCGCTGCATGTCTTCCGGATTCTCATTCTCTGGATCGAACGCTTCCGTCACCTTCACCCCTCCTTCTACCTCTTCAAAAATGGTATTCCACTTCCTTCCATCTTCAAGAAGAACTTCAATTCGTTCATGATTGGATACCAATGTATACGTGCCTCCAAAATCAAATTGAAACGAAGCGTCCCGAGCAGCCATAGTGAATGTAAATTTTCCACCTTCAACAAGATCCAATTCCGCAGCCGGACAATGCCAATCGTCTCCAGCGAAATTCCAATTACAAATGTGCTCTGGAGTGGTCCAGCATTTCCAAACCAATTCCAAATTGGTATGTATGGTGGTTTCAATTTGAATCATGGCACAAAACTACTCATAAAAAAAGCCCTTCGCTTGGAAGGGCTTTTAAAAATCGATAATTCTTCTATTTCTGAACCATCATGCGTTGTGTAAGAACCTCACCGTTGAAGCTTGCTTCAATCATGTAAAGTCCATTCGGCAACGGACGATCGAAAGTCATGTTGGTAGTGAACATTCCGTCTACTGCGTAGCGGTTTGCAAATACTACTCGACCCATTGCATCTAATACACGCACTTGTACGTTCTCAGATGTAATGTTGCTCAACTGAATGTTAATCTCTGAACCGTTGGTTGGGTTTGGATATACATTCAAGTTTTGAGATAAATCTTGAGCATTTCTTACATCATCACCAGCTTGTGCATTTGCACCCTCAGCAATCATTCCTGATTGACCAATGATACACATGTATTGAACTGGGCCATACGCTCCTTCACCCCAAGCATATACCGGAGCAGTACGCACGGCATATGTAGTTCCATATTGCAACGCTGTAACTAATCCTAAATTCAAATAGTTACTTGCAGCTCCTCTGTAATGAATGATAGGAAGTCCAACAGGGTTGTTACCTGCATCTACCTGCACGAATTCCCACTTCCAGTTATTTACTCCACAAGACCAAGGAAGTGATGCTACAATTGCTCCTCTGAAACGAGGACCATTGCTGCAACGATCAAATGCACGCAATGAGGTTGCTGGTGTAGCTTCCATAGTTAACGTACAAGATCCAATTGAAGAAACTTCTACTACCTCGGCATTACCGGCACCATCAGTTAAATTGTAAATGTTCGTGATGTTTACGGCATAGGTTGAGCCAAGAGGTAAGGTTGGATTCACATTCGACAATGAAAGGTAATCTGAACTTTGGGTTCGAATGTATGTATTGCCATTCGCAGGGCCGCTTGTACCTACAAACGTGAATCGGTATTGCGCACCAGAACCTGCCCAAGAAGCTTTGTAGACCTTACACAAGTTCAAGGTATTCGACCAAATCGGATTGTTTCCGCTATCGCATCCACCACGCTTCAATGAGCGCACACAAATGCTGTACGTACCAATTCCAGAGGCGCTGTTGTAATTACGAACTCCCACTTTATAAATCTGACCTGCAACAAGTCCGTCGATATTCAGAATCTCACCACCCAAACCAGTTACCGCATTTTCTTGAGTTACAAGAACTCCTGCAGCTGTTTGCAATTCAATAACAATGTCATTTTCAGTTGATGCAACTTGAATACTCACTGCCTCAGAGTTTGCAGTAAATGAATGCCATTTATCTTCACCAGTTAAACACGTTGTTTGTGCATTCGCAGATGCAGCATAACCCACTAAAGTGTGCGATGTAGCATTACATGAAGGCCAAAATGCAGTTACTGTATTTACAGCGTTTGATGGATTATCACCTGCTTGGTTTCCAGTTGAACAGCCTTCGTTAACGAGGGCATCACAATCGTCATCATAATTTGTTGAGCACGATTCAGTGGCAGCAGGATTAACAGCAGCATTTGAGTCGTTACAGTCATTGTCTGAAGTCACGAATCCGATTGGTTGGCTGCATGCACTTGTTGCGCTTCCCGCTCCGAAACCATCAGCGTCAGCATCTGCAAAATAATTTGTAAATGTTAATCCATTATCTACTTGTGTATCACAGTTATCGTCGATTGCGTTACACACTTCTGTAGCTGTTGGATTCACCGCTGCATTTGTATCATCACAATCGTTGCTATTTGCAACATAGCCATAAGGTTGTGTGCAATAGCTCAATGGTGAAGACACTGAACCGTATCCATCCGCATCAGCATCGGCATACCACATTGAAGTTGTGCACGGGGCGAAAGCTAGTGAGCGATACGCTTTATTATCTATTGCATTGGTATAGGTAGCAATGGTATTGATTGTTGCACCTGCTCCAGTATCATCGAACCATACCACTGAGGTCGTTGACGAAGTGCCTGTAACCGCGTATACTCTTGGATTTACGCCGGCATAGAAATCAACCACTACTGAACGAGCACCAGAAGTTGCACCAACAGAAACGGCGTGATCTAAGGTCCAAATACCACCAGAAAGCACCCATTTTTGAACACCAACACCGTTGGTATTATCAGCGATGTAACAAATGGTTTGGTCGTTGTTGAAATAGAATCCATAAGGGTCACCACCTGCACCAACACTAATTTCATTTGTTGCTGTAACGGTTGAAGTTGGAAGACCTGTACCCACCTTATAAATTCCTTTTAGCGCACCACCTGTTGTTGAGGCAGTGGCGTAATAAAGTTGGTCACCAAAGATGTTTATGGCTCTCAGGTTGGTAATATTCGAAGAGACAATAGAGAAAGAAGAGCCGTTGTAGTATTGCACACCTTGAGTTGATCCGGTTGTCCAGTAGCTTGTACCATCTGTACATACACCGCGGAAGTTACCAGCGGTAGGAGAAGAATAAATGGTTCCAGAGGCTACACGGTTGAAGCTGTTGTATCCTATTCCCTGTGTACCAATTACACGTGGTGCAGACGATCCCGTTAAACCTGTTTGAAGTGTTGATGCATCATAACCAGGAATAATCAATTTCGATTTATCAGGAGAAAGTGTAATCATATTCTCTAATGTGGAATTACCTACCATTACTTGTCTATTGGCTCCGGTGGTTGGAAGTGCTATTGTACCTGCCACACCACTTGTTGACATCTCTTCCAAGAAGATGGCTGTACCGCCCGTTCCTAGGGTTGTTGAACCAGCGCCGGTTCGAAGTGCAACAATATTACCTGGAGTGTAATTGCCATAGATACATGTTGTATTGTCTGGACATGTGGTGGCAGCGTTGTAGTTCAATGCATTCACATCTGTACAACCAACTACTGCGCCCTCGTCTAAAGCTCCATCGCAGTTATCATCTACAAGGTTACATAGCACCTCGGTTGCCCCTGCGTTTACAGAAGCACTTGAATCGTTGCAATCTCCAGAAATTCCTGCAACTGCTGTATAGCTTGCTCCAGGCGAAGCACAAGCACTCGATGTTGAAACATAATACCCATCCGCATCCGCATCAAGGTACCATGAGGTTGGGTAAGTGCATGACGCATCATCTATGGTTGCTAAGGCATCATAGTTACACGCGGTAACATCCATACAACCGTAATCTGCACAAATGCTATTGACTACAGTGTTGGTATTGTTATCTACTGCAACATAACCGGTGGTGGCTTCCGTTCCAACCAAAATGAAGTTGTAATCTGTTGCTCCTGACGTTCCGTTTAAGTCAATTGAAATTGAACCCGAGTTGCCAGTGATGTTTGATGCAGTACCCACTAGTTCACCTGCTGTGTATGTTGTTCCGTTCGCTGCAACTAAATATGCGTTAACGGTGTATGACTGGGTGAAGTTTGTTGTTTCAAAGTTCAAGCTTCCGGTAAATGTTGGACAAAAATCAGATGTGCTTGACGTTAAGTTAATGGTTGGACAGTCCTCATCAATAAGACCATCGCAGTCATTGTCAATTCCGTCGTTGCAGACTTCTGCAGGGCATGGCGTACCTGCGATAGTAAAGTTGTCTACACGATTTGTGCCTCCTGTGGCAACAGTTGCATTTGAAATGCTTGTTGTAGAGGTGTTCACCAAACGAAATTTCACATTGGCTTGTCCATTCAATGCTGTAATTGAAGAAAGGTCAACCTGTTTGGTAGAAATTGGCTTGGTAAAGGCGGCGGTCCATGAATCGTTGGTCACGGTGTAGGTGTATCCGGTTGTTATGAAGTTGGAGCCATCTACACTGTAAAATAATTCGAAATCTTTTGGACCCGTGTTACTGCCCGTCTGATCCCAAACGGCAAACAATTGATTGAAGCCGAGAGTGCTCATTTCAAATTCATAGTATCCATTGACATTCCATGTATTTGAATTCAATGATAAAGCGGAACCGTTTCCGGTCACTGAGCTCCATGTGGTAGAGGCTGAGTGGCTTCCATTCACCATACTTCCTGACGCATTCGTTCCGAGGTTCGCTGCGGAGCCAGCATAGTTTAATCCCACACTGATGGTTGTACCTGAAGGAGAGGGAAGAGCATTAAAATCCCATTTTGCAACACCATTTCTAACAATCAATGTAGCGGTAGCTGAACCCGATAAGGTGTTGGCATCGCCCGGATTTGTAGCAGTAATATCAGCTGAACCTGCACCAACAATGGTAAGTACATTTCCTGCAATGGTTGCAACACTATTGTCTGAAGAGGTGTAGCTCAAGTTTAGCGGAGTAAATGTTGAGCTTGCTGATAACGTTAAAGGACCTTCTCCAACTACAGTATGTGGTAGAGTAAATGAAACTATTTGTGAAGCTGGAAGAATGTTTCCAGTGAGGCCCGTTGGGTTAAATAAGGTATAATTATTTGCATTAACTCCACTTACGTAGCAGATTGCGGTAACTGGGATTCCATTCGCTACGTTGGGATCAGCGAATATTCCTGTACCAACCAAAGCAACAACATCTGAACCTACAACACCAACTAAATCGCCGGTGATGGTTGCTACGGTGTTGCCGTTGTATATTTTGTCTGTAACAGCAGCATTCGCTAAGGTTAGTGATGCAGGATCAACCACAATGGTCTGCTGAACATCGCTTGCTGGGTTATACGTTACACCATCACCCGGCTGTGAAGCTGTGATTACAGCTGTTCCAGCACCAACAATGAAAAGTGTATTGCCAGAAACTGTGGCCACGTTGATGTTTGAGGAAGCGTAAGCGACAGTTAAACCGGAAGTTGAAGAACCATTTAATGCAATTGGCGAAATACCATAGGTCACCGGACTAGCCAAAGTGAATGAGATTGTTTGCGATTGCAAGGTGGCAACGTCTACCGTATTGGTGGCATCTAAAGGCACAAGAATATCTGCCAAACCCGTTGTACTCACGGTAATGTTTCCGGTAAATGTTCCAATTGGAGCTGATTGATTTATTCGCACATAAATGATTTGACCAGATAGGGTGCCACCTGTGGTAGGAACAGAAATGGAAGCGCTGTAATTTGCTCCGTCAGACGAAACTTCAAAATTGGTTGGAGCGGCAACTGTAACGTTACCTATGATATTTGTTCCATCCAATTGAAAAGCCGTAGGGGCTGAAGGTGTACCTTGATTGGTGTATAGAGAAGTTAGGGTACCGGTTGCTGTTAAAGTTGGATTCACGAAAGTTCCGCGAAGGGTTACGTCATCTATTCGCGTTGAAGTAGTTGTTCCTGTCTTTACAAAACGAATCTTCAGATTACTGATTTGAGCGCCTGCAGGTAAAGAAACACCCGTTACTGTATACCATCCGGCTCCGGCAGTTGCAAGTTGAGCAAATGTAAAAGGAACATTCACCCAAGCCGCTCCATTCCAATAGTCCAATTGAAGAGCCGGTAATGCCGATGCAGTTTCTTTGCGGTATGCAAAGTCTATGGTCATGTTGGTGTAATTCGCAGCATTGATTCCATTCATGCCAATACCTCTCTCTGTAGTGGTAGTAAAGAATACGTTTGCATTTCCCGATGCCCCGGTATAACCCGTTGAAGCACTCGATATGCGAATATCCGCCGCGTTGGCAGCTCCACCTTGGTCGAAGGTTAATCCTATTCCGTTAGACCAACCGGTATGAGCGCTAATTAGCGTTGTTCCAGGGGCATTACCAAATGTTTCATTGAAAATGGTAGTTTGCGCTGTTGAATTGAAGACGGCCAGCAAGAACACGAGCATGACCGAAAGCTTTGATAGCAAAGATTTCATTTATTTAGGTTTTAGCGATACAAAAATACTTGGAATGAGTCAAAACACTCATTTCCAATGTTAACAATATTTGAACGATTTGTCAATTACAAAACCGACATGGCAGAAGTCAACTTCGTAATTTGCTCTCCCAACACCCTCAACTTATCGGCCTCTTCTTGCGCTTCACTTTCAGCTTCTTTTTTCTTTTTCTCCAATTCTGAAACCGTCTTTTCGGCTTCACGAACTTTATCTTGAGCCTTATCTTCTTGATTCTTGAACTCCCTCACCTTGTCTTTTTGACTACTCACCTTGTCTTTCGCACTTCGCTTCTTCAACTCCAATTTCTCTATCGCCTTTTGCAAATCCGCAAGCGCATTATTGATTTTTGCCTCCTCCTTAATAGCTTTTTTCATTTTCCTTCCCTCCCCATCACCACTTGCTATTAGTTCGGCCTTACGTTCATTTACCTCCCGCAACAGCTTTTCATTCTCTTCTTTTTCCTTCTCTACTGGTTTTATTTCGTCTTCAACACTTTGAACTACCTTCTCCAGTTCACTTAATACAACCTCTTGCTCCTGACGTTTTTTTTCTTGCTCTTTGACGTCTTGGTTTTTTTGATCTATTGTTTTTTGAGCATCTACAATCTTTGCGTTTTGCTTCTCAATGGACTCCTTCAACTTAGTCACCGTGCCGTTGGTCATGCTGTAGTCTTTTTGAACTTTATCCAATAATTCTTGATATCGATCCTTCAAATATGCGGTATAGAGTATTTGAAGCTCTGACTTTAACTTCACCCATGGTTCATCTGTTAAAGCAAAAACTTTTTTGGATTGGTCCAATCTCAACTGAATAAGCAGTAATTCCTTACCACTTTCCTTTTTTGTGTCGAATAACAACTGAACTTTTTCCGAAGATATGGAACTGAAAACAAGTGCATCACTTGCCCAACCCGTTTTGGTTCTCGACATGCTCAACCCCTTGGTGTCTTTCCAAGCATTCTTGACATATTTCAAAAACCAATCGGCATCATCAACTACAATCATTTCAAGAGCGGGTTGATTGTCTAATGTAGCATCACGCGAAATGAATTTTTGTGGCACAAGAAACACTTCTTCTGATGTGCGCAATTGGGAAATTCCAACTAAAAATAAACAGCTAAAAAAAGCAGTAATTACATATTTCATTTTAGATTCTTTTTCATTATAAAATCATTCATCCAATACCCACCACCTATATCAAAATCTTTTTCCTCTTCTACTACAAATCCCTGTTTCAAGTAAAAAGCCACATTGGGATTATTTCGGTTCACAGTAAGACGTATACAATCTGAATTGTTGTCCATTGCGGTCAACTCAACTTGCCTAATCATTTGCTTTCCTATTCCTTTTCCATGCAATTCAGGGTGAAGATATAACTTATGCAAGAATGTCTCATGCGCTTTCATCTCAAAAGCCAAAAAGCCGCAATCTTTACCATTTTCACTCACCAATAAAAATATGACGCCATTCAGAACATCTTGCTTCAGCTTTTCCAGTGTGTACATCCAACGCAGCATGTATTCTATTTGATCTGTAGAAATCATGTCGCAGTATACCAGAGGCCAAATCTCATGAGCCAAGCTTTGAATACAAGCTAAATCTGCTATTTCGGCTTTGCGAATTTCAATGTTCATCCGTGCATGGTTTCTGATTTACCGTACTTGAACATCAAATCAGCTTCGAATGCAAGAAATTCTTTCCATCGGGAATCAACATCTATATCTCCACCATATTTCTTTGCAAATTTGATGAATGTGGCATAATGCTCTGCTTCACTCTCCATGAGGTTGCGATAAAATATTTTGAGTCCTTCATCTTCAATTTTTTCTGACAGCAATTTGAATCGTTCACAAGAACGTGCTTCGATCATAGCTGCAAAAAGCATTTGATTCACAAATTGCTCCTTTTTTCCTCCACCGGGTTTCAAAATGAACGAAGCTAGATCAGAGACATATTCATCTTTTCGTTCACGACCAAGTTTCAAACCGCGTTTTAATAGCTCTTGGTGCACCATTCGAAAATGTTCCATTTCTTCAATTGAAATTCGTGTGCATTCCTCAACTAAATCAGGATACTCCGGGAATCGAACAATACAACTTATGGCGCTACTTGCTGCTTTCTGTTCGCAATAGGCGTGATCTGTTAAAATCTCTTCTATGTTCGACTGAACCAATTTTACCCACCGGGGGTCGGTAGGTAATTTTAATCCAAGCATTACTTTTTGAGCCGAAGATTCCATGATTCAAAAATAACTTGTTTTTCGGATTTACTGCATTGTTTCTCGTTACCTTCGACGTGAAATATGTCAAGAAAAAAAAAGAATAAATTCGGTAGCTTCAAGCGCGACTTGCGCAATGATATTTTGCAAGTACTTCAGGTATCTCCAAAAAAAGCTATCAATCACAAACAAATTGCGGCCTCACTAGGAATATCGGACTCAGGTGTGCGAACGCTCATTTTTGAAATACTCATTGAAGAAGTTGCAAATGGCCATGTTCTGGAAGTGGAGCGGGGTAAATTTTTACCCGCTAAAGTTGACACTCAATCCATGGAAGGCGTTATTGATATTAGTCGTTATGGTCGCGGATATGTATCCATTCCTGGGTTCGATGATGACATTGAAATTGAAAAAGGGCGTATTGGATTTGCCCTACAGAGTGACACTGTAGAAATAGAAGTTTTCAAGAGAGGTAGGAAGTTATCTGGTCGTGTTATTCGTGTAGCTAAGCGTTGTCGTGAACGTTATGTGGGGACCATTCAACTGTATAAGGAGCATGCATTTTTCCTTCCGTCAGATAAAAAAATTCATGTCGATTTCTTCATACCGAAACATGATTTGAACGGCGCGCATCAAGATGATAAAGTGGTTGTTGAAATTGTGAAGTGGGAAAATCCGGAACACAAGCCTTTCGCGAAAGTCATTGAAGTGCTTGGTCAGCCGGGAAGTCACCAGGTAGAAATGAACGCTATCATTTATGAATATGATTTACCCACTGCTTTTCCCGAGGCTGTTCATTTAGAATCGGAAGCCATATCAACAGCCATTTCTGAGGAAGAAATCGGAAAACGCAAAGATTTTCGTAAAACAACAACATTTACTATTGACCCATTCGACGCCAAAGATTTTGATGACGCGTTGTCTTTTGAAAAATTAGAGAACGGACATTTAAACATAGGAGTCCACATAGCAGATGTAAGTCACTATGTGCAGCCGAACACATTACTTGAAAAAGAAGCCTTAAAAAGAGCTACGAGTGTTTATTTGGTTGACAGAACCATTCCCATGCTGCCTGAAAAGCTCTCAAATGAATTGTGCTCCTTGCGTCCGAATGAAGATAAGTTGTGTTTTTCGGCAGTTTTCGAAATGAATGGTGAAGGGGAAATCATTCACAAGTGGTTTGGTCGAACAATCATACATTCAGATCACCGATTCACATACGAAGAAGCGCAAGAAATCATTGAAGGAAAACCAGGACCCTTTGAAGATGAGATTCGAACCTTGAATGAACTAGCCAAAAAATTAAGAGCAAAACGTTTCAGAAAAGGAAGTATTGATTTTGATTCTGACGAAGTGAAATTCAAGCTTGATGAGACCGGCAAACCAACAGGAGTATTCATTAAAAAGATGAAAGATTCCAATCAGCTCATTGAAGATTTCATGCTTCTGGCTAACCGAGAAGTGGCTGCATACATTGGAAAGAAAACGGGAGAAATGCAACGTCCTTTCGTTTATCGAATACATGACACTCCAAGTCCAGAAAAAATAAACCAACTTCGAACCTTCATCGGACACCTCGGTTACAAACTTCCTAAAGCACGCGAGATTGATCATCAAAACACCATTAAAGCGCTGCTTGACCAAGTGAAAGATCAGCCGGAAGAGTCAAGTGTGCGTATCATGGCAATTCGCGCCATGGCAAAAGCCGAATATAGCACACACAACATTGGGCATTTCGGTTTAGCTTTCGATTACTACACACATTTTACCTCACCCATTCGGCGCTATCCAGATGTTATGGTACATCGACTTCTGCAACATTATCTTGATCAAGGAAAACCCGTTAGCGAGAGTGAACTTGAACTCAAATGCAAACACTCTTCCATGCAAGAGAAAAAAGCTGCAGAGGCTGAGCGCGCGAGCATTCGATACAAACAGGTTGAATATTTGTTAGCACGAAAAGGAGAGACTTTTGAGGCCCGTGTATCTGGCATGAATAAGTGGTCCTTATTTGCAGAGACTTTAGATACGCGATGTGAGGGTGCTATTCCAATTGAGAGTATTTCCGGAGACAGATTTGAATTTATTTCAGAGCAATATGTTTTAAGGGGAATGAGAAGAAGAGAAGAAATACATCTCGGCGACCGAATACTTGTTCGGGTTAAAGATGGAAATTTAGAAGATCGCATCATTGTCTTCGAAAAAATTGAATCATGATATTTACAGATTGCCCATTCCAAGAATTACTTCCAGTTTTGGATTCAATACCCTGGTTTGATGCGCGGAGTGAAAACGAGTACATACAGGGACACATTCCTGGAGCTATTAATCTACCCATTCTCAATAATGAACATCGCCATTTGGTTGGAATCTGTTACAAAGAAAAGGGAAAAGAAAAAGCAATTGAATTGGGTTTTGAATTGGCCACACCACATTTTCCGATGTTAATTGAAAAGGCTCAAAAATATGGAAACAAAGCTGTTGTTTATTGTTGGCGAGGTGGACTTAGAAGCCAGTTTCTTTCAGAATTGCTTGCCAAAAATGGAGTCACAGTCATTCGAATTGCGGGGGGATACAAAACATACAGAAACTGGTGCATTGAATACTTTCAATCTGAAAACCGAATGATCATTCTATCGGGAAAAACAGGGACAAATAAAACCAAGTGGATTGAATCATTATGGGAAAGCTGTGAACCCACCATTCATCTTGAAAAACTAGCCAATCACAAAGGAAGCACCTACGGCGGAATAGGACAACCACCCCAG
>Ga0255128_1001192_pt1 | contig 11643 bp, 10 predicted proteins | sample Law_Miss_RepC_8d_FD_188562 | JGI IMG/M metagenome (GOLD analysis project Ga0255128, IMG submission 188562) | Freshwater microbial communities from St. Lawrence River, New York, United States - Law_Miss_RepC_8d | ecosystem: Environmental > Aquatic > Freshwater > River | place: USA: New York... | reverse complement strand
GGTTTGTGTTCCGGAAACGACATCGCCTCTGATCGTGGGCGCTTGGTCGTGCTGCGGTCGATGGGCGAGGCCGTGCACAAGACGGCCAACGCCGTGCTAATCGACACGTATGCCCAACGGACCGCGCAACGTCTGGGGGTGGATGTGCAGGCGGTGCGGGCTGAGTTCCGCAAGCAGGCCGCCGGAGCCAAGCCGCGGTATGAGCGTTCGGAGGAAGAGCCACCTCTTGAAGAGTTGGCCTCGCAGGCGATGCCCGAACGCCCCGGGGTCAACGAACTTTGGTTGCTCAAGTACGTTTTCCTGTCCGCGGATTTGCAGAATTTTGCGGCCGTCCACTTGGAGCCTGAATGGGTTCCAAACCCGGTGGTGCAACGGATCTTGGCGATGCATTTCCAAGAGGGAGGCGATGTCGTGGGATTGCTGGGCCGCTTCGAAGGGGATCCCTTTGCCGAGTCGATCATCACCGAAGCGGCCACTGAGCAGCGGGAAATCCCTGAGCCCGAGCGTCAGTTGGCCGATGTTGTTCGACGCCTCCGGGATGCTTGGTTGGATCGTCAGATCGCTTTGCGCAATGGACGGCTGGGTGATCCCACTCTGGACGACGACGATCGGATGGTCCTCCTCTCCGAGTTGCAGGCGTTGCGTCTTCGTAAGCGAAGCCCCTTGGAACCGATTCCCTAGAGCTCGATGAGAAGCTGTATCCCGATGTGCTTTCGGTTTGCCTCGTGGGATCTTGGAATCTCGGTTTGACAGGGAAGGGGGGGAACGAGTTTTATATATCTCTGGACGGCGCGCTCGTCTATCGGCTAGGACACGGCCCTCTCAAGGCTGAAAGACGGGTTCAATTCCCGTGCGCGCTACCATTCGCATTCTCCAATCTCCCCTCTTCGATTCGTTCCCCTGTTCAATTGGTTCCCCTCTCCAAATTGTTGTATCCTGCTGAGATCCCGCAGAAATGCTGCTGATCGCAGGTGAATCTCGCTCCAGCAACTCGTGCTGTGTTTTCACCGGTCCTCGAATTTTCAGTTCTCCACCAAATTCCCTGAAGTGGATCACTCAACGGTGCTTTGACGGGTCGAGACTGTCGCAGCGTCTCAAGCCGGAACGATGCAATTGAATTGTCCCGTACAGGCTGTCGTACGCCTCCGGATGAAACCCGAAGGCCTTCTTAGGTAGGGACCGATCTCCGAGCGGTCCGGCACCGCAGATGTTGGCACTTTCGGAGAAATCGCCCTACGGGGAGCTGCCCAGGCAATGCTCAGGCAACGATGCAATTGGATCGGTTGTGCTGGCTGGGTTATCTTCCGAAAGAGCGCCGTTGTTCGCTCGTTACAGGCCTCCAATCGGCCCGCGCCTCGCTCTCTCCTCGTCTTGCGAGAGAATCCGCCACGCCGTCCCGTTCCTCACAATTGCATCGTCCCGGCTAAGTCATGGCAGTTCGCGGATCCGCAAGTTCCGGAACTCGACCGGTGAGCCTTCGGACTCCAGGCACAGGAAGCCGCTGGCAGGTGAGCAGCCGGTGCCGCCAGACACCTCCTCGCCGTTCACCCAGAGACGGACCTCGCCGTTGATGGCGCGCACGTAGTAGTGGTTCCACTCGCCCACGCCGCGGCTGAGGTTCTTGCGCGGGAAGCTGCGCATGCTGTTCGGTGCGACCGGCGGGAAGGGCGTCATCCGGGCTGGCCCGGTCGGGAAGACATCGCCGTGGGACGTGAACCAGTCGGCCTTCTTTTTGGAGTCGCGCTCGTACTGCTCGGTGTAGCCGTGGTCGAGAACCTGCACTTCGATGCCGTCGGGCAGGCGTCCCCGGCCCGCCTCAAGATTTTTGATCGAAGTCTGGCTGGCCCACAGGAAGACGCCGGAATTGCCGCCCGACTTCAGATGCCGCCACTCGGCGACCATCTCGAGGTTGGTGAATGAGTGTTTTGACCGGATGACGCCGACAGGTTGCCCGGTGCAGTTTACTCCGTTCGTGTGCCACGTGAACGTGTTGGTTGGGCAATTGACGGCGGTGAAATCGGCCTCCCTCAAGGCCCGCCATCCCAGGCCTATACCGTCAATCGTGGCCTTGGGAGTGATCGCCGGTTCAGCCGCCAGCAGCGCGCCGGCAAGCAGCAGAGAGGACCATAACAGTCGGGGAATCATGGCGTTAGGATGGTCCAAGGCACGACTCCCAGGCGAACCAAAACGGCTTCACGACGTCGCCCCGATCTGGCGGTTTTCGCTGAGCCATGCGGAGCCTCATTCAAGGTTCTAGAGGCGATTCATTCGGGGACAGGCTCCTTTTCCCTAGGGGCTTCGTTCCTTGGAAGGAGCCTGTCCCTTCCGGAAACGAGGGACAGGCTCCTGAGCTATGTGTCAGGATCCATTCAGGGACAGGCTCCTTTTCCCTAGGGGCTTCAAACGGGGACAGGCTCTTTTTCGAGAGGCACACCCATTGCATCCGCCCTCACTGAAACCACCGAAACTAGGGACAGGCTCTGAAGCGCTCTGAAGCGCCCTGAAACCAATGAAACGAGGGACAGGCTCCAAAGCGATGCGCCAGAGGACTCCGCGGAATCTTCGGGCGGGCTCAAAGAGGTGGAGCATTTTGTCTCGGTGGTGGATGCGTTTTGTTCAAAACGTCTCAGAACGAGGGTAAAACGGGGTTTAAAACCGATAATATAACGATAAACATAAGATTTATTTGAGCAAGCGGGCTGGCACTGCTTAAGCAGCAGGAGGGGCAAGAGCCTACTTGGGGCTCCAGTCAGCACTACAACCCAATAGCGAAAATGAAACCTATGACGCCCCCTCGTTCCGCCCTCCGCTTCGCTTCGCCGTTCTCGCCACTCTTTGATCGTGATTTGGAACGGTTGATTTCGGGCAGTTCTATTTGGCGAAGTCTCGATGGATGAGCCGATTGTAGATTCACGAGCGGCTCGGGAATCTATTGCATCTACCGGCTTTTGAATGAGAAGATTTCATCGTTTCCGCGATGACCCATGAAAAAAGTAGAAGCCATTATTAAGCCTTTCCGACTCGAGGATGTGAAATCTGCCCTTCAGGCCGCGGGTCTGGTGGGGATGACTGTTTCCGAGGTGAAGGGCTTCGGTCGGCAACGGGGCCATACGGAGATTTACCGAGGCTCGGAGTACACGGTGGACTTTCTTCCTAAGCTAAAGATCGAACTCGTGGTGTCCGACGCTTTGGTTCAGACGGCGGTGGACGCCATTATCCAAGCAGCCCGCACCGGCAAGATCGGTGATGGTAAGATTTTTGTTTCCTCGGTTGAGGAAGTCATCCGGATCCGAACCGAGGAGCGCGGAGAACAGGCTGTCTAATCGTAATTCCCGAATGAACTTGTTTCGCATGTTTGCGGCATTTTTGTCCGCGGCCCTCGTGTTGTTGCCCTCGACCTCCTTCGCCGCCGAGCCCGGGGTCGAGCAGCGTCTTGCAGATCTGGAGGCCTATGTCCGCAACTCTGCCCCGACCGGCCCTCTGCAGGGAGTTCCGGGTCCCGGTCACAATGGTTGGATGATGATGAGTGCGGGTCTAGTGCTGTTCATGAGTCTTCCGGGTCTGGCGCTATTTTATGGCGGGTTGGTACGCCGCAAAAATGTCCTTTCGGTCATGGCGCAGTGCCTGGGATTGGCGGGTGTGGTGGGGGTGATGTGGTGGGCCTTTGGCTATTCGGTCAGTTTTGCCCCCGGGTCGCCTTGGCTTGGTGGTTTCCAATGGTCTGGGTTCTCTGGAGTCAATGCCGACCCCAATGCCGACTACGGCCCATGGGTCTCCCATAATGTCTTCGCCATCTATCAGATGATGTTCGCCATCATCACCCCGGCACTGATCGTGGGCGCCATCGCTGAGCGGATGCGATTCAGTGCTCTGCTGGTCTTTTGTATAGCTTGGATGATCATCGTCTATTTTCCGGTCACCCACATGATGTGGGGAGTTGGGGGATGGATGAACGGGCTCTGGAACGCCAAGGCCGCGATCCGGGCGATTGATTTTGCGGGAGGCATTGTCGTGCACATGACTTCTGGTTGGAGCGCCTTGGCACTTTGCCTGTTGCTCGGGCCTCGCCGAGGTTTTGGACGTGAACACATTCAACCGCACAGCATGGTCTTGTGCATGGTGGGGACAGGCATGCTGTGGTTTGGATGGTATGGGTTTAATGCCGGCAGCGCCGTCGCGGCAGACAAGATCGCCGCCAACGCCTTCACTGCTACTACCCTGAGTGCGCTGGCCGGCCTGCTCACCTGGGGCGCCCTGGAACGTGTGATCCGCGGACGTCCGTCGGTCTTGGGCCTTTGTTCTGGGGCGGTCGCCGGACTGGCAACCATCACGCCGGCCAGCGGTTTTGTGACCCCTACCGGGGCCATGATCATTGGTTTTTTGTCCGGGCTTTCCACCTTCTGGGCCTGCAGTTGGCTCAAGGCCCGTTTCCGCTACGACGATTCTCTCGATACTTTCGGGGTTCATGCCGTCGGTGGCACCGTCGGGACGGTAATGGCGGGCGTGCTGGCTACGTCCGATATCAACCCCAACCTCAAAGCCGAATGGATTCTACCGCTGGTGGGCCGATCTCTTTGGTGGGAACAAGTCAAAGCGGGCGGATTGGTTTTGGTCTTCTCAGTGGTCGTCACGGTTGTTCTCTATTTGGTGATCGATCGACTAATGGGATGCCGTGTCTCGGAGGATATCGAAGACCAGGGGCTCGACCTCGCTGAGCACGGCGAAGAGGGTTACACGCACTGAGCCAGACGCACTCAATTGGGTTAGTGGCGATCATGCCCGCAACCCGAGATGTGCGATTGAATCCAAGCCTGCGCCTCAGACCGGCAACGGCCAACGGAAGGTGGACTTCAAAGGAATAGTCCGACCGTTGGCCGAAGAGGCGCGAGCCGCAGTGATAATTTCGAGGACGTGGAGAGCCTGTTCTGGGGTGGCCAAGAGTTCACGGCCTGTCGCCAGGCATTCCGCCGCTAGGGCAGCTCCCTGTTGCCATATATATCCGCCGGGTTCGGTGCATTCCCGAACCAATTGGGGACGGTCCAACGTGGCCCAATCCACGCCCTGCGGGGCCCAATCGTAACCGACCAGCCCTACGTAACCGCGACTGCCGGTGATCTGGATCGTGTGCCGTTTCTCACCACTGCCGTCATGCCCGTGGGGGTTGAAGTAGTTGAAGCCCGACTGAACATGCGAGAGGACGCCCTTGCCGTGGTCTAGCAGCACCATGGCGTTGTCCTCCTCGGTCACCTGAATTTTGCCCTTCTCGTGAATGGTCCGCTCTGGGGTGACGATGCTCAGGAGGGCCGTAACTCTTCGGACCGGTCCCAGCAGTCCAGTGAGGCTGGTGAGATTGTAAACAGCCAGATCCGGCAAGCTACCTCCGCCCTTTTCGTAGAAGAACGAAGACCAATTCGGCCCTTCGTGCCCGTAGAAGGCGTGTGCCGCGGCAATGCGCCCCAAATCGCCGGAGGCCACTTTACGGGCCATGAAGGCGAACTGGGGGCTTTGCACGGTGATTGGGGCTCCCCAGAGCCGGAGTTGACGCCGCAGGGCCAAACGCAGCAGTTGCTGTCCTGCCTCTAGGCTGTTGGCGATGGGCTTCTCGCTCCACACATGCTTGCCAGCCTGAAGGGCGCGTCGGTTGATGGCCTCATGGGCCTGCATGTCGGTGAGGTCGATGAGAAATTCGAAGGGTTCCCCGGACAGCATGGCGTCGATGCTCGGGTAGTGGTGGGGCACCTGATACGCTTCAGACTGTTTTCGGGCCCGTTCCGGCCGGATATCAGCGACACTGACTAGTTCAATAAACGGGCAACGCTTCAGGACCGGCAGGTACTGGTTGGAGACGCTGCCGCATCCGATGACTCCGGTCCGAATGCGACGGATTCCGGGCTCCGCAGCCTTCAGCGAGGAGTCCCAAGGAGCTACCGCGAACGCTCCGGCAGTCAGGAGGGAAGCCTTAGCAAAGTCGCGACGGGAGATAGTGGCAGAGACGGGATGGGAAGGGTTCACGTGAGGTCGGGATATCTGTTGTTCGGATAGCCTCCAACCTCGGCTCCTGCAAGGTCAGATCGAAGGTACGGCTACACGAAGGGCGCCCGTGGGCACCGATCTTGGTCAATGATAGGGATCAACCCGATGGGCTCAGCGTCCTTTCATTGGCTTGTGTCCGGCCGCTTCCCACGCGGTGATGCCGCCGGAGAGGTTCAGGACCTTTTCGAACTTAAGGCTGTCCATCTGGCCGCAGGCTTTGGCGCTTCGGCCGCCCACGGCGCAATGGACGAGGTAGGTCTTGGACTTGTCCAAGCCAGCGAGCGTCTCGGCGAATTTGCCGCCGCGGATGTCCAAGTTGATCGCGCCCGGCATGTGGCCTTCGGCGTATTCTTCGGCGGTGCGAACATCTAGCACCACCATCTTGGCGTCTTTGCGTAAGGTCTCCCATTCAGCAACGTCCACGTTCCGGAACCGCTTGGTGGCGGGCGCCTCTGCCGCTGTTTTTGCAGCGGGTTTGTCCGCGGCGGTTGCCGGGAGGGACAGGCTGGCCATGGATGCGGCCAAGAGGCACAAGAGGGTCTTCATCGAAGGGTCGGTGAGGGTTTAAGTTTGCTCGAACCGCCGCTCAGGAAAGCTTCCAACCGGGGCGGTAGTCGTGATGGATCCAACGGTCGGCTTCAGGCACACCCCGGGCGCGCAGGTGTTTTGCGTCCCACTCAATGACCTTGCCGGTGCGGAAGGCGAGGTTGCCGAGTTGTCCGATTTCGGTCAGGTGGCAGCCGTAGGTCAACGGGGAGTCGGTCTTGCCGATGCCTTTGCAGGCGGCGATCCACTCTTCGTGATGGCCGATGGAATCCGGAATGGAGTGGGGCGGGGGAGTCGAACCGCGGAACTGTTCTTCGGGCAGCAAGACGTAGCGGCCGTAGTCGGCCAAGAGCATACCCTTGTCGCCGACGAACAGTGTGCCACCTCCCCACTTGGAAAGGTCGGGAGCTCCAGGAACCTGGGGACGCTTGGAGCCGCTGTACCAGTGCATGCGCACCGCAGGAGCAGTGCCCCGGGCTGGGAAGTCGTAATGAACGATCATCCACGGGGGTGCACAGTGGGCATCGGGGGCGGGCCCCTCGGCTTGGATGCGCGTGGGCAGTGGCAGATTTAGCGCCCACACGCCCAGATCCATGTGATGGCAGCAGAAGTCCGATAGGGTGCCGCCTCCGAAATGCCACCAACGGCGCCAATTGAAATGCACCCACTCCGAGCTGTAGGGCATGGGTTGTACCGGCCCCAGCCAGAGGTCGTAGTCGATATTGGACGGAACGGGCTGCATTCCGGGCAGCGACTTGGTTTCCCAAACCGACCCGGTCCAGTGGTGCACTTCACGGACCGCTCCGATGCTGCCCGCGCGAATTAATTCCACCACGCGCCGGTAGTTAGAACCGGAGTGGATCTGGTTGCCGGTCTGGGTCACCAATCCAGAGCGTGTCACCTTCGCAGCTAGGGCGCGGGCCTCAGAAATGGTGTGGGTGACAGGTTTTTCGCAATAGAGAGGACGCCCGGAAGCCAGCACCGCCGTGGCGATCACTGCATGGCTATGGTCGGGCGTGCTCACCACGATCCCGTCGAGATCGGTGCGGTCGAGCAGACGTCGGAAGTCGGCGTACTTGGCCGCGCCCGGGTGCTTGGCTACGGCCGCCCCGAGCCGATCTGAGTCGATGTCGCACAGCGCGACAATGTTCTGGCTGGAGACCCCCGCCAGGTTTTCTCCACCTCGTCCAGCCACTCCGATGACACCCAGGTTGAGCTTTGCGTTCGGGGACACCTTGCGGGCAATCCGCGGTGCATGGCAGCCAGCCGCGGCGGCGGCTCCGGCGATGGCGGCGGAACGAAGGAACTGACGTCGATTGAGAGACATGGTGAATTTCCTGGGGCTGCGGTTCAGTCGATACGGGTGAGCCTGATTACGGTTTGGGCGGCGGGAAGCTGGTCCAGCACTGTTCCATCTCTTCACGAGAAGGGACTTTCAATGGGCGTACGATGCGGAAGCCCAAGAACTGGGCATCGGTCAGGTACCACTTAGATTTGGGCAACTGAGGATCGCGCATCTTCCAACTCGCATCACTGGCACGCCGGGTCGCACTCCGAAGAGCATCGGGTTCGTCATCCCAAGAACCACCGCGGGCCACATGGGGATACTCGGCGGCACCCGGGGTATAGGGAACATCGCCCACCTTGGAATAATCTTCCACGTAGGCGTCGAGCACCCACTCGGCGACATTGCCATGCATGTCGTAAAGCCCCCAGGGATTCGGCTTTTTCTTGCCCACCAGTTGGTACTTCTCACCGGCGTTGGCGAAGTGCCACGCGTACTCGCCCAGCTTGGAGTCGTCGTCGCCGAAGGAGTACTTAGTGGTGGTGCCAGCTCGGCAGGCGTACTCCCACTCGGCCTCGGTGGCCAGGCGGTAGAAGTGCCCGGTCTTGGCGGTGAGCCACTTGCAGTACTTTACGGCTGCATAGTGGGTCATGGAGATGGCTGGGAAGTTTTCCTTGCCCATGCCGAAGCTCATCTCGACATACGGGGTCGTCGGACGAGACACGGCGTCGGATTCCTTGCCGATGTAGGGGTTGACTCCGGGCTGCGCGTTGGCCGGCAGTAACTCGGGCAACGCCAGCCAGAGTTCCCGTTCCATGCGCTCGGTGGGAACATTGGTTCCCTTTTCCAGAGAGGGGAACTGGAAGAGTTCGTACTCGTTCCAGGTGACTTCGGTTTTACCCATCCAGAACGGCTCGATCTTCACCTTGCGCTGCGGACCCTCGTCCGTCTTGCGCTTGCCCTCGGAGGCAGGGCTGCCCATCAGGAATTCGCCTGCGGGAATCGGCAGCATGTCGAATTTGACGTCCGATCCCACGATAGGGTCGCTGTACGGCTTCATGTCGGCGGCGCTGACCTCCTTGGACACCTGCACCACCCGGGCGTGGATCGCCGCGATCATGGCCTCGTTGTCGCGGGTCAGCAGGGAACTCGCTTCCTTCTGACTCAGGGTTACGCCGTCCGGCCATTCTGCGCCTTGTTCGATCCAGTTGCGGATTAGGTCGGTCTTAGATTTTGGCAGCGGTCCGCCCTTCTTGGCCGGCGGCATCAAGTCGTCGTGGTCGGCCGGCAGAATGGTGCTGGTGTAGATCGTAGAGGCTTCGGCGTCACCGCGCACGATGGTCTTGGAGGCGAAGAATTCAGCCTTGGAGTCCATCCGCAGGCCCCCCTTGGCGTTTCCTTCCTTGTGACAGGTGACGCAGTGGACTTCAAAGATCGGCTTCACCTCTTTGACGAAGTCTACCTTCTGCTTCTGGGAGAGACGGAGGTCTTCCGGCCATGCGGCACCCTCTTGGATCCAAGTCTTCAGGGTCTCTTGCTGCAGGGCACTGAGCCGGTCGCCCTTGGGTGGCATCAGGTCATCATGACCGTCGGGCAGAGTGGTCGTCGTATAGATCTTGCTCTTGGCCGGGTCGCCCGGGACCAAGGCCGTGCCACTCTCCCCCCCCTTGATGGTGTCGGCACGAGTCACCATGACGAGGTCAGCCTTGGGCTTTTCGGGGCCGTGGCACTTGAGGCAGTACACCTCGAGGATGGGACGGACTTGTTTCTTGAAGTCCACCGGATTCGCCGCGTTGAGGATCAGTCCCGCGGTGAGGGTGGTGGTGATGGCGACGAATCGGTTCATGCAGTTGTGTCGGACGTGAGAATACCGCCGGGCCGGTTGCCGGTGTCAAATGCAGTGACGCCCCGGAAGCACGAAAGCTTCAAAGGGGATTGGAGGTTTGTTCCACCGGGAAACCGATGGAAGCGGACGGAGTGAAGAGCTTCTACTATTGCCCTCCACCGATTTTAGGATCGAGCCAAGGGGTCGCTCCCCAGTACCAACGAGAACTCTTAAGCAGTTCGACGTGTCCCTCGCCAAAGGTGACCACGCTCTTGCCTGTGTGGCGCAGTTGGGGCCCGCCCCAGTTGGGATCGTCCGAGGTAACACAGCCGCTGCAAGGGGCGTCGTTGATGGGATCGTGTAGCACCCAGGCACCTGCTTTTTCTGGGGATTTTTCGGTCACGCATTTTAGCGGATCCTTTGCGTCTGAGCTCTTAGGCTTGCTGCCGCCGTCGGTGATCACCACGGTCGCCGAAGGGGAAGCCATGCCAGAATCCTTCACCGGAGGATAATCCTTCGCGTCCCAGACGTTGGGCCAATCGCACCCGCCGGCTTTGAAGTTCATGGAGTAGTTGGAAATCATCTTGTCGGTTTGATCCGAGGCGTAGATCGCCCAACTCTTCTTGAACCCCGGGGTCTTGGTAGGGCAGATGACGATGTTGGTGGTTTGCAGGTAGGGCTTGAGGAAGTTGAACCACAGACGGCGGTTCACGTTGTCACCTCGGACCCAGAAAGTTGGCGTAAAGTAACCCTGATTGTCTGAAGCGTAGAGGGCTTCTGAAATCATCACTTGCCGGAGGTTGCTCAGACAGTTGGATGATTTGGCCTTCTCTTTGGCTCGGGCTAAGGCCGGCAGAAGCATCCCTGCAAGGATGGCGATGATGGCAATGACCACGAGCAATTCGATCAGGGTGAAGCCTTTTTGACGCCTGCGGGGATTCATGGAATGAGTCTTTAATGGGAAAACCCTCGTTTGTCGTTATCGAAGATGAGGGAGCGAGATTTTTTACCCTCGGACTTGATTCCCGGGTCGCGAAACCGCATTCCCGCCGGAGGTGATCACTTTTTTGAGAGGTAAGTTGGTCGAGTCCCTGCCGACCCAGGTGGTGATGGAGGTTCAGGGCGTGGGATACGAGGTTCTGGTTCCACTCTCCTCTTACGATCGCCTTCCAGCCCCGGGGACTGAAGTGCTTCTCTTGACCCATCTGGCCATTCGGGAAGACGCACACTTGTTGTACGGATTCCTGACGGCGGCCGAGCGGGATTTATTTCGACTGCTCATCCACACGGTCAGTGGCATTGGCCCAAAGATCGCCTTGGGTGTCCTGAGCGGGATGAGCATCACTTCCTTCCGCAGTGCTGTGGCCGCGGGCGATGTTAAGGCTCTCTCGTCGGTCCAGGGGGTTGGACGCAAGACTGCCGAGCGAATCGTGGTCGAACTCCGCGACAAGTTGGGCGGTTTTGGTTCGGTTGGATCAGTTACCTCGCCCTTGTCTGGAGTTTCCGCCGCTGCGGGTCCCCGCGAAGACACTCGAGGAGTCGACGCCGTGGCCGCTCTCATGGCGCTGGGAATTAAACCGATCGAAGCACATGATTCAGTCCGAGCGGCCCTGGCCATACTGGGGGCAGAGGCCACGGTCGAGCAGTTGATCCGGGCTAGCCTGCGTCGCAATGCCTGAATCGATGAAGCCCACTTCCCACTCCAAACGGCCCGTTTCAGGGCTGGTGGTTCCAGAGGCTGCTCGCTGGCATGGCCGCTTAGCCGCTTGGATCATCGCGATGCTGGCCCGATTGCTGGCCTCAAGTTTGCGATGGCATTGGACCGACTATTCATTTTTCAACGATACGAGCACCGAGCAGAGGGCCATTTTCGCGATCTGGCACAATCGACTGGCCTTGTCTTTGATCCTCTACCATCGCCATGTCGCCCGCTGCGGTCAGCGTCGGCGTTTGG
>Ga0255128_1001183_pt1 | contig 11660 bp, 9 predicted proteins | sample Law_Miss_RepC_8d_FD_188562 | JGI IMG/M metagenome (GOLD analysis project Ga0255128, IMG submission 188562) | Freshwater microbial communities from St. Lawrence River, New York, United States - Law_Miss_RepC_8d | ecosystem: Environmental > Aquatic > Freshwater > River | place: USA: New York... | reverse complement strand
CCAATGGCCACGCCATCAGTAAATTGAATTGACTCAGATTCTTTTGAAGGTAAAATGCGCTGAATCACAATGGACTCTAATAATCTTTTCCCTTTCCAACCTTGATGACTGGGATCACCCAAGTGCAAATAAAAAAGATCTCCAAAGGGACTTGAGATAAGCGTTGGATCACCGTAAACACCATGCTTTTCGCTCTTAATCTGATTTACTTTCCATGTCTTTCCACCATCATAACTTTCGTAAACCAAATCTAAAATTGCACCTGCAAGGATATGATTTTCATTCAATGGATCTATGACTATACTTGGTTCACAAGGTTCGAAATTGAATTGATTGCCCGTGATTTTTGGCAAAGGAATATTCTTGTATGGCGATTGCGCATGTATTCCAATTGAAACAAACAAAATAAAACTAAGATTCAGAAATCGATTGAGCATATTCTTTAGCAAAGTAAGTCAAAATAACATCGGCACCTGCCCTGGCAATACTTAATAGCATTTCAGGCATAGCTCTCTTGTAATCAATCCAGCCCCGTTCTGCTGCAGCTTTCAGCATGGCGTATTCCCCACTCACATTATAAGCAGCAATGGGTAAGTTCGAATTCGATTTCAAAACATGAATCACATCTAAATAACAGAGCGCTGGTTTCACCATTAGAAAATCTGCGCCTTCCATTTCATCTAACTCTGCCTCAATTAACGATTCACGCACGTTAGCCGGATTCATTTGATATGATTTTTTATCGCCCATTTTAGGTGCACTGTCTAAAGCATCACGGAAAGGACCATAAAAAGCGCTTGCATATTTGGCTGTGTAAGCCATAATTCCAGTTTGGGTGTATCCAGCATCATCTAACGCATCACGAATTGCTCCAACTCGACCATCCATCATATCACTTGGACCAACCAAGTCAAATCCTGCCTCGGCCTGCGCAACGGCCATGGCGCAAAGAATAAGCAAGGTTTCATCGTTCACAATTTCACCGTTAATCACCAATCCGTCATGTCCATCACTGCTGTATGGATCCATGGCAACGTCACTAATGAGGGTAATTTCGGGAAAAGAAGCTTTTATTCTTCGCGCAGCAGATAAATAGAAATTATTCTTGTCTAGGCTGTACGTGGCATACGAATCCTTTTTTGCGTCATCTACAGCAGGAAACAGAATAAAATTCGTGATTCCCAAATCAACACACTCCGTAATCTCTTTCAGCATTGTCTCGATGCCCCATCTGTTTATTCCCGGCATGGATACAATAGGAATAATTGCGTTCTCTTCTTCCACCAAAAACAACGGGTAAATGAGTTGATCCAGACTCAACCGAGTCTCTTGTACCATGGCACGAATAGATGCACTTTTTCTATTTCTTCTTGGACGTTGTCTCATCTCAGAAATCTTCATAAAGGAGCAATTCAGATTCAATTTCACTTTTCAGAATACTAAAAATAGAATCCTGATCTTTGACCATTTTAAGTACATCCTCATCTTTCAAATCTTTGAATTTCGGATCGTTTTTCAACTGGCCAGGTTCTGGTAACAAAACAATATTTGTTATTGCCCAATTCTCAACCTTGTCGCGCAGCTCGTCAATCGCCGACTTCTCTTCCTCCATAAATAAAATTTCGCTCGAAACATCACGTGTTGTATCTGAAGATACACTTGTAGATGCTGTTGCAATTTCCTGCTCAACTTGCTTGTATCGATTGTCTAATTCGGTCATGAGAGACTGCTTTTTCGACACCAAACCTTGTTGAGTCAGTCGAGCCTGTTGAAGCACATCAGACTCTGTGTTTTTGCATGATGCCAGGGCAAGCAGGCCAATCAATGCAATAAAAGTAATTTTCGATTTCATATTTTTTATTTTTCTAATTTTCTAATTCTTTCTTAGGAACTGGATCATAACCAAAGCCACCGCGCGGATGACAACGACCTATTCTTTTCACACCCATCCAAACCCCTCTGAACACGCCCCACTCTTTTATAGCTTCTATCATGTAATGACTGCAAGTTGGTGTGTATCTGCAATTTGAACCCAACCATGGTGAAATAAACCATTGATAAAACCTTACGGGAAGAATAAACAACCATTGCCATATTTGGTTCAGCATATTCAATAGTCACTCAGCAAACTGCGCTGCCCTCGCTTTTTAGAAATTTTTCTTTTTGAATTTTTTCTTTTTTCTCTTTTTATTTCGATTGAAGCCTTCCTCCACGAAATCTTGAAACTTATTGCCTTGAATGGTCTTAACGGCATGTATTTCAGTAATTCCATCCACACTCAAAGCTCCGTTGCTTAAATATTTCAAGTCGTTTAAAACAACATCATCTGTTACCGTATTTCTATTCCAATTCAGCGCATTCTGCTTCATGAGTCGAGCAATAGCCCGAATAAAATTCTGCTTTTCCTCTCCATCTTCCATTTCCACACATTTGGCAATCATACTTTCTACATATCTTCCGTAATGACCAAATTTCGGTGCGTGTTTCGGATAAGGAATTGTATTTGGTCTTGAGATGAATTGGCTTGGTTCGGGCTTTGGATATGGAGAATCAACATCCAATTGAAAACCACTCATGATATGCAAATGGTCCCACAGTTTATGATTAAAATCTTCCATGTCGCGCAAGTAAGGAAACAGCTGCCCCATGACAGATATAATGGCCTTGCAACATTTTGCCCGCTCTTCACGATCCTCGATCGTAAGCGCAAACTGAACCATTTTTTGAATATTCCGACCATATTCGGGAAGTGTAATCTCCGGCCTAGCCGAATTCATTTCCATGGGATAAACCTCACTGTTGAATCTATTTCTTTGCATGTAATGTAGAATGAAACAAAGATAGAGAGAAAGAAGGGCTACCCAACTATCTTTAACTTGGCAAACTTGAGTAGAAGCGTTTTTTGTCCTTCAGACGGAAAAAAGACCGTGGCCTTTTCATTGGGCGAATCTCCCTCTATTTTCACCACCTTTCCCTTTCCAAATTTCTCATGTGACACTTCTATTCCAATGACAATCTCATGCGGTAATGCCCAATCGCCTTGAGCGGGTTCACTCGGCACCGAAATGTCATCAATTTTTTTCAAATTTCTGGGAACAATATTTTCCTTTGGTGTTCCTGCATTTGCCTGATCATTTCGAACACCTGCGTTTCGTTGTGTATAGAAATTCGAACGTTCATCAGAAAAAGACACTTGGCTTCTAGGTGTGGGCTTCGATTTCACTGCATCTTGCACATCTAAAAAAGAAGGATCTAATTCTTCAAGAAATCGACTTGGCTCACAATACGTGAACTGCCCCCATTTGAATCGCGTACTTGCATAACTTAAAAAAGCTCTTTTTTCCGCCCGTGTTAATGCTACATAAAAAAGCCTACGTTCTTCTTCAAGCTCCTCCAAATCTGATATAGATAATTGCGACGGAAATAAATTTTCTTCTAAACCTACAACAAAAACATTCTTGAACTCCAGACCTTTTGCGGCATGTATTGTCATTAAGCTCACGCTTGCCTGATCTTCTTCTGTCTCGTTATCGGCATCAGTAAGTAATGCAACATCTATCAAAAAATCAGAAAGCGTTAAAGGCTCTCCAGTCAATGTTTCCCGTTCAGAAAACTCCTTTAATCCGGCCAACAACTCTTGAATATTATCCAAACGAGCAACACCCTCTGGAGTTCGATCATCACCTAAATCTTTGATCATTCCTGAAGAAGCTGCAATGTGCATCCCCAAATCGTAAGCATTCTTTGTATTCAAATCAACGGCAAAACTCTGAATCATGGTTACAAATTCATAGAGCTTTTTGGCAATACTTCCGCCCATGCCCAATTCTGCGCTTCGGTGGATCATATCCCAAATACCAATGTTTCTCTCTGCTGCACCTACAATAAGTTTTTCAATAGATGTCTTTCCAATACCTCTTGCCGGATAATTAATTACTCGCTTTAAGGCCTCTTCGTCATTGTGGTTGGCCGTTAGTCTGAAGTATGCCAATAAATCCTTGATTTCCTTTCGCTGATAAAAACTCATTCCCCCATAAATGCGATACGGGATATTCAATTTTCTAAGTGCCTCTTCCATGGCCCTTGATTGCGCATTTGTTCGATACAATATGGCAAATTGATCATAATTCTCGGCGTACTCCTTGTTGATTTTGAAAACAGTAGATGCCACAAACATTCCCTCTTCATTATCTGTCGCGGCTCGATGAACTTTAATTTTGGACCCCTCATCATTCTGAGTCCAAACATTCTTTTTAATTTGATTCTTATTCTTCTGAATAATGGAGTTCGCCGCTTCTACAATAACCTTGGTTGACCTGTAATTCTGTTCTAATTTATACAATGCAAAATCAGGGTAATCATTTTTGAAATTCAAAATGTTCTGAATGTTCGCACCACGGAATGCGTAAATACTCTGCGCATCATCGCCAACAACGCATAAATTCTCATGTGCGGCTGACATACTTTTCACAATGAGATACTGCGAAAAATTGGTATCTTGATACTCATCAACCATGATGAAATGAAACTTATGCTGATAGCGGTACAACACGTCGGGGCAATCACGAAACAGGAGATTTGTTTTAAAGAGTAGGTCATCAAAATCCATAGCTCCTGCTCTGAAAAGACGGTCGTCATACTTCTTGTAAATTTCAACTAACTTAGGTCTTTTCGCCTGTGTGTCGTCACTTATCAAATCAACGTCATTCCCATAATCACCGGGGCCAATGAGACTGTTTTTTGCGGAAGAAATACGATGTTGAACAATTCCAGGCTTGTAGATTTTATCATCTAGGCCCATCTCTTTTATGATATCCTTCAAGAGACTTTTACTATCAGCGGTATCGTAGATAGAAAAATTTCTCGGATAACCAATACGATCCGCTTCGGTCCTGAGAATTCTTGCAAAAATACTGTGGAAGGTTCCCATCCAAATGCTTCTTGCCGCAGACTCCCCCACCAATTTACCAATTCTATCTTTCATCTCCCGAGCAGCCTTGTTGGTAAACGTCAACGCTAAGATTTGAAAAGGATCTACTCCCAATTGAATTAAATGAGCAATTCGATACGTTAATACACGAGTCTTTCCAGACCCCGCGCCTGCAATGACCATGAATGCTCCATTCACATGAGAAGCCGCTGCGCGTTGCGCTTCATTCAATTCACTTAAAAAATCACGTTGCATGCGCGCAAAGATAATTTCGCAACAGCAGACGCCTCAGGTATGTTAGTAACTAAACACAAAACTTATTAACGTCTCTTCGCATTGGCTATTTTTGCACAAACCAAAACCTATTATGAGCAAGATTTTAATTATTGACGACGAGTCAAGTATTCGCGCTGCACTGAGGGATATTTTAGAATACGAGGGCTATACTATTGATGAAGCTGGAGATGGAGATGCTGGTTTAAAATCTGTTTTAAAATCGAATTACGACGCTATTTTTTGCGACATAAAAATGCCTAAAAAAGATGGGTTAGATTTTCTTTCAGAGTTAAAAAAAGAAGAGATTCAGGTTCCGGTCATTATTATGACAGGCCACGGAGATATTGAAACTGCGGTTGAGGCGCTGAAAAGAGGAGCCTATGACTTTGTTCAAAAACCCTTAGATCTAAATCGAATTTTGGTAACGGTTCGCAACGCCATGAGCCATGAAATGCTTATTCAAGAATCGAAATCGTTAAAAAAGAAATTAGGCAAAGTAGTTGGCACAACAATCATAGGCGAAAGTCAAGCCATACGCGACATTGCATCCATGATAGAAACTATTGCTCCTACCGAAGCTCGTGTGCTCATTACAGGTGGAAATGGAAGTGGTAAAGAATTAGTGGCAAGACAAATCCATGAAAAGAGCAATAGAAATACTCAACCCTTTATAGAGGTTAACTGCGCTGCTATACCAAGTGAGTTGATTGAAAGTGAATTATTCGGTCATGAAAAAGGCGCCTTCACTTCTGCAATTAAAACCAAACCAGGCAAATTCGAAATTGCCGATGGCGGCACGTTATTTTTGGACGAAATTGGAGACATGGCCCTTCCCGCTCAGGCAAAAGTTCTGCGTGCATTGCAGGAAAACAAAATTACTCGAGTAGGTGGCGAAAAAGACATGAAAGTGAATGTTCGCATTTTAGCCGCAACCAATAAGGATCTAAAAAAGGAAATTGCAGCGGGGAATTTCAGAGAAGATCTGTACCATCGACTTTCTGTCATTGTAGTTCGCGTCCCTAGTTTGAATGAACGAAAAGAAGATATTCCGCTCCTTGCTGAACACTTCCTAAATCAAATCGCAGCCGAATACGGACAGCCAAAAAAACAGATAAACGCGGCAGCATTGAAAGCCTTGCAGCAACACTCTTGGTCTGGCAATGTCAGAGAATTTCGAAATGTAATTGAACGATTGGTTATTTTAAGTGATCAAACCATTGATGAGAAGGCCGTAAAGCTCTACGCTTCCCCATACTTTCACTGATTTTTTGTTTTAATCAGAAAGGGTGTATAGGCCAGTATGATTGCCACAGACCCTACAATTAGGAATGAGATATTGGGGGTATGCGGTGGCATAAGGAATGAAAGCAAAATTAACCCAAGCGTATACCCGTATAAAACAAATGCAACTTGTGCATGATTCAATCCCAATCGCAAGAGCTGATGATGAATGTGATTTTTATCGGCGCTGAAAGGCGATTTCCCTTTTGAAATTCGAATAATAAAGACTCGTAACGTATCAATCAGTGGATAAGACAATATGGCCATTGCCAGCACGGGCTTGCTCACATCTTGCATGACCAAGGAAACTTTTGCTGGTGGAAATTCAATCATCTTCATGGCCAGAACATACATAGTAACACCGATAATAAGAGAACCTGAGTCGCCCATGAAAATGCGAGCTGGGTGAAAGTTAAAAACTAAAAATCCGAGTAACGAACCCGCAAGACCAACCGCCAATAATGCGAGTGGAAGATCTCCACTCCTGTAAAACCAATAGGCAAATGTTGCACTTCCTATTAATCCAATTCCTCCCGCTAGGCCATCAACCCCGTCAATTAAGTTAATCGCATTTACAATAACCACGTACACAAAAACTGAAATAGCAACACTCCAGAAATATGAAATTTCATTGATTTCAAACAGACCCCAAAAACTCGTTAAGCGAATATCTGCAAGTACAACTAAAACAAAACCAATGAACAAATGCACCGCTAATTTTTTCAATGGATCAAGACCAATGATATCATCCTTCAACCCGATGAAAAATAAAATAAACATGCTTGCAAGAACGAATTTAAATTCATGCAAGGCTTGAAGTGGATTGTAATTCGCACCCAATTGCCACGCTTCATGAGCAGGAAACCACAAGCAATACGTTATAATGGTTGAAGCAAATATGAGTATACCTCCCAGGGTTGGAATACTCTTTTTATGAAGTTTTCGTTGGTCTCCAGGCTCATCTACTAGATGCTTCAATTTAGCCACTTTGATGAGTATGGGCATGGATACCAAAACAATAATCAAAGCACTCATAAAGGCCAACACTACTTCTTTCACAATAATTGATTTTGGTTACTTCAAATGTATCAAAAATCCTGATAATTCGCATGCAAATTCGAGCGTATTCCAAGACTTAACCAGGCAGAGTGATATCCAAAATCTTCATTCGTGTATGAATATGCATCAATTCGATCTGCGTACTGAATAAAAATCTGAGAATTTGTTTTCGGATTAAACCAATAGCTAGCCTGAATTTCCCATTGAGACAAACTGCGGTCTCCATACTCAAAACCATCAATAATTGGCCTCGCAACAACTTGATTAATCAAATTCAATTTAGCATTGACCATCCAACGCGAATACCTGTATGAGATCCGCAATAATTTCTCCTTACAATTTTCCAACGGATGACCTATGTTTTGATTCATGTGTACACCATTGGCAACTTGGAAAGATTGACTATAAGCATGAGGCGCAATTTGATTCATTTCAACATTCACATCTAAATTGGGAACTAAAAATTGAAAAATCTGAATGCCCAATTGACGGTTCCAGGCCAATGTATTTTCATTAGAATAAACCAGAGAGGATTGACCATACAAGAGCATTTTCTTTTTTAGACGCAGGTTGAAATCCAAACCCACGGTAGATTTATTTCTACTCGAGTTAAATTGAGTTAAACCAGATAATGGTATGGGAGAATAATACAACAAATCCGGCGAGCCTATTTCATTCTTTCGATATCGATTCCAAATGGTTGATTCGAAAATAGAAAATTCCAACCACGGCTTCGGCATGTAACTAACCATAGAAAAACTTCCACCTTTTCTTTCAAATAATGATTCAGGGGTATCTCCCAAAGGCAACCTGCGCATGTTCTGCATAACACTCCAAACATGCATAATCCGGAAGTTCCCTTTCTGCAAAGCATATTCAAGATAAGGGTAACAGAACATTCCATCTGACCAAAGCAGTGACCGATACCCGTTACCTACTTTGTGCTTTCCATATCCCAAAGCAACAGTAAAATCGGGCTTTATCTTCACCCGAAAAACGGAGAACGCCATGTTGTAATCCACACCTTCTGTCCGATAAGGTTTTACTCTTCCAAATCCTGGGAAAATATTTAAACTATCCTCTTGGGCTAACCGTTGAAGATACTTCGGTAAAAATGCTTGTGTTTCATAAAAACCACTTTCAACATAAGCTCGCTCTTTAAAATTAACTTGTAACCAAGCACCTCTTCGATTTGTATACAACTTCTCACCCCTCGAATAGCCTATGGTATCAATAAAATCTCTACCCGCAGAAAAATCATAGATCAAGTTCAACCGCACACGCACGTCATTCAAACTGAAATCAACCATATTATTCCGAAGAAAAAAAGGAGCCAAATCATGATACACTTTCACACTATCTGCTTTCTGACCCTCCATGATTGACAATGGGAGTTTCTCTTTCATTAATGGATACGCACTAAGAAAACAGAGCGAGTCAGACAGCAACACACCACGTTGAGCTTGTTGTTGAAACAAAAATCCCATAGGAAAACTCTCAACTTGACCAAATGACTCATAGCAAGTTGCAAAACAAAATAAAACAACGAATGCAAGTAATTTCCTCATGATCTGATTAGGCAGATTTTACATCAAACTTATCACGAAGTGAATTTCCAATGATCATAAAACTTAAAACAAGTAACATGATACACACTCCGGGTACAACGGCAAGATAAGCCATATCTGTGGTGATATAAGCATAACTTTCTCGAATCATATTGCCCCAACTTGATTGTGGCATTTGAATTCCCAGTCCTAAAAAACTCAATCCGGCCTCAATCAGTATTGCTGCTGCAAAATTACTAGCAGACATCACAATTATAGGCGCGCTTGCATTTGGAAGAATATGAAAAAACAGAATCCTAAAATGTGATACGCCGGCTATCTGGGCAGCCGCTACATATTCCTTCTCTCGAATACTGAGAACCTGTCCGCGTGTTACTCGTGCAACTTCTACCCACATGGTTAACCCCACACCAAAAAACACAACCCACAAATGATTCCCGAAGGCCACACAAATTGCCATAACAAACAAAAGCGTTGGTATAGACCAAATAACCTGAATACCGAATTGAATCACTGCGTCTACATTTCCTCTATAATAACCCGCCAACAAACCCAATGGAACTCCAACAAGCAATGATATGAAAACCGCAATGATGCCCACAAGCAAAGAGACGGAAATCCCAGACATAAGTCTTGACAAGACATCACGTCCATATTTATCCGTCCCAAGTAAAAAGGATCTTGCTCCTACCCAATTGCCATTATTCAATTGTTCCAAATTCATCTTTGCCTCGCTCAAAACCTCATTCCCACTGTTATACACAACACAAAAAACAGAATCCTCTGTTTCTCTAAAACTTTCAATGGGAATCCATTTTTTTGGAATTTGTCGACCGCCCGAATACCACATTTCCAATTTTGACTGTGTTTCGGCTTCCTTATACTGAATACACTTCACATTAAATCCAGGGCTACTCAGCGCCAAAGCAACTTGCTGATCATTCGCAAATTGACTATCGTCTGGGCGAATTAAACTTCCTAAAATTGCAACCAGTGTTAATAAACATATAAATCCGAACCCCAATTTTGCGGGTATTGAAAAAACACGTTTATTTTCTAGCCTGAGAGTCATGATTCAAACTTACATGTCTTCCTTTCCATTTCACATTTATAAACTTGGAAGTTATAAAAAAGAAGAGACTCATAACAGGATAAATAACTACAAATACAAGGTGATCCAACGCAGAAAAATTCCCATTTACTTGCTTCTGATTTCTCCAGACAAAAGCAAGTTGAACCGCTGCAAGACAGAGAAGTGGAATGGTGAACATCCAATGATAAAAAACGAGTCCTTCCAGCGCAAGAAGCGTGAGATTCCAAACAAAAAACAAAATTGCAAAAACATGAAATGCAGATCTAGGGTAGTGCTTAATTTTTCCCGCCCATCTCCAACGTTGTGTTAAAAATTCCGACCACGTTTTAACAGCATGAATTTGTACCGAAACCGCTTCCAAATTCTGATAGCAAATTTTAGAAGAAATCGTCAAGGCGCAATGCAAAATATTCATGTCATCGCCACTTAAATTTCCGAAACGACTAACCTCCTGCTCAAGGAATAATTTCCTTGTAAAAACCAAATTTGCACCATTAGCAAGCAATGGAAATCCTGCTTCCAAAGACAGAAAAGTCCATGCCTGAAGCAATTGCCATTCGACCATTTGAATTTTCCCAATTGGCCCATCGCCATTACTCATTGAAACCGGTAATACAAGCAGATCAAATTCAAGTTGCTTCCAAAATTTTAAATGATTCAACTGAAACTTATTCATTCTCACATCGGCATCAATACTCCAAAAAACAGAAGAATGAGCGAATTCCACTCCACATTCCAACGCTTTTTTTTTCCCGTAAACCTGTGCTGGAAGTTCTAAAAGTGTCACGAACGAAAACAGCGGGTGCGATTCAATAATTTGAACAGAGCCATCGGTTGAATGATCATTTATGAATATCAATTCACACTCATCTTTAAAATTCAAATCATACAAATCTTGAAGTAATGATACCAGATTCTGCTCTTCATTACGAAAAGGAATCAAAATAGCTATATCTTTATTTCTGGTCAAACGAAAAGATTAGAAACGAAGATAGTGAGAGTATGAAAGAACGAATTATTTTGGGCATTGACCCTGGAACATCTGTTTTGGGATACGGACTAATACACGTGAAAGGCAATGAAATCCGATTGATTACTATGGATGTTCTAAGACTTGAAAAAATCACTGATCACGCACTTAAACTTGAAAAGATTTTTAACTCGTGTATTGAAATCATTGAAAAATATAACCCCGACGAATTAGCTATCGAGGCTCCCTTTTTCGGGAAAAATGTTCAATCCATGCTGAAACTAGGCCGCGCACAAGGGGTGGCCATTGCCGCCGCACTCTCTCGAAAACTCACCGTCAATGAATACGCCCCAAGGAAAATAAAACAGAGCATTACCGGATTGGGAAGCGCGTCTAAAGAACAAGTTGCTAGTATGCTTCAGAAAACACTCCATATTCCAGTTGAAACAATGCCAAAAAAACTTGATGCAACTGACGGACTTG
>Ga0255128_1001179_pt1 | contig 11676 bp, 21 predicted proteins | sample Law_Miss_RepC_8d_FD_188562 | JGI IMG/M metagenome (GOLD analysis project Ga0255128, IMG submission 188562) | Freshwater microbial communities from St. Lawrence River, New York, United States - Law_Miss_RepC_8d | ecosystem: Environmental > Aquatic > Freshwater > River | place: USA: New York... | reverse complement strand
CTATTCGGGGCTGACGCCATTTCATCGCTTCATCGCAAACCGGAAGGCTTGCGGTTCAGTGCCCAGTCATCTGTAACACGGTCAAAACAAACGCCTGGGGCGCTCGGCTAAGTTGGCTTGGTTGCGATATTCCACGATGTATAGACTCGTTAAATTGAAGCCCGCTTCGCGATAGAAATATTTTCGCGCAAGTCAGCGCAAAAACGACAGAGCGGCGATGCCGAGGAACACCGCCAGAACGATCAGAAGGTTTCGCCGCCATGCCGCCGAGTGCTTGCGGCGCTGGGCTTCACCATGGCCCAGGCGGAACGATGAACGCTCCACGTAGCCGGTGCGCTTGTTGTGCTGGTCTCGATGCCAGTCGCGGGTATCAATCGCCAATCTTCACTCCCAGATGGTCTAGCCTTCGGCACATGCCCCTAGCGGGGCATCAGGACCGGATTTGAGGAACGACCATTCTGCTTGTCAATGAAGGTGTGGTATCGCTTGGTCAGGGCGATCCTCGCGGCAGGATCGGGAAGCGCGGCGATCAACTGCAAAGCCCTGGGCTTTGGCTTGACCTGGGGTTTCGGACGGGGAGGGCGCAGGCGGGCCAGGATCGACCGCTTGACGCGCTCAAGCCATGGAACCGGGGGCACGAAATCCCATGGCGGCAAGACACTGTGCGGACCGTGGGGGTAGTCGGCTTTGAACACCTGCCGGGTGTCGTACGCCTGATAAAGCTCTTTGCCCTTGTAGTACCACCGATCCGCCACGATGGCGTTTTGGCCGTAGCCAATGCGGGCCGTGGCCCAATGGAACTTCGGCAGGTACGCAAGGCGCTTGTGAAACGCGCCGAGGATGGAGCCCACGACCGGGATTTTCACCTTGTCGCCGCGCATGCACCGCACCTGCAATTCGATCAGGCTCTCACGCACCTGCTTGTCGATCATGTTGGCGTCTTGGACGATCAGGTACACATCCCACCCGAGCTTGCGGGCGTGAATGAGCCAGTCGAGCACGGCGGCGCGGTCCTTGTCCTGGAAGCTGCGCGAGTTAAGCCAGGTGCCCAGCTCGTCCAGAATGAGCACACCGTTTTTCTCCTCGTCGTAGCTGTCGGGGTTGCCGTGGCCGATGGCCTCCAGGTCGGCGCTGCTGGGCTTGTCCGGGATGCGGGTGTACGTCGAGCGAATGAAGGGCGTGAGCTTCTGACAGTTCAGGTCCACGTTGGAGGCAACGCGGCGCCCCTGATAGAGCGCCTCCTGGGCGCGCCACACGGCAAACAGCGTTTTCCCAGTGCCCAGCTTGCCCTCTACGCTGTAAACCGGCATGTCACAACCCCGCGGCCATCTTGATGAGCCGGCTCGTGTACTTCACGCCGACCACGCACATGCGGTAGACCATCACACCCGCGACGATGGTCCCGGCGATGGGGGGGAACAGCAGGCCGAGCAAATACCCGTAGCTCGTGGAGATGATCGCGCCGAACAGGGGACCAATCCAGGCCGTGAAGGTCGCCACACACGCGAGGTAGATGGTCGCCAGCAGCGTCACGGCGGTGATGCGCGTGGCGTTGCGCGCTCCGAACCAGCCGACCAGGAGATCGAAGAACTTCTCCCACAGGCCTTTGGTGAGATTCCCAATCAGCAGCATGCGTTACTCCCTGTTTGTCTCCAAGCGCGAGTCGGCTGGGCCTGTTCTTTGACACCGCGCCCGCAGACAAGGGGCATGGACTCAACCCCCCGCAGGGGCCACGCCAAGGCCTGGGCGATGGCCGAGGCCCGGGACATGGTTGGCGATGGCGTGACGGCCTGTTCGTCTCGATGCGTTGACATGGGGCGCAGCCCCATACCCCGCTTCGTTGGCCGAGACCGCTCCTTTTTCGCCAGGAGAGCAAAGCCGTGGTTTTGCTCACCTGCCGAAAACCGCTGACTGGTGATCGAGAGGCTTCCACCGGCACCGGGCCTGCCTTGCGTTGCGTAGATGGCCATGGCTTCAGGTGGTGAGGGCGTTTCTCATGAACAGGGATATCGCGCCGAACAGACCGCCCAGCATCCAGACCACGGTCATCAGCTCGTGGAACATCGGCTGGAACTGGCACACGTCGATCCCATCCACCGCAGGCGCAAAGGCTGGCGTTGGAATGACGCCGCAGGCGGTCGGCAGCTCGAAAGCCCAATTGATATCGGGGAACGGGTTTGCAGCCACGAGACCTTCGATCCAGTCGGCATTCTGTTCTTCCAGGTCACGCAAGCGGTCAGCATTGACGTCCGTCGCGTTGGGAACGCCGGTCTCATCCACCTTGACCGCACACGGCGGGGTGCCAGAAACGCCGCAGGGCATGGCGAAAGGTTGCTCATCCAGCTTTGGGGTCTCGGTCTCGGTGGTGGTATTGCAGCTTCCACCGGTGCAAGTGCTGGTGACCGTGGTGGTGGTGGTGTTAATCGTGTTGCCGGTGTAGGTGTGCTGGTGCTGCGTCGTGGTCGTGGTTGTCGAGTTGTCCACGTTCACAACGGTCTTTGTTTCCCCCTGGCTGGTAGCAGGGCCAGTGACCTGGGGCGTAGCCTGAAAAGGACCGGCAGGGACAAGGGCCGTAGCATCGGCAACAGCTTGCGACACCTTGGAGTTTGAAGGCCACCCGGACTTAGAAGCGATAGCGCTTTCCAGCTCGGTCATGCTGGAAGGCGTGGGCGTACCGGAATAGGGAGAAATCTCACGGCTCTGAATGTTGTACGTGGCACTGCCGGAAGTACCAGCCGGAACACCACCGCAACATTCGGCGGTAAGTACATACGACACCGCCCACACAGAACCAGAGACACCACTGGACGTCACATTTCGGGGACTGGAATTGGCGACAAACTGAGAGCGCATCGCAGAGTCAAAAGCACTTGGCTTAAGCCACCCGGTATCGACCCAATTGGTGCTTCGATACTCATAACAAGGACCCGTAACGCAAGACTCTGCTGGTGGCTTCTGAACCACAACAGCAGCCCCATCCTTCTGGACGAGAAAGCCAAGCTCTTGCGCAAGGTCATACAGCGCAACGCCAGCTCCAAGCACAGACACAGCGCCGAGGCCACGCGTGATGATCTTGGCGAGAGTGGCAGGAGGAATAGAGATCCGCGCCGATGCATTGATGAGGCCGCCACTGTTGTTTCGCAGCGGCAAGGCCCTATCCACATTGACAGGGCCGCCAGAGGTCGAAATCTGGGGGACACCCTGGCCGACGACAGGTTGACCGCCTGAGCCAAAGGTGACCGTCTGCTTGCCGACCCCAGTGACCTGGGCATAGAAGCGATCGAAGGCAGAATCTGGAGCAGACACCTGGGCAAAAGCGCCCCCGCCCAGAAGGGCGAGGGCAAGGGCCAGCAAAGCGCGGAAGGTTGAACGCATGTTCTGGCCCACCCCGATCAGGAGGCGCGGGGAATCTTCTTCACGTACTTCAGGGCGATCATGAACACGACCGCAACGGCACCGAGACCCACCAGGGCAGCGGCATAGCTGCCAACCTTGGTGGTGGCTTCGGTCATGGCCGCATCGAAAGGATCGGTCACGGTCTGAGCCATGGCGGGCACCGACGCCAGGACGAGCACGGAGGCGGCCAGCGCCTTGTCTTGCAGCTTCTTCAACATTTCAGTTCTCCAAAAAAACACCAGTGGAACGACTGGCAGCGTTGCGCCAAAACGGCGACCTCATGCAGCGTTGGCAATGGCGCGGACATAGGCCACAGCCTTGCCGACACCAAAGCCCAACGCCCAGCAGCCCATCAGGACTGCAAAAATCTTGGTGACAGTGGCGGCATCGATCACAGGCGATTCCCCGAGTCGTAGCCACGCACGAGCGCAAACACACAGGCGGCGACAAGCAGCGCCTGAAGCAGGTGATTGGTGTTGTTCCAATCCATCAGAAAGGCCTCACAGGCAGGTCGTACTTCTGCCGCCAGTGGGTCGAGTCGGTGCCCTTGAAAAAGTCGGAAGGGGCAGGCTCGGTGCCTTGATAAACCCACGTGCCGCAGGCAGACAGGAACACCAGGACGAAAGAAAGGGCGAGGGCGTTTCTCATGCGCTCACCCTTGGGAAATCAGAGTAAGGACCGGACGCCCATGCTTCTGCCACAGGACGAACGGTGCGCAGGAACAGTTGGCAGCCAGCCCGCACGAGTTCGTAAGGGGAAGCCAGGATTTCCCCCGTTTGGCGCAGAACACGTGCGCCGTCGATTCGCAGAACCCCACCAACGCCCGAGAGGGCTTGAAGCCAGCGGGGATAGTTGACCCAGGCGCAAATTTGACGGCCATCAGGTGTGATGCCACCCTGACCGTACGTTCGACAAGAACGGGGGTACTCATGGTGCTTTCCGATCTTCGACATGTATTTCATGAGGTAGCCGACCGCGTTGCGGGCGCGTTCGCGGTTGGCCATGCCGTAAGGCCAGAAGGCCCCACGGTCGGCGGCGACCTGATCCCACTTAGGACAGGTCATGTGCGAGGGCAGCCAAACGGCCACGTGGTAATGCACGGTGCCCTTTTGCTGAAGCTCAGCCACCCAGACGTAGCGGGCTTTGGTGCCGCGCTTCTGGCACCAATGGCGAAACGCCTTAAGCGCGTTGGAGATGTGGCGAGGTGACCAGTCGTGAGCACCATTGCCGAGAGTGCCCCGGGTGTCGTAGGTGAGCGTCACGAGCCAGCAAGAGAAAGACGCCGAAGGGCATTCGGTCTCAAGCACGCGGCCAGTGGCCCACACAGCACGGCGAAGCCGCTTTACACGGGCCTCCCGTTGGGCTTCCTTCGACCACGACAGTGGAATGACGCCCGGAACGTCATCGCCACTTGTTTTATTTGAGACAAGCCCGGCACCGTCGCCAGCAGCAGCCGCGCTTCGCGCGTCTGCAGCCGTCGCCAGTGCCGCCCTGTTGGCCGACATGGCAGCAAGCGCGTCAAGGCGGGCCGAGTGGCCCCAGGACTCAGCGAGGGCGGAGGGAGTCAAAGGGCACCCCGCGCAAGGAATGGCGTCGAGAACTCAACGTCGCCGAGGTCAGCACGCCACTGACGCACGTAGGCGTCGAACTCGTGAGGACAGGTGAACAGCTTGCGCCACGGGCCACCGGGCATGGGGGCGGTGAACGTGTAAAGGTATTGCCGATCCATCACCACCCCGCGAAATTGAAGTGGGTGACAAACAACTTGAAGTAGCCAACAGCAAGCCCCGCAATGCCGACCAAGCAAATGAGCACGAAGCCAACCCCGGCACAGTGCTGGCGAAACGTGTAAGAACGAGAGGCCATCAGCGCCCCCTTGCAACGGGATGAGCCGATGCGCGGAGGAAGCGCACACGGCAGGCTTGAGCGTGGCAGTGATGCAACCAAAAGCCGCCCGGATGCTGGAGCAAGCGAGCGATCATTGGCCAAACCCCGCCAGAGTTCGGCCACCGTCCAGAAGCTGAACGTCGTAGGTGAGGCCGTTTGGATCGCAACGAAGCTCGATGCGAACTTCCGATGCGTGCTCGTTCAGGTCGAGGGCTTCGCGGCAAGCCTGGGCCAAAAGGCCAGCGACAATCGCCAACTGGCCGTACGGGTCATGCTGCTGGAGCATGGTGCACCCCTCAGGCCTTGGCGGCAGACGGAGCCGGGACCAACCGGGGAGCCACGGACAAACGTCCGTCGTCCACCGTGATGGCAGAGGGGTGCAGGAGGTAGAAGCCGGGCGGGAACGGAGCCTGTTCGGCGTCCAGCATCAGTTCAAACTTTTCGGGGTACTTGGCAGGCTTGCCGTCCAGGTCCACGATATGCAGATAAGCGGTTTGCATCCGCAGGTGGTACGGGCGTTGGGTCTTGCTGGAGATGCCCTTGCGCTCGTTCAGGGAGGTGGAATCGATTTCAACTTTCAGCATGGTTTGGTCCCGGTGAATACGCAGAATTTGCGTAGGTCGGACCATACACAGGAAAAGGGTATGTATGCAACACACGGAACTTGCTGACCTGATCGAGCGCGCAGCCGCCGAGGTGGGCACGAAAGCAGAACTAGCGCGGCGGATCGGAACGACGCCGCAGCGGCTCAACGACTGGAGATCGGGGTATGTGCAGTGCCCACCCGAGAAGGTGGCGCTGATCGCCGACGCGGCAAAACTCCCAGCAGATCAATGGCTTGCGCGTGCTGTGCTATGGCGAAACACCGGCAAACCAGACGAGGCGCGGCTGAGGGCAGCGTTGGGAAAGTGGGCGCGAGTGACTGGCGCGGCGGGCGTTTTGTCTTTCGTGGTGAGCGCGGTTGACCTGATCCGACATTCCACGATGTATAGCGAGTTAGCTTTACTTGTCGTACTGGCGTAGCTCTGCGAGGGCAGCAGCAGCACGGGAACGACGAAAAAAAGTAGCATCGCCGCCACGCCAGCGGCCCGGACCCCCCCCAAGATCGCCCGCGCTCGGCTCCCTTCTGGGAGCTGTTCAGCCATCACACGCGCCAGCGCTTCGCGTGGTTCTTCCCCTGCAATCTCGGCAAGAACAGGAACCCACTCCAGAGGGAGAGGGCGCTTCCCGCTTCGCACTTTGCTGATGTTCCCTTCGCTAAAGCCGGTCTCTTGGTGGAGCTTGTAAAAGCTGCCGCACACTTTGCCCGCTTTGTCAATCAGTGATTTACCGTATTCCATGCTTGTCTCCTTGACAAGTACGCTCCGCTTCACTTGTCGTATGGACAAGCATTGCAAGGAGCCACCATGATTGCCTTTGAATTCCACACCGGCGGCGAAGTCCGCACGATCAATTACACCACCAAGGCAGGCAAGCCCGCCACGATGCACAAGCAAGAGTGCTATGTGCAACTGATGGACGCCCAGGGCAAGAAAAAGCCCTACCCCGAGAAAACCTCGGTGAGCCTCCAGACCGACGAACACGGGCGCCCCATCGTCTACCAGCCCGGCGTCTACACCCTGCACCCCTCCAGCTTCTACCTTGATCGCTTCGGAGCGCTCACGGTGGCTCCGCGACTCGTTCCGGCCAAGGCCAACGGCTGACGAGGGGTGCACCATGCAAGCCCCTTTCCCGCTTGACGACGAGCCGTCGCTTGTGCGGCTCGAAATCGTGGGGCTTCTCGCCCGTGCCGCCCGGCTCTGCCTCCAAGAGTGCGAGCCCGCCGACACGGTAGAGATCGCCCTGGTTGCTGCGCCTGAAGGCTTCCGAGTCGATGTGCAGCAGCTTGCAGCAGGCCAAGCCATCGCGGGGTGGGGCCAATGAGCAAGCGCAAGGCCGAGCGCCCCCCCATGCCAAAGCTCGTTCAGCACCCTGGCGGGTTCTGGGCTCACCTTTGCCGCCACACGCCTTGCCGTCTGCATTTCCTGCGCCCTTCGGCGCAGCCTGTCGCCCGGGGGCAGTGATGACCGGCGCGACGCCTGGGCTTGTCCCAAGTATCAACAACGTGGAAAAGGGTTCCCCCGGCCCGCAAGGGCCGGTCCATGTCATCGAAGTGGATAAGGTCAAGGCCCGTTGCACCCGGCTTCGCAAGAACCTCGGCGTAGCAGCCAAGTGGCTTTGCCAGGGTGGGGGCCAAGCCTGGATGCTCACTTTCACTTACAAGCGCGTTGAGGATTGGAAACCGTGTCACGTTAGGGATGCCCTTGTCCATCTCCGAAAGTGGCTCCAGCGCGCGTTTAAGTGGCGTCTGCGGTACTTGTGGGTCATGGAGACACAGACCCGCAAGAGTGGCGACCAGATCGGGCAGAGCGCCCCCCACTACCACGCCGTTGTTTGGGTGCCTGTTCAGTGCACCCGTTCAGAGCTTGAGTTCGATTCCAAAGGCTGGTGGCCTCATGGGCTGACGAATGCCGTCAAGGCCGTGGCCCCCGTGCGCTACGTCATGAAGTACGCCAGCAAGTTTGATAACGGGGGCCAGTTCCCCAAGGGAGCGCGAATCTATGGTATCGGCGGCCTTTGTGCAACTGGCGCTGCTTGTAGGCGCTGGATTAACTGGCCTGCTTTTGTGCAGGGCAATTCTGCGGCGGGCGACCGGTCGCAACGAGCGAGAGGCGGCGGCTGGATTATTGGTCGCACTGGAGAGTGGCTCCCATCTGAGTGGGGTATGTCCCTCCGCAATCGCAAGAGCACGCGCCTTGTGCGCCTGCACTCTCACTCGCGTGAAATCCTGAACCCTGCGGGGCCGTTCTCATGGATTCGCTGATTGGTCTTTTCACGCTGTCTGGCTGGTGGGGTCTGGCGCTCCTGGCGCTTGGTATGGCTCCCTTTGCCCTGGTGCGTTTGTATTCCGGGGCGGTGAAGTCATGACGGCAGAGGAAATGCAGCAAAGGTTGTTGGCCCTTGAGGCGCAGCAGTCACAAATTCTGGCGTGGTTGCAGGGCTTTCTGCCTGTGCTCACGCCCCAAGACTTGGCACTGGTTTTAGGGGCATCAGTGTCAGTCCTGCTGGCGGGGTGGTCTCTCCGGCAGGCTATTAGAGCCCTGAATTGAGAGAAGCAAATGGAACCAAGCACCGTTTTTGACGCCACCACCTACGTGAGCCAGATCACTGGCACCATCCCCGGCATGCTCGCCATCGGTGGCGCAGTTTTCGCCGTGGTCCTGGCGATCAAGTCCACCAAGTGGGGCCGTCGCGCTCTGTAAGCCCTTGGGCGATTGGGGGGCGCGTGGGCTTGCCCGCGCGCCTCCCCCTACCACCATGCTCGCATACCTCGCAATCGTCGTTTTTCTGCTGGCCCTTTGGCTAGTTCTCACAGCATGAGAATCGTTGACTGGCTGTCCTTCCTGCTGTTTGCTGCGGCGGCTGCGTTTTTCGGCGTCGGGTCTGGTAACGCACACGCGGCCATTTCTCCGACCCCTGGTTATTGCAATGGCGACATACCGTATTTGGCTAAGTGCGGGACCGGTGCTCCGGCCTATCCCTCTGTCGCCGCTGTTTGTTCTGCTGCTGTGCCGCTGTTCAATCAGGCCAACGCTGGAAGCGGTGTCACTTACAGCGTGGCTCAGGTCATCACAAACCCTGCTACTGGTTTCGGCTGTCGTTTCAGTAACAGCCAGGGGTTTACTTATCCTCAATACGGGCAGTATTTTGTCTATCAACAGGGGAGCGCATGTCCTGCTAATAGCACCCTGTCAGGTGGTACTTGCGTGTGCAATTCTGGTTACACCGAGGAAGCGGGCGCATGTGTCGTCCAGAAGTCTGAGCAGGAATTGCTCTGTGAGTCTCTGAACGGCACAGAAACTTACATTACAGGCGGGGCAGGTCTCACCCCTGGTGGCTCGTCTTGTAACGCTACGGGCTGTGCCGTGACCGTGGCCGATACCATCATCAAGGTCACTGATCGCACTGGAAAAACAAGCGTTGAAGGTGCAGGCACTTTCACTGGTGCCACATGCCAATACACCGCTGAGACAGGCAACACGGAGGACACGTGTCCTGGCGGTTCAGTTGGTGAAGTCAACGGCGTTCAGGTTTGCGCGAAGTACGACCCAAATCTCAACACTATCGAGAGCACCAGCAAGAGCGAGAGCACCACGCAAGAGGGCTCTAATACTACGCAAGAGAGCAAGACCACCAGCACCATATGCACCAACGGTAGCTGCACGACTACGACGAACACCACCACCAACGTTAACGGCACACCGAGCACCAAGACCCAGACCAAGACGGAGAGTCAAGCGGACTTCTGTAAAGAAAACCCGAGGGCTCCGCAGTGTGCAGAGGCTGGCAAGTTTGGCGGTCAATGTGGCTCTTTCACTTGCACCGGTGATGCCGTGCAGTGTGCGCAGGCCAAAGCTGCTTCTGATCTGGCTTGCAGCGTTGACAAGCTCCCCCCTGGCGTAGCCGATGCAGCCGCGGAGGTGCTAGGGGAGGGCATGCCAGAAGGGCTTTTCATCAACGGGTCAAGCCTTCAGCCGCCTACCGCCGTCACTGGATCTTGCACCCTGGTAGATCAAGAGATACCGCTGATTTTTGAGCAGTCGTTGACTGTCAAGTGGTCTACCTTCTGCCAGTACATGGACACCATCCGAGCAGCCATCGGCGTGTTTGGTGCCCTTGCGTTTGCCTTGATCGTTTTCCGGAGTTGATATGGCACTACCTGCACTCGCTGTCGGGTCCATGGCGGGCTCCATCGCCGTGGCTGTCGTCGCATACCTTGCCGAAGCTGCAAAGGGCATCGTGGGCCGTGTGCTCATCGCGCTTGGCGTCGGCATCGTCACCAGCACTGGCCTTACCGCCGTGCTGAATCAGGTTCTTTCCCTCATGACGGACCCCATGGTTGGGCAGGGCATGTTTGGGAGCGTGTTTTCTGGTGTGGGCATGTCCTGGTTCTTGTCCACCATCTATAGCGCCTTGGTGGCTCGCATGACCTTGCGCGGGCTCACTTCGGATAGCGTGTCGTTCTGGGTGCTTCGCAAGAGCCTGCCAGCATGAGCGAGACTGAAAGCCTAAAGCCGGTCATCCTGATTACCGGCCTTCCTGGCGAGGGAAAAACCCTCTTTGCCGTGTCCAAGTTCCTCAAGGGCAAGGCGGGTGTGTTCGCGGCCAACATGAACACGACGGCCTTTCCCAAGGTCGATGCGTCCAAGTGGTATGAGACACCTCCTGGCTCCGTGGTCGTCGTTGACGAGGCATGGGAGTTTTTCGCACCGCGCAATGCGATGCAAGACCCGCCTGAGCACTACACGCGCATCCCTAAGATTAGGCATAGCGGCCACGTGTTGGTGCTCATCACGCAAGACCCGCATGATCTGGATGCCCGAGTGCGTCGTCGTGTCGGCAAGCACTACCACGTGGTTCGCGTTTATGGCTCCGAGCGGGCCAACATTCATGAATGGAACAAGTGTCAAGAGGACATCAACAATCGCGCGGAGACCGAATCGGCTATCTGGGAGTACGACAAAGAGGCGTACAACCTGTACACCAGCACCGAGGACAAGCACCGTATCAAGATCGAGATACCTCGCAAGCTCAAGCGGGTGCCTGTGTACCTGGCGCTTGCTGCCCTTGGTGTGGGTGGTGGCATTTGGGCCACGTTTGCCAACTTCAAACCGGATACTCCAGCAGTCGCACTTTCACCGGATGACAGCGGCCCTGGTGGTCTGTTCGGTATGGGCAAACCTTCGCCCAAGACACCCCAGAAGCAAGAGCCCATCTCGGCGCAACAGTGGGTTGAACAGAGAACTCCACGTATTCCAGACCTGCCGCATACTGCGCCAGCGTATGACGCGCTCACCGTGCCCACTCAAGCACCAGTGATCGCGGCGTGTGTGGTTTCGGCAAGCAAGGGGTGCAAGTGCTATAGCCAGCAGGCCACGCCATTGACTGTCAGCATCGACGTGTGCATGCAGTTCGTGAAGGGCGGGATGTTCCAAGAGTTCACCAACCCTGCGCCTTCGCGGGAAATGGTCAATGAGGACAGGCCCAGTACTCGCGGGACAGTACCACCCGCAACGTAAAGAGCCAGGAACGGCCTGGAGGCCCCTGCGGGGGTAGCGTCTGCCTACCTGATGGATGCGGGCGAGGTGCAGAAGGACAGACCCGGCAGGCTTCGCGCTCTGAAAAACAGAAACACGCCACGCCATCCAGAAGTGCAGTTCTGGAGGCTTCCGAGGCTTCCGGAGGGCTGCGCAGCAGCCTGGAGGAAACGTAGGAAACGGAAGAACGGAACGCTATTCCCCCAACGCCGACGACATTCCACGATGTATAGACTTGTTAAATTGAACGCCGACT
>Ga0255128_1001177_pt1 | contig 11681 bp, 11 predicted proteins | sample Law_Miss_RepC_8d_FD_188562 | JGI IMG/M metagenome (GOLD analysis project Ga0255128, IMG submission 188562) | Freshwater microbial communities from St. Lawrence River, New York, United States - Law_Miss_RepC_8d | ecosystem: Environmental > Aquatic > Freshwater > River | place: USA: New York... | reverse complement strand
GTTTGGGAGAGCTGATCGTGTCGCTGGTTCTTCTGGTCTTGAGACAAATCCACCAGTGCATTCCAAGCCTCAGCTGGAATTTTTAGGGGATCGCCTGGAAGTACTTTGCGGAATTGGTCTCCCACGCGTCACACTCCGATCCCGAGGTTACTGAAATCCCCGTATGGATAGACTTGTTCGACGTAAGCAGCGACCGGTCGCTTGATGAGTGCCTTGGCGGTTGGATCTTCGTCATCGATGAAACGAACCCAGAGGTATTGCCATCCCTCTTTGGAAATACCGCCAATGCTCCCAAGGGATAAGCCTGCCACGTTCGGGCTGGCTGCAAATCGGAACGTGATCTCCCAGTCATCGAGTCCGCGTTTCGAACCACTTGCTCCAAGGAATAGCACTTCCCCTTTGGCAAATCCTTTAAAACCCGAACCATTCACCTTGCCAGTGAGATTGAACAGAGCGAGCTTGTAGCCACCGGTCACCAGCGTCTTGTCGATGTAGTGCGTCTCGGTAAAGTTGAAAACCGGAACTGTGATGTCGGTTCCTTCAACACGATCATCCGTGACACCGATGGCACCGAAGTACTCCGGCGAAGAGAATCCTGCTGCCGAGTATTTGCCGACGTTGGCAATGCTCTGGGAGATATGCTGCGTACCACCTCCGGTGTCGAAGGAATACTGCGACTCACTTTTCCATTTGACATAGCGCGCAGTTCCTTCCCAGACACCGTTGCCCAAATGGACGATGTGATAGTCATCGAGAAATAAGTCACCGACTTTCGCGGGAGCCGTCGATGCAATTAGACCTTTGGCCACCGAGTATTCCTCAGTGTTCATGATCATGTAGACCAGATCATGGGTCGGATTGTCTTTGCTCTCGGTGATTTCTTTTGAATCGAATCGTTCGATAATGATGGGATCGGCCATTGGTGATTCTCCTATCCAAAGACCAAGCCACCACGGTCGGCTTGTTGCACGAGTTTCTTGGTATTGGCAGCGACCTCTTCGCTAGCCCGAGCGGTTCGTTCCCCCAGAGAGTCGGCCCCGAGGTTCATCGCAGCGATGGGGTTGAAGGTCCCCACGACATCTGTTTTCTTCTTAGTCTCGGCGAGGGTTTGATCCAAGCCGCCCATGTCTGGTAAACCGAGCCCAGACAGAGAGAATTTGCTTGTCGACCCTGGGGATGTCTCCGCACGCTTTTGCGCTGCTTCACCCAATGCTGCTTTCCACTCACCTCTGGCTTTCTCCAGCTCTGCTGCCGAATCAGCAAGTGCCTTTTGATTGGCTGCCTCTAGAGCCGATTGCTCTTGGGCCTGCATGTCGGAGAGTGCCGACTGTGCGCCTTGGCGATCTTGCTCGATCTGATTGCGTGCCTTCTGGCGCTGCTTCTCACGATCGAGGATCGTTTGATTTTGGGAGTTGTTGATCAGATCATCTTGGCGAGCGATCTCGTCATTGATCTTGGCGATCTGGGCCTCGGCGTTTGTATCCCCAAAGAGACCTTGGATGCGGGCCCAGACCTTTTGAAAGAAGCCGCTGAACCGATTCCATCCTTTTTGGAGCAGGCTTATGAGAACGGTCCAGCTATCGGCGATGAAATGGGTGGTCTCTAGCCAGCCCGTTTGCAATCCTGCCCACGCATCGGTCATCAGACCAGCGACGCTGTAGACTGCACTTTGGAAGATCCCGATAAAGAATCCTTTGAAGTCCAGCCACTTCGATTGCAAAAATCCCACCCCACGTTGCCATTCCATTTTCAAAGTGAGCCATAAGATTTTGCCTGCTAGTGCAATGTCACCGGCAGCCAGTGCATCACCGATCCCCTGCCATGCACCAAGAGCCGTGTCTTTGAGTTCATTGAATCGCTCACCTAGCCATTGCATCGCCTGCGAGCCAGCACCACTGGCATAGACGAAGTAACCGACCAGCGCCGCAAGACCAGCGATGGTCAGACCAATCGGGGACATCAGTGCCGCGATTGCGGTCCCCAGGAACGCAAATACGCTGCCAACACCGGTAAGAACCGTGGCTGCCGCGCCGAGCACCGTTCCGATCCCAGCGACTGCCGTTCCCAATGCGACGATCGCTGCTCCCCCGGCTGCGATCGCCATGCCGATCTTGAATACAGTGACGATCAGTTCTTTGTTGTTTTTGATCCAGTCGCTGATGGTAACGACGATCCTCACCGTCGAGTCGATCATCGCCGAGAGGACAGGTTCCAATGCCGAGCCGATCGTAAAGACAGTCTTTTTGAGGACTTTCCAAAGTACATCGATGCGATCGCCAAAGGCTTCGGCCGCTTGGGCATCTTCGGTTGCCATGGTCAGTCCCAGATCGCGAGCCTGCTGTTGCAGCTCTTCAATTCCTTGCGCACCATCCTGAATCATCGGGAGCAACTGCGTCCCAGATTTCCCGAAGATTGCCATTGCGGTCGCGGTCTTGAGCGTTGGATCAGTGATCTGCGACATTCGGTCGGCGATCGCCTTGAACTGCTCGTCGGGCGATAGTTTCGAGAGCTGCGCGACGCTTAGTCCGAGGGATGCGAGTGTTTCTTGAGCGGACTGCGATCCGGAGGCCGCTTCGAAGAGCATTTTCTGCATCTTCTTGAGCGACCCCTCGAGCGTTCCAAGATCAGCCCCAGACTGCTCGGCCGCGAATCCCAGTTCTGAAAGGGCTTCGACCGACACACCGGTGCGCTGGCTCATATCGACCATATCGCTACCCATGTCGGCAAAGACCTTGGCCGCTCCAGCCAAAGGAGCCACTACGCCGGCCCCGAGCAACGCCATTTTGGTGCCGATCCCTTGGAGGCTTTTGCTAAAGGCATCGAGCCGCTTCGAAGCATCATTGAGTCCCTTCACCAAACGAGAGTCTTTGGTGAAAAGCTCGATGTACGCTGAACCGGCTTTGATACTGGAGCTTGATGCCATCGTTACCGCTTCTCTTGCATCCGATCAATGAAAACGTGTTTGAGGGCTTCGATCCCAACCATCGTGCGAGGTTTGATTCGTTTCTTCGCGTGCGGGTTGAAATCCGACGGGTGGTAGATCTTCGAGCGTTTCGCATCACGATGGATGTTGGCAAGCATCGCTAGAACCGAGGAAGTGTGATTCCAGAGGACTTGGCTGCGTGCCTCCCCCATCGCGATTAGCTCTCGGAGGCTAAATGGTCCTGGGTCACAACCGAGGACTCCGGCCAAGTGCCAGACGAGCTGATCCACTTCTTGGCTTCGGTTTCCGGGTCGATCGAATCGAGGATCTTCTCCGCGTGGCTTAGCACCTTGTCCCTGACGGTCTTGCCCGCTTCGATCGCCTTGCGAAGGCTCGCCCTGGCGCGGGCATCTGGGAAAAAATCAATCAGTTCCTCGACGAATGCATCGGCAGCATGAGTGATCGCATCACCTGCCAACGCTCGACCAAAGTCTTCGTCGTTGATCGATTGTTTGTCAGCTTGATCCTTGCACAAGCAGTACAGCACATCGGCCAGGGTGACCGGATCGGAGACAAGCTTTGAGAGAGACTTAAATCCATCGTCAACCAAGGCATAAAGATCGATGCCAAGGAGACCACGAATCCGTTTGACAGCCGCAACGTTGATCGCAACTTCCCAGGTACGTCGGGAGTTATCCACAAAACTGTGCATTTTCTAAATGCCTTCCGTAAGCAAGAGAATCGAAACGGGATTAGGCGACGGTCATCCAGCTAGGTGGATTGGCCGAATAGGTTGGCTTGGCAGTGACCGAAACGGTGATTGCTTCTTCGAGGGCTTCATTGCGCGAGAAGCTGGCGATCCGAAACGTGGCTCGCAGGCCTTGGGATCCGCTGCTACCTGCTCCGGTAATGAGTCCATCCATCACGGCGAATTCCACCGTGTTGTTGTTCAGAAATGCATCGCGTACGGCACCGAAGTCTGAGTCGGCTGTATCCCAAACCATCTCAAATTCCAGCGATGCGTCTTTGAGGGTGCCGACGGTTGCTCGCCAGCCGTTATTTCCGCGCGTTGATACATCGGCCTCTCCTGTTTCCAGGTTCAGCGTCAAATCTCGAACGTTACCGACGAGGTCCCAAGTGGGAGCCGCGTACGTCCCGGCGTTACGGTAAAGCTTTGCATCGAGTCCTAGTTTTGCTGGCATGGTGTTTTCTCCTTATCGAATGCTTCCTGCCCACATTGAGGGCAAGCGGTCTTTGACTTTCTCTAGTGCTGGTCCCATGAACGGTCGTTTTGGGTAACGCTCTCGTCGGAAGTTGCCTCCAAACTCGTGCGCCTTCCCCGCAGCTCCCACGACATCGAAGTCTGGTCCGATAAGGGCCACACCTCTCTGTTTATCCAGGGAGTACATGATTGAACGCTTTAGTTGGCCACGTCGTGTGTTGGGTGGTGTGCCTGGCATCGCAGCGGTCTGTCGCCGCCGAATCGATCGCCGAGCAATCAGACGAATCGACGCAGCCGCATGTCCCAGGCTTTTGAAGTTGCCTTGCTGGGACTTCGCTTTGACCTTGTCGAATGATTTTTTCGTGGTGACTTTGACGTCGATCATGGTTTACGGAGCCGTGAATCCTTGTGCGTTGACGTAAACCGCTGCACCGGTGGTGATACACGCGAAGTTCAACGCCGTATTAGCTGTCGTTTTGAGTGGGTTCTCAAAGATGATCTCCGACATAGGTGCATTCGCTGGCAAATGACCTCGCCAAATGATCGTTGCTCCGTCCTTGAGTACGACTTCGGTGGCCACCGCCGAATTGTTCGAGAGTTGCATCGAGCAGATGTAGCGACGAAGAGCAGCACCGGCAGCAGCTGCGATCACAACATCGGTGGTATTGATCACACCACCGGACGCTGCGACATACGACCATTCGAGTTCTGGGATTTGCCAAGGTCGCGTGACTAAAACCCCTTGAAGCGTTGAAACCAGATCCGCCACATCCCCGGTGGCGACGCTCGCGTAGGCTGCTGTAAGAGCCCGGGCCGCCATCCGAACGGGATTACCGGTGATGACCGCATCGTGGGCCGCTTGGCCAGCGACGTTGGCTGTGACCGTTCCGATGTTGGTCGTGGTTGCGGTCGCTCCAGTTAAGATCACTCCAAGACCTTGTCCCACAACCGTTTGGCCTCGGCCCGCGGTTACTTCTGCGGTCAGCTCCGCATAATCCTGGCAATTGATGAATTGGGATTGGAAATTAATGTTGGCTGCTGGCGCGGCTGCGAGGGCGATTTGGCCAGAACCTACAACATATGCACCACCAAAGACCGTCCCAGTCAGGTCGATCGTGTTGGCATCGATCACCGTCGCGGAGTAATTGCCACGAATGGCGGCTCCGTTGTTGGTAACACCATTGAGATATTCCACCCAAATTGTCGGCGTACCCGTGTATCCATGGGCAGTCGACGTGAGCCGAATGACGTTGCCAGGACCGGCGATTGCGTTGGATACCGCCTTGAATCCTTGATGGTTCGACGATCGAATCCGGATCTTGTAGGAGGCTGTCGGATCGGGAATCTGCTGATGGCGGACGTATGAATTGGCCCGTCCCGTGGCGGAGTCCATCACGCGGGAGTGGAAGTAGCACTCATCGGAGAATGGTTCGAGTTCGAGAATCGAATAGGTGGCTGTCGAAACAATCGTAGAGGCCGCCGAAGCGATCGGAACCAATCCGCCGTTTTGCACGCTGTAAACCATATTGGTTACGGTCGTGTTGGCAGCCCCACCGATGTCCATGCTAAGGCTGTGCTTCCCGTCCGGAATCCCGGTAGTGGAATCCACCGATACGGCTTCGATGATATGGTGCGTGTTGGCTTGGCGAGTTGCGCCCGACTGCACCGCGATCATTGCTCGGAAGGGAATCGTGAATGTTTCCTTGGAGAGCAGTTCGACATAACCACCTGCGGTCGTACCCGATGCAATGGTCAGAACTCCCCCTGAGACCGATGCGGTGGAACCTCCGTTTGTGATTACTTCCCAAAGGTCAGTCAGTGTCCGAGTCCACGAGTCTCGGAACTTCTTCTGGATCGATTTGACCTTGAACATATCGTCCACGTCATCCAAGCCAGGAATCTCACGGGTGACACCACGCGAATTGGTGAACTGTATGCGGTATGGGCCAACATCACCGGTCGTCATCGGTTATCTCCAAAGTCGAAAGGTAAGAGTCAGAACGCTGGTGAATTGACGCAATTCCTGCAAATGATCTTGTGCGTAGACCGGCGTGTTTTCGACGTTCATGCAGCGAGCACCTGGGTAGCTCGATAGTGGATTGGTTCGAAAGTAGTCTCCGATCTCCTCGGCCAAGAGCATGAGCGCATCGATGGTTGCGATCTCGTTGGCGACCTTCTTTTGAATCGCAACATCGATCTGGTAATCGAAGCTATCGCGCGAACGATCCAACGATTGGCTTGTGATCCCCTTGGGAACCACAGTGACCTTCAACGTGGACATTCCTTGCAGATCAAAGACCGGCAAGTAAAGCCGCTGTGCGGTAAACGACTGGCTAAACAAATTACCGTTCAGCTCTGCGGTCACTGCATCTGCGATGGCGACGATACTTGCGGGCATCACTCGATTCCGATCTGTTTGGTATGAATGCGGAGAAGTCTTCGGTGTGGGTCAGACCATCGCCAAGGTGGCTCGCTCCCAGGAGCGTTGACCTCGTAGATGTAGACTTTGCCTTGGTAGGTTTCCCGGATCGTGTCACCACGCTCTGGCAAAGTTTCCGATCCAGCCAAAACAAGCTCCGAAGGTGGAACGAGAAAGTCACGGTCGGTCCATTGCATGTGCACCCCACCGTAACCATCTTCGAGTTTCATCAGCGTCCGGCCGATGATGGCCGAGACGCTTACTTGGTTGGCTCCCCGCACATAAACCACTGTGTTGGAAGCGTGGGTTTTGAGCTGATTGGCTAGCCACTCTTGGCCAGCGCGAAGCAGATCGGCCATCACATTCCCCTTTACGGTTTGGTCGTCGGGGGAGTGTTGTTTTGCTCCAGAAGCTTGAGAAGGTTTTGGTACTGATCCATCAGCTTCTTGAATTGCTCATCGTCCAGCACAGCGTTTCCGCGTTGCTTCCTGGCATTGCGGATCGCTTGAAGCACAACCGGCAGGCCATACTGGAGTGCTAAGAGAATCGCGATGCTCGATCCGGCCGACGTCGCCACTACGGTGGATGTGCTCCACATATATTGCTCTTTGATTCGGTCGGTGATTCGATCAGTGATTACGCCAGAGTCATCAGGATCTTTGGGTGCAGGTCTAAGCTTTGGTCGATCGACGATCGAATCGATCAGATCATCTTGAGGTTCCGCCGCTGCCAGGAATCCCAATGGGACCTGCAGCGGCTCGCCGTAAATTGTCGATGGAACTTGAACCATTTCCTGGCTTTCATCGACTTGGCAACTCACTTCACGAGTACCAGCTGGAAGTCCATCCAGGGTTGCAGGAAGCTTGCCTCGCATCGCACTCAGAAGAAACGGAGTCGATTGCCCGAGCCCTTCGCCACCACCTGCCCAAGTGAGCAAGCCAACGACTCGTGGGCCTTCATCGGTGTAATCGATCAGACTCGATCCGCTGCGTCCTCCGATGGCTTCCGGCTTCCACGAGAGGATTTGTCCTTCCTTGCGGTTGAGCCGAAGAACCTGCAGGCTTGGCCATTCGCACCGTGGGCAACCAAAGGTCGTTACCGACGATTGGTTGCTTGGGTAGCGATCGGCCAACGGGATCGGCTCGACATCCTTTGCAAAAGAACCATTGCACTTGAGCAAAGCGAAATCGACACTCGTCCCCTTACCATACCCCGAGGCGATGATCGTTCCGGTCCCTTTCTCACTGGAACCATTAGGATTCCAACGCTCGACGTTGACCGTTCGCCCACGCGTAGTGCCTGCCACGTGGGCGTTGGTAAGGACGATCGCGTTACCTTCCGAAGTACGGCCAACGACCGTTCCGCTGCCGCATACGCCACTAACCGTGACCCGAACCGTAGCCCGAACGACTTGATCGAATCGGTCACTAGCGACGCCATCGGCAGTTGCTCGTGGAGTTTGATCCACCAGCTTCAAGTCTTCTCGAAGTGGATCAAGAACGATCGTGCTCTGGACTTGGCCAGCTTGGCAAACCCCATTGATGCAGATTTTTTCTTGGGCGAACGACAAGGTGGCCATGCAAACAGCCACCAGAAGAACCAACGACAGACATTTGGTTTTCATAGTGATTCCTGCGATTGATGAAACGATGGATACAAATGAAGCGATGTGGATGCGATGACTACTGACTTAGCCGCATCCGAACGGTCGTATCTGCGGAAGCAGCTGCTCGGACCACTTTGCCAATGGATTTGTTGCCCGCCGAGGTCGTGGTCACGACGTTGTTGGTGTCGTCCCAGTACAGGATGGTGCCGACCGTGAAGGCGACCCCGGTGTTCTTGTTGAAATCAAAGACACCGTCGACTGCCAGCGAGCCGACCTCACCGGCTGCCAGGGGGCGAACTGTAACGCCGACCAAATCCCCTTGGACAACCACATCCCCAGACGCCAAAGCGCTAACGGGGGTGTGATCGATGTAATGACCTTCTTGAATGAACGTTGCCTGTGGCATGGTGAGCTAAACCTCAATTGATGGATCGGATGAAACTTGGAAAGACGTGCTGGGCTAGGCTTATGCTTCGCCCTTGCACTTGATGGCTGCACGTGGATCTTGAAGCGCGACACCGAAGTCGTGATAGCCACGCATCTGAACGCCTAGCACGTTGAAGTCCGCATCGGCCGTTTCGATGGTCGGAGCTTCTTGACCGTTGAGGAACGCTACCTCGATCAAAGGCAGGTCGTTCGGGTCGGTCATCAAGTACCAAGCCTTCGACGAGTTGCCGGTGTAGAGAGCGTTGGCCAGGTACCGGCTGACTTCCACGCGGAATTTACCCACGTGTGGATTGGTGATCGGAACACGAGCGTTGGCCGTGTTGTCTCGCATCTCCATCGACTTGTAGAGCTGCGATCCGATCGCTGAGAGAGCAGTCGGAACCAACATCACCGCTGGCATTGTTCCGATCGGTTTGCCATCGGAATCCACGAGGTCGTAATAAGCGACCTCCGCCTTGGTGAGCCCATCGATCGACAGCACTGTGTCGGTGCCGGTCAGGAAGTTCTTGTTGCCCGCGGTAAAGAACGCGCTGTTGTTCATGAAGATCGTCCAGAAAACATCGTTGATCTTCAGGCCCGAGCCACGACCGAGTTTCCTTGGCACCGTGGTGATCGCACCCAGGTCGTCGTTGATGATGTCGCGCCGGTCGACAGCCATCATCAAGCCGTAGGTGTCGGCTCGGTTGGTGTAACTTTCGCTTCCCAGGTTTCCATGCTTGAGCTCACCACCTGGGGCAACCAATTCGTATTGGTCCTTTCCGATCAGTCGGTAGCTGGTCACGGTCTTGAAGTCCGAAACGTTGCGCACCGCACAGATGTTGCGCCAGGTTCGCTCAACGCTGAAGAAACCGTCCAGGAGGAACTTGTTAGCGACATTCGAGAGAATACCACCGATGTCGATGTTGCTCACCGAGCTGGCTTCGATGGAATGGCCAAATGCCGCTCGCATCACCGCGCGATGATCTCGGAAGTTTCGACCCGAGTAGCCGTTTGCCCAAGCTGCCTCGAGCAGCAGCTCCTGCAAATGAATCCCACCACGGAATTTTCTAGCTGCCAAATCAAGCGATTGTTCATCGGCAATCTCCTCGACATTCGAGAGATTGGCCGCCAGGTAACAAGCCGCTTCCAAGACTGGAGCGTTGATGGTGTTTTGCTGAACGTGGATCGCGGGAACCTCGGGTCGGCTGCCTCGAATTTTCTCGAGCTCAGCTCTCTCCAATGTCCAACCTTCACGGATTGCCTGGGCTTCGAGCTTAGGCAGCACACCGCTGTAGATCTTACGAATTCCAGCGATACGTTCCAGTTCGGCTGCATGCGCCGTTCGCATGGCTTCAATAGCCGCAGTGACTTCCGTTTGCGTTGTCACAGGCTCTGGGGTTGCCTGATTCGGAACAACCGGAGTGGTCGGAGTTGTGTTTGTATCGTCTTGAACTGGGGTTTGCGGATCGTCCATGTTTGGTTCTCCAGAGTTTGAAGATGCCTGAGCTGCGACACTCGCGCTGGTTGCTCCGTCGGCACCAAGGTCTACAAAGCTGATTTCACCAAGGGAGGACTTTCGGACAACGTTCACCGGTCCGCTGTATTGCGTTCCGTTGACGGTTACCTTTTGACCTTCTTTGACGAATTCGAATTCATCCACACCGGCACCCACCGAGGCTTGCCAGGGGAATCCGTTCTTGGAACTGACCACCACCTCGCGTGCTGCGGGGGTATCCCGCGAGACAACGCCTGTGGCGATCAGTTGGCCGCTTTCGACTCGGATTGCATCGGTGTGCCCGACACCCGAGAGGGGATCGTGTCCAAATCGAATCGGTCTGGATTGCGAAGGGATCGACATACCAGCTAGATCGATTATCACGGGGTAGCGCCAACCCGATACACGCATAGGTCCACCGGTGTAGGCGACCATACGGAACTTGGGCAATGCTGCCGGAGTGGAACCATCGGCAGAAGCATCGATGTCGAACACCGCAGTTGCCGAGATGCTCAGTTGGCTTTGGGTTTGCTGGGGCTTAAGCGTCATCGGCTGGGACTTCCTCGTCTTGGACATCGGTGTTTTCCTGATTGGTGGTGGGAGTGACCGTCTCGGTAGCTAGACCAAGCTCCGACATGAGTGCGATTTCTTTCGCTCGTTGGCGAAGTTGTGTTTCCCAGTCTTGACCTCGCTTGGCGTATTCATCCGCCAGCGTTGTGGTGTGACTGGCTAAGCGAGTGGCTTGGGCCGAGGCTTCCTTCGCGGGATCGACATGTTCGTGGCCATCCCAAAACCATTGATGTGGCCACTGAGCAAAGGGGCCTAGTCCCGTTGGAAGCAAGTCCGGCAATAGAGCGGCTTCATCGAGCCAAGCAGCGAGAATGCGATCGAGAACCGATCGCTCGAGGTGTGATTGCTCGACCCGGATTGCCTTGTAATAGGTTTGATGATCAAGCCGACCAGAGGCATAGTTGTAGCCCGAGCTGTTACCGGCTGCGACATTGAACGGCATGTTCAAACAGCGAGCGATTTCATTGAGTAACTCATGTTTGAACTCACCATAAGTTGTCGATGGTTGTTCGGCTTGCATCTGAGCCATCTTCCAACCGCCTGGCATGGTTACCAAGGCTCGCTTTTCAAGCTCGATCGGTTCGAACGGCTCTGCAGCATCGGCTTCGCCGTTTGCTGGAGCATCGGTGTAGAGGATCCCTGCGAAGTCGGCTGCGGTCTCTGCGGCAGCAAGTACTGCCAGAGTGAATCGGCGAAGTTGTGCAAACAGGGGAAGTGCCGGCATGATGTCCGGGATGCCACGGGTTTGACCTGGGCGATCGGCTCGAAACCAATGCAGAACACTCGAAGCGGGAATCCGTTCGTAGTCGCTGCGGGCTGAGTAAAAACTATCGCCAGGATGATTACGAAGGATGTGGTATTCGATGGGGTTTCCGGAACCATCGAACACGATCCCATCCACGGCGATCGTGGAAAGTCTGTCGAGATCGGGCGTCGTGACCTGGTCGGCCTCGATGAGGCGGAGGTCAAGCTGGACCTCCGTGTTGAGGCGAGGATTGTTCGTTAGGACTGCGAAAGATT
>Ga0255128_1001172_pt1 | contig 11754 bp, 10 predicted proteins | sample Law_Miss_RepC_8d_FD_188562 | JGI IMG/M metagenome (GOLD analysis project Ga0255128, IMG submission 188562) | Freshwater microbial communities from St. Lawrence River, New York, United States - Law_Miss_RepC_8d | ecosystem: Environmental > Aquatic > Freshwater > River | place: USA: New York... | reverse complement strand
GTGTTGGCATGATGGCTGGGACGGGTCGCGATCACGTGCCCTTGGATCGGCCGTCCGATCAGCGCCAAGTCGCCGATGATATCGAGCATCTTGTGACGCACAAACTCCTCGGGATAGCGGAGCGGTTCGGTAGTGAGCACCGCATCATCACGGATGACGATGGCGTTCTCCAAACTCCCGCCCTTGATGAGTCCGTTTTTGATGAGGAATTCGATTTCCTCGTAAAAACAAAAAGTCCGGGCATGGCTCAACTCCTTCTCCCAACTGGCCGTTGTGACCTCGAGGGTGAAGAATTGGGTGAAGCGCCCCCCCTTGTCCGAACTGGTGCAAGTGATCTTGAAACCCGTATGCGGAAACACCGCCATCTGGGATTCGCCGACATTCAGTTCAATCGGCGCAGTGATCCGATACGGCTCTGCGGGATCGGCCTGGGCCACCCGACCCGCCTCTTTGACCATGCGCACAAACTCCCGGGAACTGCCGTCGGCGATGGGGGGCTCGCTGGCGTCCAGCTCGATGATCGCATTGTCGATTCCGGCGCCGGCCAATGCCGCCAGCACATGCTCGACGGTATGCACCTTGACCCCGCCCTTGCCGAGAGTCGTGGAGCGCTGGGTATCGACGACGTTTTCGGCGCGCGCCTCGATCTCCGGAGCGCCATCGAGATCGATGCGACGGAACCGCAGACCGCTGTTGGGCAAGGCCGGCAGGAGGTTCATCGAAACTCGGTTTCCGCCGTGGAGACCGATTCCGGCAAAGGAGACCGACTGCTTGAGGGTGTGTTGGGACGACACGGCCGGTTGTTCTAGCCAAGGGAAAAGCGCCAGCGCAATGACCCTTTGCAGGGGATTGTCGCGAAGCCCCCCATCTCCAAGGAGATTGAGCCCGCACGGCAACGGGCTTTAGCCTCCGTCGCGTGACCTCACTCGCCCCCTCCAAGCACCTGCGATTGGCCGAAGCAGGCCTGTTCGTGGTGGTCCTCGTCTTGGGTGCGCTCCTGACCCTCTTCGGCGGATCGGTCGAGCGTCCTCGTTTCGAAACCGGCCCCGACGGCGAGCGCCGCAGGGTCTTCACCGAAGATGCGGATGGAAACCGCACCGCCGCCAAGGAACGGGTGAACAAATTCCTCAATGCCGAGAACCTCACCCAACTGGCCAAGGACACGAGTTTCTTCGCCATCATGGCCGTAGGCATGACCTTCGTCATCATCGCCGGACAAATCGACCTGAGTGTGGGAGCCATTTACGCGCTGTCGGGAGTCCTCGCTGCTCAAGTATTCCACGCCTTCGGTCCCGAAGGACCCTCCACCCATTCCGGGACCACCGGGGCGCTGCTGGGGTGCGGGGTCTGCCTCGGCGTGGGCCTGCTTTGCGGGTTGATCAACGGCGGCATGAGCGTCGCCCTGCGGGTCCACCCGTTCATCATCACCCTGGGCACCATGGCGATTTATCGAGGTGTGGCCTTTGTGTTGACCCACGGCCTGAGCATTGGCGGATTCCCGGAAGGTTTCCGGGCCTGGGTCAAGTGGACCACTCCGAGCGGACTCACGCTGGTGCCTCTGGGAGCCATGATCCTGGTCGCCGCAGCCGGTGGCGTGTGGCTGCAACGGACCGTTCCCGGACGTCGCATCTATGCGGTGGGCGGCAATGAAACAGCCAGTCGGTTCAGCGGCATTCGCACAGGGCGCGTGAAACTCGGGGTGTTTGCGGTATCCGGATTGGCTGCCGGCATCGCCGCCTTGCTGTCGCTGGGATACTACGGATCGGCCACCTCGGCTGATGGCAACGGCTACGAGTTGAACGTGATCGCCGCGGCCGTGGTCGGCGGAGCCAGCCTCAATGGCGGACGGGGCTCAGCCCTCGGAGCCCTTTTGGGCGCCCTCATCATCCAGCTCATTTCCAGCGGCATCGTCATCCTGGGCATCGACCAGAACTACTCCCAGATCATCATCGGAGCCGTGGTTATCGTGGCGGTGCTGCTCGATCAGGCCAACCGATGGTTCGCCTCGCGCCGGCGCTAGAATGGATTTGATCGGGCCTCTTCAGCCGGGATTGACGGTCGTCGCCGTCTCGTAGCGGTCTTGATCGACTTGCAACCGCATCCGCAAGGCGCTCAGGAACTTCCGTCCCTCGAAAGCGGTTTGGAAACGCTGATCGACCCAACGTCCGTCCGGCAACCGGATCCGCTCGATGAGCAGCGTCATTTTCTGAATGGAGGCCACCACTCCGGCCAGCACGTCAAAACTCTTGCCGAGTCTGGCTTCCACCCGGACCAACTCATGCTCCTCGGCATCGATCCACAGCTGCCCCTGCAGTTGCGACATGAGCCGGTCGGCGAAGGCGTTGGCCGAGCCTTTGCTCGATTCCGATGGTCGGGCGACAAACTCGAGCACGTGATTGGTCCGACCCGCGATGACCTCTAAACCCACCCACTGGTAGCTGAAGCGCCGGATGAGAGATTCGTCGATCACCTCCATGCCTCGCCGTTTCTTGACCGCACTGGGCTTGGTATAACGCTCGCGCGCCTCGCGATCGCGGCGTTCCTCACTGCGCAAGTCCGACACCGGAGGCTCATGGTCATCGATGCGCACCAATCGCACCGTCTCGACGCCATTGGTGACCGCCACCCGGTACTCCTTGGCCTTGCGCTCGGAAACCGAACCGTCGGCCTCCAGCGTCTCGAAGACGGTCAGTCTGCGGCAAACATGGGCTCGCCCCAGTTGTATCTCAGGCATGCTTTTAAGCCGCTCCACCATGCCCCGCACAACCTCATCGGCCGAAGGGCTCCCCTGAGCGATGATCGACACACACATCGTCACCCAGAGGACGAAGGCGATTCTCCTGAAGCGCACGGACATTGAAGGATGATTGACCCAAATCGGTGCTTTCGCAATCGACAGAACTCCGATGCCACTGGACGCGACTGCCGCCCGGTACCACCGTCGGCCCGATGCAACCGGCCGACATCACCGCCTTCGCCCAGGAACTGGCTATCCGCTGGGAGGATGGTCGGGAAGATTTCATCCCACTCGAGAGTTTGCGCCGTTTCTGCCCGTGTGCCGCCTGCATGGGGGAAACCGATATCTTCGGGACCACCTACCGACCTCCTCAACGCCCCTACGCCGTGGAGTCCTTCCAACTGCGCAAGCTGCCCTGGGTGGGCAACTACGCCGTGCAACCTCTCTGGGGAGACGGCCACGCCACCGGGCTCTACACTTGGGAGTGGCTCCGTCGCATTGCCGACGCGGTCAACTCTCCGGAAACCGAATCCGAGTGAACCCCTCTCTGCAGGTTCCTGAAGCCAAACCGAGCGGCCGCGAGCCATGACGAGCCCCGCAGAACGGGCACGGATCACCTTCCGGATGGAGCGCTGGCGCTCGATCTTCGGCGGCATCATTGAGACGGCCGGCAACACCTTCCTGCTGCTCATCGCCACCCGGGTCTTCGATCTGGGACCTTGGGCCAAGGCACTGATCGCCGCCGGCACCTCGGTGGGACTCCTCCTTTCGCCCGTGGTCGTCAATGCGGCCCGCAGCCTCGGCATGCAACCTTCACGAGCCGTCTCGAGTTTGCTGGCTCTCGGAGGATTGAGCTGCTTTGTGATCACACTCCTGCCGCACCCGTGGGTGTACACGACCGGGTGCGTGCTGGCCTTGCTCGCCTCCACCTGCGCCATCCCGTTGATGACGCAAATCTACCATGACAATTACCCGGCGGATCAGCGGGGCAAACTCTACTCCAGCGCCTTCATGGTCCGCATCGCATCGGCCATGGTCTTCGCTTGGATCGGCGGACAAATCCTCAACGGCAGCCCGATCCCGGGCATGGCGACTCAGACCTCGACCTCCATCGCCCCGGAACGTTGGCGTTGGATGACCGCTCTCTTCGCCGTGTCTTACTTGGCCGCGGCCGCCGCGGTGCGGCGCATCCCCACCCGCCCCCTCGATTCCAGTGCGGCACTGCACCCGCTGCAAGGACTGCGCTTCGTCCGGGAAGATCCGGTATTCCGGAATGCCTTGATGGCCTGGATGCTGATGGGTTTCGCCAATCTCGCCATGCTGCCCATCCGTGTGGAGTACCTGGGTAATCCACGCTTTGGTCTGGGCCTGAGCGCTGCCGAAATCGCCTGGCTCACACTGGTCATTCCCAACGGAGCCCGCTGGATCATGAGTCCCATCTGGGGGCGACTCTTCGATCGGATGAACTTCTTCCGACTCCGCATCACCCTGAACGCCGGTTTTGCCGTGGGTATCGCCACCTTCTTCATGAGCGAAACCCCGATGGGCCTCATCATCGGCGCCATTTTCTATGGCATTTCAACGGCAGGCGGCGATGTCGCGTGGGGACTGTGGGTCACCAAGGTCGCACCTCCGGCCCATGTCACCGACTACATGGCTGTGCACACCTTCTCCACCGGAATCCGAGGCGTGCTGGCCCCCATCTGCGCCTTTCAAGCGGTGCAAACCTGGTCGCCCGCGACGATGGGATGGATCGCCGCGGCCATGATCCTGGCCGCCTGTGGCTTGCTGATTCCGGAAATCCGCGGCGCCGATTCACGCCGCTGATGCGTCAACGCTTCTTAGGCTGGGCGGCCTCCCAAGTGGCACGGTCCACCTTGCGGGCCGCATGGGTGAAGACGAACACCCCCTTCTTGTTGCCTACCAAAATGTCCGCCAGACCATCGCGGTTGTAATCCACGACCTTCAACTCAGTACCCACGCCAGAAGCGTCATCGATGAGGTGCGGCACGAAATCCACGAAGTCTGGGCCGCGGCGCAACTGGAACCAATAAAGCACCGGAGCGGCACCGGATTCGGCATCACCGCTCGGGCCATGCGCCCAGAAGCGCTTGCCGGTCACGATGTCCTTGAGGCCATCGCCATCGATGTCCACCAGATCGATCGCATGGAGTTGGCTGAATTTCACACCATAGGCGTTCTCGGAGACCTCCTTGTTCATGATGATGTGCTCCTTGAAGCGGATCTCGGAGCCGACCTTCGACTGCTCATACCAGGCCAGACCGTAGCCATGGGCCGCGAGACTGGTGATCACATCGTTGAGCCCATCACCGTTGATGTCGTAGGCATACATCTGCGCCCCACCCAGGCCGAAGGCGACCGGATGGTGCTGCCAGACCGGGTCGCCCGACAACGAGGCCGGCTGCTCCCACCAACCGTCCTTCTCGAGCAAGTCCATGCGGCCGTCGCCATTCACGTCACCCACACCCAGGCCATGGGTGAACCGGTGGTATTTCTTGTCCGGCGATAACGGATGCCAGGTGAACGGAGCCGTGGGGTTCTTCGGGTCGGGAGAGGCGTAGCCATAGCGCCCCTTGCTGGAACACACGATCTCAGGCCGGCCATCACCGGTGATGTCCACCCAACGCGGAGACTCATTGTCGGTGACATCCAGGGCAACATGGCGTTTCCAGTGGGCTGTGACGCCCTTGCCGGGATTCTCAAACCACCAAGAGTTCTCGCCAGGGAATCCCAAGATCAGGATGTCGGTCCAGCCGTCGCCGTTGAAATCACCAGAATGCGCGAAGAAGTTGGCACTGTATTCGTTCTCGTTGCCCAGTCCGCCCTTGTAGCCACGGAAGGTCACGTCCACCCCGTTGCGCTTGCTCTTGGAGACCTTGTCCGCGGGCGCGTATTCGTGACGCGCCTTGAACGTGGGGCCCTCATACCAGAAAGGACCCGAGACCACGTCGGTCACACCATCCCGGTTGATGTCCGCAAAACAGGCTCCCTCGGCCCAGAACTCATTGCTCAATTCCTGTTTGTTGAACGAATGAAGCCGAGCGGTGGTGGTCCCAGGGAAAAAGTTGACGCACCCAGTCGCCAGCAAACCAGCAGCAGCGGCGGCCATGAGGAGACGAACAGGGGTGTGGGAAAATCGGCGGTGCATGGAGTCCTTGTCGCGGCCGGCCAGCCGGAGGTCAAGGCATGAATCCCCTGCACTGAAACCCGGGAGGCTTCCGAGACAAAAAGGGTTCCCGCAACCGCCCTCCGGCCGATACGCTGTCTCCCATGGCCGAGCCAACAGCTCATTTGGGATCACGCACCTACCGCGGTATCGCGGTTTCGGATGGCGTGGCCCACGCCCGCATCCTGCGGGTGGGGCAGGCCCGGCGGCAGATCTCGCGGGAGAAAATCGCGCCCAAAGCCATCGACCCAGAGATCGAACGGCTCAACGTCGCCCTGCTGGGTACCCGACAGGATATCCAAAAAATCCGGGATCAGGTGTCCGCGGCCATGGGTGCCGCCGAAGCGGGACTCTTCGAGGCGCACCTTCTGGTGCTGGAAGATTCCACACTGCTCAACGAAGTACTGCGCAAGATCCGCACCGAGCACTCCTGTGCGGAAGCGGCCTTCAACGACGTGTTCGAGAAATACGTGTCGGTGCTGGGAGCCGTGGACGACGCCTACTTGCGCGAGCGGGCTGCGGATTTGCGGGATGTGGCCGGAAGGGTTTTGGACCACCTCTCCGGAGCGGTCCATGAGCACCAACTGCAGCACCTTTCAGAGCCCTGCATCCTGGTGGCCCACGATCTTGCACCGAGCGTCACGGCCGTGCTGGATCGAAAGCATGTCCTGGGCTTCGCGACCGAGGCCGGCGGCAAGACCAGCCACACGGCGATCATGGCCCGGAAGATGGGAATCCCGGCGGTGGTGGGTCTGGGACCGATGCTCGATTCGCTTCAGGATGGCGAGTACGCCTTGCTCGACGGCCACGGTGGGGTTCTCACACTCAACCCCACCGACCAGACCCTCTTCGAGTACGGCCAACTCAAGCAGCGCCGCGCCCAGTTCGAGGAAAAGCTCGCGCTGCTCCGCGAACAACCGGCGGTGACCCTCGACGGACACGCCATCATCCTGGCTGCCAACATCGAAGGCCCGGAAGACATGGCCTCGGTTCAGGCCAGCGGAGCCAATGGCATCGGCCTGTTCCGCACGGAGTTTCTCTTCCTGAATCGCTCCAGCCCTCCCACTGAAGAGGAGCAGTTCGAAGCGTACCGAGCGGTGGCCTCTCAAACGCGCCCAGGCCAGGAAGCCATCATCCGGACCCTGGACCTCGGCGGCGATAAAATGCCCGGAGACCTTCACCGCGACGGCGAACCCAACCCCTTTCTGGGCTGGCGAGCCATCCGCATCAGCCTGGACTGCCCGGAACTCTTCCGAGGCCAACTCCGGGCGATTTTGCGAGCCGGATGCCACGGCAAGGTGCGCATTCTCTTCCCAATGGTGTCCTCTATCGAGGAACTGCGCGCAGCCCAAGCCATCTTGGCGTCCTGCAAAGAGGAGCTGCGCGCGGAGGGCATCCCGTTCTGCGACACCGTCCCTGTGGGGGTGATGATCGAAATCCCCTCGGCGGCCCTGATTGCCGAAGATCTGGCCCGGGAATCCGACTTCCTCAGCATCGGCACCAATGACCTGACCGGTTATACGCTTGCGGTGGACCGACTCAACGAACGGGTCGCCCGGCTGTACCAACCCACCCACCCGGCTGTGGTCCGTCTCATCCACATGACGGTGCAGGCGGCCAACCGGCACGGACGCCCGGTGGGGGTGTGCGGCGAAATGGCCGGAGAACCCGCCTTGGTCCCGTTGTTGGTCGGCCTGGGAGTCCACGAATTGAGCGTCACGCCCGCGCTCATTCCGGCCGTGAAGTTCCTCCTGCGACGGCTACGCATTTCCGAAACCCGGGAGATCGCTGAGTTCGCATTGACCTGCAATACCGGCATCGAAATCCACCAGCGCAGCCGCGAAATCGCCCGAACGGCCGCTCCCAACCTCTTCGGCGGTCAATGAAATGGATTTGATGGGGAGCGACGGCCCATTGGCGATCCTCCTCGATTCAAATCGATCCGAAAGCATCCAAGTTGGTGCCCGGAAATCAGGAGCCCGTGTTCGAGTGCAATGCGCAGCGCAGTGCCGGTCGGGCAATGAGCACCCACTGCCACAAGGGCACCATCAGGAACCACTTCCGGGCATCGTGGAAACCTGGAAGGAACAAGAAGGCATAGCCGTGGGCCAACAAACCCACCAATGAGGCCACCGAGGTGAACCAGGCCAACCGCCTCAGTCCGGGCGAGTGGCGTCCCCGCCATCCCGCGACCAGCACCAGAAAGAAGGGAAGAACCCCCCAGGGCAGCAGAAGGCCATAGATCGGTGAACCCGATCGACCCGGCTCGGAGATGAGCGTCGTGAAGATCCCGGCTGGCAGACCTCCGGCAAGCGCGGCGCACAGAACAAAGATGAAGTCCGGGGGCAACTGGTGTTCTTCAGCCCGAATCGTTTCCGGATTTATTCGCGCAGCTGAATCCGTATCCGGTTCACTCATGGCTCAGGTTCGTCCTCAAAGCTATCGGCAGCAACTCGGGCCTTAAACTCCACCCAAAGCCTTCACCGTCGCCTCAAGACTCGGAACGTCGCAGACATTCAAGGCGAGGGCCGACTTGTCGATGCGCCGGAGAAAACCGCTGAGCGCCGAACCCGGTCCCAGCTCGATGAATCGAGTGAAGCCCTGAGCCAACAAATACCGCATGCTGGCTTCCCACCGCACCGAGGAGGTCACCTGATCCACGAGAACCGGGGAAATCGCCTCGGCCGATCCATGAGGCAACGCGGTGACATTGGAAACCACCGGAACCTGTGGGTTGCGGAGTTGGATACGAGCCAAAGCCTCCGCCAAACGGGGTTGGGCCGAGGCCATCAACGGAGAGTGATAGGCACCGGCTACGGTCAGCGGAATCGCCTTCTTGGCTCCCTTGGCCTTCGCCGCCTCCACCGCGGCCGGAATCCGGTCCAGATCGCCGGAGATCACGATTTGCCCGGGACAATTGAGATTGGCCAACGTCACACCAGTCGCCTCGCACACCTCCCGACACGGAGCTTCATCGAGCCCAATCACCGCGGCCATTCCGCCCCGGGTGGCATCGCAGGCTTCCTGCATGAACCGCCCGCGCAACCGCGTGATGTTCAACCCGTCCTCGAACGACATGGCACCGGCCGCTGCCAGTGCGGTGAATTCGCCCAACGACAATCCGGCGGTCGCATCGGCCCGCAGAGAGGGCACCCGTTCCTGCAAGAGTCGCAGCGCCACCCAGCTCACCAGATAAATCCCCGGTTGAGCATTCTCGGTTTGGGTCAGCGCCGATTCTGGACCCTCGAAGCAAATCGAGGCCAAATCATAGCCCAAAACCCCATTGGCCTGATCAAACAGCGCGCGGGCGGTTGGAAACGCCGCGGCCAAATCCTTGCCCATTCCCACGGATTGAGCCCCCTGGCCCGCGAACACAAACGCAGTCTTCGACATCGCGCCAATGCAACCAGCCTCAAAAACCTCAGGAAAGCCCCAATTTCCATTCGCCGCCGCCGACAAACCAGCCCGCACGAACCTGTCCGGACAGAACCTCGTGCTCAAGGTCCACCAAGCCTAAACCACCCAGCCGTCCGGCGCTGGGGAATCGGTCTATGCTGCAGTCACGGACAAGGGCTTCCCATCTAGGCTGAAAGGGCCTACACCGGGTGTTTCCGATGTCACATCACGGACGCATCATTCCACCAGGGGCCACTCTCGGCGTGTTGGGCGGTGGGCAATTGGGCCGCATGTTCGCCATTGCCGCACGCCGACTGGGTTACCGAATCCACATCTTCTGCCCGGAAGCAGATTCTCCTGCGACGCCGGTCGCCGATCGCACTTTTGTCGCGCCTTACGAAGACCTGGACCAAGTGCGAGCCTTTGCCCGGACCGTCGATGTGGTGACGTTCGAATTCGAAAACGTCCCCAGCGCCACCAGCGACGCCTGTTCGGAAGTGGTGCCGGTACGGCCCGCGGGTCGGGTGCTGCACATCACGCAACAGCGGTTGCGGGAAAAAGGGTTCCTCCGCGACCACGGATTCCCGGTCACCCCGTTCCGCGCCATCCATTCCCTGGAAGATCTCGTATCCGCAACCCGCGAACTCGGTCTGCCTGGCGTCCTCAAAACCGCCAGCTTTGGCTACGATGGCAAAGGACAGCGAATGCTTCGCTCCGCCACGGAACTCTCGGAGGCCTTCACGGGTCTGGATGGTCACGAGGGCATCTACGAGGCTTTTGTCGATTTCGCCCAAGAGGTCAGCGTCGTAGGAGCCCGGACCGTGGAGGGCCAATTTGCGGCGTTCCCGGTATTCGAGAACGTTCACGCACACCACATTCTGGATGTCACGGTGTCTCCCGCCCGAATCACCCCGGAGCTCGAGGCCGCAGCCCGTGAATTGAGCCGGGGCATCCTCGAGGCACTCGATGTGGTCGGATTGCTCACCGTCGAACTGTTCGTCACCCGCGACGGGCGATTGATCGTGAATGAACTGGCGCCCCGGACCCACAACTCGGGTCACTTGACCTTGGATGCCTGCATCACCTGCCAGTTTGAGCAACAAGTCCGAGCCGTTTGCGGCCTACCCCTCGGATCGACTGAATTGAAGCAACCCGCCGCCATGGCCAATTTGTTGGGTGACGTTTGGAACGGTGGCCCGCCGCGGTGGGATCAGGCCCTTTCCAACCCACGCCTGAAGTTGCACCTCTACGGCAAGACATCACCCCGCCCGGGTCGGAAAATGGGGCACATCACCGCCACGGCAGACTCCCCGGAAGCCGCGATCGAGGCGGTCCGTCAGGCCCGGTCGAGTTTGCGAGCCTAGACCTCATCCAACACGACCGATCCGACTGAATCGTTCCGGCTGAGACAGACCATCCGGCCTTCAAATGGGATCCGGCGGAATCCGGCCTAATCCGGCGGATCCCGACGCGTTCATCGGCGCGCCCCAGTTCGACCTCCGCAGATAAAAAGACAGCCGCCGAAGCACTGGGCCATCGGCGGCTGTTGATCGGGCTTTGACAGCCCAGAAGACTCAGCTGGGGATACTATTGCTTCTTCAAGCGGAACTGACGGAACTCGCCCGCACCCTCCGCCGGAATCGGCACGACCACCGGAACATCTTGTCCCAGCGTCTCGATTTCTCCCACGCCTTCGACCGTATTCCACTCCACTCCGAGGAAGGAGGTGGATTCGACACGGAAGCGGCTGCCTTCAGGCCCGGCCACCTTGAGCGCCAAGGACTGGTCGGGCTGGACCACCAGCGACAAATAAGTCTTCTGGCTCGCCTTCGTCTCGGAACCCGGTCCTGAACCCACCGCACGGACGATGATCCGGAACGTGGACTGTATCCAAGCACCACCGTCACTGACCGCAGCCTTCACCACGTTCGTGGTCAGTGCGCGATTGGCGGCCGGCGTCCATTCCAACAAACCGTTGGTGGAAACCGTCAAACCCTGCGGTCCTGAATCCAAACGATAGCTCAACTTCTGGACGGGGATATCCGCATCGGTCGCCTTCAAGGCCACCGACAATTTGCTCAGAGCCGCCACAGTCAGGTTGCTGACCGCAAAGAACGATCACCACGAAGTTGGTCGTGCTGCTCAACGAAGTGGAAGCGTTGTCGGTCACCCTCACCACGATGTTGTTGGTGCTCGGGCCCTGATCCTCAGTCGGTTGCCAGGCGATGACGCCTGCCTCGGTCATCGTCATCCCCTTCGGAAAGCTCACCAGCGTATAGGTCAACTTCTGGGCCGGCAGGTCGGCATCACGTCCGTTCATTGTCAGGTTGAGCGGAAAACTCTCCAAGAACGACCGGCTGTAAACACTGCTGAAATACGGCGCAGTGTTGGCCTCGGTGACGAAGACCAAAAACGAATTGGTCGTGCTGGCAGC
>Ga0255128_1001165_pt1 | contig 11783 bp, 10 predicted proteins | sample Law_Miss_RepC_8d_FD_188562 | JGI IMG/M metagenome (GOLD analysis project Ga0255128, IMG submission 188562) | Freshwater microbial communities from St. Lawrence River, New York, United States - Law_Miss_RepC_8d | ecosystem: Environmental > Aquatic > Freshwater > River | place: USA: New York... | reverse complement strand
ATCGCCAGCGCCTGCCATGCCCACGGCAAAGTGCCTTCGCACTGCGTGGTCACCGAATTCAAAAACACCGACGCCATTCGCTCGGCGGCGCAAAAAGCAGCCCGTGAACTGGGCTACACCCGGATGTGGAGCATCCACCCCGACCAGATCCGCCCCATCTTGGAGGCCATGGCGCCCAGCGAGGCACAAATAGACCAGGCCAGCCAGATCATCTTGGCCGCCCAAGCGGCCAACTGGGCACCCATCAGCCATGCAGGTCAATTGCATGACCGAGCCAGTTACCGTTTTTTCTGGCAACTGATCGAGCGGGCCCACCAGACCGGCTGCCATTTACCCGCCCCGATGCAGGCTTTGTTTGACGTGGCAACCTTGAACGCGGAGATCAGCCTGTCATGATGCCCGTAGCTTTCAAAGGGATGTCCATGCTCAAAAGCCTTCGTTTTTTGGTCTGCGCCGTGCTCCTGCTGCCCTCTTGGGCCCAAAGCCAGGGCCAGGCCAGTGCAAAGTCCCGTGCCAATGCCAAGGCCCCCGAAGTGTCTGCGCAGGCCAAGGCCCGTGCTGCAGCCGACCTTACCGCTCTTCTGCAGGCGCGTGCCATTGCACAGGCGCAGGCCCAAGCGGCTGCCTTGGCCCAGGCTTCTGCGCCGATGCAGCCGCTGCCGACTTGGACAGAAGTGCAGGCCATCCGCAGTGACGCATCCATCTCGTCACCTTCGGAGGTTATGCCTGCCGAGGTGAAAGCTCCCTCTTTGGCTGCAACGGCAATTGTGGCTGTGGGCGTTTCAGACCCCTTGTCGCAAGATCTGGCGATTGCTCAGCAAATTCACCAAGGCCTAATGCCCTGTGAGATGGGAGCCAGCGTGCGCGTCGAAGCCGATGCGGCTGCACCAGGTTTCTTCCATGTGCAGGGCAAAGGCTTTCGATACCGCATGTACCCCGTGCGCACCACCACCGGTGCCCTGAGGCTGGAGGACAAAAAAGCCGGTGCCGTGTGGCTGCAATTGGCCAACAAGTCCATGTTGATGGACCAGAAAAAAGGCCGACGTGTGGCCGATGAATGTGCACACCCCGAACAAGTGGCCTATGGCCAAGACATGAAAACCAACCCGCCGCCCAGCCTGTTTGACAAAACCGGCATGGGCAGATCCAACGATTGACTTTGACTGACCGGAGAAAAAACCATGTTGAAAGCGTACCGTGAACACGCAGCCGAACGCGCTGCATTGGGCATCCCGCCCCTGCCTTTGGATGCCAAACAAGTGGCCGAACTGATCGAACTGATCAAGAGCCCACCCGCTGGCGAAGACGCCTTTTTGATGGACCTGCTGACGCACCGCGTGCCACCTGGCGTGGACGATGCCGCCAAAGTCAAAGCCTCTTTCCTGGCCGCTGTGGCGCATGGCGAAGTCCAAGTGGCTTTGGTCTCCAAAGCCAAGGCCACTGAGTTGCTCGGCACCATGGTGGGTGGTTACAACGTGCACCCCTTGATCGAGTTGCTCGACAGCGCCGAAGTGGCCGCTGTGGCCGCCGAAGGCCTGAAGAAAACATTGCTGATGTTCGACTTCTTCAACGACGTCGCCGAAAAAGCCAAAGCTGGCAACGCCAAGGCCAAAGAAGTCATGCAAAGCTGGGCAGAGGCTGAGTGGTTCACCAGCCGCCCCGAAGTCGAGAAAAAAATCACCATCACCGTCTTCAAGGTGCCTGGCGAGACGAACACCGACGACCTGTCGCCCGCGCCAGACGCCTGGAGCCGCCCCGACATTCCTCTGCACTACTTGGCGATGTTGAAAAATACCCGCGAGGGCGCACCTTTCAAGCCTGAAGAAGACGGCAAGCGTGGTCCCATGGCCATGATTGAAGAGCTGAAGAAAAAGGGCCATTTGGTGTCCTACGTGGGCGACGTGGTCGGCACTGGCTCCAGCCGCAAGTCGGCCACCAACAGCATCATCTGGGGCTTTGGTGAAGACATCCCCTTTGTGCCCAACAAGCGCTTTGGCGGTGTGACTTTGGGCGGCAAGATCGCCCCCATCTTCTTCAACACCCAAGAAGACTCCGGTGCATTGCCCATCGAAGTGGACGTGTCTGGCCTGAACATGGGCGACGTGGTCGACGTCTTGCCCTACGAAGGTAAGATCGTGAAGAACGGCGAGACCGTGACCACCTTCCAACTCAAGAGCGATGTGCTGTTTGACGAAGTGCGCGCTGGTGGCCGCATCAACTTGATCATTGGCCGCTCACTCACCGCCAAGGCGCGTGAGTTCTTGGGGCTGCCTTCTTCCACCGTTTTCCGCTTGCCCACCGTGCCCACATCGACCAAGGCTGGTTTCACGCTGGCGCAGAAGATGGTTGGCCGTGCGGTCGGTTTGCCAGAAGGCCAAGGCGTGCGCCCCGGCACTTACTGCGAACCCAAGATGACCACCGTGGGTTCACAAGACACCACCGGCCCGATGACCCGCGACGAGTTGAAAGACTTGGCTTGCTTGGGCTTCTCGGCCGACATGGTGATGCAATCCTTCTGCCATACCGCCGCTTACCCCAAGGCCGTGGACGTGAAGACGCACCGCGAACTGCCCGCCTTCATCAGCAACCGCGGTGGCGTGTCCCTGCGCCCCGGCGACGGCGTGATCCACAGCTGGCTCAACCGCCTGTTGTTGCCCGACACCGTCGGTACCGGTGGCGATTCACACACCCGTTTCCCTATTGGCATTTCCTTCCCCGCAGGTTCGGGCTTGGTGGCCTTTGGTGCCGCCACAGGCGTGATGCCTTTGGACATGCCCGAGTCGATCCTGGTGCGCTTCAAAGGCGAAATGCAGCCTGGCGTGACCCTGCGCGATTTGGTGCACGCGATTCCTTTGTACGCTATCAAGAAGGGCCTTTTGACTGTTGCCAAGTCCGGCAAGATAAACGAGTTCTCGGGCCGCATCTTGGAAATCGAAGGCCTGCCCAACCTCAAGGTTGAGCAAGCGTTTGAGTTGTCCGACGCGTCTGCCGAGCGTTCGGCTGCAGGTTGCACGATCAAGCTGAACAAAGAGCCGGTCCAGGAGTACCTGAAGTCCAACATCGTGCTCATGCAAAACATGATCGCTAACGGCTACGAAGACAAGCGCACGCTGCAGCGCCGCATCGAGAAGGTTCAGGCCTGGCTCGACGCGCCCAACTTGCTCGAAGCCGACAAGGACGCCGAGTACGCGCACGTCATCGAGATCGACATGAACGAGATCAAAGAGCCGATCCTGTGCTGCCCCAACGACCCGGACGACGCCAAGTTCTTGTCCGACGTGGCTGGAACCAAGATCGACGAAGCCTTCATCGGTTCGTGCATGACCAATATCGGCCACTTCCGCGCAGCGGCCAAGCTGCTCGGCGGCAGCCGCGACATTCCGGTCAAGCTGTGGGTCGCCCCACCGACCAAGATGGACGAGAGCGAGCTGATCAAAGAGGGCCACTACGCCAACTTCGGTGCAGCCGGTGCCCGCACTGAGATGCCCGGCTGCTCGCTGTGCATGGGCAACCAAGCCCAGGTGCGCGAAGGCGCTACCGTAGTCTCTACCTCTACGCGCAACTTCCCCAACCGTTTGGGCAAAAACACCAACGTGTTCTTGGCCTCGGCCGAGTTGGCGGCGATTGCGTCCAAGTTGGGCCACATCCCGACAGTGGCCGAGTACCACGAAGCCATGGGCATCGTGAACAAGGACGGCGCGGCGATCTACAAGTACTTGAACTTCAACCAGATTGAAGAGTACGTCGAGAACGCGAAGGGCGTGGCTGCTTGAGTGTGACTCTCTGAGTCAAAAAAACGGCCCCGGGAGCGATTCCGGGGCCGTTTTGCTTGGGGCGATCAAGCGGGGTGTTGCGCACGTTCGCGTTCATCAGCCGCAGCACTGACATCCGCGCGTGAGGTTGATCCTACATCCAAGGACTCAAGCCTTCAATGCGGCGGGTGGCTTTGGACATGAGAAATCCTTATTCCACGCGAAACGTCAAGCCTGCATGGGCCTGCAAACGATCGATCAACTTTTGGCCCATGCTGGAGGCTGGGGTCCAGATGCCACCCGGTGTTTGGTTGGCGTCTTGGAGCAAGCAGATGGCCGCTTCGCTGATCATTTTGGAGGTACTGCCGTAGCCGGGGTCGCGGTCGCCTTGCACGCTCACGCGGCAGGTCTGACCGGCAGGGTTGTGGCCGATGAACAAAACGTCGTAAGAGCCGGCATCGCGCTCCGCCCGCGAAGGGCCTTCGCCCGGTTGCAGAACATCGGCACCACTCATGCTTTTATCCGCAGCAATCGCTTCGGCCACGGCTTGGCCTTTGTCGCCTGGGCCTGTGATGACCATTTCGTCGTAAACGAAGTCTGCTCCCCAAGCTTGATTGAGCAAAAAGTTGGAGCGGTGCACATTGCGGGTGTTAATGGTTGCCATCACAAAGGGGGCCACCCACACTTCCAGCACCTCATCGATCATGGGTTTGTGCGCTGTCGGCTGCTTGGGGCCGGTAAATCCAGGTGTTAAAGAGAAAGGATTTTTCAGTAAGTCCAGCACACCGGGCTGGCTGGTAGCGGCCGCCATGGTGGCCTTGAAGCTGGCTGCGGTGCCGCCCGAAAAGGTACCTTTCATCTTGCGCACACGGCCCCGCACACGGGAAGCGGGCGAGCCAAAACGCTGCTGCATCTCGCTTTGCAGCATCAACACGCCCAGATCAAAGGGAATGGAGTCAAAACCGCAGGAGAACACAATTCGCGCCCCGCTGGCTTGCGCTGCGGCATGGTGCGCATCAATCATCTGGCGCATCCAGGCTGGCTCACCGCACAGGTCCACGTAGTCGACACCGGCCTCGGCGCAGGCTTTGACCAAGCCACTGCCATACAACTGATAAGGCCCCACCGTGGTCAAGACCAAGCGGGTGCGGGTCATCAGGGCCTGCAGGCTGGCCGGGTCTTCGCTGTCGATCACCACCAAAGGCGTGTCAGCGGGTGCGCCCACTTCGTCCCGCACGGCAGCCAGTTTGCTGGCACTGCGCCCGCCCATGGCCCAGCGCAGGCCAGTTGATTGCTTCAGTAAATATTCGATCACCAAACGGCCCGTGAAACCAGTGGCACCATGCACCACGATGTCAAATTCTTTCATTCATGCTCTTTCATTCATGCGTCAAGCAGGTCATGCCAACTCGGGTTCTTGCGACAACGCCAAAACAACAGCTGCGCTGTTGGCCTGGATCGAAAATTAATCCTATCATTTCATTTTGAAACGCAAGTCCCCAAAAGCAATTTCGGTGAGCCATTTCAATTGGATGATTTCATGGGGAAAGCGAAGGGCGTGGCAGCCTGAGCGGCGTTGCAGTGAACACCAACTGCCCTGCTGGGGCCATCTGTGCGGGGGACTCAAGAACGGTCGTGTTGGAGTCTGCCACTCATGCCGTGGATTTTCCTGTTCATTTGAAAACCGGTATATCGTTGGATGCGTCGTTTTGGTCCAGCTGATTTGCGTTTGTGAAACTCGATCAATCCGTATGCGTTGATGCATTCAAGCCCCTTTGATGGGGGGCGGTCACCCATAACTTTGAGGAGGCTTTTTAATGGCTTTTGCCTTACAACGCTTCAGGGCGTACACAGTCCTTGCCGCCATGTTCTTCGTGGCGATGGCGCATGCTCAAACCGATTGTCGGCCTGCGCCCGCGGGCGTGGCCCAGTTGCTTGAAATTCGACCCGGCTTTCATCGTGTCCAAGGGCCATTGGCCGAGTTCGATCCTTGCCACCGTTCCGTTCAGTTGTCGATGCCTGGTCTTTTTGCCGACAAGCTGGCGGACAAGCCCCCTTTGATGATCATTGCCCACGGGGGCAATGGCCCCGGCTCAGCCGAGCAGGAAATGGTTCGGCGAATGAATGCGCGGGGTGTGGCCACCTTGTTGTTTGATGCCTATGAGATGAACGGGTTTCAGTACCGTGGCACTTCGCTTTTTTTGACCGGTGCCACCAATGAATCGCGCCAGCGCATGATCTTCAAAGCCACATTGGGTGCTTATCACTGGATTCGTCAAAACGCCCGCATTGACACCACACGCCTGTACATCCATGGTTTGTCCAACGGCGGCAGTGTGGCGCTGAACATGGCTGCTGTGGTCGATCCCGCGTATGTCCGCATGGTGTTTTCTGAGGGGGCACCTTCGGCAGGCATTGGCATGCCCGATCAGATTCGGGTGCCCCTGAAAATGGTGTTCGGCAAGATCGACAACTACGGCGGCAGAACGGCAGACGATTGGATGCACCTGCGCACCGACCCTTGTGTGGTGAATCAGCCCGCCGAAGGCGCAGCGCCAGGCACGGCCCAACGCTGCAGCCTTCAGGTCAATCCCACTGTGCAGGGGCCTTCGCCCTTTCAGTGGGGAGAGCAGCTCAAGGCCGAGGGACAGCCGGTGGAATTCTGGTTCTACGACGAAGCAGCCCATGGCTTGTTGGCGGGTCCCATCGATCGGGGGATGCGCACTTACGGTTCTGGCCCCACGGCTTCCCAACGCTTTGGCTGGATTGGCGCCAGCTCCAGCGCAGCCAGCCGTTTTGTGGCTGACCTGATGAAGGCGATCAAAGCGAGCTACCCCTGAATCTGGTGCCGATGGGTGCCGAAAATGCCGGTATTGGGGGGCGCATCGAAAGTGCTGCTTTAAGGCAGGCCTAACTCAGAGTTCTTTGTTGCTTCATCGCTGCATATCCCAGCAGCGAGCATGGTCTATGGTCGGCACTCTGAACAATGCTCGCGCAGAGCGTAAGGTTCAGGTGAATTTTTTGGAGAACCTATGCTCAATCGTCGCCATTTCTTAGGTACAGGCCTTGCAGGCGCAAGCGCCTTGACCTTTTCATCCGTTTGGTCACAAAACACCCCTCAGTTCGGTGCACCCGAATTGCCATCGGTCGGCTTCAGGCGCATGAAGTTGGGCACGATGGAGGTCATCGCCTTGAACGATGGTGCCGTTCGACGCCCTCTGGGTCAGGAGTTTGTGCCCGCCGTGCCGTTGGACCAGGTCAAGGCCTTGCTGGCCTCACAAAATCTGCCCACCGACTACATCGATGTGCCCTACACCCCGTTTTTGTTGATCAATGGCAACCAGCGCTATTTGTTTGACACCGGCTTCGCCGACAATGGCCCGCCCACCACGGGCAAGCTGCTGGGCAACTTGGCCGCTGCGGGTTTCAAGCCGGAGGACATCAACAACGTGGTGCTCAGCCACTTTCATGGCGACCACATCAATGGCTTGCGCTTCAAAAACGGCAACCTGGTCTATCCGAATGCCCGCGTGCATGTGCCGGCCCCCGAGCACGCCTTCTGGACGGACGAGGCCCGCATCGCTGCTGCGCCCGCACAGATGCAGGGTGCTTTTGCCGGTGTCAAACGTGCTCTCAATGGCTTGACTTCGGACCAGTTGGTCAAGTTCGAGCCGGGCACCCAAGTGGCCCCTGGCATCCAGTCGGTCGCCGCCTTTGGCCACACCCCGGGCCACACCTTGTTCACGGTGCGCTCCGAGGCTCAGTCCTTTGCCTACGTGGCGGACATCACCAACGTGCCGTCCTTGTTTGCCCGCAACCCCGACTGGGCCGTGCTCTTTGACATGAACCCAGACATGGCCCGTCAAACACGTCGCAAGATCTTTGACATGTTGGTCAAAGAAAAAATGACGGCTGGTGGTTTCCACTTTCCCTTCCCGGCTTTTGGTTCCATCACACCCTCGGGCAATGGTTACCAGTTTGTGCCGATGGCCTGATCCTCCTCAGCCGCAGCGCCCCAACCAAGCCCGCGCCCATCAGCGCGGGCTTTTTTGTGTCCGTTTTGGACAGGGACATGTACAGCGCATGGCTAATATGTTTGCTGTGCCAAGCGCAAAAACCCAAGGGGTGCATCGCATGCCCTTTTTTTCGGAGACCATGACATGAAATTCACTACCCTGGGCAAAAGCCCCCTGAAAGTATCGCGCCTGTGTCTGGGCACCATGATGTTTGGCGATCAGACGCCGCTGGAAGACGCACGCTCCATCGTGGCCGATGCACAAGACAAGGGTTGTAACTTCATCGACACCGCCGACGTTTACACGCTGGGGAAATCCGAAGAGATCGTCGGCCAGGCGCTCAAGGGGCAGCGCCACCGCTGGGTTCTGGCCAGCAAGGTGGGCAACGCCATGTCGGACCTGCCTAACCACCAGGCTTATTCGCGCAGCTGGATGCTGCGGGCTTGCGAAGACAGCTTGCGCCGACTGGCCACCGACCACCTGGACATTTATTACCTGCACCGCGACTACAACGGCATGAACCTGGAAGAGCCTTTGCGGGCCATCGAAGCCTTGCTGCGCGACGGCAAGATCCGCTACTGGGGGGTGTCCAACTTTCGGGGCTGGCGCATTGCCGAAATGGTCAACATGGCCCGCCAGATGAACATGCCCGGGCCTGTGGTGTGTCAGCCTTATTACAACTTGCTCAACCGCTTGCCCGAGGTGGAAATTCTGGAGGCCTGCGGGCATTACGGCCTGGGCGTGGTGCCCTACAGCCCGATTGCACGCGGCGTGCTCACGGGCAAATATGCACCAGGCCAGACGCCCGCAGAGGGCAGCCGCGCCGCTCGGGGCGACAAACGCATTCTGGAGACCGAGTTCCGCGAAGAGTCACTGTACATAGCGCAAACGCTGCGGCAGCATTGCGAACGCAAGGGCGTGTCACTGGCGCACTTTGCCACCGCTTGGGTGCTGGCCAATCGCCATGTGAGCGCGGTCATTGCTGGCCCCCGCACTCTTGCACAGTGGCAAGACTACGCAGGTGCTTTGGAAGTGACCATCACCGCCGAAGACGAAGCCTTGGTCAACAGCCTGGTGGTCCCCGGGCACCCATCCACGCCGGGGTACAACGACCCTTCTTACCCCTTGAACGGGCGCTGAAATTCGCGTGTTTGTTTTCCTCTGGCTGTCGAAGTGGGCATTGGGAGGAAAAGGGATTCATTGACAAATTCCTTGATTTCTGTACAGTCTGTACGGAAATCAAGGAGTTGACCATGTCAGACACCCCGCAATACGGACTCGAACAAGCCCGGGCGCAGCTGCCACTGATCGCCTCGGAGGCGGTGGCGGGCTACACCAGTGTGATCACGCGCCATGGCAAACCGGTGGCGGTGGTGGTCCCGGTTGAGCAGTGGCGTGATCAACAGGTTCGCGCATTGAAGCAAGGCGGTGTTCTGGCCTTGCGTGGCTCGGGGAGTGGCTTGTGGCCCGAGGGGACGGCCCCGTCAGTGGCGCAGCTGCGTGATGAGTGGGCCTGAGCGGTGGTGACCCGTGGCCGTGCTTCGGCGTCGCTGTGGGGTGGTCTGAGCGAGGGCGCCACCGTGCTTGTGGACACCGCACCTTGGATTTACCTGCTCGAAGACCATGCCGAATTCGCGTCCCGTTTTTTGGGTTTGTTTGAAGCCGCAGAGCGCGGCCAGATTCAACTGGCCTTGAGCACCGTGACCTTGGCCGAAGTGCTGGCCGGGCCTTTCAAGGCGGGCCAGACGGCCTTGGCCAAACGCTACGAGACAGCGCTGGGCGCTTACCAGGTGGTGCCTTTGTCGGCGACGGTGGCCAGTCTGGCGGCCCAGTTGCGGGTGCAATACCGCCTCAAGCTGCCCGATGCGGTGCAGCTGGCTTCGGCTCTGGAAATTGGCGCCGCAGCCCTGGTCACGCATGATCGGGATTTTTCTGCGGTTGAGGGCTTGCCGGTGTTGATGGGCGCTTGAACCACATTCATGCCGCGCAGTGGCCGAGATTTGAAATGAGGGCTTCGCGCACAATCCCAGCATGACAAACATGGCGCACAAACAGGTGTTGATCGCAGGCGGCGGCATTGGCGGCATGGCCGCGGCGCTGGCGTGTGCGCAGCGCGGCGTGCCAGTGCAGTTGCTCGAGCGCGTAGCGCAGCTCAGCGAGGTGGGGGCGGGCATCCAGATCGGGCCGAACGTGACGCGCATTTTGCAGGCCTGGGGTCTGGGGGCGGCGCTGGCGCAGGTAGCGGCTTTCCCCAAGCAGTTGCAAGCGCGCGATGCGCAAACCGGACAGGTGCTGGGCACTTTGCCTTTGGGCGAGCGGGCGCAGGCACGGTATGGAGCGCCTTACGCCACCATTCACCGGGCGGATTTGCAGGGCTTGTTGCACCGGGCGGCCCAAAGCGCTGGGGTGGACATTCTGCTTGGGCAGACCGTGCAAGGCTGGCAGGGCAGCGAAGCGGCTTTGCAAGTGAACACGGTGCAAGGCCTGAGCTTTCAGGCCAGCGCCTTGGTCGGTGCCGACGGCGTGTGGAGCGCGGTGCGCCAGCAGTTGCTTGGCGATGCCCCGGCGCGCTTTACCGGGCACCTGGCGTATCGGGCGCTCGTGGCGCAGGCCGATTTGCCTGCGCACTTGCGCAGCGAGCAAGTCACCGTGTGGATGGGGCCGCGACTGCATGTGGTGCATTACCCGGTGCGCAGTGGGCAATGGCTCAACCTCGTGGCCATCGTGCACGGCGCCAAATCCGAGCCATCTCAAGACTGGGACCAGGTCGGTCAGACCCAGGCGCTGATGCAGGCCATGGGCGCTGTGGGCCGCGATTTGCACGAGCGATTGGCCTCGGTGCCCTGCTGGCGGCAGTGGGCGCTGCACGACCGAGCACCCGTGAGCGGGGCCAGCGGCATGGCGCAAGGCCGCGTGGCTTTGCTGGGGGATGCGGCGCACCCTATGCGGCCGTATTTGGCGCAAGGCGCGGGCATGGCCATCGAAGACGCACAGGCCTTGGTGCAGTGCCTGTGCGCAGGTAAGGCGACGGTAGCCGAGCAGCTGCAGGCTTATGCCGAGCAGCGCTGGGCGCGCAACGCCCGCGTGCAAGCGCGGGCCATTCGAAACGGGCGCATCTTTCATGCCCATGGCGCTGTGGCACTGGGGCGCAACCTGTCGATGCGGCTCATGGGTGAGCGGGTGATGGACGTGCCTTGGTTGTACGGTGGTGGGCCTTTGCAAACGGTTGCTTGAACCAGGTACCTGAAAACGTTCGCCTTCCGCTGTACATTCGCTGGCCCGTATTCAGTGCCGTTCACAACCTTTAAAACGCTTGCTCATGCCATTTCTTTTTTCTATCAAACGCCGAGGTCAGCACTTGAAATTCTTGTCCATGACTGTCCTCGCCGTCTCTTTGAGCGTTCTTGGGTCCGCACCCACCGCCTGGGCGCAAAGCACCGATTTGTCGGCCTGCATGGCCGAGTTGCGCCCGGCTGCCCGCACGGGCAAGGTGAACGACGCCACCTGGACGCGCCACACGGCGGGCCTGCAGGCGGACTTCAGCGTGATCGAGAAGCTGAACTTTCAGCCTGAATTTCGCACCGCCATTTGGGACTACATGTCGGCCCTGGTCGACGAAGAACGTGTGGCCGATGGTGCGGCGCGTTTGGCCCAACACCGTCAGGCGTTGGCGCGTGCCGAAGAGCGCTTTGGTGTGGACCCGGCCACAGTGGTGGCGGTGTGGGGTGTAGAGAGCAATTTCGGTCAGACCTTTGGCAAATACCCGCTGGTGCAGGCGCTGGGTACGCTGTCGTGCCACGGGCGGCGGCAAAGTTATTTTCGGGGTGAGTTTTTCTCGGCGCTGCGCATATTGCAGGCTGGCCACATCGCGCCCGAGCGTTTTGTGGGCTCGTGGGCGGGGGCCTTTGGCCACACCCAGTTCATGCCCAGCACCTTCGAGCGCCTGGCGGTGGATTTTGACGGCGACGGCCGCGCCGACCTGATGGACAGCAGCGTGGACGCGTTGGGTTCGACC